>Ga0070717_10000644_pt1 | contig 22443 bp, 18 predicted proteins | sample LARL113metaG_FD_71366 | JGI IMG/M metagenome (GOLD analysis project Ga0070717, IMG submission 71366) | Corn, switchgrass and miscanthus rhizosphere microbial communities from Kellogg Biological Station, Michigan, USA - LAR L11-3 metaG | ecosystem: Host-associated > Plants > Roots > Rhizosphere ...
ACCCCCGCGGTCTGCCGGAAGTGTTATATTCATCCCGTGATCCTCGACAGCTACCTCGACGGAACGACGGTCGAGGTGTTGAAAGAAAAGTCCGAGCGAGTGCTGCGAAAGGACCTCGCGAGTCTAAACCCGGAGGAGGCGGCCGTCCTCGCGTTCGTGCAGCAACGCTTGTCCACCAGCTCGCCTGCCGCCTGAGCGGTGGTATCAGCGAAGCACACAATTTGTTGTATCCAGATTTCACTACAGAAACTTCCCAGCCATCCCTCCGCGCTTCAGCTGAAGGCGTCGCGGAGAATTTTTCCGGCGTGTCGCTAGGAATTTGTTTCCGCCGCTATCCTCGTTAGACCTCTCATTAGGGAGTTTGCCTGCCCGCATTTTCCACCTCACCAGCCGGCTGTGACCGGCCCTCCATCCTGGTTAAGCGGCAAAGCATCTGGGGCAAACACCGGATGGCGCACCTCCCGTTTTCACGATAAGTTGGAGTGTCATGAATAAAAACTCACAGGACACTATGACCGACGCACGGCCCACCCATGAGCAGATTTCCATCCGCGCTGAATTGCTCTGGAAAGCCCAGGGCTCTCCGAGCGGCCGCGACGAAGAAATTTGGTTGGAAGCTGAACGCCAACTCTTTGAGGAGGCGCGAGAGATGTTGGGAGCCGCTTCCGCCTCGACCCCGCGGGGCGAGCCAAACCCGGAGCGCAGCGAAACCCAGCCGGCCGCCGAGCAGATGAATTCGAAGCGACCCACCGCAGGGTCGAGCCGGCGTCGTTCCGCGTCTGGCCGCTGATTTGTCCGGCTTTTGCCGGGCGATTTTTGCGTCCGTCCGACGCAAATTCTTAGAAGCAGACAGCGATTTTCGACAGGGTTTCCACTACAAGAACAGGGGAAGTTTTCCTCTGGCGTCATCGGTGAGATCTGTCCTCACGAAGCTTGTACGTGTCTGCAAATGGCCTAGTTTTGTGTTCAGACAAAGGCCTTATGAAACTTGCAAAAATTGCATTAATCTCCTGCTTCGCGGCGATGGGTTTGGCCAGGCTTCATGCTGGAACTCCTACTCTCGATTACTACAGCTACGGATGGTTCAACACCTCGGGCTATTATCCCATTGAATTTTGGGTGACGGTCGACGACTCCGCCGGGCAACTACAAAGCCTGACGGTCGACGCTTACTACGAGTCGGGCAGCGTCTGGGAAAGCAATCCAGGAAGCGGTAACGGCTATCGCCAGCAATCCTCTGGCTGGTGCAATACCGTGGACGGATACACCGACGGCAGAGTCTATGGTTACGACGGTGGAGTCCCGTATCGGTGGAATGAGGACGTGGTCCAATTTTCCTTCTAAGTTTTTTCGTCAAGTCGTGGCAAGCCGGCCTTCGGGGCCGGCTTTTTTTTTGCGCTGCAAAACCCTTGTAGGGACGAAATGCCTACAAGACGGGGGCGGTCACAAACGGCGGCCAGACGGTATCCGGAATGGTGTGACAGGAAGGCCAGGGGTGTCGGTCCGAAGCGCGAAGAGCGAACCAGCCAGCGGCTGAGCTTCGCGTTGCGCGAAAGACATTCCCTCCCACGCCGTGGTGATGAACAGAGTTCGGAGGTCAGAACCGCCAAAGGTGCAGGAAGACACCTGCGACACGGGCAGCGCATGCTTCTCCAAGATTCTCCCGGTTTTTCCGTCGATTCGAGCCACGGCAGAACCGCTCCACAAAGCGACCCAAAGGTCGCCCGCCGCATCGACCGTCATTCCATCGGGAAAACCGTCGGCGTCGCTAAACTCCACCCAAAGTTTCCGCTCGCTGATCTCGCCCACCGATGGGTCGAAAGCGAAGCGGCTCAATCGGTGGGTCGGCGAATCGATGTGGTAGAATAAGTCTCCCGCCGGAGACCAGCCCAGTCCGTTGGCCAAGGACAGTCCTCCGAGCGCCCGGCGAATCGCTCCATGCGGTTCCAGGGCAAACAAACCCGCCTCCCCCGAAGCGCGATCGAGACTCATCGTTCCCACCCAGAATCGACCGCTGGGATCGCACTTGCCGTCATTGAAGCGGTGCCGAGGAGAAATTCCTTCCGACGGGGCCGCTAGAGGCGTGAAACGACCGCTCTCCCAGTCGAACAAGGTGCAATCGTGCTGACGCGCCAATAACCATCTGCCGTCCGCGCAGGGAGTCGCGGCTCCAAGAAAGCCACCCGTAGCTCGCGACGTGTTCACTCCGGTTTCGGGGTCCAGCCGATTCAACGTGCCGGCCACGATGTCCACCCACCACAGTGCACCTTCATGCCACACAGGACCTTCTGCGAGTTCAGCGCGCCCGGCATAGATCACGTGAGGAGTGGAAGGCATGTCGCCAGTGAGCGCGAGTTCCGGCGTCTGGCGAGTGTGGAGGTGAAATCGTTGGCGCGTATTTCGTTCCTTTCTCCTCCCCCGACGTTTCGGAACAGGCCGCATCGTTGTCCTTGAAAAGACCCTACACCTGACCCATCACGACAAGGCTGCCTTCGCTTACCGACTTGCTTTTGGTTTCTGCCAAACAAGGGGTTGACATCGTCTCACCCCAGGCTTTCTACTCCACACCCTTTTTTCTCATGAGCACGACCGAACAACCCGCAGAACGCAGCCTCACTCCTGAAGAGTTTCCTTTCACCACTCCGCAGCTGATGATCCGCTACGTGACTGACACCGGCAAAATTTTGCCGCGGAAGTACACCGGGCTCTCGGCTAAGCAGCAACGCACCGTCACCAAGACGATCAAGCACTCCCGCAATAACCTGCTGGCGCTCTAAGCTGAGTTTCACCCGTTTTAAAAGAGGCCGGAGCATGTCTCCGGCCTTTTTTGTGCATGCCCACCGCCGCCCGCGCCTCCCTCTACCGCGGAACTTCGCGTAACCTCGCCCGTTTAGCTCGGGCTTTGCAGCGCGGCGAGTTGGTCGCGGTACCGACCGAAACGGTGTACGGATTGGCCGCGGACGCGCTCAATCCCCGCGCCTGTCGAAAGATCTTTCAGGCCAAAGGCCGGCCGAGCAACGACCCCCTCATTGTACACATCGAGCGGCTGTCCCAGCTCGACGCTTTGGCGGAGCGCAACGAGGCCGTCGATCGGCTCGCCGCGAAATTCTGGCCCGGCCCGCTCACCTTAGTTCTGCCGAAAAAATCCTGCGTGCCGGCAATCGTCACCTCCGGCCAACCGAGCGTTGCCTTGCGCATGCCCAGCCACCCTCTCTTCCGAAAGCTGCTGCGGGCCTGCGGTCGGCCTCTCGCCGCGCCGAGCGCAAACCCTTTTGGCTACATCAGCCCCACGACCGCGGAGCACGTATTGGAAAGCTTGGGACAAAAAATTCGCTTCATCCTCGATGGCGGCCCGTCCGCCATCGGCCTCGAGTCGACCATTCTGGATTTGCGCAACCCCGCTCGCCCCACTCTTCTGCGGCCGGGTGCGATCGCGCGTTCCGAGCTGGAGACCGTTCTCGGTCGGCGCGTATTCACCCTCAAACTACGGAAGACTCCGACCACCGCCGCCGTGGTCGCCCCCGGCCTACTAAGCAAACACTACAGCCCGCGCACGCCATTGGTCCTGCACCCGCGGTTGCGTCCTTCCGCGGTGAGAAACGCCACCACTCAAGAAGTATTCGTCTTTCAACGACGCCCGCGCCTCGCGCCGGGCGCTTCGGCCCCGGCAAATGTCTGTTGGTTGTCCGATGAGGGAGACCTCGGCGAAGCGGCTCATGCCCTTTTTGCGACCTTGCGCCGTCTCGACCGAGCCGGTTGGAAGAAGATCCACGCCGAACTCGCGCCGGGAAAATCCGCTTTGGCCTTGGCGATCAACGACCGCCTGGGCCGGGCCGCCGCGCGTTAGAAATCAAAAACGCCCCAACCGTCCGCCCCGCTACGCACTCTGTTGGTCCTTTGGCGTAGTGACGTTTGGTTGGGCGTTTTCGCAAGAGCCGCTATTTTTTCAAGACCGCTTCAAGCTCGCGGAGCAAGCGCTCGTTCTGCGCCGTGGTGCCCACCGTGACGCGGACCCAGGCGGGTAGACCGTAACCGCGTAGTGGGCGGACAATCACACCCCGGCTCTGCAGGGCGTTGAAGACCGCCGCGCCGTCGCCCACGTTGACCATGATGAAATTGGCTTCACTGGGCACGAACTCGAGCCACTGCTTGCGAAAGCCGGCTTCCAATTGAGCCAGGCCGGAGCGGTTTTCCTGCACGCACCGGCGGGTGAACTCCACATCGTCCAAGGCCGCGGTCGCGGCCGCCTGGCCGATCGCATTCACATTGAAGGGCTGACGCACGCGATTCAAAAGCGCGATCAGATCGGGATGGGCATAGCCGTATCCAACCCGGAGCGACGCCAAGCCGTAGATCTTCGAGAAGGTGCGCAGACAAATCACTTTCCGCCCTTCAGCGATGAGGGGCCGGAGATCCGGCGGGTTGTCTAAAAACTCCGCGTAGGCCTCGTCGTAGACAAAAATCACATTGTCCGGCAAGGAACGCACGAAGGAGAAAATCTCGTCCTGAGTGTTGGAGGTGCCGGTCGGATTGTTGGGACTGGGCAAGAAGACGAGCTTCGTCCGCAGATTGACCGCGCCGAGGAGGTGACCGAGGTCGTGACGCTGCTTGTGCAACGGCACCTCGATCGGACGAGCGCCCATCAGCAACGTGACCAGTTTATAGACCACGAACGCGGGATTGCCCATCACGACTTCGTCCCCCGGCCCGAGAAAGGCGTGGGCGAGCAACTCGATGATTTCATTGGAGCCGTTGCCCACGATGAACTGCTCGGGAGTGAGGCCGAAACGCGCGGCCAGCTTGGCCCGCAGCACCACGCATCCACCGTCCGGATACAGTTCGCTGTGGCGCAGGGCCTTTTCCGCCGCGGCCAGCGCGAGAGGCGACGGGCCGAAGGGATTTTCATTTGAAGCGAGCTTGATGATCCCGGCGGCATCCAATCCCAGTTCCCGCGCGACGTCTTCGATCGGTTTGCCCGGCTCGTAGGTTGGCTGGGTGAGGACGGACGGTTTAACCCATTTCTGAGCGTTCATACTGGATACAGAACACAAATGGACAGGCTCGCGAAAGTCTTTAGTGAGAGATCATGCGTGTACTGATCTGGTTTCTCGCACTCTGCAGTGTGGCCGTGTCGATCGCGCGGCCGGTGAACCCGCCTCCGCGGGCCCGTCCCGGCCAGAACCCCAAACCCGCTCCCTCCGCCGTCGCGCACCTGGAAGAAGGAGAAATCGAGGGCGCCAAGTACACCTGGATACGGCCGGTGAAGTGGAATCACTGCCTCCTCCTCCTTGCGCACGGGCAGCGTCCTGAAACCGCGCCGTTGATCGCGGACCTTTTTCCCGAGCACGCGGCCTACAAGGCCTTGGTCGACGACGGCTGGATCGTGGCGAAAACCAGTTTCCGGCGAAACGGAGTGATCGTGGCCGACGCGATCACCGATTTGGAAAACCTCCGGGCGGAGATCGTCCGCCGTTTCGGCAAGCCCACTCGCGTCTTGATCGAAGGCGAATCGATGGGCGGCTACATCGCTATGCTCCTGGCGGAGCGCATCCCAGAAGAAACCCCGCGGTTCCACGGTGTGGTCGCGATCGACCCGGCGCTCTCCATGCGAGAGCCCAACAGTGACCTCCCCGGTCTGAACATGGTGCCCCAGCTCCCCATCGTTTTTCTTTCTACGCGCACCGAATTCGAGGGGCCTCGTCACTACGCCGAGATGAAGATGCCCGGCGCCGCTTTGTCGATTCGGCCCCTCCTTCTCCGGGTCAATCGCGACGGCCACGTCAACGTCAACCAGGCGGAACGGTTGACCGCTCTGCGAACGTTGAATGCCTGGTTGGACAACGGAGTCGAGTCGTTGCCCAAGCCCGCCGAAGGCAAAAACTACATCGACGCCACGCACAATCCCGAACCGGTCGCCTCGCGGGTCTTCCTCGACGCGGATCGACGCGGCTTCACCGCTCACGTGACCGAGGTGTCGCGTGTATACGGAAACGTACTACTGGACGCCCAACCAGCGGACTTCGAAGCCGTCGGACTAAGCCGCAACACTTATTTTCAACTCACCCTGCGCGAGCACACCTTCCGCGTTTTCTACGGCAAGGACTTCAGCAGCGTGAAACGCGGCGAGTGGGTGACCTTTGTCAACGCCGACGGCTTTTTCTGGCTGGCGCGAAACTTCCAGAACGCCGCCGACGCGACTCAGGCCGAAGTGGGCGACCTGGTGCAGATCCGTCGGTATGAAAGCACACCGAAAGACGAGGAGAGCGGAGCCCAAGGCCGGTAATAAAAAGACGATAAACCCCGCCGTGGTGGAAAACGATCGGTGTAGGTGAAAGATCACTACACCGGATCTTTCCTCAATGGATCCGGCTCGGCACGTGCACCACTTTCATCCCGGCGGCCAAAGCTCCGTCGATTCCGGGCTGCGCGTCTTCGAAAACCAGGCATTTCTCGGCCGGCACGCCCATGCGTTGGGCGGCGAGCAAGAACATGTCCGGCGCCGGTTTCCCGCGGCCCGCGGGGACGTCGAGCGGGGTGATCACGATGTCAAAGATGCTGCGCAGCCCCGCGCTCTCCAGCGCAGGCAGAGCGATGTCCGGGGTTCCTCCGGTCGCGATCGCGCGCGGGTGGGTCAACGCGATGCGGCGCGCGAAATCCGCCACCGGTTTGATCACCGTTACTTCCGGAATCAACCGGAGGTAAAGCTCCTCCTTCACGTGCATCACCTTGTCCGGATCGAGGGCGAGGCCGTAATGCCGCCCAAAAAGTTCCGCCACGCGCCGGGTGGGAATGCCGCCTAAGGAATAGAAAAAGTCTTCGCTCAGCGTTTCCTTCAGCCCGAATTGGCGCAGCGCCTCGTTCCACGCGCGATAGTGCAACGGCATCGTGTCGACCAATGTTCCGTCGAGGTCGAAGATGTAGCCAGCAAAGTCGTCGGGCGGGATTTCAATGTACATGAAGCCCGCCAGTCCAGACCTTGACGGGCCGAAGGCAAAACGAAACGACGAGCGAGAAGGGCCACAACTCCGTCGAGCCGCGGTCAGCTCGGCTTGGCCATCAATTCGTCGTAAGCCACGCCGAGATTGATCGGCAGTCGGGTGTTGGGTCCAGGTTCGGCGAAATCGGGAAAGCCGGGAAACTCCTTCAACGTGACGATCTCCTCCTTGGTTTTTCCAGCCGAGATCTCCTTCTGCACATGCTCGACCAGGCGGGTGAGGTACGCGTGCATCACGGTCAGGTCTTCCCGTTTTCCCGTGACGCCGAACTTCGGATTGCCATGGCCAAACACGTAGATCGCATCGGCCGGGTAATCCTGTATCACCTTTTCTAACACGCGGGCCCAATTGCGCAGATTGACCCCGCCGAAACGGTCCGTCACCGGATACATGCGATTGAAAACCAAATCGCCCAGGTGCACGACGTTGGCTTTCTCGAAAACCACCACGATGTCCCCTCCGGTGTGTGCGGGGCCGAGGAATTTCGCGCTCACCTCCTCGCCGCCCAGACTGAGGTGCCAGGTGTCGTCAAAGGTCTGATCGGCATAAACCTGTTGGTCCACCGTGGGCGGCTTGGCTCGTTCCGCCGCGCGGCGCTGCAGGTCGGGTACATGGGCTTGCGCCACGATGTGTTGCGCCACGGGTTTGAAGACGCCGTTGCCGCCGGTGTGGTCACCGTGGTGATGAGTGTTGATCAACACATCGAGCTTTCGTTCTCCCCTTCCCGGCAGTCCGGCGAGGAACTGCGCCGCTGTATCCGGAAACTGGCTATCGATCGCGGCCAGCGCGTCGCCCGAAGAGAGCCAGCCGATCGTTCCGCCGCGAGCGGTGAAGACCCCGACATTTCGACGCAGCGGAGTGAAAACGGGCTTGGCCGCAGGCGGGGATGCGGGGCGAGGCAGGGGCAGCGGTCCTCCACCGGGAATCGGTTCGACCGGAGGGGTAACGCCAGCCTGGGCGGTGACGCGGCGAGTCGTGGCGAGCAGAGCCGCTGCGGATAGGGAAAAAAGGAAATCACGTCGGCGCATTGGATGAAAGAAGGCCCGGAGAATCCCCGGGGCGGGTTGATGGTTGATTAGAGGGGAAAGAGTCGAAGAGATACCGTTCTGCTTATCCGCTTTTGGCCAAGCTACTTGGGTTCCAAAAAATCCGTCCGTCGCGGCTCTATTTTTCCAACCCAAGCAGCTTGTTCCGAATTCACCGCGGCAATAGAGCCAAGCTCCGCTTTTGGTCGAGCGCCCGAGCTAAATTATAGACTCGGCGGGTCGATGAGAAGACGGGCCCGCGGCGACTCCGATCGCGGCTCGTCTGTGCCGATCGTCTCTCAATTGCTGCGACCTCTTCTCTCCGCTAGAAGGCGAGCGATTGGACTTGTTCTCCTGGGTACTTTTGCCTTGTGGAGCCAGGGTGAAAGCCTCCCGGACGAAGTGCGTTTTCGCCAACCCTTGGTCGTAGGCTCGGCGGTGGACAGTTATCCCAAGTCGTTTGCTACCCCGAACGGGCGCGCTGAAGGTTTTGTGGTCGAGCTGCTCGATGCGGTGGCGAGCGTGATGGACCTGAAAATCGAGCGGGTAAAAACCACCTCGGACGAACTTCACCGGCGTTTTCAAGCCGGCGACTTCGATCTCCTGGAAACGTATTCGCCTGGGCCCGGTCGCGAGGCCTTCAGTGATTTCAGCGAACACTACCTGCAGCTCCACGGTGAAGTTTTCGTGCGGCGCAACAACGCCAAGATCCAGACCCTGGCGGACCTGAATGGCGCGGCCGTGCTCCTTGGGACGCGTGCGAACATTGCCGAAAGGGTGCTCAGCGACCACCACATTGTCCCGCGGTCCATCACCTATTGCAGCTCTCCCGAGGAGGCGATCCATTTATTGAATACGGGCGAATACGACGCGGTCTTCGCCAGCCGATTGACCGCCTTGTCGATCATCGACCGGGACAAGTTGAAGAACATCCGCTCCCTCGGAACCCAGCTGGCCGGCTATGATATTTATCAATGTTTCGCGGTCCACAAGGGCGACCAAGCTCTGCTCGCGCGACTTAACGAAGGCTTGGCGATCTTGCATCGCACCGGGCAATTCGACCTGATCTACGACCGGTGGTTTGGTCGCTTCGACACCCCTAAACTGAGCCGCGGTCAGGTGATCACCTACCTCGCCCCGACGCTCGGTGTCGCGCTGGCCTTGGCCACCGCGGGTTTCTTCTATCAGCGCGCCCTTCGGCGGCGGCTCAGCGGTCAAGCCGCGCGGCTGGCCGAGAGCGAAGCACTGCTGGCCGAAGCCCAGCGCATCGCTCACGTCGGCCATTGGCGCTACGACACCGCGACGCGTTCGCTCTCCTGTTCGGTCGAAATGATGCGCATCTTGGAACGCGATCCGCAAAAGGGACCGCCCACCTATGCTCGTTTGCTGGCCATGGTCCCAAAATCCGATCGCGTTCACGCGCACCGCAGCGCGCGGGAGGCCATGCTCAAAGGCGCCAGCGGCGAGACCACGGTGGCGATTTATCCCAAGGCCGATCTTCGCAAGGTGGTCCAGATCCGCTTCAAGGTGGTGCGCCGGCCCAACGGCAAAATCGGGGAATTGGTCGGCACGGTCCAAGACATCACTCAGCAAAAGTTTTTCGAAGACGACCTCCGGACGCGCGAGCAATTGCTGCGCGCGATCTACGACCACGTGCCCTCCGCCCTTGGCGTAGTCGAGGAAACGGAAAACTCCTTCCGCTTCATCTCCGCCAATCCGGGCACGGTCAAATTGCTCGGCCTCGATCCGCAAACCGCCATTGCCGGCCAGCTCGTCTCCGCTTTGGGGCTGAGCGACGACGTCGCCAACTTCTGGTTACAATGGTTCCAGCGCGGCGTCGCTCACCGGAAAATCCTCAAAGTCGATCCCGAGCTCGATCAAGGCAAGCGGCACCTCAGTCTGACTCTGATCCCTCTCGGCTTCGGGCCGCAGGGCAATGCTCAACTGTGCTACCTGGCCGAAGACATTTCGGAGCGAAAACAAATCGACGCCGAGATCGCGCAGGGCCGGCGACTCCGCGCGGTCGGCGAACTGGTGGGCGGGATCGCCCACGAGTTCAACAACCTGCTCACCCCGATCCTGCTCAAGACCGACCTGCTCCGCTCCGAATTTCGCAGTGAGCTCCGCTTGGCCGAGGAACTTCGCACGATTTCTCGAGCGGCGGAACGAGGCGCCGACTTGACCAAGCGCCTGCTGGCCTTCGGTCGTCGCTCCGAAGCTCAACCGGAAGAATTCAAGTTGAACGCGGTGATCGACGCCAACCTCGATCTCCTTCGCCCTACGATCGATCGACGTATTCAGATTATCAATTCCGTCCCGACGACGCTGCCCCCGCTCTTCCTCAACCTGAGCGATCTGCACCAGATCGTCCTCAATCTGTTGCTCAACGCGCGGGACACCTTAGTCGAAAAATTGAATCACTCGCCCGCCGATACGTGGCACGCCACGATCCGGCTGGAAGCCGCGCAGTTCGGCGTGAATGCGGTGGAACACACCACGGTGGATAAAAGCGCACCACCCACCGGCTGGCTCTGCCTAACCGTTCGCGACAACGGCATGGGCATGCCCAAGCCCGTGCTCGAACGGATTTTCGAGCCTTTCTACACCACCAAGGGTGTGGGCAAGGGCACCGGGCTGGGCCTCGCCACGGTTTGGCACCTCGCCACCCGGATGGGCGGCAAGGTCACGGTGCAATCCAACGTCGACGAAGGCAGTGTCTTTGAAATCTGGTTACCGATTTTAGCCGTAACAAAAACCCCCTTTATCACTGCGGAACGTGTGCACGAGGTGAACCGCACCGCGGTCCGGATCTGTTTGGTCGAAGACGACGATTTAGTCGCGGCCACCGTATCCACCGCACTGCGACGCCAGGACCATCAGGTGGTTCATTTTCGCCACGGTGACGACGCCTGGCGGCATTTGAGCAAGCGCTTTGCCGACTACGATCTGTTGCTCCTCGACGTGGATTTGCCCGGCATCAGCGGCGTGGAGCTGGCGCGGCGAGTTCGCACCACCGCGTTTATGGGAAAGATCCTCGTCGCGAGCGGTCGGCTGAGCGAAGCCGAAGCACGCGAGCTGGAAAAAATCGGGGTCAATTCCCACATCGAAAAACCCTTCTCTCCACCCAAATTAAATCACGCGGTGCAGAGCTGCATGACCGCCCGCAAGACCGCCGGAGTGCTTTAGCTTCCGAGGAAGGCCAGAGTCCAATTGTCTTCCAGATGAGCCACTCGCCCGTTGTAGCCGGGGGCGCCGACCCCGGTGTATGGGATTCCCGATACGTCGATCCCACCGGGGTCGGCGCCCCCGGCTACATCTCCCGACCCGCGGCAGCCGCTTCGGCCTTTCCTCCTTTCGCACTTTTTGTGTAACCTTTCCCGTTGTCCCCGGTTTTCCCAGACACGCACCCAATGACCCGTGTCTCCCGTGAACGCCGTCTTCTCCGAAATCGTTGCTCCTTCGTCTCTCACCATGGCTCCCTCGGCTGAACCGACTCCCATGGTCTCTCCGGCTGAACTGAGCGATCACGAACTGATGCTGGCCGTGCGCGACGGCGAGATCGGCCGGCTGGGCAACCTTTTCGAGCGCTACCACGGGCCGCTCTACGGTTTTTTTGTGCGGATGACCGGGCAACGCACCTTGAGCGAGGACCTCGTCCAACTCGTTTTCTATCGAATCCTCAAATACCGCCATACCTACCGCGACGAAGGCAAATTTTCCTCGTGGATGTACCACCTCGCGCGAAAGGTCGCAGCCGATCATTTCCGCAAACACCGCCCGGCCGAAACCGTTTCCGCCGAAAGCGTGGAGATCGAACACCTGCCCGATCACGCCGCCGACTCGAGCGAACAGGTGACAAAAAACGATGATCTCCAACTCATGCGCGTCGCCTTCGGACAACTCTCGATCGAGCAGCGCGAGATCCTCACCCTTCACCGTTTTCAACGGCTGCCCCACGGCGACATCGCCCGCCTGCTGGATTGCAGCGTCGGAGCCACGAAAGTCCGACTGCACCGTGCAATCAAATCCCTGCGCGAAATCTACCTGCGCCTGAGCTGCCACGATCGCTCCCATTAATCTTTTCCCCATGAATTGCGCTCGTATTCAAGAATCCTTTACCGACTTCGAGGCTGGCACGTTGCCGGAGGCCGAGGCCGTCGCGGTGCGCGAACACCTCAAGCTGTGCCCCGTCTGTCAGCGCGAATGGGCCGATCTCCAAGACACCGTGCTCAAGCTCGATCGTCTCCCCGCCGAGGAGCCCAGCCCGCGGATGCGTATCCAGTTTTACGCTATGCTCGAGACCCATTTGCGCGGCACCCAGGGCAGCTCGAGCCCGTTCAGTTCCCGGACGCGGTTCGACCGCTGGCTCGAGGCGATTTGGCCGCGGCGCCCGGTCTGGCAGGTCGCCATCGCCGTGATGCTGTTGGCCGGCGGCGTCGCGGCCGGCGTGCGTTTCGGCTCGACTGAGAAACCCGCTCAAGTGGCGACGGCCGCTCAACTGGCCGCGACCCAAAACGAATTGGCCGAACTCCGGGCCCGAGTCGACTCGGTCAACCAGCTGGTCACGTATTCACTTTCTCAACAACAGCCCGCCCACACCCGGCTGCAGCACGTCGTCGCCACGCTGAGCCCGAGCCAAAAAAACGAACACGCCCTGGCTGAATTGCTCACCACCTTGGCCTTCGATCCGAGCACCAACGTCCGTCTCTCCGCGCTCGAAGCGCTTTACGCCAGCGCGGACGACAGCGCGGTGCGCCAGGGGGTCCTCGCGGCCTTGCCCCGGGAAAACTCCCCGCTGGTTCAAGTGGCGATGATCGACTTTCTCGCCTCCGTCCGCGACCACGACGCTATCCCCACCTTTCAACAGATCGCCCGCCTCTCCACCACCGACCAAACCGTTCGCACCGCCGCGCAACGGGCGATCGCACAACTTTGATCTCTGTATTTATTTTTTCCTTACGTTGATTCTGAACATCATGAAAATCCTTTTTCTCATTCCCTGCCTCTTCGCCGGTCTGACTTCAGGCGGCCTGCGAGCCGACGAGCCCGTCGCCTCCTCCATCAAGTTTTCCCATCCGGACAAGCCCGAAACGGTTCGCATCTACGTGGCCCAGGGAACACTGAAAATTTTCGCCAACACGTCGAACGACACGGTCACGGTCAACACCGACGCCCAGCCGGAAAAAAAGAATGTCACCCGCCCTGACGGTCTCCGGGTGATTGGAAGCAGCGCGAGTTTTTCCCTGACGGAAAACGAAAACGTAGTGGAACTTAACTACGGCCGCGACTCGGTTTTGACCGCGAACGCGGACTTCACGGTCGAAGTTCCGCGCAACGCCTCGATCGAGGTCTCCAATGGGATGGGCGCGGAGATCAGGGTCGACGACGTGATGGGCGACATCGAAATCAAAAACATGAACGGTGAGGTCAGGCTAAACAACATCGGCGGCGGCGCCCTGGTCGAAACTATGAACGGCGAGATCCACGCGACCTTCGCGACCATGCCGACAAACAAGGCCCTTTCCTTCACCTCGATGAACGGAGAAATCGAGGTCCATCTCCCGGCCGATGCAAAAGCCAATGTCCGATTCCGCACCCAAAATGGATCGATCCTAACCGATTTTCCCGAGGATGTGATGAAAACCAAGAGCAGCCCCGCCAGCCCTTCCGCCAGTGCCGAGGCCGCACGGATCGCCAGAGGAGCGGCTCGTCAAGCAGCCGAGGCCGCGAAAGAAGTGGCGGAGCAGGTTCGCGACGCGATTCATGAAGCCAGTGACGAGATGCAGGATAACGGAACGGCGCACCCACGCGCGCCCCGTGCCCCTCGTCCGCCCCGTCCTCCGTCCATCCCAGCGATGGTTGGAGGCAAAGTGGTGAGCGGCGCATTGAACGGCGGCGGCGTCGATCTGCAGATCGCCACAATGAATGGCGACATCGTGGTGCGGAAAAATGCGCCCAAGCCTTGATCCCACGGCGACCCAACGCCGAGTGACAGGAAAACGCCAAACCGCAAAGCTGTCGTAACGAGACCCTGAATACGCAGGGTCCCACTACCCTCGGGCGGCGACGGCGGCGGCGCGGTAAAACCGGTGATTGATAATCCGGCGTTGATCGGCGGTGAGGGGCGGCAAATCCGGCAGGGCGGTCGCTTTAGAATCGCCCAGTTGCGCGCGGGCCAGGGCGCGAAATTCGTCCCAGCGTTGCGAGAGAGCGCGTCGCCACTCCCGGGCCTTTTCGGCCTGAGCATCTTTGACCCCGGGCACCATTTCCGGCGGTTCATGGAGCGGCGGCGCGGCGGCAATCTGGCGAAGCAAGCTGCGCCACTCGGTCAGCAGGCGATCCAAGTCCCCGCGGCCGACCAGCTCTTGCTGCTCCAAGATCTGCCGTGCTCGCGCTCCTTCGGCCACCACGGCCTTGACGATGTCACTTCCGCCAAAACCGTATTGCTGAGGAATGCCGTCCAACAAGTAACCCTCGACCGTTAACCGCCGATAAGCGCGCTCGCAGACGGTGGCGAGGTGGCCGAGTTTGCGTGGATTCGTCCCGGCAAAACGATCCCCGCCGTAGAGGTTGGCGGTGTCAAAAAGCAATTCCTCCAGGCCGTAGCGCCGGTCCTCCAGGGCGGCGGAAATCGCCAACCCTTCCGGGCCGAGAAAACAACTCACGATCTCACCCCGCGTGGTCAGGCGTAGGTCCCGGTCCAATACACCGCAGCGCTGCCATTGCCAGAGCAGGGTGGCGTTGGGATTGAGGCGGAGGCACTCGGCGCGCGAGGCGCAGGTGTGGCAGCCGGGAAAAGGGTCGCGCTCCCGCCGCACCAAGCGCGCGCGTCCGGTATCCGTCCTTTGGTGACAAGGCAATTGCGCCCAACCGTGGGGACCGGTCGTCTCGAGGCCGAGGACGAGCGGCGTTTCAGTGTAAAAACGATGCGCGACCGAAGCCGCGACTTCCGCCGCGGTCTGCCCGCGCCGAAGTTGCCGCAAGATCAAAGCCCAGGGCAATGGGGCGGAGCGCTTGAGGCGAAGCTGCGCGGCACGGCTCATCCGCGGGCTGCTGGTCGAGCAAAGCACGTAACCGGTTTCATCCAGTCCGCGGCGACCGGCCCGGCCAATCATCTGGAGCAAATCGTGCGGCGCGATTTCGCGATCGAGCTGGTCAAAACGATAGTTCGCCGCCGTGACCATCACTGAACGGAGGGAAAAGTTGATCCCAGCCGACAGCCCCAGCGTCGCCACCACGGCGCGGAGTTGTCCCGCCTTGGCCAGGGGTTCGATGACTCCCGCACGTTGGGCGTAGCTCAGCCCGCTGTGATGATAAGCGACGCGCTGCTTGATCAGTTTGGCCAGCGCGGAGCCACAGATCAGCTCTTGCTCAGGGGTCAGCGTGAGCGGTTCGCCCAAGGGCAATTCCCGAGCAAATTGCCGCGCGAGTCGCTCCGCGTCCTGGCGATGCGGCGCGAAAACCAGGACCGGTCCGAGCCCTTCGCGCAACGCACCCGCGACGCGCCGCGACCAAAACCCTTCGATCGTTTTGGGCAGGCCACCGGTGAGATCGTCGACATCGACTTCCTCGAGCGGCACGGGACGGGTTTTTGTTTGGACCAACTCAACCGTCCGACCCAGCCGTCGCAGCCAGGCCGCTACATCGCCGGGGTTTGCGACCGCTCCGCTGAGCAGGAGAAGTTGGATACCGAGGTCGGCCGCGACGATCGCCCCCTCGTAGTGGTTGCCGCGATGCGGATCGGCCAGCCAGTGGTACTCGTCGACCACCAACAAGGTGAAGCGCGGCCGTTGGGCGTCAGGGACCAACGACTCAGCTAAATCACTGCTGGAAAACCCAATCCAACTCTGCACCGCTTCCAGAGTGGCCACGATGATTGGAGCCTCGGTGTCGATGGTGACATCACCGGTGATGATGCCGACCCGCCAGCCTCGCGCCTTCCATTCCGCGTACTTGTCGTTGGCCAAGGCACGGGTTGGAACGGTGAAGAGGGCGCGTTTCGAGAAATTGGTTTGCTCGGCCCAACGCTCAAAAACGTAGGTCTTTCCCGCCCCCGTCGGAGCATCCACCACCACGTCTCGGCCCGCCTTCAGGGCGCCAATTGCTGCAGCCTGCCAGGCATCGGGAAGAACAAGTTTTTGCAATCCGCTGAGATCTTCCAAACGCACGTTTTTACCGTAGGTCACACCGTCCAATCGTCAACCGGAGAGGAGCATCGACCTCGGGGAATATGCCGCCGAAGGGTTCGGTCACGCTCGTTTCGTACTGTTTCTTTTCCTCCTCCTGGTTTTCGTCGCGGTCGTTTTGTAGCTGTTTTTCGACCGCTTTAACGGCTCGCTTCGATTTCATATTCTTTTCGCGCCTTTTGTTTATCCCCCGTTTCCGACGCCGTTTCGGTAAACTTTTGACACTCAGAGTCGATACTACCAGGAGCGTACGCCGCCTCATGCCCTTCCCTTGTCTCACTGCGGTCTCCTTGTTCGGGAGTCATTGCCGCGCTTTCGCGTGGGGTGGGCGAACAGCTGTACTTCGGGGGATGGGCGCCGTCTTTTTCGCTTTGTTGATGGGGAATGATGTCTCGGCCAAATCCGAGTCCCCCTCCGCGTATGCAACCTACACCTACAGCATCGAGGCCGGTCTGCCCAGCACCGTATCCCCTACTTTGCTACAGACGCGCGATGGCTACCTCTGGGTCGGCACCGAGGGCGGGCTTTCGCGGTTTGACGGAGCTCGGTTCGTCACCTTTCGACCCCCGCAGATTCCGCACAATTTAGTCCGCTCGCTCCTCCAGGACGACGAGGGCTGGCTCTGGATCGCGACGCAGGGAGGGCTGGCCCGCTATTTGGACGGCAAATTCGAGCGCTTTCCCGAGGTCCAGGGTCCGGTGGTCAGCCTGGCCCACCAGAAAGGCGGCTCAGTCTGGATCGCCTGCTTAAACGACGGGTATTGGGAATATCGCGACGGGAAAATGATCTCGCACCAGAACGACGAGGCCGTTCGCGACGACAAACAGGTTCGCAATATTTTCGAAGACAGCGACGGGCGACTCTGGGTGGCGCTCCGCAACAAAGGATTGTTCTGGCGAGAAAAAGGCAGCGATCAGCTCCAACCCTACGAACACGGGACGGAGACTTTTCTCGATGTGCAGCGAATCGCGGAAGCGCCCAAAGGCACGATGTGGTTCGGCACCGAGGGCGGAGTTTTTCGTTTGCGCAACGGTGAATTGAAACGGATCGGGCAGCAACAGGGCGTGGCCCGTGAAGCCGCGACCTCCTTCCTGCTCGACCGCGAGGGCCGCTTCTGGATCGTGGCGCGTTTTGTTTATGTAGCGAGTTCTCCGGACGCGGAGGATTTCTCTCCGGTCAATGTGCGCGGCGTGGAATTTTGCCGCAGCATCATCCAGGATCACGAGGGCACCTTCTGGCTCGGCACCGCGGGTAGTGGCCTGGTCCGACTGCGGCCCAGTGCCTTCCAAACCCTCACGCAAGAAGACGGCTTGCCGGAAGACAGCGTCCGATCCGTTTCCAGCGACGCGGAGGGCAACATCTGGGCGGGTTTTCCATCGAAGGGGATTGCGCGTATTTCTCCGACCGGCGAGATCACCGCGATTCCCACCGGCCCGGCCGAAGCCGGTGAAATTTGGTCGGTCTTCGCCGCGCGCGACGGACGGGTCTGGATCGGCACCCGCGGTCCACTCGAGATTTGGGATCACGGCAAAATTGAGACGCTGCCCGACGCCCACTTTGTCCGCGCGATTTACGAAGACAAGGAGGGCGCCATTTGGCTGGGACCCAACAAAGGCCCCTTGCTCCGCTACAAGAACGGGAAATTTTCCCAAGTCCTGCGGCCCGAAGGCATCCCCATCACCACCGCCACCGGTTTTTCCGAGGACCGCACCGGCACCGTTTTCATCGCCGCTCCGCCTGGCTATCTCTCTTACCGCGACGGCCGAGTTCAGGAATTTCCCGCCGCGCCGACCATGGAAACGGAGCTGCGGGTGATCTATCACGACCACAATAACGCCCTTTGGATCGGTTCGAAAAATCGCGGTCTCGCTCTCGTCACCGGCAACGCGTGGCTGAATCCCGATGCGCTTTGCGATCCTTTCCTCAATCTGGTTTCGACCGTGTTGGAAGATCGCCAGGGGTACGTTTGGATCGGAAGCACCCGCGGAATTTATCGCGTCACTCCCTCCGACCTCGAGGCCATCGCTCGAGGAGAAAATCGGGCCAGCGCCTTGAGGCTGGCTGGCTCCAGCGACGGAGTGAAACCCAGCGCGGTCGGCTACGGCAACCAACCGGTCTCCTGCCTCGGAGCGAATGGCACCGTCTGGTTCGCCACCCGCAAAGGGCTGGTCGGGGGCGATCCCCGTAGTCTCCACGCCAATACGACGCCGCCGCGGCTATTGATCGAGCGCGTCCTGGCCGACGAGCATGAATTTCTTCCGCGCGGCGATCTCCGCCTTCCCGCCGGCACGCGCAACGTCACGATCGACTACACCGCCCTGAGTTTCGTCCAACCGGAGCGCGTCCTCTTCCGCTACAAGCTGGAAGGCTATGACGCCGACTGGACCTCGGCCGAAACACGCCGCACCGCTTTCTACAATAACCTCGCGCCCGGTCATTACCGTTTCACCGTCATGGCCTGCAACGAAGACGGGGTCTGGAATACGGTCGGGGCCAGTGTAACCATTATCCAACTACCGCATTTCTACGAACTCGCCTGGTTCTGGGTCGCAGTCGTAGCCGCGGGGACCGGCATCACCATCGCGCTTTTCCGCTGGCGCACGGCCAAGCTCCGTTGGGACAACGAACGCCTGGAAAAAGGCATCGCCGAGCGCACCCGCGAACTCCTCCGGGCCAAGGAGCAAGCCGAAGCCGCCACGCGCGCGAAAAGCGTTTTCCTCGCGACCATGAGCCACGAGATCCGCACACCGATGAACGGCGTGATTGGCATGACCGGACTCCTGCTCGAAACCCCGCTTTCCGAAGAGCAACGGGAATACGCCGACACAGTGCGAAAGTCCGGCGAGGCCCTGCTCGGAATCATCAACGACATTCTCGATTTCTCCAAAATCGAAGCGGGCAAGTTGGAACTCGAACAGGTTAACTTCAATCCCCGCTCCGCCGTCGAAGACAGCCTCGAACTCCTGGCCAGCACCGCGCAAAACAAGCGGATTGAGCTGGCCTGCTGGGTCGAGGACGACGTGCCGGAGGAAGTACGCGGCGACTCCGGCCGGTTTCGCCAAATCCTCCTCAATCTGGTGGGCAATGCGATCAAGTTCACCGAACAAGGCGAAGTGGTTGTGACCGTCAGCCGACAACCGAGCGGACCCAACAGCGCCAAGCTTCGTATCGACGTCAAGGATACAGGAATCGGGATGGACGAGGAGGCGAGCACGCGCCTCTTCCAGCCTTTCATTCAAGTCGACGGGTCCGCCACTCGGCGCCACGGCGGCACCGGCTTGGGGTTGGCCATCTCGAAACAACTCGCTGAGTTGATGGGCGGAGAGATCGGGGTGGAGAGCAGGCCGAATGAAGGTTCGGTGTTCTGGTTCACCGTCACGTTTTCCACCCTGCCGTCGAAAACCGCCCATCCCCACTCGGATTTGCCGGAGTTGCGCGGTCGCCGTGTCCTCATCGTCGACGACAATGCCACCAATCGAAACATCCTTCGTCGCCACCTGGAACGCTGGGGGCTTCAGCCGGCCGAGGCGCCGGGCGCGATGGAGGCGATGGAAGAGATCAACAACGCGCACAAACGCCAGGCGCCATACGAGGCGGTGCTGCTCGATTTTCAGATGCCCGGCATGACTGGACTCGATCTGGCGGAAGCCCTTCGCACCGATCGAAGAAATGCCGGCCTCCACCTTGTCCTGCTCAGCTCCGCCCTCGCGCCCGAACACCGCGTCTCGATCGAGCGAAATCGGATCGCTGCCACCTTTCAAAAACCGGTCCGTTCGCACGTCCTGCTTCGCGTGCTGCGCCGACTCTGGCAGGCTGACGTGACGACCTCGACCAAGACCACCTCGGCGCCGGTCACCGCTCCGAAGCGCCTCGGACCCAGCGCACACATCTTGATTGTGGAGGACAACGCCACCAATCAAATGCTCGCCCGGCGCATGGTCGAAAAACTTGGCCACCGCGCCGACACCGTGGCCAATGGTCGCGAGGGGGTGGAAGCGACGACCCGCATTTCCTACGATCTGATTTTGATGGATTGCCAAATGCCCGAGATGGACGGCTACGAAGCCACGCTGGCCATCCGCAAAGCCGAGGCGGAAACCGGTCGCCACGTCCCGATCATTGCCATGACGGCCAACGCCATCGGCGGAGAACGCGAACGCTGCTTGGCCGCCGGCATGGACGAATATCTGACCAAGCCAGTGAAGTTCGCCGACTTGACCGCAAGCATCGCCCGCTGGACGTCCTCCCTTCCGTCCGCGACGACAACGAGCAACTCCAGCGTGATTCCCGCGACGACCACGACGTCCTCGCCGATGTAATTGGCGTCTGGGTACGAAGACCAAGGCGGAGTAGGAGCGGCAAACCCAATCTCCAGGAGCGCCCGGCTCCGTCCGGGCATTTACATCCCAGATGCCCGGACGGAGCCGGGCGCTCCTAGGAGGGATCAGGTCCACCTCCGCGGCGCCCATCCTTGGTCTTTTGTTGTAAAAACGGATTCCGCTTCAAATCGCTGCATCCGCCGCCGGGGGTCCCGCGTAGCTACCGGTGTACTACGCCATGCCTAACCTCGCTATCATCGGAACCGGCATCGCCGGACTCGGCGCCGCTCACTTTCTCCATCGCGAGTTCGACCTGACCCTCTTCGAGCAGAACGACTACGTCGGAGGTCACACCCACACCGTCACGGTCAAGGAGCCCACCACCGGAAAGCCCGTGCCAATCGATACCGGCTTCATGGTTTACAACGAGGTGACCTACCCCAACCTCACCCGGCTTTTCCGCGAGTTGGACGTTCCCACCAAGGCGACCGATATGTCCTTCAGTGTCCACCACCGGGACCTCGGACTGGAGTTTTGCGGCTCGTCCTGGAATCAGCTTTTCGCGCAGCGTCGCAATCTTTTCCGCCCCCGTTTCTGGAAGATGCTCGGGGCGATCGCGCGATTCAACGCGGAAGCGGTGGCGGCGCTCGACGATCCCCGCACCCGCGAGCTGACCCTGCGGGACTACGTCATGGCGCGTGGATACGGCGACGACTTTTTTGACCTCTACCTGGTGCCGATGAGCTCCGCGGTTTGGTCCACGCCGCCCGAGCTGATGCTGACCTTTCCCGCCGCCACGCTGCTCCGGTTCTTTCACAACCACGGCTTCCTCGGGATGCACACGCAACACCCATGGAGAACCGTCCAGGGCGGCGCGAAATCCTACGTCGAGCGGATCACCGCACCGTGGCGGGGCCAGATCTCGACTCGCCGCAAAGCCAGCCGGGTGGTCCGCCATTCTCACGACCGGGGCGTGACCGTGACGACGGAGGACGGCGCCGAACAGCACTTCGACCGTGTGATTCTCGCCTGCCACGCCGATCAAGCCCTGCGGCTCCTCGCCTCGCCCACTCCGACCGAAGCGCGGCTTCTCGGCCCCTTTCGCTATCAGACCAATGTCGCCACGCTGCACACCGATCGCCGCGTCATGCCGCGCAACCGCCGAGCTTGGGCCTCGTGGAATTACGAAATCGCAGGAGCAGGCCAAAGCGCCAATCGAGGCACGTCGACCGCAACCCACTACTGGATGAATTCGCTGCAGGACGTCTCGGACCGGGAAAACTACTTCGTCAGCATCGATCGTCCTGAAGCGATCGATCCCACGCGTATCCTGAAACAAATGACGTACGAGCATCCGCTCTTCAGTCTCGAAGCGATCCGCGCCCAGGCTGAACTGCCTTCGCTCAACGCCCTTTCCCCAAGTCAATCGACTTACTTCTGCGGCAGCTACTTTGGTTACGGTTTTCACGAAGACGCTTTCACCAGCGCGGTGAACCTCGCCCAAATGATTCTCAAGCGAGATCCGTGGATTCGCCAGGCAACGCCCGCGCGCCGGCCCGCCGAAGCCGTCACCTTCGTTTGAATACGTAAACGCCGACCATCCTGACGAACCTCGCACCCGACTCGTTGGGACGCCGCTCTCCCCTTCCGCGTTTTCGAACCTCCGACTCTTTCAGATGCTCTCCGCCCTCTACGAATGCCGCGTGATGCACCACCGCTTTGCCCCCAAGCGGCATCGGTTCGTCTACGGTATTTTTCTCTTCGCGATCGACCTCGACGAACTGGAGGCGTTGGACCGCTCCCTCAAGTTCTTCAGCGTCGGACGAGCCAATCTGTATTCATTTAGGGAGGACGACTACTTCCCCACCCACCAGCCGCTGCACAACAGCGGTGCCGCGGTCCAGGCGGTCCACACCAG
>Ga0070717_10000646_pt1 | contig 22403 bp, 19 predicted proteins | sample LARL113metaG_FD_71366 | JGI IMG/M metagenome (GOLD analysis project Ga0070717, IMG submission 71366) | Corn, switchgrass and miscanthus rhizosphere microbial communities from Kellogg Biological Station, Michigan, USA - LAR L11-3 metaG | ecosystem: Host-associated > Plants > Roots > Rhizosphere ...
TCACCCACCGGCGTTCCGTTGCGGGTGACGACGAAGGACTCGCCCTGGTCGAGCGCTCGCATGATCTCGCCGCTGTCGTTCCTGAGCTCGCGCTGGGTGATCTCCCGCGTCACGCAGCGATTGTAGCACGGGTGCGACTTGTGCTCCGCGACGGACCACACGACGGCGCGTCGTCTTGTCTACCTGCTTATCCGAACGACAACACGATGGCGCGTCGTGAAACGCGCTGAATCGAACTGCGGTGCAGGTCGATGGTGCCGAATGGTGGCGGCGGGTGGGTTCGAACCACCGACAACACGATTATGAGTCGTGCGCTCTACCACTGAGCTACGCCGCCGGACGGTCTGGCGCTAGCGCGCGGCGCGCGCCCTCGACTTCGTCCTGCGCTTCTTTTCGCGGTGCTTGGACAGCGCCACACGCTTCCGCTTGTTCATCCGAGGCTGAGATTCTACCGGTCTTCGGCCACCGGCCCGCGCCCGGCCCCCACGAAGGTTGACAGGCGCCGTACTACCGCCGACCCTTTGGGCGCCCCGGGGCCGCGGGTGGACGGCTGTGCGGGGCTCGAGCGACTGAAGAGAGGAGAGGGTGCGTATGAGGCCATCACGACGGTGGCTGCTCTTGCTGGCGGTCGCCCTGCTGCCGGTCGGCATGGCGAGCCCCGCCGCGGCGGCACCGGCGCCGCCGCCCGAGCCGGGGACGCCGCTGACCATGGGCGACGTGGCCCGGCTGTCCGCCGACGCCAGCAAGCGGTCGATCATCATCTTCCGCAACCAGCATCCCGAGCTGCCGGCTCGCGGCGCCCGGGCCTCGGCCCGCGCGGCCGCGGTGGACGCCGACCAGCGGGCGGTCAAGAGCGAGCTGAGCCAGCTCCACAGCACCGCCCGCAGCCTGCACACGGTCAACGCGGTCGCGGCCACGATCTCGCAGGCCGAGGCCGACCGCCTGGCCGCCGACCCCGCCGTCCAGGCGGTGGTCCCCGACCGGTTCATCCCCCGGCCGGCCCCGCAGGCCGACCAGGCCGACCTGGCCGCCCAGGCCCCGGCAACGCCCGGCGCAACCGCAGCAACCGCGGCGGCCGCACCGGCCGCCCAGCTCCAGCAGATCTGCCCGGCCGACCCGTCCGTGCCGATGGTCGAGCCCGAGGCCCTGCAGCTGACCAGCACCGAGTTCTCGCCCGGCGCCGGCGTGCCGGCCGCCCACGACCTGGCCGACGGGACCGGCGTCACCGTCGCGTTCATCGCCGACGGCCTGGACATCAACAACCCGGACCTGACGCGCGGCGGCCACTCCATCGTCACCGACTACCAGGACTTCAGCGGCGACGGCGTCAACGCCGTGACCGGGGGCGGCGAGGCCTTCGGCGACGCCGCCTCGATCGCGGCGCAGGGCAACCAGGTCTACGACCTGAGCAGCTTCGTCAACCCCGCCCATCCGCTGCCGCCCGGCTGCACGATCCGCGTCAAGGGCATGGCGCCGGGCGCCAACCTCGTCGCCCTCAAGGTCTTCGGGACCGGCGGCGCGTTCGACTCGACCATCATCCAGGCGATCGACTGGGCGGTCGAGCACGACCACGTGAACGTGATCAACGAGTCGTTCGGCGCCAACCCGTTCCCCGACGACCGGGACGACGCCGTCCAGATCGCGAACGCGAACGCGGTCGCGGCCGGGATCACCGTCGTCGCCAGCAGCGGCGACGCCGGCTTCACCAACACGATCGGCAACACTGCCGCCACCAGCCCGGTGATCGGCGTCGGCGCCACGACCCAGCTCCGCCTGTACCGGCAGATCACCGGCTTCGGCAGCCAGCTGTCGGCGGGCGGCTGGATCGACGACAACCCGTCGGCCCTGAGCTCGGCCGGCTTCACGCAGATCGGCCCGAGGACGCTCGACGTGCTCGCGCCCGGCGACCTCGGCTGGGCGCTCTGCAGCACCAACGTCGCCCAGTTCACCAACTGCCTCGACAACGCCGGGCGGCCGTCGGCCATCCAGGAGTTCGGCGGCACCAGCGAGTCCTCGCCGCTCGTCGCCGGCGAGGCCGCCCTCGTCATCGACGCCTACCGGCGCGGCCACGGCGGCGTCACCCCGGCGCCCGACCTGGTCAAGCGCATCATCACGAGCACGGCCGACGACCTGGGCATCCCCGCCCAGGAGCAGGGCGCCGGCGCCGCCAACGCCCTGCGCGCCGTCCAGGCCGCGCTGTCCATCCACGACGCCAACGGCTCCCCGGCCGCCCAGGGCTCCAGCCTGGTGCTCGACCGCGCCAGCTTCGAGTCCACCGCGCCGGCCGGCAGCCGCCACACGTTCCAGGTGGACGTGACGAACACCGGCGCCGGCGCGCAGACGGTCACGCCCAGCGTCCGCACGCTGGCCGGCGACCCGATGGCGACCGACACCGGCTCGCTCACGCTGAACCCCGCGGCCGCGCCGGTATTCCTGGACAGCGGCGGCACGCAGCGGGAGTTCGCGCTGCACCAGTTCTCCGTCCCCACCGGCGCCCAGCGCCTGGACGCCGACATCACCTGGGCCGCCCTGGCCCAGCCCCTCAGCACGGTCCGGGAGACGCTGTTCGACCCCGTCGGCCGGCTGGCGATGTACTCCCTGCCGCAGGGCGCCGCCGCCGGCTTCGGCCACGTGGACGTCCACGACCCGATGCCCGGCACGTGGACCGCCCTCATCTGGTCCACGAAGAACGGCGCCGCGGCGTACAACGGCAGCGTCCAGTTCGCGTTCTCCAGCTCGCAGTTCGAGCCGTTCGGCCGCGTGTCGCCGGCCAGCCGCGTCATCGGCCCGGGCCAGACCGGCCGGTTCACGGTCAGCGTGACCACACCGGCCGCGGCGGGCGACCTCGCCGCCAGCCTGGTGCTGGCCGGCAGCGGCGGCTCGACCACCAGCGTCCCGATCTCGCTGCGCGCCCTGGTGCCGATCGGCGCCGACGGCGGCACGTTCACGGGCGTCCTGCAGGGCGGCAACGGCCGCTCGGCCACGAACGCCCAGATGTTCTCCTTCCAGTTCGACGTGCGCTCCGGCAAGCCGGCCCTGATCCTGGCCCTGACGCTGCGCGACCCGAACTACCGGCTGACCGGCTTCCTGGTCAGCCCGTCGGGCGAGCCGCTCGACGACCAGAGCACCGTGCACCTCAACGCGGCCGGCCAGATCACCGGGTTCGGCAACGTGATGCAGTTCACGCTGCGCAAGCCGCAGGCGGGCCGCTGGACCGCCATCCTGCGCCTGTCCCGGGGCATCGACGGCGCCCACCTGCAGGAGCCGTTCACCGGCCAGATCAGCTTCACGGCCGCGCAGGTGACGGCCCTGGGCGTGCCCCGCTCGGCCGGCACCGTTCTCCAGGCCGGCCAGCCCGTGACCGCGTCCATCGTGGTCACGAACACCGGCGTCGACACCAAGGACTTCTTCGTCGATCCGCGGCTGAACCAGACCCAGGTGGTCCCGCTGCTCGTCAGCGGCAGCACCAACGTCCCGCTGCCGCTGGCGGCGGTGACGCCGAGCTTCGTCGTGCCCCCGGGCTCCGACCGCATCATCGTGGTGGGCCAGGGCACGGTGCCGATCGACATGTCCATCCAGGCCGGGTTCGGCGGTCCGCGGCGCGCGGGCACCGCGCTGCCCGGCAACTTCTCGATCGCGACCGACGCGGCGCCCCAGGTGGCGCCCGGCTCCTGGTTCGCGCTGCCGGAGGAGCAGGGCCCGTTCCCCGCCACCGGCGCGCCCAGGGCGACCGCCAACGTCGCGGTGGTCGCCGAGACCCGTCTCTTCGACGGGGCGGTCACCTCGACGACCGGAGACATCTGGCAGCAGACGGTGGACGCCACGGCGCCGTACACGCCGCTGACGCTGGCGCCCGGCGCCACCGGCCTCATCACCGTCACGTTCATGCCCACCGCGCCGGTGGGCACCGTGGTCCGCGGCTCGCTGGAGGTCTCCACGTTCAACCGCGTGACCACCAGCGGCGACCAGGTGATCAGCGTCCCCTACGCGTATCGCGTGGGCTGACGCCCGACCGCCCGAGGAGGGGCCCGCCCGGCCCCTCCTCCCGGCGGCCTCCGGGCATGGCGGCGCGGACCCTCGGGCGGTGAGCGGGACGTCGCCCGCGTCTACAGCGGGATGATCACCATCGAGGCGGTGCCATGCAGCGGCGTGACCGTGTACACGTCACGCTGGCCCAGGTTGGCCGCGGGGACCGGCGAGCGCCGGTGCACCGTCGTGATCCCCTCGGTCGCGATGTGCGTCGAGGCGCCGAGCTGATTGGGGAGGCTCACCTGCGGCACGAGGAGGCTGAACCTGGTGGACCCGGTGTCCACCGTCATGACGAGCGTGACGCTGACGACGGTGCCCAGGTCGGGCACGTCCACGCGGCGGATCTGGTCACCGCGGAAGCTCAGCGTCCGGTGCGAGTCCTGGTACGTCAGCGCCGGCACGCCGCCCGCGAACGTCGGGTGGTACGTGACGCTGATGCCGCCCCCGTGCACCTCGTAGACGTCCGGTGTGCCGAGCTGGACCGTCGGCTGTGGGGCCGGCGACGACTGCGTCGCCGTGCCGGTTGACGAGTTCTCGGACATGGGTCTTCTCCTTCGCCAGAACGGCGCTCACCGCGCCGCTGGCCCGCGCCTGCCAGCACCCCATTGTCCGCCTCCTGACGATCTCAGCGCCGGAGCTCGCGCGAATCCCCCGCGGACAGGCGGCCCCAGGCCACGCGGGCCAGGCTCAGCACCGCCAGGACGGCGGCGGCCGACCAGGTGATGGCCGACACCTGGGGGGAGCTGAAGTCGCTGCCGCCCAGGAGCGCGTGCAGGAACAGCATCGCGCAGGCCAGGTAGGAGAGACGGTGGATCCACCGCCAGGCAACGGCGTGGATCCGCCGGCGCAGCCACCCGGTGACCGCGACCACCACGAACAGGTCGAGGCTGAGCGTGCCCAGCCCGAGCGCCACCGGCCCGAACCCGGCCTGGAACGGGACGACCAGGTCCATCACCCGCAGCGCGTTGCGGACGTTGCTGTCGAGCAGCAGGAAGATCAGGTGGAGCGCGCCGAGCGGGATCCAGAGCAGCGCGGTGAACTCGTGCGTGGTGCGCACCGCCCGGTTCGTGGCCAGCCAGTCCAGGACCGCGCTGCGCAGCGCCAGCCCGGTCAGCAGGGAGATCGCCAGAGCCGCCGACGCGCTCAGCCCGCTGACGCGCGCCAGGATCCACATGAACGTGTCGAAGTTCAGGAGGCGTTGGTCTCCGTGACAGGCGCCGACGTCGTGCCGCGCACCGCGGGGCCGAGCGCGACCGTGCCCGTGTCAGGGTGCAGGGACGGCCGCAGGGGCGCCGCGCGGTCCTTGACGTGCCCGCCGACGTAGCTCGCCGCGGTGCACGTCGCCACCACCGTCAGGCAGACCGCGCTGCCCTTGAGCGCCCAGGCCGGGACCCCTCTCACGTCACCGCGGCCGCAGCCACCCCCGCCGCCGCCTTCAGGAACGGCACCCGGTCGAACGTCTGGCCCAGGATCTCCTTCGCGTCCGCGCCCAGGTGGGTGTTGAGGATCTCCTGGTAGACCGACCGGAAGTCCACGGTGTACCGGAGGTTGCCGGTGCCGTCCAGGTTGCTCAGGTTGGGCGCCTGCCCGTAGAACCCGCCCTTGACCGGGTTGCCCATCAGCAGCATCGCGGACGCCGCGCCGTGGTCGGTGCCGCCGCTCGCGTTCTCCTGGGGCCGCCGGCTGAACTCGGACCACGTCGCGACCAGGACCTTGTCGGCCATGTTGTGCATGCTCAGGTCCTGGTAGAACGCCGACACCGACTGGTCCAGGTAGCCCATCAGGTCGTTGTGGCGCTGCAGCTCCGTCTGGTGCGTGTCGAAGCCGCCGAGGGTGACGTGCAGCAGCTTCACGCCGCTGCCGCTGGTGATCAGCGAGGCGGCCAGCTGCAGGGCGGCGCCCAGCTCCGTCTTGGACGGGTACACCAGCTTGGCGTTGTCCTGGTACTTGACGTTGCCCTGGCGGGAGACCGCGGTCCGGACGCTGGAGATCGACTGCTGGACCGTGGAGATGGCGGTGTCGAAGAGCGCGCCGTAGATGCCCGGGGTGCCCTTCCAGACGGTGCCCGCCGCGGACTCCACCTTGCTCCCGCCCTGGAACCCGAACGTCCGCGAGTTGTCGATCACGGAGACCGTGGCGTGCAGGTCGCGCAGCGCCCCGGGGATGTCGGTCGTCCCGCAGGCGCACGCGGTCAGCGGGTGGCCCATCGAGTCGTAGTTCTGCGTCAGCGTCTTGCCCAGCCAGCCCTCGACCTGCCGGCGCGTCGGGTCGCCCGTCTCCCAGACCCGGATCGACTCGAAGTGCGAGAAGCTCGGGTTGGGATAGCCGACGCCCTGGACGACGGCGACCTTGCCCTGGTCGTACAGCGCCTTGATGCCGGGCATGTTCTGATTCAGCCCGAAGGCGCCGTTCAGCGGCAGGGCCGCGGGCACGGAGGCGGCGGCCAGGATCGGCCGCAGGTCGTGCAGCTTCGGGTCCTGCAGCGGGACCACGGTGCGCAGGCCGTCGTTGCCGCCGGCCAGCTGGATCATGACGAGGACGTTGTCGTTGTTGACGCCCGCCTGCTTGGCCGCGTACACGGCGCGCGCGAACGCGTCGGGGACGGCGGCGTAGCCGGCCGCCAGCGCGCTCGCCGCGGTCCCGAAGCGCAGACCCGCCTGGAGGAAGTCCCTCCGGTTCAGCTCGTTGATTCCGGCCCTGTCCTTGCTCATCTGGCGGCCTCTACTTCAGGGTGAATTCGGGCGACATCAGCACGACCATCCAGCGGGTGCGGTCGTCCTTCGCCTGGTTCAGCGCTGCCGTGGTCCCCGAGCCCAGCACGCCGTCGAGCTGGAGCTGGCCCAGGTCCTTGACCGTGGGCAGGGAGCGCATCCGCCCCAGCACGGTCGTCACGAAGTTGACCCTGGCCATGAGGGTGTTCGACGAGATCCAGCCTTCGTTGTTGGGCCAGCCGCCGACGTCCGGCGGGTCGAACAGCATCTGCCCCATGTTCTGGCCCGCGTCCACCACCGTCTTCGACAGCTGGGGCGCCTTCAGGGCCTTGAGGACGCTGACCATGTACTCCACCGGGGACTTGATCAGGGAGCGGTAGGACGGGTCCTGGATGAACTCCGGGCTCAGGAAGACGCTCCGCATCAGCGTCTTCATGTCGTACTTGCTGGCCCGGAACTCGTCGGCCAGGCGCTGGACGTACCGTGCCTCGGGAGCCGGCGACACGAAGTGGTGCAGGACCTTGGTGACGACCTGCGTGGCCAGCGCCGGGCTGGCCAGGAGGGCGTCGATCACGCCCTTCGTGTCGATCTGCCCGGTCCGGCCCAGGAACGTCAGCGGGCCGCCCGAGTACGCGCGCCGCTTCTCGAACACGCCGGTCATCGACTTGTCGGCGGTCGTCGGCAGCCGCCAGCCGGCCAGCGCCTTCGCGCCGGCCCTGACGTCGTCCTCGGTGAAGTTGCCCGCGCCGAGCGTGAACAGCTCCATCAGCTCGCGCGAGTAGTTCTCGTTGGGTGACTTCCCGGTGCTGGTGCTCAGGTCGAGATAGACCATCATCGCCGGGTCGGTCGTGACCTGCATCAGCATCGACCCGAGGTCGGTGAGCGCCATCTTGCGCCACGTCAGGTTCTGCCAGTACAGGTACGGCCGGTCCGTCCCGACCTTCGTGGAGTCGCTCGTGAAGTGGCCGTGCCAGAACAGCGTCATCCGTTCGGCGAACGGCGTCGGCGTGGCCAGCATGTGGTCGATCCACCACTGCTGCAGCGTCTCGACGTCGACACCGCCCCCGCCCTTCATCCCGGGCACGGCCGGCGGCTCCGCGGGCGCCGTCTCGACCAGCTTGTCCACCATCTTGCCGTAGCCGAGCTGGAACGCGGCCTCCAGCTCGTCCGGCGAGGCGCCGAACGTGGCCCGGCGCAGCAGGTGCGTGATGCGGGCGGTCTCCGCCGTGAGCGGCGACGTCCAGTCCGCACCCCTGGCGGCCGTCGCGGCCGCCGCCTTCGGCGCGGCCTTGCTGGCGGTCACGGAGCTGGCGCGCGCCTGCCCGAGCAGTCGGAGAGCGGTGACCGCGCTCCCGGCCGCGATTGCTCCACCAATGACGTGTCGCCGTGTGACGCGTCGTGGCAGAAGGCGCTGGAGACGGGCACGGTCCAGACGCCATCCATCGGACGGAAATCCAACTACCCCCATTGGATCGTCCGGTATTGAAGCACAGTGGCGTGCGCCGCGTCAGGCGACGCGCAGCCGTTCGTCCGAGAGTACGCGGCCGGCCCCCAGCCGGATCATCCGGTCCATGCAGGAGGCCACGTCCCGGTCCTGCGTCGTCACGATGATCGTGACGTCGCTCATGCGGTTCACCTGCTGGAGCAGGTAGAGCAGCTCGTCCGACGTCTCGTCGTCCACCTCGCCGGTCGGCTCGTCGGCCAGGACCAGCGCCGGCACCTTCACGAGGGCCCTCGCGATGGCCACCCGCTGGGCCTGGGCCACGGAGAGCTGGTCCGGCCGGGCCCGCGCCTGGTCGGCCAGCCCGACCAGGTCGAGGAGGTCGCGCGCCCGCGCGCGCCCGGCCCGTCCCAGCGCCGCCACCCCGGCGTAGCGGAGCGGGAGCAGGACGTTCTCCAGCACCGTCAGGCCCGGCAGCAGGTTGCGGTCGCGGAGAACGAACCCGATCCGGCGGCTCCGGAGGTCGGCCCGCTGGCCGTCGGTCAGCGCGTTCGTGTCGGTGCCGTCGAGCAGGACCAGGCCGGACGTCGGACGGAGCACCAGGCCGAGGCACTGCAGCAGCGTGGTCTTGCCGCTGCCGGCCCGGCCCAGGACCGAGACGAACTCGCCGGACTGGACGCTGAGCGTCACCCCCTCCAGCGCCGTGACCGCGCCCGGCTGGCCCTGCCGGTACTTCACGCCCAGGCCGCGGACCTCGATCGCCGTCATCGCCGCTACCGGTCGCGCAGCGCCCGGCCCGGGTCCACCCGCAGCGCCCGAAGGGCGGGCGCGACGCCGGCGGCCAGGCCGATCCCGACGGTCAGGCCGAGCGCGATCTTCGCCAGCCGCGGGGTGAGCAGGAAGACGTCCATGCCGATCGACCGCCCGGACAGGTCGAGCAGGTACGACAGGCCGGCGCCGAGGCCGAAGCCGAGCGCCCCGCCGATGAGTCCGAGCAGCACCGCCTCCAGCACGTGCTCGGCCACGACGTGCCACGTCCGGGCCCCCATCAGCGCCTTCAGCGCGATCTCGTGGGCCCGCTCGGCCACGGCCATCAGCATCGTGTCGAGCAGGACCAGCCCCGCGAACAGCACGGTCAGCCCGCCGGCCACGATCGCGATGGCGTCGAACCGGGCGCTCTGGTCGAAGCCGCGCACGTAGTCGCTGGGCCGCGTCGCGGAGACGCCGGAGACCTTCGTGTTGATCTGGTCGGCCAGCTTGTCCAGGTCGGTGCCAGGCTTGCCGTACACGGTGATGCCCGACGCCAGCGAGGAGGGGTCCACCCGGTCGCGGAACGAGGCGGGCAGGCTCTCCTGGAGCAGCGTCTGGGCGTCGAGCAGGCCGATCGACGCGATGGCGTCGGGCAGCGTGTTGGTCCGGCGCAGGACGCCGATGACGTGGAAGGTGTGGTTGACGAAGTCGGGGTTGGCGGCCACCGGGCGGACCGGCAGGTCGATGCTGTCGCCCACCTTGACCTTGAACTCGGTGGCCAGGTCCGCGCCCAGGACGACGTCGCCCTGGTGCTTCGGGTCGAGGGGCTTGCCGGCCGCGAGGGTGGTCTTCAGCGGCGAGAGCCTGGCCGCGGCCGGGTCGGTGTACTCGATCGTGTCGGGCAGGCCGAGCGGCGTGGTGATCGTGGTGCCGGGCCGGGCCAGGAGCGTGATCGTGGGCAGCGCGGCGGCGACGCCGGGGAGCTTCTGGATCGGGTCCACCTTCGTAAGGGAGATGACCCCCGCGTACGTGCCGGCGCTGTCGGCGACCTGGATGCTGGTGCGGTAGTAGGCGACGCCGCCGGCCGTCTGGGCGTCGAAGTGCTCGGCGAGCGCGCCCGTCAGGGTCAGGGCGAGCACACCGACGACGACGCCGCCGATGGCCAGGCTGGTCCGTACCCTGCGCTCGACGAAGCTCCGGATGATCTCCACGCGGCTCCCTCTCCGAGAGGGCAGTGTATCGGGGGTGACCGCCGCCACGGCCGCGGGACGCAGACTGGACCCATGGCGCCAGTCACCGCGCGGGCCGAGCACGTCGGCAGCCTGCTCCGGCCCGGCCCCCTGCTCGACGCCCGCGAGGCGCACGCGGCCGGCCGCCTCGGCGACGCCGCGTTCAAGGCCGTCGAGGACCGCGCCGTCGCCGAGGTGGTGGCCCTCCAGCGGGAGGCCGGCTGCCCCGTCGTCACCGACGGCGAGCTGCGCCGCGAGTCGTTCCAGGCCGAGCTGACCGCGGCGTGCGACGGCTTCACGGGCGCGGGCATCGACGCCTGGCTGTGGGGCGAGTGGCACTCCGACGACGTCGGCGACGTCCGCATCGAGCGGCCGGCCGACCTGGCGGTCGTCGGCCCGGTCCGCCGGCGCCGGGGCCTGGCGGCCGAGGAGTTCACGTTCCTGCGCGCCCACGCCGCGGGCGCCACCGCCAAGGTCACGCTGCCCAGCCCCAGCCTGTTCGCCAACCTCTGGTCGCCCGAGCGCTCGACGGGCGCCTACCCGACGTTCGACGCGTTCATGGCCGACGTCGTGGACGTCCTCCGGGACGAGGTGCGCGAGCTGGTGCGGCTCGGCTGCACGTACCTCCAGCTCGACGCCCCCCACTATCCGCTGCTGATCGACCCCGCGTGGCGCGCCTTCTACGAGGCGCGCGGCTGGTCGCTGGAGCGCTGGCTGTCGTACGGGATCGAGCTCGACAACGCCGTGATCGCCGCGGGCCGGCCGGCCACGTTCGGCTTCCACCTGTGCCGGGGCAACCAGCACAGCCGGTGGCTGGTCGCGGGCGGCTACGACGCGATCGCCGGCCCGGTGCTGGCGGGCGTCCACGCCGACCGGCTGCTGCTCGAGTACGACGACGAGCGGTCGGGCACGTTCGAGCCGCTCCGGCACGTGCCCGACGACCGCGTCGTCGTGCTGGGCCTGGTCACGACGAAGCGGTCCGAACTGGAGTCCGAGGCAGCGCTGGAGGCGCGCGTGGACGCCGCCGCCCGCGTCGTCGGCCGGGAGCGGCTGGCGATCGGCACCCAGTGCGGGTTCGCCACCTCGGTCGGCGGCAACGCGATCACCCCCGAGGCCCAGTGGGCGAAGCTGCGGCTGCTCGTCCGGACGGCCGAGCGCCTGCTCGCGTAGTGGTCACACCTCCGTCACCGACCCTCTCGCAGAATCGCGGCCGTATGGTGCCGCCCCCCCGCGAGGTCTACATCGAGCCCACCAACCGCTGCAACGAGCTGTGCACCACCTGCCCGCGGACGTTCTTCACCCGCGAGCCGGAGGCGGACCTCGACCTGAGCCAGTTCGTCGCCATCCTCGACCAGTTCCCCGGCGTCGAGCGCGTGGTGCTGCACGGGGTCGGCGAGCCGCTGCTGGCCCGCGACCTCCCCGCCATGGTCGCCGAGGCCAACCACCGCGGCGCCCGCGTGCTGTTCAACACGAACGCGCTGGCCCTGCACCGGCGGCTCGCCGAGCGGCTCGTCGCGGCCGGGCTGGACGAGCTCCGCGTCAGCATGGACGCCGCCGACTCCCGGACCTACCGGGCGATCCGCGGCGTGGACGGCTTCGCGAAGGCCATGCGCCGCGCGGCCGACTTCTGCGCGCTGCTCCGGGCGCTCGGCGCCAGCCGGCCCCGCGTGTCGCTGGTCTTCATGGTCATGCGCGAGAACCTGGAGGGGCTGACCGCGGTCATCGAGCGGGCTGGCGAGATGGGCGCCCACGCCGTGGTGCTCCAGCGGCTCGTCTACTTCGACACCGGCCTCGCGGTCGAGGCGCAGTCGCTGATGGGCGAGGACCTCGACGAGCTCGCCGCCGCCTGGCAGGAGGCGGCGGACCGGGCCGGGGTGCGGCTGGTCGGCACCGGCCGGCTCTCGCCCACCGACTCGCTGGCGCCCGTCGCGGGCGAGCGGCCGTGGTCCGGCTGCACCCGGCCCTGGCGCTCGACGTACGTCACGGCCAACGGCAACGTCCTGCCCTGCTGCTTCGCCCCCTTCACGACGAAGGACTACGCGGGCGTGATCCTGGGCAACGTCCACGAGCGCCCGATGAGCGAGATATGGAACGGCTCCGAGTACGAGGCCTTTCGCCGCGCCCACGCCTCCGACGACCCGCCGGAGTGCTGCCGGGGCTGCGGCACCCGCTGGATGTACTGACCGCCGCGCCGGGGCTGGCGGCGGTGGCCGGGTTCGCGCTGTTCGCGTGGACGCTGCTCCAGCGGGCGGACGCGCTGCAGCTGCCCGCGTACGACACGGCGTTCTTCGAGCAGCTGGTGTGGAACCTGGGCCACGGCCACGGCCTGGCCAGCGGGTTCTTCCCCGGCGCGTTCCTCGGCCTGCACTTCTCGCCCCTGCTGGCGGTGCCGGCCGCGCTGGAGGTGGCGTGGCCGGACGCGCGCCTGCTCGTCGTGCTCCACGCGGCGGCGCTCGCCGCCGCGGCGCCGGCCGCGTACCTGCTGCTCCGCGAGCTGCTCGCCGGGCGGCCGGGGGCCGACCTGGCCGCCGCCGCGCTCGCCGCGCCGCTCCCGCTGTGGCTGGCGCTCCAGGAGGCGGCGCGGGCCGGGTTCCACACCGAGGCCCTGGCGCTGCCGCTGGTGCTGGTGGCCGGCTGGGCGGGCCTGCGCGGCCGCTGGTGGCTGTGCTGGGCGTGCGCCGCCCTGGCCCTGGCCGCGAAGGAGGACCAGGCGTACGCCGTCGCCGTGATCGGCCTGCTCCTGGCGGTCCACGGCCCGTCGCGCCGGCTGGGGATCGCGCTGGCCGCCGCCGCCGTCGCCTGGGGCGCGGCGGCCGAGCTGCTGGTCATGCCGGCGCTGCTCGGCCGGGTGCCCAGCGACCTCCAGTCGTACTACCAGTGGCTGCACCACCCGACCGCGGCCCGGCTGGTCGCGGCGGTCGCGTTCCCGGCGGGCTGGCTGGCGTTCGCCGCGATGGTGGCCGCGATGGCCGGCCTGCCCCTGCTCCGCCCCGCCTGGCTGGCCCTGGCCCTGCCGCCGCTGCTGGGCGACCTGCTCAGCGCGCACGCGCCGCAGCCGGAGCTGCGCCTCCAGTACGCGCTGCCGCTCGTCGTGCCGGTGCTGGTCGCCGGCGGGCTGGGCGCGCGCCGGCTGCTCGACCGGGCCCGTCCACTGCCGGCGGCGGCCCTTGCCGCGCTGGCGCTGCCGGCCCTGGCCATCGGGGTGGCGTTCGGCCCGCTGCTCGGCCAGCGCCCGGCGCCGGCCCCGCCTGCGCTGGCGCGGCTGCTGGCCTGCACCGCCGCGCTGCCGGCGGCCGCGCCGGTCGCCGTGGACGACGACGCCGCGGCCCCGCTGGCGGCCCGGCCGCTGGAGAAGCCGCTGACGTACGGCGGCCCGTCGGACTGGGTCGTCGTGGACCGGGCCGGCCCGCTGCCGAGCTACGTCAACGCGCCGGCGCGGGCGACGCACCTGGCCGCGCTGCCGGCCGAGGGCCGGCGGCTCCTCTGCGACGACGGCCGCTTCCAGCTCTGGAGCCCGGCCGGTGGGTGAGCCGAATTCAACCGGGTCCTCTCTGCCGAAGGCCACCCCGGACGGGCTTCGGTTGAATCCGGCTGAGCATCGGTTGGCCGCGGTGGTGCCGGCCTGGAACGAGGCCGCCGCGATCGGCGACGTGGTGCGCGGCCTGCGCGCCGCGGGCGCCTGCTGCGTGCTGGTGGTGGACCCGGGCTCGACGGACGGCACCCGCGCGGCGGCGGAGGCGGCGGGCGCGACGGTCGTCGACGAGCCGCGCCGCGGGTACGGCCGCGCCTGCCTGACCGGGGCCGAGGCGGCCGGCGGCCACGAGCTGGTCGCGTTCCTCGACGGCGACGGCTCGTGCGACCCCGCCGAGCTGGCCGGGCTGGAGCGGGCGGCCGCCGGCGCCGACCTGGTCCTCGGACGCCGGACGCGCGTCGAGGCCGGGGCCCTGGCCGCGCACGCCTGGCTGGGCAACCGGCTGGTCGCCGCCGTGCTGCGCGCCCGCACCGGCCGCCCGGTGCACGACCTGCCGCCGTTCAAGGTCGTCAGGACCGACGCGCTGGCGCTGCTCGGCCTGGACGACGCGGGCTACGGCTGGACGGTGCAGCTGGTGGGCCGGGCGCTCGCCCACCCCGCGCTGCGCGCGGTGGAGGCGCCGGTCTCGTTCCGGGTCCGCGCCGGCGGCGAGAGCAAGGTGTCGGGCCGGCTCGGGCCCTCGCTGCGGGCGGCCCGGGCGATGCTGGTCCGGGCCCGGTCGGCGACCCGGCCGCGCGGCCTGATCGTCCTGATGGCCAAGGCACCCGCCCCCGGCCACAGCAAGACGCGGCTGGCGGCGGACATCGGGCCCGGCCCCGCCGCCGGCTTCTGGGCCGCCTGCCTCCGCGACGCGGGCGCCCGGCTCCGGCGCGCCGCGGCCGCCAACGGGCTGGACGCGGCCGCCATGACGCCCTCGCGGGCCGACGCCGAGCAGGTCCGGCGGCTGACCGGCCTCCCCGCCCTGGTCCAGGGCCGCCCGGGCCTCGGCCAGGCGCTGCTCGAGGTTTCCGACCTGCCGGCCCCGTTCACCATCGCGGTCAGCGCGGACGCGCCCACGCTGCCCGAGGCGTACGTCCGCCAGGCCGTGGACCGGCTCCGGCGGGGCGGCGCGGTGCTCGGTCCGGGGCCGGACGGCGGCTACTACCTGGTCGGGCTGCCCCGCGGGTTCCGCCGCCGGCGCCGCGAGCGCGCGTTCCTGCAGGCGCCGCTGGGCACCGGCGGCGTCCTGGCGCACACGCGGGGGGCGCTGGGCGACCCGGCGCTGCTCCCGCCCTGGCCCGACGTGGACACGGCGGCCGAGCTGCAGCAGCTGGCGAGCGAGGTGCGGGGCGACCCGAACTCCGCGCCGGCCGTCGCCGCGTGGCTGCGGGATCATGTGACCGGTTTGGAGGAGGCGGGCTGAGCGTGACGTCCAGCGGCGCCGAGGTCAGGCTGCGCGACGTGAGCCACCGGTACGGGTCGGTGTCCGTGCTCGACGGCCTGGACCTCGACGTGCGGTCGGGCGGCTACCTGGCCCTGATGGGCCCGTCCGGCGCCGGCAAGAGCACGGCGCTGGCGCTGATCGGCGGCCTCGACCGGGCCCAGCACGGCCAGGTCGTGGTCGGCGGCCAGGACCTGGGCCGCCTGTCGGGCGACGCGCTGGCGGCGTACCGCCGGCACACGATCGGGTTCGTGTTCCAGCACTTCGGGCTGCTCGACACGCTCACCGCGCTGGAGAACGTCGAGCTCGCGATGGCGCTGGAGGGCGTCCGCCGCGAGGAGCGCCGGCGGCGGGCCGGCGCGCTGCTGGAGGCGGTGCGGCTGACCGGGCGCGGCGACCACCGGCCCTCGGAGCTGAGCGGCGGCGAGCGCCAGCGCGTGGCCATCGCCCGGGCGCTGGCCAACCAGCCCCGCCTGATCCTGGCCGACGAGCCGACCGGCAACCTGGACACCGGCGCGGCGGGCCTCGTGCTGGACCTCCTCGAGTCGCTGCGCGCGGAGCACGGGTGCAGCCTGCTGGTCGTCACCCACAACCCGCTGATCGCCCGGCGCGCGGACGAGTCGTGCGAGCTGGTGGACGGGAGGCTGCGGGCGCCGTGAGGTGGTCGGACGCGGTGATGCTGGCGCTGCGCGGCGCCGTGCGCCGGCCCGTGCGCACGGCGCTCACCACGCTGGGCGTGGCGCTGGGCAGCGGCCTGCTGGTGGCGCTGGGGGTGATCACGAGCGCGGCCGACACGAAGGTCCTCGACCGGCTGGGCCAGGGCAACCCGCTGACGGCCGTCCGGGTCGCCCCGGCGCAGCCCCGCCAGGGCCAGCTCGCCAGCGACGCGCTCCAGACGGCGGCCCCGCACGACCTCACCGACGCGACGCTGACCGCGATCCGCCGGTCCCCCGACGTGGCCCGCGTCGTGCCGATCCAGACCAGCCGGGTGTCCGAGCTGTCCGACGAGGGCGGCGTCGCCACCGACTGGCTCATCGGCACCGACATGCGGCAGGTGCACGACCTGCCGGTGACGCTGCTGGCCGGGCGCTGGCCCGCGCCCGGCTCGATGACCGAGGTCGCGGCGACGACCGACTACCTCTTCAAGCTGCACATCGACGGCGACCACCCGAGGCAGGCGATCGGCCACGTGGTCACGCTGACGAGCCCGCGGCTCCCGGCGGGCGACGCTGGCTTCAGCCAGGACCGCTCGTACCGGGTGGTGATCGTGGGCGTCGTGGGCCAGGACCTGACGGACGGCGACTTCATCGTGCCGCTGGAGCAGGAGCGGCTGAGCCACGTGTGGGAGGCGGGCGGCGCCGGCGGCCGGCAGTTCCCGGTCGGCGGCTCGCCGTACGTCGGCGCGATGGTCGTCGCGACCAGCCTGAACGCGGTGCACACGGTGCGCGCCGAGCTGTACGGGATGGGGTACGCGACCAGCGCGCCCGAGCACCTGGTCTCGTCGGTCGAGGAGTACCTGGGCGTCGTCAACGTGGTGCTCGGGTCGATCGGCAGCGTGGCGCTCGGCGTCGCCCTGCTGAGCATCGCCAACGCGCTGCTGGCCGCCATCCACGAGCGGCGGCGGGACATCGGCGTGCTGAAGGCGATCGGGGGCCGGGACCGGGACGTCCTGCGCTGGTTCCTCGTCGAGGCGCTGGCGATCGGGCTGGCCGGCGGCGCGGCCGGCGCGGTCGCGGGCGTGGTGATCGCGGAGCTGGTCGGGGTGGCCGTGAACCAGTACCTGGTCGCGCACGCGCTGGGGAGCCTGGACCTGGTCGGGGTGCCGGTCGTGATCCCGCTCCTCGGCTGGGTGGGCACGGGTGTCCTGGCCGTGGCGGCCGGCGCGCTGCCGTCGCTGCGGGCCGCGCACCTGCCGGCGCGGGAGGCGGTGGTCGAGGCGTGAGGCGGGTCGCGCTCGGCCTGGCGGTGGTGCTGGCGGCCGGCTGCTCGGGCGGCGGCGGCTCGGGCTCGGCGGGCCTCGGCTCCGCCCCGTCCGCTCCCCCGCGGGCGTCGAGCCCGCCGCCGGCGCCCACGCCGACCCCGGCCCCGATCGTCTACGCGGCCGTCGGCGCCAGTGAGACGGCCGGCGTCGGCGCGCAGGACCCGCGCGACCAGGCGTGGCCGATGGTCTTCTACCAGACGGCGCTGCCCCCGACGGCCGTGTTCTACAGCTTCGGCGTGCCGGGCGCGACGACGCAGGCGGCGCTGGCCGGCGAGGTGCCGGCGGCGCTGGCCGTGCGGCCGACGCTGGTCACGGTCTGGCTGAACGTGAACGACCTGGTCGCGGGCGTGTCCGCCGCCGACTACGAGGCGCGGCTGGGCCAGCTCGTGCACGCGCTCCGCCAGGGCGGCGCGGCGCGGGTGCTGGTCGCGAACACGCCGTCCCTGGACCGCCTGCCGCTGTACCTGGCGTGCCGGACGGGCTCGACGGCGTGCCCGTTCACCGGCGCCGTGCCGGCCCCGGCGGACCTGAACGCGACGGTGGACGCGTACAACGCGGCGATCGGGCGGGTCGTCCAGCGCGAGGGCGCGACGCTGGTGGACCTGCACGCCCAGGGCGAGGTGCCGGACCAGCACCCGGACTGGGTCTCGGCGGACGGGTTCCACCCCAACGCCGCGGGCTACGCCGCGATCGCGGCCCAGTTCGCCACAGCCCTGAAGAGCTGAGCGAAGACCCTCCCCCCTCGCGGGGGAGGAGGCGAGGCACGAGCCGGAGGGGGGCCGCTCAGGCGGAAGCCGGCTGTCTGTTCTCAGCGACCCCCCACCGGGTCGTGGCCGACCCACCTCCCCCGCCGGGGGGGAGGGGCCAGCTTCCTTACGCGTACACGACCGTCTCGTACGCCGGGGTCGGGCGCTCCTCGTCGAACAGCCTGCGCTCGTGCATCCAGCGCTGCGACCGCTCGTACATCTCGCGCGTGTACGGCAGGAACACGATGCGCTCGCCCATGCCGAAGCCGCGGACGTCGACCCCGTCGCGCAGGTGCTCCGGGATCTCCTCCAGGTGGTGGTGCTTGTACCGCTCCGGCTCCAGGTCCACGTCGGCCTGGGCGCGGGCCAGGGCCCGGAAGTACTTCGCCACGTCCTCCGGGTCGGTCTCGTTGTCGAACAGGAACCCGATCATGAACGTGGTGTCGGCCACGCGCCGAAACCCCCGCTGCTCCAGCAGGTACAGCGGCACGGCCCACACGTTCGCCGCCGGCACCGTCCCCTGCAGGAGGGCCTCCGCGCGGTCCCACGGCATCCCCACGTACCTGAGCTTGATGTCCTCGGGGGCCAGGAAGCTCTCCAGCGCCTGCAGCGCCGAGAAGTGGCTGCCCGAGTGGTAGCCGACGGCGACCTCCACGCCGGCCAGGTCGGACGGCTTCAGCACCGGCGAGTCCTGCGGGACCATGATCGAGCCCGGCGTCACCGAGTACGCGTGGCCCCACATCCGCCCGTACTGCGCGCTGGCCGCCTCGTTGATCGCCCAGTGGCACGCGGAGCTGATGTCGCACGCGCGGCCGGCCGCGTACGTCTCGAACATCCCGGTCGTCACGTCCACGGTGCCGGGCACCGCCGCGGTCCCGTCGGCGTTGACCGGCTTGAGCTGGTCGACGATCGAGCCCATCACGTCGCGCGACACGAAGTCGCTGAACTCGTACTCGAGACCCTCGTCGCGGAAGTAGCCCTTCTCGTGCGCGACGAGCTCCTGCAGCCGCCCATGCTTCTGGATGCGGAAGGTTCCCATGCTGCGACCTTACGCCCGATCGATCAGGTCTGGAGCGGCATCAGCTCCCTGACGAACCGCTCCAGGAACTCGTCGAACGGCTGGTCGCCAGCCGGGCGCACGACGAACTTCGTCAGCCCCGCCTCGATGTGGCCCTCCAGCAGCCGGTGCAGGTCGGGCCAGCTGCCGGGCAGCAGCTCGGCCGGGTCCACGTCCGGCCGCCGGGCGCGCGCCGCCGCGGCCAGGTCGGGCGGGATGCCGTCGGGCGCGACCGCCAGGCTGACGCCGTAGTGGTCCGGCTCGATCTCGCGGCCCGCCTCGGCGGCCGCCGCCTCGATCGTCTCCCGGGCGGCGCGCGCCTCGGCCGGCGTCAGGAAGCTGCCCAGCCAGCCGTCGGCCAGGCGGCCGATGCGGCTGAACGCGCCCGGGGCGCGGCCGCCGAGCCAGATGTCCAGCGGCGGGTCCGGCCGCGGGCCCACCCGGACGCCGGTCACGGTGAAGAACTCGCCCGTGAAGTCGACCGACGGCTCCTCCAGCGCGGCCCGCAGCAGGCGGAGGGACTCGTCGAACACCGCGCCCCGGCGGCCGGCCGGCACCGGGAACAGCGCGCGCTCGTCGGGCCGCGCCGGCTCCAGGCCGAAGACCGGGAGGACGCGCTTCGGCGCCAGGGCCGCCAGCGACGCGAGCTGCTTGGCCACCAGCACTGGCTGCCGGCCGGGCAGGATCGACACGCCGGTGCCCACCTTGAGCCGCGTGGTCCGCGCCAGCGCGTAGGCCATGCCCACGAACGGCTCGACCTGGGCCGAGTACACGACCTCGGGCAGCCACAGCGAGTCCACCCCGGCGGCCTCCAGGCGGTCCACCACGCTCGGCAGCTCAGCGGTGGGGGTCGCCCGCCCGATCCCGATGCCGATTCGGATCTTCACCTCCCCCATCTGACCACAGGCCGCGATTCCGACGGTGACCCCGCCGGCCCGGACGGTCCAGCATGTCGGGCATGAGCGACACGGAGAAGACCACCCTGAACCAGCCGGCGACCGCCGGCGACCTGCTGCTGGAGCGCTTCGACGCCGCCGGCACCGCGTACCGGACGGCGCTGGCCGGCGCCCCGGTCGAGGCGCTGGGCCAGCGCCGGCCCGGCGACGACTACACCCTGGGCGGGCTCGCCCACCACGTCAACGCCGTGCTCCAGCACTACCTGGGCACCGCCGAGGCGGTGCTCGCGGCCGGCCAGGCGGAGACGGCGGCCCCCGACTCCTCGCGGGTGTTCGCGGAGGCCGACGCGCGCGTGGGGCTGACGCCGGACGCGGCGGAGCGCGACGCCGGGCTGGCGCGGACGGCCGAGCTCCACGGGGCCGTGCGCCGGCTGCTCGCGGGCCTGGACGACCGCGGCTGGAGCCGGGTGACGCCGGTCCGGTTCGGTCCCGGCGGCCCCTACCCGACGCGCCCGGCCGACGTGCTGGCCTGGCTGACCGACCACTACGCCGAGCACGCGGCCCAGGTGACGTCGCTGCTGGCCGACTGGCGCACGCTCGCCGCCGTGGAGGCGTTCGGGCGCGCCTTCGCGACGCGCGACGCCGGCGCGGTGATGGCGTGCATGACCGAGGACTGCGTGTTCGAGAACACGGCACCGGCGCCCGACGGCGAGCGCCTGGCCGGCGCGGCCGCCGTGGGCGACTTCTGGCGCCGGTTCTTCGCCTCGACGCCCAGCGCCCGGTTCGTGCCCGAGGAGACGTTCGTGGCCGGCGACCGCGCGCTGGTCCGCTGGACGTTCGAGTGGGACGAGGGCCCCGAGAACCGCGGCCACGTCCGGGGCGTGGACGTGCTCCGCGTTCGCGACGGCCGCGTGGCCGAGAAGCTCTCGTACGTCAAGGGATAGGGGTGCGGCCGAAAGCCCGGCCGGATCCTTGACGCCCATGCGCTCCGGGCGCCTGCGGACGATGGGACCCGGCCGGCACGCGTCGTCCCGCGGGGCCTGGTGCGCCGCTGAACGGCCGGCGTCTAACCGTCTAGTTGGCCTTCCCCTGAAAATGCCCCTTAGGCAGCGGCGTCCTTGATCGAGACCTCGTAGCCCAGGCGTTCCAGGCGTCGCACGCTGCGGCGGACGAGGGCCTCGCGGTTGATGCGGTCGAAGTGGTCGGGGCCGAGGTCCTGGTAGGCGGTGCCGTCCTTGAGCATGTGGTAGATGGCGACGAGGAGGGAGTGTGCGACGGCGACGATGGCGCGCTTCTTGCCGCGCCTGACTGCGAGATGGCGGTAGAGGGCGCCGTGGTAGCCGTCCGGACTCCGGGCGGCGGTCCAGGCGACCTCGACCATGGTCGTCCGCAGCCAGGAGTTGCCATGACCGGTCGCGCCCGAGCGTCGCTTGCCGGCCGACTCGTTGTTGCCGGGGCAGAGCCGCGCCCAGGAGGCGAGATGCTTGTCGGTCGGGAAGCGGCTCATGTCGACGCCGATCTCGGCGATGATGGCTTCGGCGCTGCGCCGGCCGATGCCGGTGATGCCGTCGAGGTGGGCGATGGCCGCCTCAAAAGGGCGCATCCGCTCCTCGATCTCGGCGTTCATGGCCTTGATCTCGGCCTCCAGGAACTCCACCTCGTTGAGCTGGCGCCTGAGCATGAAGCGCTGATGGCCACCGACGCTCCCCTCCATGGCGAGCTGCAGCTCGGCCTTCTTCCGGCGCAGGCTGGTCTTGGCCAGCTTGGTCAGCTCGGCGGGGTCCTCCTGACCCTCGGCGAGCGCCCGCAGCATGGCCCGGCTACTGACCCCCATGACGTCGGTGGCCACGTCACCCAGCTTGATGTTGGCGCCCTCCAGCACCTTCTGGAGCCGGCGCACCACGTCCGCCCGCTGGTCGATCAGCCGCCGCCGGTAGCGGACCAGCTCGCGCAGCTCCCGCTGGCCCCGGTCCGGGATGAAGCTGGCGCGCAGCAGGCCGTGACGGAGCAGATCGGCGATCCACTCGGAGTCCTTGACGTCGGTCTTGCGGCCGGGCAGCGCCTTCATGTGCTGCGCGTTGACCACCACCAGCTCGATCCCCTGGCCTTCGAGCAGGTTGTAGACCGGCTTCCAGTAGACGCCCGTGCTCTCCATGGCCACACAGCTGACCCGCTCCTCGTGCAACCAGTCCGCCAGCCGCAGCAGCTCACGCGTCACCGTGCCGAACGTCCGCACCTCGCGGCCGCCCGACGTCAGCACGCAGGCCACCACCGTCCTCTTGTGGACGTCCAGACCGCAGCAGCGCTCGTGCACCACCTGCATCGCCGACCCTGACCTCCTCACTTTGGTGGCCGGACCAGCGGGCGGACCCCTGGGGCTGAAGACTTTCCCCTACGTGCTCTCGATCTCGGCGAGGCGACAATCTCGGGTGCCTGCCGGGTCCGCCAGCCCAACTTAACATCGAGCTCGCGGCACCAAGGACAAGCTCGGGCTCTCTTCGCCAGGCCGGTCTCCCTATTTTCATCGTCTCGGGTGCCTAACCGGTGCATGAGACTTAACAGGTTGGGTTGGCGATGAGCGACTCCCGGCCTACGCTGGGAACATGCGTAC
>Ga0070717_10000648_pt1 | contig 22345 bp, 14 predicted proteins | sample LARL113metaG_FD_71366 | JGI IMG/M metagenome (GOLD analysis project Ga0070717, IMG submission 71366) | Corn, switchgrass and miscanthus rhizosphere microbial communities from Kellogg Biological Station, Michigan, USA - LAR L11-3 metaG | ecosystem: Host-associated > Plants > Roots > Rhizosphere ...
ACAGTGCGATCCAGTCCCAGCGGACTGCCGATCGCGAAAACCGTCTGACCCTCGGTCACGGTATTCGAATCTCCGATCGGCACGGTCGGAAAAACCGTCGAACCACCGTCGTCGATCTTCAGCAAGGCGAGGTCCAACTTTGAATCCAAAGCGACAATACGCACCTTGTTGAAGGTGACTTTTTCTAACTCGGCGGTGCCGCGGCGAAATTGGGTGATGCTGATGGTGTATTCGCCGGCCACGACGTGCTCATTCGTCATCACGTAGCCGCTCGGATGAATGATGAAACCAGAACCCAGGCCCACCGGCGTGCGCACCTGCACGACCGCCTCGCCGACCCGATCGACGTTTTCATTCACGGTCAGGGTCGGCTGGTTCGGAGCAGAGTGGTAAAGATCACCATTATCCTCGGGCGCCGCGACCAGCGTGTTTTCCGCGTGCACGCTCTCGATTTCGTCGCGGGGAACCGTCACGACGGTAAAACCCAGATCGACCACGACGCGGTCGGCCCGCTGGGTCAAAATATCGCCCTGCAATCCCGCCCCGCTCTTCAACTTGATCGTGCTGATCGCCCAACTGGGTGCACTGCCGAGAACCAGCAGACTGGCGACCGCCAGGGAAGCGATCGCTCTGCGGCGTTGGGGAGAAGCGAGGTCGTTAAGTTTCAAATGCGTCGTCACTGTTATCGTCGGAGTAAATCTGTAGCGGGAAGTTCCCCTTATCCCGCGACCTTCACGGGATGGCGGAGAGACCATATCTGTTTAGCCTGAGAAATCGTTTCGGCAAGCTGCTCAGGCGTGAGGGCTTGTTTAGGATCATCCCCAATGCCCCTGCTCGGTTGCACGTGGCTTTCGATGCAAAGACCATCCGCGCCGTAAGCCACCGCGGCCAACGCGCAGGCGGGAACGTAAACGGCTTTGCCGACCGAGTGAGACGGGTCGACCACGACCGGCGCCCAGGTTTTTTCCTTGAGCAGCGGCGTGATCGATTCGTCGGGATGGTTGCGGTATCCATCCAGCGTCGGCGATGTGCCGCGCGGACAGAGGATGATGTTCGGATTGCCGAAAGCGGCGATGTATTCTGCGGCGGAGATAAATTCGTTGATCGGCCCCATGTGTAGGCTGCGCTTGAGCAGGACCACCGTGTCGCGCTCGGCCACGGCCCGTCCAATCGCGCGGAGCAAAGAATAGTTCAATGCGTTGCGCGCGCCCACCTGAAGCATGTGGACGCCGGCATCGAGGGCCAACTTGAGCTGATGCTCGTCCATCACTTCCGCATCGACCGGCAGACCGGTCCGGCGGTGAGCCTCCATCAAAAGATCGAGCGACTTGGCATCGCCTTGAAAGGTGTACGGATTGGTCCGCGGTTTCCAAACCCCGCCGCGCAAGACATGAGCGCCCGCTTCCTTCACCGCCTGCGCTGATTCGAAAAGGAGCTGGGGATTTTTCGGATCGATTGTGCAATGCCCCGCGATGATCAAAAGCTCTTCGCCCAGGGTGACGCCGCCGAGGGTGATTCGGTGGGTTGCTAGGTCCGAACGGCGGTCCATCAGCTTGTGCGGCGACTGAATTTTATCCACCCGGTCGATGTAGCTCAACCCTTCGATCCGGTTGATCATCAACTCGTCCCGTTCGTCGCCAACGATCGCGTAGATCGTCCGAACCGCACCGACGATCGGTTGAATCCGGCAACCAAACGCCTCGACGATTTGCGTGACTTCGGTGACTTGATCGGGTGTGAGGCGGTTGGATTTGGGGAGAATCATACGTGGCTAAAGAAGCAAACGTAAGAAAACCTATCCACCGTGGACAGGAAATAGTGGCGCAGGCGCAAGGCGACCAACCCGGCGCTGGCGTACGTTCATCTAGGTTGGAGGTGGGTCGACGTGTCGTGTGGCCACGGCGCAGCCTGTCGTCGCGGGACGCGTCGACCCACCTCAAGCTTCCTTGCGAGCGAGCGCGGATCCCCTCGCGCGGTCTAGGTATCCGTGCAAGCGTTACAAGCGTTCTGAAAGGCCGATCCAGGTTCGAGGCCGAGGGAGGCGACAAACGCTGCGGGCGTCGGGCCGCCGTTCGTTCGTCAAGGAGCGGGCTCGTAGCATTCGCATTCTATGATGCTCAGCGATTTTCGGGAGACATGCTCGGCCCCGGTGCTCGAGTTGGCCTGTTTTTCGACTTCGACCAGCTTGTAGGCATCGCCGACTTTCGACTCTTCCGCCAACGCGATCTTCACGTGTTGGCCTTTTACCCGGCGGAGCGGCAGGGTCACATAACCGAGGCTGCGCCGCGCCACGCCGCGGAAAACTTCCTGGCCGTCGACTGAAATGATCACCGGGCTGCTCAGTTCGCGCCAGCCGGTCAACTTCATCGTGATCTCACTCAGCTCGGCCGGACGGGCCAAGGTGTATTCAATCCATGAAGACGAGAGTTTGTTTTCGCTCGTCCAACTCGTCTCTTCGTTGTCGTCGTAGCTCGCGGCCACCGCGTCGGCGCGAGACCCCGCCGTGGCGCTCGCGATCGGCACCGCGACGCGGCTGACTTTATAGGAGGGCGTCGACGGAGTCGGACCGCGCTCCAGGTATGAAGGCAGTCCGGCCGAAGCCGGAACGGTGAAACACCCGTTGACCACTTCCACGGGATGCGAAGTCAACTCGAGTTCCACCGGTTTCAAGTCCTTGCACGAAGCCTTCACCACGATCCGGCCGGCGTCGGTGGTTGAGCGCACCAGGACACGGTTGACGCCGCATTCCACCGGTAAGCTCCGGGCGAGAATATAATTTCCCGGACCCTGCGCGATCCCGCCGCGCCACTCGGCCGGGCCGCTCAATTCGAAATCGACCAGGTTGAGTGCCGTGGGACACCGCTGCCCTTGATCGTCCACCACCTCGACTTCGAGCAAGGCCAGATCGGCTCCGTCGGCGCGAAGTCCGGACGGCCCGGTCCAAGACTTGAGCCGCAGCGCGGCCGGAGCGCCCGCCGTGCGGTGCTCGGTCGAGCAAAGTTCGTGGGTTCCATCCGCATCGTAGCCGACCGCGCGAAGGACGCCGGACTGCCAGGCCACGTTTTTAAAAGTAAACAAAAACTGATCGCTCCGGAGCCCAAATCCCAGGGAACGTCCGTTGAGGAAAAGCTCGACTCGATCGGCGCTGGAAACAGCAACGACGTCCTTTTTTGTCCCAGGATCATAGTTCCAGTGGCCGAGCAAATGGATCCGCGGCCGCTCGATGTCGACCCAGCCGTCCCAGACCACTTGGTGGGACCAAAATCCGTCTTTCGGAATCCGCATGGCATCGACCTCTCCGCTTCGGCGGTAGTTTTCCGCTCCGCGGTGATGGGTGTTTGTATCCGAAAAAACGATATTCACTCCGCCCGAACTGACCCGGGTGCCCGTGCCCGGTCGCTCCCGCCAGTAGTCATACCACCGGACCACGTCCTCGATCGCATGGGAGTCCTGGTTGCGGTTATACATTTCGGCTGGAGCGTTTTTATACTCCGGACCGTCACCATCTTTATGATACGGGGGAGAAAAATTGTCCCAATATTTTCGCAGACCTTCGTCGCGGGAATACTCCATGGCCCAAAACGGAATGCGCGCGCTCTTGTTGATATAGAGCATTTCTCCTCCGTATTCGGCCACTCGACTGTCCAGCATCTCGCGGGCACCGGCGGCGCGGCCTCCGTGCGGATCGTAGCGATCGCGGACCGCCCGCATCTCTTTCATGTGGGCTTCGCTGATTCCCTTGTTGCCGGATTCATAGAAAACGATGCTGGGGTTGTTGCGATTGTAGATGATCGCGTCGCGCATCACCTCGACTCGCTGCTCCCAGCGTCGGTCGTTCACATCGCGCTCCGAATCTCCCGCCGGCATCGCCTGGAGCAGGCCAACGCGGTCGCAGGACTCGACGTCTTGTTTCCAAGGCGTGATATGCATCCAGCGGACCAGATTTCCACCGCTCTCCACCTGCAGGCAATTGCTGAAATCGCTCAGCCAGGGCGGAACGGACAGACCGATGGCCGGCCACTCATTGGACGTCCGCTGGGCGTAGCCGTGCATCTGGATCGCGCGGTCGTTCAGCTTGACCATGCCGTTTGCAAATTCGGTTTTGCGGAAACCGGTGCGCGTGCGAACCACGTCGACCGACTGGTCTCCCACCTTGAGCACAGTGTACACGTCATAAAGGTAGCCGTAGCCCCAGCTCCAGAAGTGCAGCCCGGAAACGGGGGCGGCAGCCTTCAAGACCACGGTTTTTCCCGCCGCGATTGGCGTGGGCTTTTCCGCCGCGAAAGTGGCCACCGTTTTTCCGTCCAACTCGCGGACCACGACCTGGAGGGAAACCGTTTTTGTAGTGTTATCCTCATTACGCACCTCGGACTCGGCATGAATCGTCGCGGCCCCGCCAGCTAGATCGAAATCCGACGGATAAATATAGACTCCGGTCGTGCCGAGCGGGGTGTAAAGCGGAAGGGTTTGATAAAGTTTCCCCGCGACATGGAGCCGCACGTTTTTCGACAGACCGCCATAGTTGGCGTTGAAGTTTTTATCGTTCCACTGGAATCGCTGGCCCGTCGCTTTCTCGTGGTACTCCCAGGAATTGTCGGTGCGGACGGCCAAAACATTTTCTTCGGGCGCGGGACGCACCGCAGTCGAAACGTCGAAGCCGAAAGCGGTGATGCCATTTTCATGACGCCCGATCAGCTTGCCATTGAGATAAAATTCTCCGGCCTGTCGCACGCCCTCGAATTCGAGAAAAACTTTGTGATCGGCGGCGCCGGCCGGCAGTCGGAAATGTTTTCGATACCACGCGATGCCCGTCGATAAATCGGCGATGTCTTTCTTGAAGGCGTCGTCTTCATTCCAGGCGTGCGGCAAGGTGACTGGCGCCCATTTGCTATCGTCGAAGGCGGCTTTCTCCGAGCCCTCCGTATCCCCCACGTGGAGACGCCACTCGGCGTTGAAATCGTAGACCGCCCGTTCGGAGGTGGGCAGCGCGGAGGCAGTCTCCGCAGCCGCGCCGGCCCAACTGAATGCAAGAATGGCGGGAAGAAAAAACAAACGACGGAGCATAAGAAATTGAGACGTAAGGGTGATAACGACCGGCGAGAAAGAGCGGGAACGGGGATGAGGTCGAACCAAGCTCCGCCCATGCAGCATTCCTGATCAACAAAGTAAATACGGACAAGAACTCGCTGATGTGGACCGTCCGGCGGCGAACAGCCCCGCGAAAGGTTCGCGGTTAAAAAAAGGCGGTGAATTCCGGCGGAAGCGGCGCGTGTGCGGCAAACCGATACGTGCGATTTCCCGAGGTATATTCGAAGCTCGTCTCGAGCGAATGGAGGAAGAGACGCTTGTTGCCCGTGATCTTGGCGAACTCGCGATTGGCGCGAAAATCTCCGTACGTCGCATCCCCTATAATGGGTAGATGACGTTTCGCGCATTGAACGCGCAACTGGTGGCTTCGGCCCGTCTTCGGTTCGAGCGAGATCAAAGCCATCGGCGTGTCGCTTCGCCGCGAACGGAGCACCTGCATGTGTGCTTCTGCTGGAATATTGCCGGAGGTTTCGGTGCGAATCTGCCCGCCGCGTTTTTGCACCGCGAGTTGATCGCGCCAGACTTGATGCGGTGCGCCTGGAATTCCGAATACAAGGGCGTTGTAAACCTTGCGGATGTGGCGGCGTTGAAAAAGCGCGCGAATGTCGTGAGCCAGCGCTTCAGAGCTCGCTCCGAGAATCACGCCCGACGTGGCCGAGTCCAAGCGGTTCAAGAGGTAGAGCCGCCCCGCTTTGCCATTCTCTTTTTTCCATTCGAAGAACTCCCCTTCCGGTTGGTAGCGGGTGGTGAGCAAGGACCGCGCTTCATCCTTCGAATCGTTGGGATGCGAAAGCACGCCCGCGGGTTTGGCCAAGGCGACCAGTCCATTGGGATCGCGCTGGACGATCGCTACCTCCCGACCGAGTGGCAGCGTGGACCAGAAGGGATCCGCCGGCGCGCTCACTGATAATAGAACGTGAACGTCATCTCCTGCGACTCACCCAGCACCGCAATCATGTCGTCGGTCCACTTGCCGTAAGGCGACCGGGCGGTGATGGCGCTGATACAGGAACGTTCGGCCTGAGTGCCGCCGGTCGACTCGGAGCTGATGATTTCGGCGATCGCGCCCTCTTTGCCGTCCATTCGAAATTTCACCGTCACCGTGCTGCCCGACGGAGGCGAGGTGTGGGTTTGATCCAGGATGCGTTCCCACTGGACCTGGACGGTTTCGATAAATTTTTGGAGGTACTCGCCGTACTGGCTCCAACGCGCATCGATCGCGACCGGCCCAATATTGCTCGTGCCAAATTTATTTTGAACCAACACCGCGGGCCGAACGTTGCGCGCGACGCGCGGCCGCGGCAACGGACGCTGCGGATCGATGTGCGGCTGTCCGGATTCTTTCGCTCCAACTAAGTCGGGCGCGTCTTTCTTGCCTTCGATTTTCTCCGGCACCGCGGAAGCGCCTTCCGTCGACTTCGACAAATTCGCGCCAAAGCCTTCGGCGTTCTCGCCCTCGACTTTCTCCGCGCCGGGCAGCGGAATCTGTTCGCGGCGGGCCACCTCTTGCTCCGGCGTGGGCGGAGCTTCGGGCAACGGCGGCGGAGCGGGAGGCGGTGGTTGCTCCGTGGTATTCAGTTGGCCATTGACGATCTGCGTGACCTCGCCCGGCTTCTTCCCGTCGAGGGCCGGCGTATCGCTTTTTCCATCTTCGGTCGGTTTTTCTTGCGCGACCTGCTGATTGCGCGCGGCGAAATTGCGGGTCTTGTCCGGCGTATTTTCCGGGGCGTCCGGATTGGTTTCAACAAAGCGATCTGGCGGCGGTTTCTTTTCGGGCGGTGGCGCCGGATCGTCGGTCAGCTGGATGCTGTAGATCGGCTTCGGCGGCGGTGGACTGGGGCGAGTCGAGGTGTGACCCAAATAACGCAGCCCCAACCAAAGAATCCCAATCGTCGCAGGCCAAAGAATCAGAGTGAGGAGCAGCCCTTGGATGATGGAGCGCGTGTCCTCATTGTCCTCCAGCACGCCCCAAGTGAGGCTACGTTCGGGCGAAGTCGGGGTGCGATCCGAGGGTGTGGACATGAAGGGCCGGAAAGATGTCGGAGGAAAACAACTACACCGAGAAAAAAGACGCGGCGGTCAAATCCGACGAATCATCGAGTGGCATGGTCTTCAAGGAGTGTAACTGGCTCTTCGATCAAACAGGCGAAGTGTAACAGGTTCTGGTGCTCGAAATAAGCGTTCACTCAGTCTAGCAGACCGCAACGAGTCAAAATTTGTTTCGTCGCCTCCATCGGTAATCCCATAATGTTCGTGAATGAGCCGCGCCAGCCCGCGATGATGAGGTCCCGGCCTTCCTGGATCCCGTAGGCTCCGGCCTTATCGAGCGGATTGACGACCTGGAAGTAAGCATCGATCACGCCGTCATCGAGCGGTTTGAAGGTCACTTCACTCGTCACCCCTTCGTCGATCTTCACGCCCTCTCGCACCTGCCGCAGCGCCACTCCGGTATAAACCACGTGGGTACGGCCGGAGAGCCGCTTCAACATTGCACGGGCCTCCGTCAGATTCGCGGGTTTGTTCAAGACCGTGTTGTCGATAAAAACCGTGGTATCCGCGCCGAGCACATAGGCGTCGGGATGACGTTGCGCGACCCAATCGGCTTTTAAGGCCGCATTGTGAGAGACCATCGTGCGCGGGGCAGTGGTCGGGTTTTCGTGCTCGGTCACTCCCGCCACTTCAATCTCGAACGGCAATCCGAGTTCAGCGAGCAGTTGTTTTCGTCGCGGAGAGGCAGAGGCCAGGATAAGCGAGGCAGAACGCATGGATAGAGGCCGCGGAAGGTGCGAAGAAAACCACCAAAAGGCCAAACTCCAAAGCTCCAAACTCCAAAAATCATCGCGTTTCGGCCGAGACTTTGCGGCTTAGCCTCTCACCGCGTCCTGCTTCGGCTCGCAGCACAGAGCCGTATTTTTTTGGTCCGCTCCGTGCAACCCGCCTTGCAAGTTCGCCCTCGGGTCCTTCGGCTAACCGCGCTCCTGCCCATGCGTATCGGTCTCGCTCAAATCAATCCCACCGTCGGAGATCTCACCGGCAATCGCCAGCTCATCCTGGACGCCTACCACGACTTGGTCCTGCACGGCGCCGAGTTGGTCGTTTTTCCCGAACTGGTGGTGTGCGGCTACCCGCCCCGCGATCTGCTGTTCAAGCGGCGCTTCGTGCCGGACAACGAGCAATCCCTGGCCGAGATTGCCACTCACGTGGGCGACGTGCCGGCCTTGATCGGCTTCGTCGAAACCAATCCGTCTCCCAGCGGACGTCGCTTCTTCAACGCCGCCGCGTTTTGTGTGAAGGGCGAGGTCGCGGTCATCGCGCGCAAATGCCTTCTGCCGACCTACGACGTATTCGACGAGGACCGTTACTTCGAGCCCAGCCAGCAAACCCGCGTCGTGCAGCACAATGGACGGCGCATCGGCATCACGATTTGCGAAGATATTTGGAAGCACCCGATGATCTCGACGGGGCGGCTTTACGAGATCGACCCGGTCGCTTCGCTCGCCTCTCAAGGCGTGGACCTGATGGTCAACCTCTCGGCCAGCCCCTGGCACTACGGCAAGAGCCACGTGCGCGAGACCCTCGTGACCGACGCGGCGCGGGTGCTGCGCTGCCCCGTGGTTTACTGCAATGCGGTCGGAGGAAACGATGAATTGGTTTTCGACGGTCGTTCGGTCGTGGCTAACGCGGCGGGTCAAGTGGTGGCCCGGCTGCCCGCCTTTCAGACGAATATCCGTGTGGTGAATACAACGGATTCTCCGCAAGCGCTTCCGCCGCCGCGGCCGGACGACGGACCAGCAGACATATTCGAATCGCTCGTCCTCGGGCTGCGCGACTACGTCCACAAGAGCGGCTTCAAGCGCGCGCTGGTCGCGCTCTCCGGAGGAATCGACTCCGCCGTCGTCGCGGTGATCGCGGCGGAGGCGCTGGGCCCGGAAAACGTCACCGGCATTTCCCTGCCCTCCGTCATCTCCTCGCAGCACTCGAAGGACGACGCCCGGCTCCTCGCGGAAAAGCTCGGTATCCACTTTGACACTATCTCGATCGCCGACCCGGTCGCGGCCTGCGAAGCCGCGCTCCAACCGAGTTTCGCCCAGCGCCCGCGCGACGTGGCCGAGGAAAACATTCAGGCCCGCGTGCGCGGCGTGCTCATGATGGCGCTCTCAAATAAGTTCGGCTCAATCCTGCTCTCCACCGGCAACAAGAGCGAAGTCGCAGTGGGTTACTGCACCCTGTATGGCGACATGTGCGGTGGTTTGGCCGTGATCTCGGATGTATTCAAAACTCAAGTCTATGCCCTCGCTCGGTGGATCAATCGCGAGGCGGAAATCATTCCTTGGAATACAATCGACAAACTACCCAGCGCCGAACTGCGACCGGGTCAGGTCGACCAAGACAGTTTACCGCCCTACGAAACACTCGACGCGATTCTGAAAGGCTACGTCGAGGAAGGACTCTCGCGCCGCGATTTGGTCGGCCGAGGATTTTCCGAAGCGGTGGTCAACGACGTGGTCCGCAAAGTCGACCTGAATGAATACAAACGGAAACAAGCCGCGCCCGGGATCAAAATCACTCCCCTCGCCTTCGGGGTCGGCCGCCGCATCCCCATCGTCCAAAAGTACGTCAATTAAAGCGTGGAAACGTTTCGCGCTCCGCGCCTATTCCTGAGTGCTCCTAGTGTTCATTAGTGGTTCCACTCTCTTCCATGTCCGTCTCCTCTGATCTTTTCACCCGTGCTCAGAAACTGATTCCTGGCGGGGTCAACTCGCCGGTCCGTGCGTTTCGCTCTGTGGGCGGCGCACCGTTTTTCGTCAAATCCGCCCGGGGAGCGACGCTCACCACCGCGGACGATCGCGAGTTGATCGACTTCGTCTGCACCTGGGGGCCAGCGATTCACGGACACAATCATCCCAAGATCAAAGCCGCCATCGCCGCTGCGCTGGAAAACGGCACGAGCTTCGGCACCCCAAATCCCTACGAAGTGGAAATGGCGGAGCTGATCACGCGCTTCGTTCCCTCCATTCAAAAAGTGCGGATGTGCAACAGCGGGACCGAGGCCACCATGTCCGCGATTCGTCTCGCGCGTGGTTTCACCGGGCGCGACAAGATCATCAAATTTTCCGGCTGTTACCACGGACACTCCGATTCGCTCTTGATCAAAGCCGGCTCGGGTGCGCTGACCCACGGCAACCCGGACAGCGCGGGCATTCCCGCCTCATTCGCGCGCGAAACCGTGGTCCTTCCTTTCAACGATCGCGAGGCCCTGAACGCCGCGTTTGCCGCCAATCCGGGTCAAATCGCGGGCGTTATCCTCGAACCCTATCCGGCCAACGTCGGACTGATTTTGCCCGCCCCCGGCTACTTGGCTTTTCTGCGCGAGCTCTGCACGCGCGAGGGCGCGGTGCTGATTTTCGACGAGGTCATGACCGGTTTCCGCATCGCAAAAGGCGGCGTGCAGGAGCGCGAAAAAATCACCCCCGATTTGACCACGCTCGGAAAGATCATTGGCGGCGGCCTGCCCGTCGGCGCCTTCGGTGGCCGCGCGGAGATCATGGACCGGCTCGCCCCTTTGGGTCCGGTTTACCAAGCGGGAACGTTGAGCGGAAATCCGTTGGCCATGGCCGCCGGGATCGCGGCCTTACGGCTGCTCGAGGAACTGAATCCGTATCCACGGCTCAACGCGCTCGGCATCCAGGTTCAGGATACATTGCTATCTGCCGCACGGACAAAGGGGTTGGCCGTTCAAATTCCTCAGGTAGGGTCAATGTTTTCGCTTTTCTTCACCAGTAGTCCCGTGACTGACTACAAAAGTGCACTGCGGTCCGACGCAAAAATTTTCGCATCTTTTTTCCACCGTTGTTTAGAGAAAGGCGTTTATCTTCCCCCGAGTGCGTACGAGACTTGCTTTATCAGCACTGCCCACGACGGCGCGGCGATTGACCGCGCCTGCGAAATCATGAGCCAGGCGCTGCAAGCCCTGTAATTTCCCGTCCTTTTCCCCGTTAATTAGAGAGTGTAACTGAACTAATCCCCGCGTGGGTCGATATAACTAAGATATATTTAAGAACGTCGAATCCGTCCATGAGTGTAGCCCGCAGTGTTTCCTCGGTATTTTTCCTTTTCGGCCTTTTCGCCTCCGCTCTCTTCGGTAGCACCGACACTCAACCGGTAGACGCTCCTTGCATCGGCATCGACGACTTGCACGCCGGGCAAACCGGAGTGGTCTGGACCGTCTTTCAGGGCAAGCAGCCCGAACCCTTTTCGGTCGAGGTCACAGGCGTGATCCGCAATGCTCTCGGCCCGGGAAAGTCCCTCATCCTCTGTCAGCTGACCGACGCGCGGGTTCAAAACATGGGCGCCGTCGCCGGGATGAGCGGAAGTCCACTTTATATTGAGGGCAAACTCGCCGGCGCTCTCAGCTATCAAATCCAAAAATTTGAAACCGTCCGGTACGCCGGCTTCACCCCGATCGCAGATCTGCTGGAGGTGAGTCAGCTCGATGGAAAAAGCCCGCACGTTTCGACCAACAGTGGCTTCATTCCGCTGGACCGCGAAAGCCGCGGCGGCAAAAACGCCGGGTCCAACAGCAACGCTCCCTCGACCCGCGGCGGAAACGAGCCAAGCAGCTTCGCGCCGCTCACCCCGGTTTTTGCTCTCGGTGGCGTCGCTCCTTCCGTCGCAGCGATGTTCAGCGATGAATTTCACGCTCTCGGCCTCAACGTCACCGCGGTCGGAGGTTCCACCAATTCGGGCACGACGCTGTCTCCGGCCGAAGCGATCAAACAACTCGCGCCCGGCGCCGCGGTTGCCGTGGCTCTCGCGACCGGCGACATCACGCTGGCCGGAACGGGCACTGTCTCTCACGTCGATGGCAATCGCGTCCTCGCTTTCGGACATCCACTGATGAGTTTGGGCGACGTCGAGCTGCCGATGGCCGTGGCCGACATCGTGGCCATTCTGCCCTCGAGCCTGAACTCCTTTAAAATTTCCAACACCGGCGCCGTCATTGGCACGATCAGCCAGGACCGCCTCTCCGCCATCTACGGCGAAGTCGGTCGCATCCCCGAGATGCTGCCGATTGAGGTCAAGACGCCGCATCGCACCCTTCATTTTTCTTCCGTCCGCCACGCGCGCGTCACCCCGATGGTCGCCGCCATGGGTCTCTCTCAAGCCGTTCTCGGCTCGAATGAGAATGGGATGGCCGAGGGCTTCCGTATTTCCAGCACGGTGACGTATCCCGATGGCCAGAAGCTCAACAGCGACGCGGTTTACTCCGGTCCGCAGGGCTTCAGCGCCGGTCTGGATGGCTTCATCCGTCGCTTGACCGCGGCTCTGCATAATCCGATCGCCGATATTTTTCCCGCCTCCATTGCCTTCGAGGTCGAACCGCTCCCGCACAATCCGATGGCCACCCTCGACCTGGTGCAGCTCTCGCGCAGCCGTCTCACCGCAGGCGAAACCCTGACCGCCACCTTGAGCGTCCGCGACTTTCAAGGCGCTCCCGTCCAGCAGCAGGTCCAGGTGGAAATTCCCTCCGAATGGACTGGCAAGAAGCTCGAGCTGATCGTCGCCGCCGGCGATGATCTCGACAAGCTCTCCGGCCGCCCCGACGCCGTATCGGTCGCACAAATACGCAGCTTCAACGCCTACCTCGATCTGCTTCGCCAGGAACGCCGCGGCGACGGTCTCTACGTCGCAGTGGTGGAGCGTTCCAACGCCTTTCTCGACCAAGCTCATGCCACGCTGGATTATCCTGGCACGGTGGAGCGCATCGCTCGTTCCGCGGACGAAGCTCGTTTTCAAAAACGCGAAGTGCTCGTCCCGTTGTGGGAAACGCGTATTCTGCCGGGCAAGCTGATCGACGCCACCGTGCGCCGCAGCTTCCAAGTCGTGGAATAAGGATCCGGGAAGGGACACTTCATTGTAGGCGGGGTGCCCCCACCCCGCGACGGCGAAGCGCCTTTGTGTGCGACGGTCTAAGCGGGGTGAGGGCACCCCGCCTACAATAATCCAAGGCTCGACCGGCCTCAAACAACGTGGTGACTGACGCTAGGGGGCGACCCGTCCCAGGGGGCGCGGTTCGAAGGACTTCTTCGCTCCCATCGCTCGATCGCTTAACTCATTCTCGGACCTGAAATTGGCTCCAAAATGTGTAGTTTGAGCCGTAGCTAAGCTCGCCAGAGCGTTGGAACGTGCTCTCCTCAACCTACTTCCTATGTCGCTTCGCCTCCTTGTCCTTGCTCTCGTTTCCACCCTCGCTCCCCTTGCCTCCGCGGCGGAACCGTTGTCCAAGAGTTACCCCGTCGATTTTTTCCGCGACATCCCTAGTCGCAATTTAAAAGGCCTGGCCACGCGTTCCGACGGACGTCTCGTCGCCGGCCCGCTCCTCACCGATCTCAACGGGACCGGTCTCCCCGGTCTGCTCTGGTGTTTGGAGCCCGCGGGCGAAGGAAAATGGCTGGTCGGTACCGGCCCCGAAGGAAAGATCGTCGAGGTCACGCTCAACCCCGACGCCGCTTCCTACACCACGCGAGAAATCGCGGACTTGGAGGAGCCTCAAGTTTTCGCGTTGAAACGGCTGCCTGACGGCACGCTCCTCGCCGGAACATCGCCCAATGGCGTGCTGGCTCTGCTGCGCGACGGAAAAATCGTGGCGCAGGTTTCCCTGCCGGCCGATTCGATTTTCGATCTCACGCTGCGCGGCAATCACGCCTTCGTCGCCACTGGCAATCCGGCGAGAGTCTACGATGTTGACCTGGCGAAATTCGCCGCCTCCGGTATCGACAAAGAGCATACGCGAACCGCTCCCGCTCTCGCGGCCAAAGGAATCGTCATTTTTGGCGAAGTCCGCGACCGCAACGTTCGCCGCCTCGCCTGGCTGGGCAACCGTCTGGTCGCAGGTTCCTCGCCCCACGGCACCCTCTATGCCTTCGGCGAAACCGGCGGCGCGCCCCAAATTCTCCAGGAAAATCGGGAGGCCGAAGTCGCCGCCTTGTTGCCCCAGGCCAACGGGGACCTTTTTGCCGCCCTGGTTTTCACCGGGACCCAACGCGAGGCTCGTATCGAGCGACCCACTACGACGCCCACCTCGGCCGCCAGCGCTTCGGCCGAACCTTCGAGCACCATGACGCCGCCCGCTCCGGCCGACCGTTTTGCCGGTCGCAGCACCGTGGTCTATTTTCCCAAAGATGGTTATCCCGAGACGGTGGTCGCTCGCGCCAATCTCGCCTTCTACGCGCTGGCCCGTCGAGGCGACACCCTGCTTATCGCCGGCGGCGAACAAGGCGACGTCTTGGGCTACGATCTCATCGCGCGCCAAGGTCTCTCTTTTGCGGGGAGCGATTCGGCTCAGATCAACGCCATCGTTCCGGTCACGAAGGCCAGCGACGAGACCGGTGCCAGCGTCTCCCGATTCTTGGCCCTGCGCAACAATGCTCCCGGACTCGCGCTGATCGATTTTTCCGCCGACGGCCCCCGCTCGGCGGAAACGCGTCGCCTCGATCTCGGAATCGCCGCGCAGCTGGGCGCCTTGCGCCTCGCCCGCGTGCGCAATGTCCCTTCGGAAAAATTGTCCATCGACGTGCGAGGAAATTTGGGAAGCGACGAGATCGAAGGCTGGACGCCCTGGCTTCCCACCGAGCGCCGCTCCGACGGCTGGATCGCGCGCAATCTGCGCGCGCGAAACGTCAAACTGCGTATTCGAATCGAGGGTACAAAGGACGCCGCAGTCGAATTGGACAACTCGACTCTCTATTATCTTCCTCAGAATCGCCGCCCGGTGCTGGTCGAGTATCGCACCGTGACGCCGAACTATGCGCTGATTCCCTCGCCCGAATCGTCTGGCTCGCCGACCACGACGCTCAGTCAACTCATCGCCGCAACCGATCACGACGATAAGCGGAAAAGCCCGCTGCTCAGCAGCACGGTCGTGCCCTCGCCGGGCAATCAAATCGTGACCTGGAATGTGACCGACCCGGACAACGACATTGTGACCTGCACCTTTTCCATTCGCCGCGAAGGCACGGACCCTTGGACTGATCTCGCGGTGAACACGCGCGACGGTTACGCGCAGTTCAATACCACTCACCTGGAAGACGGCGTGTACCAGACGCGCTTGATTGCGACGGAACAAGCCCCGCGGGCCAAGGCGGACCGGCTCAGTGTCACCTTCGACACCGAAGAATTGATTGTCGACAACACGCCTCCGACTCTCTCGGAACTCACGGTCACGCGCGAAGCCGACGGAGTGAAAATCAGTGTGTCCGGCCACGACGCGCTCAGCCTGCTCGACGGCGCGGAATATGTTTTCAACAACGGCTATCACGAAACCGTCACCCAACCCGCCGACGGTATCCGCGACAGCCAGACAGAGACCTTTGTGCTGCAGGTACCGGCCGCGAAGGTCGCCGGCGCCACCTCAGTCGAAGTGACGTTGTACGACGCCGTGGGAAACACCACCGCGCGCCGGACCGCGTTGCCGTAAGATCTTCGCAAATACAACCCGAGCCCGGCCTTTCACCCGAATCCGCGGTGGAAGAGCTCAGCTCGTCCGAGCTGATGGGACGCAGCAACAATCGGACGGTTCGAAGGGCCAACGGCCCACCTCAACGCAGCCCAGGCCACCGGCCTGGGTTGAGATCAACAAAACCACAAAGCCCTGAAGAGGCGCCCCAAGCAATTCTGCCGCGGCGCGGTCGAGATGAAGTTAGACGTCGAATCACGGAGAAACGACCATTCGCCCGCCCCTTCCGGTCTCACGTATTTGAGGTACAAATACCCAGGCCGCTGGCCTGGCAGGAGCAGATTCAGTAAACTGTGGCCGTGAGAGGCGCGAAAAAAGCGCCAAAATCTTTGCCAACAACAGATCTGCTGGAAGGCCCGGCTCCGTCCGGGCCGATGGGGCGTTAAAGCCCGGACGGAGCCGGGCCCTCCACCTAACACCGCGCCTCGCGACGAATCCTTCGGCTGTTGGGACTTGGCCTCGGGCGTTTTCCTACGCCAACGTTTTCTTAAATCGCGTGACCGCGAAGCTCATCACGCAGAGCCCGATTCCGGCCAGCGCGGCCATCTGCGGCCAGAGGATATCGAGACCGACTCCTTTGAGAAATACGCCGCGAATGATGGTCATGAAGTAGCGGAGCGGATTGATCAGCGTGAGCCACTGCACGACCTCCGGCATACTCGCGATCGGATAGACAAACCCGGAGAGGAGCATGGCCGGAAAGAAAAAGAAAAACGTGGTCATCATCGCCTGCTGCTGCGTCTGACTCACGGTCGAGATGAACAATCCCACGCCCAAGGTGCTGAGCAGAAAGAGCGCGGTGCCGAGGATGAGGTGAAAGAAATTCCCGAGAATCGGAATGTCGAACCAGTACACCCCGACGGCGGTGACCAACCCGACATTGACGAAACCGATCACGATAAACGGCGCGCATTTTCCCAAAATAAATTCGAAGCGTCGAATTGGCGTGACCATGATTTGTTCGATCGTGCCCACCTCTTTCTCGCGCACGATGGCCATGCCGGTGAGCATCAAACTGACCAGCATAACCAAAACCGCCATCACTCCGGGGACAAAAAAGTTTCGGCTCTCGAGATTCTGGTTGAACCAGGCTCGCGCCCGAAGATCGACCTGCCCCACGCTCACCGCTCGTCCCGATTTTCGCATCGCCTGCTCCAGGACCACGTCGTTGTTGTAGTTGCCGGTGATCACCGCGCTGTAGTTGAGGACGAGGCGCGCGGTGTTCGAATCCGAACCGTCCACCGTCAGCTGCACCGCGCTCGGCCGCCCCGCGCGCAGGTGAGCGGAAAAACCGGCATTGAGCTGAAGGATCGCACTCGCTTCGGCCCGGTCGATCAATGCTTGAGCTTGCGCCTCATCGTCCGTGTAGAGCAGGGCATCGAAATACTCGGAGCCGGTGAAACGCGCGACCAGCGCGCGGCTCTCCGGGGTGTTGTCCCGATCGATCACCGCGAGGCGGACATGCCGGACATCGAGGGTCACAGCGTATCCAAAAAGCAAGGTCTGAATCACCGGCATGCCGAAGATCACCACCCGCATCCGAGCGTCCCGAAAAACCGAGCGAAACTCTTTTCTCAAAATGGCGAAAATACGCTCCCACATAACTAGCCGAGCCTCTTTTTGAATTTCACGATCGCCAAACCCATCGCAACGGTGGCGAAGAGCAGGAGAAACAGCGCGTCTTGCCAAAGCGTCTCGAGGCCCACGCCGCGGAGGTAAATCCCTTTCACCACCGAGACGAAATAGCGCGCGGGCACCAAGTAAGTGATGATCTGCACCGGCACCGGCATATTCGAAATCGCGAAAATAAAGCCCGAGAGCAGAAAGGCCGGCAGGAAGGTGGTGATCATGGCAAACTGGCTGGCGAGCAGCTGTTGCCTCGCCATCGTGCTGATCAAGATTCCCTGCGACAGCGTCCCGGTGATGAACAGCGCCGCGGTGGCGAATAGCAACGGCACGCTTCCTCGCAGCGGCACGTGAAAAAGAAACACCGCCATCACGACCGCGATCAGCACGTCGAACATCCCAATCACAAAATAGGGCACGAGTTTTCCCACGATCAGCTCCGAACCCTTGATCGGGGTGGAGATCAGCTGCTCCATCGTTCCCCGCTCCCACTCGCGGGAAATCGTCAATGAGGTGAGCAGGGCCGCGATCAATCCCATAATCATCGCGATCAGTCCCGGGATGATGAAATTTTTCGACTCGAGATCGGGATTGAACCAAACCCGCGGCCGAAAATCCACCGGTGGCGTGGGCGGACGGCCCAGCGTGCGCTGTAGTTGATTCAAAGATACCGCCTGATTGAAGTTAACCGTGACCGCCTGGGTGTATCCCAAGACAATGGCTGCGGTGTTCGAATCAGAACCGTCGATGATCGCCTGGACCGCGGTCGATTTTCCCGCCGCCAGCCGCGGAGCAAAGTCGGCCGGAATCACCAGTGCAAGATAGGCTCGGCGGGTATCGATGGCTTTTTCGATTTCTCGGTAAGAGTCGACCGCGCCCTCAAAATCAAAGTAACGCGACGCGGTGAAGCCGGCCAAGTACTCGCGGCTGTCTTTCGTCTGACTTTGATCCCAAACCACGATGGGCACGTGGTCCACGTCGACGGTCAGCGCATAACCGAAGAGCAGAATCATCAGCATGGGAATTCCCACCGCCAGCGCTAGACTGCGGGGATCGCGCCAGATGTGGATCACCTCTTTCCGCGCCACGGCCTTGAGGCGAACGAAGTTCATTGGTGAACGGCCTGTTGAGGGTTCTGCGTCCGGTCTTTGTGTTCGATCAAGGAAACGAATACGTCCTCGAGCGAGGGCGTGATCCGCTCGATTCGGCCGACCGCAAACCCTTTCGCTTCCAACGCACGGCGTAGTGCTTCGGTGGCGACATCCGGAGCGCGGGTGACCACGTGCAGTCCTCGTCCGAACAGTGCGACCTCGTTGATCTCCGGCAGATCCTGCAACGCGGACATCGCCTCGTTGGGCCGCTCGCATTCCACATTGAGCACCGCTTCGGGCATGTGCTTGGTTTTCAGTTCGCGCGGCGTCCCCAGCGCGATCAGTTCCCCTCGATAGATCACCCCCAAGCGATCGCAGTATTCCGATTCCTCCATGTAATGCGTGGTCACGAAGACCGTCACGCCCGAGCCCGAAAGCTCGTAGATCAAATCCCAGAACTGCCGACGGCTAATCGGATCCACGCCCGACGTGGGTTCGTCGAGAAAGAGAATGGGCGGCTCGTGTAGAATCGCGCAGCCGAGTGCGAGCCGCTGTTTCCAGCCGCCCGAGAGCTCCACCGTCCGCGAACGTCGATGCGCTTCCAACCCCGCCATCTTCAAGACCCAGGCTTTGCGCTCGGCCTTCTTGGTTTTCGGAACGCGATAAATCCCGCTGTAGAAATCGATGTTTTCCTCCACCGTGAGTTCATCGTAGAGGGAAAACTTCTGACTCATGTAGCCGATGCGAGTTTTGATTTTCTCCGTCTCGCGCAAAATATCGAAGCCCGCGACCCGCCCCGTCCCGGAGGTCGGGCGAAGCAATCCACAGAGCATGCGAATGGTGGTCGACTTGCCGGCGCCGTTCGGCCCAAGGAAACCGAAAATTTCACCCCGTCTCACCGAAAAGGATACACCCGCCACGGCCTTGAAAGCGCCGAAGTGTTTCTCGAGGTTTTCCACCTCCACCGCGAACTCGTGCTCTTTTTCAGCGGGCATGCACGAAGTGGTTGAAGGTGGCGCGAACCATCCCGGTGAGCTGGAATCGAACGCGGCTCACCGGGACGGTTCGCCCTACCTTTCGATCCCCGATCACTCTCCGTGCGCAGACTTTTTGGCACTTGATCCTTGTGACTTGCCCCTTCGCGTTCCGGCTCATGGGGACGGTTCGCCCTACCCTCGGACGTTTAAGCGGCGAAGATGAATTCATCGTGACCCCGGAGGCTCCGCCGTTTTTCCCACCACCGAGACGAACACGTCTTCCAACGACGGCGCGATCTCTCGGATCGATTCCACCGCGAGACCGCTCGCCTTGAGTCGCGCGGTGGCACGCTCTTCGACTTCCTTGCTTTGGTTGGCGGCGAGATGGACCCGGTCCCCGAACAGGCCAACCTTCGCCTCAGGGAATTCTTCCCGGAGCAGTGCCGCGGTGCGACGCGGTTCGGCCGTCCGGATTTCGTAGAGCACGCCGGGCATGAGCTGCTTCACTTCGTCAGGCGTGCCCAACCCCAGGACTTGCCCCTCGTGGACGAGCGCGACGCGGTTGCAGCGCTCGGCCTCGTCGAGATAAGCGGTCGAGACGAAAAGCGTCACGCCGTCCTTGACCAGTTGATACAGAATTCTCCAAAAATCCCGGCGCGACACCGGATCCACGCCATTGGTCGGTTCGTCTAAAAACAGCACTTTCGGGGTGTGAATCAGCGCACAAACCAGGCCCAGTTTCTGTTTCATTCCGCCGGAGAGGTTGCCCGCCTGGCGTTTCTTGAAGGGCGTGAGGTTGCTGAAGCCGAGCAGCTGATCAATTTTCTCCGCTCGCCCGCGCGAGGTCACGCCATAGATATCGGCATAAAACTCGATGTTCTCCGCGACGGTGAGATCTGGATACAAACCGAAGCGCTGGCTCATGTATCCAATTTGTTCTTTCAGTCCGTCCGGGTCCGCCGCGACGTCGATCCCCGCAACCTGCGCCGTACCGCCGGTGGGCCGCAGAATTCCGGTCAACAATCGCATCGTCGTGGTCTTCCCCGCGCCATCCGGTCCGACCAAGCCAAAGATCTCTCCCGGAGCGACCCGGAGATCGAGTCCGTCGAGCGCGACGACATCGCCGAAAGTGCGACGGAGCTGGTGGGTGTGGATCATTGGGGAAATGGCCAATGAGCAGTGACCAATGACCAGTGCCGGCGCCGAAAATCTGAAGGTTGAAACCCGAATGTAGAATGAGAGCCAAAACCCGCATTCATTCTCCGAGGTGGCGCGACCCGTCCCGGGGCGCGATTTAGACCCTGCCGCCGCCGGACGCGTCGACCCACCTTCGAGCCGAGCCCGCCTCCCGTTCCTTTGTCTTCAAAATTCCTCATTCGAGTTTCGAATTTCTCCTTCAGATTTCTGCCACTGGTCATTGGTCAATGGTCATTGGTCATTCCGACGACCACGTCCGCCGCCATCCCCGGTTTCAGTTCGTCGTTGGGATTCGCCACGTCCACTTTTACGCGGAAAACCAATTTCACTCGCTCCTTCGTGGTTTGAACGGTCTTGGGCGTGAACTCCGCATCGGAGGCGATGAAGCCGACCGTGCCTTCGTAAGACTTGTCTGGATACGAGTCGGTTTTGACCGTCACTTTTTGGCCATGGCGCAAGCGACCTAGCTCCGTCTGTGGGACATAGGCCCGGACCCACGGATGTGCGAGATCCGCGACGGTGATGATCGGCGTACCAGGGGAAACGTATTCGCCCGGCTCGATATTGTGAGACAAGACGATGCCGCTGAGGGGCGCGAGCAAGCGGGTGTTCTCGACCAGCGTCTGGGCCATCGTCACCGCGGCTTTCGCCTGATCGAGACGAGCGCGAGCCTGAATGATCTGCTCGGCGCGGGGCCCTTCTTTGACCAGCTTCAGGCGCTCCTGCGCTTCGTTGACGCGCGCTTCGGCGACTTTGAGCTGAGCTTGGACTGTTTCAAAATCGCGAATCGAAATCACATCCTTCGCGCGCAGTTCCTCGGAGCGGGCAAAGTCCAACTTCGCTCGATCTCGATCGGCTTCTGCGCTCCGCACCGTCGCCTCGGACGCCGCGATCTCCTGCGGACGCGATCCGGCTTCGAGTTCGGCCAACATGGCTTCGGCCGCGGCAACTTCCGCGCGATGAAATTCGAGCTGCTCCTTTTGGTCCGTGTCGTCGAGCCGCGCGATCAGTTGACCCGCGCTGACATGCTCTCCTTCCGAAACCGCGCGCTCCACCACGCGCCCGGGAATTTTGAAACTGAGCTGGGCGTCCACCACCTCGATATTGCCGGACAAGATGATACTCTGGCTCGCCTCGTTTCCGCGTCGAGCGCAGGCGGAGAAACCCAGGCTCAGACCCCAGAGGAGCGTCATGGAAAAAAGACTACGCTTGCCCTTATTTCGAAGCGCCGCGTTGGTCTTTGTTCGTGGTGGATTTTTCATAGTCGATACGTCCCGCGGAAGTGAGGAGGCCGCCAAAAAACAAATCGGTCGCCTTTTCCAATGTTTGTTTTGGCGTGAGATGAGTCCTTTCCAACGCCGCCGGCTGCACCAGGTCCCGAATCGCGTGCAACCAAAATTGGGTCGCGAAATCGGCGTCGATCTCCGGCCGAACCTTTCCGGAAGCAATCCCGTCGCGGATCAAGCGCCCGAAAAACAACGGAATGTTTTCCGCGCGGATTTCTTCGATTTTGCGATAGATTTCCGGCGCAAAGCGCTCGAGATCGCGCAGCATAGGCGGCGTGGCCGGCGCGAGCATACTCCCGATCGTTTCGATCGTCGCGGCGAGTTTGGGCACAAAAGAAAGACGGGGATCGGTCGTGATTCGCTCCAGTCGCGCACGAAGCACCGTCACCATGCAGTCGATGATTTTTCTCACGATGGCTTCCTTGCTCGGGAAGTGCACGTAGAGGGTTTTTTTGCTCATCCCCAGCTCGTGCGCGAGATCGTCCATGGTGAACGAGCTGTATCCAAAAGTGAAAAGGTGCTGCCGGGCCGCACGCAGGATCCGCCCTTCCGCCGTATCCCCCG
>Ga0070717_10000650_pt1 | contig 22293 bp, 10 predicted proteins | sample LARL113metaG_FD_71366 | JGI IMG/M metagenome (GOLD analysis project Ga0070717, IMG submission 71366) | Corn, switchgrass and miscanthus rhizosphere microbial communities from Kellogg Biological Station, Michigan, USA - LAR L11-3 metaG | ecosystem: Host-associated > Plants > Roots > Rhizosphere ...
CTATACGGGAGAATATGTGCCAACTGCCTGTCATATTATCGATCATATTTTCGCGAAGGGAAAATACTGGGCCGCATGCAGCGCTTTGATCGCATCTTAGGCTCGGTGCTACGTAGGCTGGTGCGCCGATGAGGCTCCATTGTCCATACTCGAAAGAGTGTCACTGACACAAGGTGACTAAAGCAACGCCTGACCTCTCGCCGAAAGGTGGAGGGGGACAGTAGCATGGCGCCAGGACGGCCAAGCGGGAGAGGCATCTGTACCGTGTTGGCCAGCTAGGCCGCATACGGCAAGGGCTGATCGGCTCGAACCCCAGTTGTGCGATCTTGCGTAGGTTCCAGGTCAAGGCCGAGAGGCGGAGGGATGCTCTACGACCTGTTGAGGAGTCCAGTCTGATGACAGCTTGCAGGCTGGAAGTGGCCTCCTCAAGCTACCTGTAATGAACAGGGAACCCAACCAATGGGGTGCCTACGTGCGGAAAAACTGGGCAATGGAGAGACTTCGGGATCGCCTGTCAGCCGAGAGGCTGATGGCGACGGAGCGGCCATAGTACTCAACCGCTCAAGGTAATGCTTGAGACATGGGGAAGGGCCGCAGGGCTATGGAGATGTCCGCGACCGTGTGGTGGAGGCCACGAACCGCGAGGGGATCAGCGGTCAAGGCAGACTAAGCTCCAGGCCTGGAGAGCCGTGTGCGCGGAAACGTGCAAGCGCTGGTTCGGGGGAGGGCGGTTGGAAACGTATCCGCAAGGGCAACGCGCTGGCCGCCTATCCCACTCATGAGCCGCAAAGTAGCGGGCTTTGTCCCATTTAACAAGTTCTGTATTATTTTTCGAGCACTCAGACCAGGAAGGCGAGTACCGAAATGCCGATTGGAAACGGAACAATTGCCATTTTTCGCCAAAAGTCTGCCTGAAAAGTCAGCTTTTAAGCATTTTTCAACCATGCTAGTTCCGGCTCTGTCAGAATCAGGAACAAGTGTTGAGTAACTATACCTGTGCTGGCTACGTGGGACATCCGTTCTTAGAAAACGAAGAGTTTTTCGAACGGATGTCCCACGTAGCCAGCACAACGCTTCAGAAAAAAGCTGTTGGTTGATGATAGATCGTTTGGTTGTGATCTTATCTGTCTCGATCATATCCCCGCACCTCTTTTGTTCGTACAGTTTAATTTTGAGAGAAGCAGACTCTCCATTTTAGCATGCCTGTCTATTAAATAGTGGAGGCTTCTGATTTTAGCAGACAGGGTGAGAGTAAGCAATTATCTGACCCAAGAATAGCAAAAATCTCTCTCCGTACCCTGCTCGACTTTCAACTCGTGTCCTTAGGTCTCCAAATCGTATCGATCCTTATCGCTCGTTGGATGTACTCATCAATGCAAACGTCTCCATCCAAATGCTCTAGCTAGAAAGAAAGGCAACTGGCGACCACCGAAGAGAATAGTGATCGCCAGCGCTTTCGGTCTACATTTTTATTTGTTGTCTACAAATATCCTCCTTAAAAAGGACAACTTAATTCAGCACGGGACAACTTAATTCCGCGCCTACAACCAGTGTAGATGCGGAATTAAGTTGTTTTCCCGTGTGGAATTAAGTTATTCCGCAAAGTTGATAGGTCAATACTCAAATTCGATTAATTAAACTCATCATTGGACTAGCATTATCTCCTGAAAACGCTCCGAAACATGGAATTAAGTTGTCCCTTCAAGCAATGCAACCCCTTGAATCAATCAACCAGCATCGTCAGCCAGAGTACAGTTACGCGACACCTTACGCCGCCAAAGTGTATCGCACGATCAGAAAAACCTGCGCGCTTGCCATGCGAGTCAGAACCTGGGTTGGCCCCGCCGGGTCCGTCCCGGCGGTGACGGTGAACGCCTGATTGTTGCCTAGATCAACTGTTGCGGCATCCCACACGGCCTGGCTGCCGATCGCGTGATGTTTGGACACGTCCTTCCCATCGTAGAGCTCGAGTCCGGTAATGGTGATCGTCTTCCACTGCGCGAAATAGGGGAAGTAGTCCCTGCGAATCGTGGCAGTGAAGACAGGTGCGCCATTCACGAACGCAGACCATTCCGTGGGGAAATCGTATCGCAGGTTGAACAGCAACGGCAGCGAATGCGCGGATGGGTTATGCGGATCGAACATCTGGAGCAGTTCATTTGTTACCACCGTCCCCAACTGCGTCCCGCCATCACGCGCAGTATAGCGCACGTGCAGGATGACATCCGAGATCGTCATATAATCGAAGGTCTGCAGCTTCGATGGCAGCGCGAGACTCCACGTGCTTATCGCACCAGCCCCCTCGAACGGCAGGAATCGCTCGTCCCGCAGGTTCGTCTCGAACATACCACTGTCGTTGCTGGCACCACTGGTTACGATGGACTGCGACGCGCCAAGGTAATCCTTGAAGCGATCATCCTCGTTGTTTGGGTCTCGTCCATAGCTCCTCCCGTTGGTCAGAAGCGGCGAGACGCGTACACTGCTTCGTTGCAGCGTCAGTGTGCAATTGACGCTTGTATAGGGGCCGACAACCGACGGAATTGAGATGCCGACTGTTTTGATGCGCCGCATATAGTGACCCGGGCAGTCCCGGTCGTAGAGCCATTCGGGGATCGAGAAGGTACAAGCCCCTGTGACCTTTAGCTCCAGGAGAGCCAGTGGATCAAGCTGCCGCAGAGAGATATGGCGTGTCAGTTCAAACTCGCGTTTGTTGTTCTCATGATAAGCCATCTCCATGCGCTTGACGTCGAGATAGAGCGTCTCGCCCGAGAGGAGTCCCTTGCGACCGGCGTCCCAATAATTGAACTGGACGTAGCTGGTTGCATCCACTTCTGGCCGCATCAACTCCTGTTTCATCGTCTGCTCGGCCTTGCGCGCTGTATCAAAGGCGAACCGGTAATACTGGTAATAGAGACGCGAGACCTCACCTTGCATCCAGGTGTATAACTCTTCGCTGGTGAACTTCGTTTGCAAGAACTGATTCACCTCCTGGGCCTGCTGGATTTGTGTCTTGACAGTTTCGTACTCATGGTACGCAACCTGTTCAGCAATCAGCGACGAGAGAATCTGCCTGCCAACCTGCGCCAGTTCGCGGGCAGCGAGATTAGCCTGTAAGATCCACTCGTCGTTGCGACGCTCGTATCCCGCGGTACGCGCCGCCATGGCGCCTTGATCCTGTTCAAACGCCGATATCGCCTGAAAAATCTCCGCTGCAATCTTGCTGGCATCCGAAAGCTTACTCCCGCCAGCTACTCTTGAGGAGGCCCCCAACCCCCAGAAATGGAGGTTGACATAGAATTCAGGGATAAATGTAAGGATGGATGAGATCGTGTTAGCGGCCGAAGCGAGCAGGCGATAGTTCTGTGCTGCCGGCATATGGATATTGAGTTCGGCATCTTCGTTGACGGTGAGGTCCAGGCGACCTGAACCGGCGGCACCAGACTGAGTAGCGGGGGATCCAGCTTCTGCAAGCCGCAATTGCGGGTACGCCTGTACACTTATCGCCTTATCATACTCGCCGACCAGCGTGCTGTATGCATCGTCGAAGTTCTGCTCGGTCAGTTCACGCCGGTCGAGCGAGAAGGTATCTGGTACGTTAGTTGAGTCAATCGCGATTCCGAGGAGACGGAAGTAATACTTGTAGCGCTCCAGCGTGGTCATGCGGCTGCGCAGCAACGATTCAGTTGCTTCCCGCGCCTGCTGCCATTGCAGAAAGCGCACATCTTGCGTCATCTGTTGGAGGTTGATCTCGTGGCTTTGACGCAGCAAAGCCAGGTGTTCAGAATCGCCTTTCTCCAACGCTGAGAGCAGGGCATTGCCGAGCGAGCGCACTTCACCGCAGATTTCCAACGCCTTCTGGATCAGCATCAACGAACGAACGGGCCCAGGCGGCTGGTTCAATCCGCTGACAATGCTGCCCACATCGATCCCTGCTCCTGCCGCTCTCACCAGCATTCCCGGGTCGATCGGTGGGTCGAAGAGGGCCAGCGGCCGGACCACCCCTTCGATGTTCATGCAGTGACGGATCTTGAAAAGCCGATTGGCCACAGTGTCCCAGTATGCAAGCAGGGTCTTATTCTGAGGAATGCAAAAGTAAAGGGTGCGCCCGATGCCGAACAGTGCTCCGGTCAGGTCTGGCGTTCCTCCATCGTGCCCCGCTGGGGGAGCAAAATTAAGAGGGAACTGGCTCTCCAGATCTACCAGTGCGTCGCCCAGCGCGTCAAGCCGCGCCGCCTTCAGTTGGGCAAAGTTCTTCGCGGCGACCGGGCCAGGCGTTGGCAATTGCTGGGGACGGGGGCCGAGGAGATTCGCGGCCAGCACATAGCACAGCGTTGCCTCGTTGATGGTCTCGATCGTATCTTGCAGGAACAGACTGTCGCCCCAGGCAATCAAATTGTCCAGGTACTTCATAACGATGTAATACTGGTAGGCCACCGTCCGGGTGCGCGCGACAACGTGTGGCTGGAACGGATTTTTCAGGATTGCATTGTAGCCGGCGAGGATTGCGTGTTTCACGCCAAGCTGGTCCGGCGTAAGTCCAGTGTCTGGTGTGCTGAGGAGCGCGAGCAGGCTATCGAGATTATGGCTGTCAATCTCCCGCTGAGAACCTGTTTCCTGCCGGAAACCTAGAAACTTCCAATAGCGCAACCATGGGGGATTTGTCGCATCGCGGGAGGTCGGGTCGAACACAAGGTGGAACCACTTCTGTGCCTCGGCAAAACGTTGATTCTTGCTGAGATGCACTGCAATCGCTACCGGGATGTGATACAGCAGCTCCCAGTTGTAATTGGCGTATGATCCGCCGGGCTGAACATCAATAGTCTTCTGAGGATAAGGCTGGTTCACCTTACCCGTACGGCTGGGCAGCAGCGTGTAGTTCGTTGTGAAGAAGTTCTGTGCAGAGGAGTCAGTAGCCAGCCCTTGAAGGAACGAGGGATCCAACAGGCCGGCGACCGATGTTTTATTCAATTGGGCGATCAGTTGCCCAATGAAGGGATGAAAAAAGTTCTCGAATGTATACGTAAACTGATCGATCTGAGCAGAAGCTATGTCCTGGATGCGATTGCGTTCACTATAGTAGTGAAAGCTGTGCTGGTAATTTGGCATCGCCATGATAATTCTCCTCTCGGCCGTTCTATTTGCTAAGGCCTCTCGTTGGCCAGATTACCCATTGCGCCCATCTCTTGTCCAGCGAAATTGACTACACCTGTGGTGCCAATGCCCGCCCAGATGTTCACACCGCTGTCGACGTAGCGCTGGATCAGGGAAGGATCACTGACTCCGGGGTTTATGGAAGTAATCACCGGGTCGGGCCGGTGTGGAACCATCTGGTGTTGTTGTATCACAAGTGGCGGGATTCGTTTGTTTGGCACAGTCGACCCAGCAGTAGGAAGGCCAACGCCGATGTATTTCAAGATCGGCACCCAGGCCTCGCTGGTTGTGACATAGAAGACATTGCGGCTGTCCTCCAAGAAGAACGGAGCGTCCCAGACATCCGGGACATCGGGTTGAGGCTCAACGACCCGTTCGCCGATATTCGTCTCAAGGAGATCGTTCCGGATTGGACTGGTACCCAAGCTCAACTCTTCGTAGAAGATAGAGAACGTGGAAGATTCGTAGCTCGGATACTGGAATTGTATTCCGCGATAACGCGGCTGAGGATTGAACGACGGATTGACAACATCTTCTGTGCGTACCGGGAGACTGTGCGTGTTGTAGAGCACAAACCCTGGGCTTACCATAAATTGCGGTGTGACTGAGCTGCGCGTTAAATATCCAACTCCGGTCTGCACCAATAATATGTCATTGTTTGGCAAGTTGGCGAGTGGAGCCGCTCTTAATTGTAATTTCGAGCGGTTGAACGCCCACTCTCCGGCAGGGGGGAAGATTCCTACGAAGGTCGGCCGGTTCACATCCGACGTTTTTGTCGATTGCCATTTGCCGTTGTAGTACTCGCTCCAGCAGAGCACAGCCTGAACTGTGACTTGCGTTTGTGCCGAAGCATTTCTACCAATCGCGCTCTGCACATCGCTAAGCGACAGATCGTTTAGGTGCTGCTGCGTCGGAATGCCAGCTCGTGGCATTGAATTCGATGACCCGGCAGTGTTGACGGAAGCCTGATTGCCAGCTGGTGGCGTCGAATTCGATAACCCGGCCGGATCAACGGGGGTCTGCTGGAGAATCTTTAGCCAGAACAGGAGCAGGCGATCATTCCAGACGACCGGGACAACTGGCGTGTCCTCGATGTTCAGTTTTATTTCCTCCCACGGCGTCCAGATGCCTGCTTCTAACCGGCGGTAGTAGTACTTGCCTTGCGCTCCGGCAGTACGCGCTACTGCATGTGCCTTCTCGTTGTTCTGGCCTGGATCGCTCGGCATATAGTAGATGCCGCAGGGCTCAAGCTTGGCCACCTCCTCCAGCTTTGAAAGATAGTTCAGGAAAGCGGTTGTAGCCGTGTCGTCGGTGATGTCGCTCTGCAGCAGCTCGCTCATGGTATCCTTGAAGATTTGCGACTGGTCGTCACGCAGCTCCGGTTCCAGCCAGTTCTCAGGCCAGAGGAACACCTCGCGATTGGCCTGCCACACCCGATAGCGTTTCATCCATGTCCACTGTGCCCGCTTCTCCTCTGAGAGGTCGTTGGGATCAACATCTTGTTCAAGGTTGCGCAGGCAGCGCTCTATGAATAGCTGGACGGACGAGAGGGCATGCCGGATGCGTGAGGTCTGCATGCAGGGCTCCATCTCCACATCCATGAGCAAGTACTCGAATAACTTTTCCGGTGTATTGATGACGTTGATTGGACTGGCTGTCGGCTGATCGCCCTGTTGTTGCCTCAGCTGATCGCCCAGGTGCTGCAGTACATAGGCAACCAGGGCATCACGCTGCAGATCCCGCATGGTGTCGTTGATCGGCTTGATCACGGCCAGCCAGTCGGCCCGGGCGTAGAGAGCTCGCAGAGCCGACTGGAGAGTACTGACGGTTGAGGATTGCGGATCGTTGGTCGCCGCGTCGATCAGCACCGCTGCCGAGATACCGCAGGTCGTTACCACAGCATAGGCGTCGTACACCCGCCGAAAGTTCTCCAGGTGGGCGAGGTTGGCGTGCTGGTTGTTCGTGAAAAAGTGGTTCAGTAATGCATCCAGGGAATCGTCATTCCACCTTGTGAGCTTCAGCAGCGCATCATCGGAAGACGTCGCTTCTGGATTCTCCAGCACAGCGAGCAATCGCCCGTCGTTTGGCGACAACGCGGCTTTGAGGCGGGCGAAAGTCAGTAGCCCGCTTAGTCTATCGCGCAAACTGGTGGCGGTCGACAGGCCAGTGTCAGTCGAGGTGTCGGGGGTTCCGGAGACGGGCAGGGCATTGAGCCATCCCTGCTCGTTGATCTGGAAGTCCCCATTCGTCGCCAGGTACACGATCTCATCTGCCGTCAGAGACAAGGCCGTGGCCAGCGATGTCGCTTTGAGGAAACGCACGTAGGCGGTCCGTAGGCGTTCGATAAGGGTGGCCGAGTAGAGGTAAGGTGCTGGGATCACCTGCATGCCGAGTCCGGGGTTCTGGTTCTGCCAGGCACCCTGCCAGCTCACAGTGAGCGTATTTGTAAGGCCCGTCACGGTGAGCACGAACGCGGAGAGCGAGCCGGCAGTCAACGAGATCTGTTGGGTATTGCGCCAGGCCGTACTGCCCTCTGGTTCCTTCGCCATATGCGCGTCCACATCGCCGATCTTCAGCGTGATCCAGGCACCGGCGTCGGTAGTGACGAGGATGTTATAGGACCCATTCTGTGGGACATCAAGGTAGCCCCGCCAGGTCCCGGCGATCGGGCTTCCGGACGCGTAGGTCTCGGTGGCGCCCGCTGAAACCCTACAAGCCAGAGAGAAGGAGTTGTTTGCTCCCGATGGATCGATGCCCATGATCGCGATGACGCTCCCACTGGCTGACGCAGAGATGACCCTGTTGATCGGGGCCATTGCATTGATGGCAGCTGCGACATGACCGGCGAGTACCGCCGGTGTGGTATCTGCGGCAACCACCGTATAGGGGATCGAGATACCGTTGATCATAGTTGTAAGGATATCGTTGATCGTGATCGGGCCGGCGATCGTCGCACTCTGGACGTAGGACGGCAGAGAGACGGAATCGATGGTCTGATCGGGCGTCGCATCCGGGTTGTTGGTCAGGAAGAATTGCGCCGAGAGGCCTGGCTTCTCAATGGCCGTCAAATCGTTAATGAGGGCGAGTGTGCTGTCGGTGGCGGCGTGCAGAACGGTCACGTTATTGAGGAGCGCTGGTGCGAAACTGCTATCAGTTCCTGCCGTAGCAGTAAGGGCAGCCAGGGCTTGCTCCTGCTTGCGCCTGGCCTTGAGGTAAGGAAGAAAGTGTGCCAGCAAGGCTGCGCGCTTCTTCTGCGGGGAATCGTTCGAGGCGACATACGCAGTATACAGGGGGAGCAATTCCGGGTAGGTTCCGAAGAAGGGGTCTACCGCCCGGTGGTTCGCGGTAGAGAGGGCAGCCACCGCGTCCTGCAGATGCTGCTCATCCTGTGGTTGCTGCGAGGGTGGGTTCGCTGAGATCGCAGCATTGAGCGCGGCAAGGGTGGTGGCGTCCAGGACGCCGGTATACGTCAGTCGTTTGCGCAGATCGTCGTAGCTCAGCCGCCCGTTAGCGGCGTTGAGGATAGCTTGCGCCAGCATCGGTTGGGGAGCGGCGGGGTCGAAGATAGGTTGTGGCGTCGGTTGGGGGATAGAGTACGAGGTAGAAACCGCAAGCGTATTATTGAGGAGCCCGAAGTAGAAATTGGCTGCATCCGCGCCGTACACCAGCGTCATCAGGGATTTGGCGATGTCGCCATTTGGATCGTCAACCAGGGTGAACTGGCTCTCCACGGCGGCAAAGTCCGCGCGCAGCGTGCGAGCGAGGCTCATGATGTCAGCGTCGAGCGACGCTGACTCGCCGCTGATATCCTCATTCCAGATGAGATAGAGCGCCTGCACCGGTCTGAGATTCGCGGCTCTGAGCGCCTGCAAAAGGCGAATGAGACGGATAGCAGGTGGTTCCGCCGCTGGAGCCGCCCCAGGATCTGGCGTGGCGAATGGATCGAGGCCGGTGAACTGCGTCAGGAGCAGAAATTCGACTACACTGAGTCCTAGCTTGCGTGCCATCCAGCCCCTACGATAGATGGCACTGATGTTCGCGAGGTTGAGGACGGTCGTCTCGTTGAAGTTGAGCGCTTGCGTGATGAGCGCGAACTCGTTCGCGGTCAGATTGAACGCCGCACGCAGCGCGGGCGCATGGTCGAGCGACACATATGTTTCCGTCGCTCCCGGCGAGACCGAACATGCCAGCGTGAAGGCGCCGCCTGGAGCAACGGCATTGAACGTGATGACGCCAGCTGCGTTCGTCGCGGAGATGACCTGATTCAGCGGCAGACCCGTTATCGGATCCACTGTCGTGGTCGCATTGACGGCGGCAGCGACGCTCCTGGCCAGGAGCTCTGGTGACGTATCGGATGCCCCGACGGTATAGACGATCGAAACGCCGTTGATCGTGGTCGTGAGAGTGTCCCTTTCGGTCATGGTTCCGCCGACGACCGCCTTCTGGCATATTGGTGTCGCCATGATCGTTTGCGTCGGGTCTTGCAGCAGATTGCTGTAGGCATCGGGAGCGAAGGCCGGGTCTTGTCGCAGTATCGTCGGATTGAGGAACATCGAGGCATAGAGCGACTTCGCGCCGTACAGCCCGATCGGCCCCCAACAGGCGAGAAGCCCGGCGAGGTCGGTGTCCGCTGATAGACTCAACTGCGTCAATACGCGGTATGCAAAGCCAATGCGGGGCAACAGGGCGAGGAAGGCCGTGTCCAGATCACCCAGGCTCGTCACGGTGCTCATGGACGGAGCGAGCGCGGTGATAATATTATCGGTCTGCTCGATGGTCAGCCCAAGCTTTTTCCAGAGTCGGATGAAGCGCAGCAGACGAACAAAATCGATAGCGTGTAAGGTATTTGCGTCGGGACCGGAATTGGCGTACCCCAACTGAAGATCAGCTGCCGAGCATGGGTCCGCGCTTGTGCTGGTAATGGTGATCAGGCCCATGATGCGGGCATAATTGGTCGGGTTCTTGACCCAGGCTGCGATAACGCCGCCGTATCCACTGCTACTGAGTACAGCAGTAGAACTCCCTCCGTACTCGGCTGGATTGAGTCCAACGGGTAATAAGTGCGTTTCGAAGGTGGAGTCACTGATCGTGCCATTTTTAAGTGCCGCAAGCGTGGTGAACGGAACCTTGAGACGCTCCAGGCGAGGGATAAGGGTGCTGTTTGGATTGATGAACTGCGTTTTCAGGATCGAGGCCAGATCGTCGTATGACACCCCGACGCGTCGGCAGAAATCCTGGAAGCTGGACAGTGCAGTGATGACTGCATTGTTGTCCAGTTGTTCTGGATATCCGTAGATCTGCGCGAGGGTCAGGGTGCTATCGGTGAGTATTTGATATTCGACGCGCGACAGGCCAAGCTGCTCCATCAGAATGTCGCGCCACCCGTAGGCTGCGGTTCCGCGTTCGAGCGCATCGCTCGGGCGTAACGCCGCCATGGCATCCTGCAGGGGGACGCCAAACTTCTGAAAGTGGAGGCGAAGCAACTCCAGCGAGCGGTGAAACGGCAGCGGTGGTGGGAAAAGCGCGTGCTCCAGGGTTGTGTAGGCCATTTCGTTGACAAATTGTGGGTTGGCCAGCAGTTCGTCAGAGGAGATGGTACCATCAGTGTTATGCCCGCCATAATTGCTAGGTGAAAGATTGTTTGCGACGAAGTACTCCAGCGTCTCGTTCACCAGGTCGATGTAAGGAAGCTTGATATTGGTGTTCTCGCAGGTCAAAGGCAGGTATTGAATGTCTGGGCGACGACTGAACAGTACATCCTGAGGATTCTGCTTGTGGGGCGACTGGCAGTCAATGAACTGAAGCAAATCGACCAGATAGGCGGCGGGGCTCAGGATCGAACGGCACTCGTCACATGAACAGTAATCCAGCGAACCAAACAGTCCTTCCAGGGTTTGATTGGCAACGACGGGCGCCGTTTCTCCCGGCCCATCGCTTGCAGAATCCGCTTCGGTTTCTGTCATTTCCTGCCGGCCAGGTGATGAGGTGGCTGCATGTGGTGCCGTTGCTGGCTGATTTGTTGCACTGGTTGCGCCGTTCGTTGTTGCTGCCTGCCGGCCGGTTGAAAAGGGGTTGATGATGAACGCGTTGGGGTCGGAGCCAAGGGTAGGGGCGCGGCGGGCTGCGAGATAAGTAGTGGCAAGATTGAGCACCGTCCCGTACACCTGCTGTGCCCTGGCATAAACGAGATTCGCAACAGCCTCTCCGCCGAGGTCCTCCCGGAACTTGCGAACGAACGTCGTCGCGTCGTAGCGGGTGATCTGGTAGGCCGAGTCAAGGTTGTGCTGCAGCAGGGCGGTGAAGGCCTGGTCGGTCGGAGTAATCTGGTAGACGCGTTGCAGTCGTTTGATCTGCGCCACCACCGACGAGTCAACCCTATCGCTTAGCTTCGTGCGCGCGAGATAGCGCTCGACCGGCTCAATCCCGATCTCAAATTTTCCCTGGTTCTCGGCCAGGAAGGAGGTGATGCCGTTCTGGACCTCGACCTCTCCAGGGATGGTTACCGTGCCTTGCCTGACAATGTCGGCGACAACAGCAGTTGGGAAAGCCAGGCACACCTGCGCCGCCAGCAGCTCGGCATAGTTGACGCGCTGCTCATCGGGCGTGCTTCCGGGGATGTGCGCAGGGATTGCTCCATCCAGGAGAGGCTTCCACTTCACCGCCTGGTAGTAGCCGCGTTGCGCCAGGTCAAGCGTTGATGTCAGCGGATTCTGCTGCTCGGCGTTGTGCAGGCGCTCGATCAGCGGGACGTTGTTCAGCGTCAGGTAGCCAAGCTGACCGTCGAGTTGCAGCCGCTTCGTCGCCTTCGGCCCGAACGATTGCTCCACGTGGCTCCAGAAGGTCGGGAGGTCGTTCTGGTAGCGAACATAGAGGTCGGCGAACTGCTCCTGGCGCTGGGTATCCTCACCGAGCGTCAGTTGGAGCAGTTCCTTAAGACTGGAGAGCCCGACCGGATGTTTGGCATCCAGGGCACGGGCTGCGCTCAGTGCCTGGAACGCCTGGATGGCAGCGGGGATCTCGTTCGCCAGCGCCTGAGGAATCACTCCCTGCGCAATCGCCTGCTTCCAGACCGCGCCGACCGCCTGTGGGTCCGCCAGGTACAGGGTTTCGGTATTGGCCGGAAGCCCGGCGCGGAATAGCGCATAATAAAACTCGGGTTTGATCCCCCCATCGGCTGTCCCTTTCGTACTGGCCTGGCTTCGACTGAACTGGTCGGCCGGGGCGGCGAGGGCCACTGCGCGAGCATCCCAGCCGGTCTTGTTCGCCAGATAGGTCACATCCTGCTGGTCGCCGGTCTCCTGCAGATCGCCGAGCCGGCCCTTATAGTGTGCAGCCAGCGTCGCCATGAGCGTCTCGTATTCGCTCGGCAATGCCGAGGAGTTAGCCGGCAGCTTCACATTCAGCGTTTCATTCGTGCTCGCATTGTAACGAACCTCGGACGCTGCGAGAAAGGTTTTCCCCACTAAGACACGCGCCTGCAGGTCGGGCAGTTCTTTTCCCTGCCTCAGCAGGCGAGAGGCAGGAAAGCTGGCCTGATAGCGGCCACGCTGATCGGTGGTCGTTTTATCAAGCAGGATATCCGGCCCTACGTTCTTATCGACCACCAGCACGCTCAGCCCATCTACCCCGGCACTATCCGGGCTGGAAACAGTACCCACCACTGTATAAATAACCTCGTCCGTCGCCTGGCCCTTCGCGCTGTCGGTTGCGCCATTTACCTCGCCAGGAGTTGCGAACTCCTGTCCCTTCTGAACTTGTTTACCCGCATCAGGCACTCCCTGGGCGGAAGAAGGGGGTTCTCGCTCTTCCTCCGGCGGCGATGTCGACTCCCTGACAATCTCACTCGGTTCGCCCGGCATCTCTCCCGGACCAGTCGGAGCCGAAGTCGCGGCCTGGGGAGGAATTGACGGTTTAGACAAAATGAACGTCTTACCTGACTCAGCCCTGGCCATGATCGCCTGTGCCGTCGCGCTATCGACCACACCGGTTGCCGAGAGCCCCTCTACCTGCTGAAAATGGATAACCGCCTGATGCGTGCTCTGGCCAAAGAACTCGTTGATGATCTCTGACGTTTCGATGGTATAGCCAATGTTGATGAGCCGACCGTGCAACAGGACCACGTCTTTGCCCTGCTGGTTGAGCGAGATGTTTTGGTTGTTCGGGGTCATGGCTGGATCTCTCCTTTTCTCCTTTGTTTGGCTTCCTCCTGTTATTCGCCTAAGTCCCTACCTTTCCACCTCCGCATGTGGTACAAAGTATTGGCCTCTATTTGAATCGGTATCAGCTTGCATCCACTGCAATATGCTTACGCTATTGCACCTTTTCTGGGCTAGAGGCTCAAATAGCCCCTAAGTAGTCCCACTCAATCCTTCGAGTACCACTAGGTTCAACAATCACCGTCCCTTGGTGGCCGTGAATATCCTGAACCCGTTGTCCTGCCTCCATATTTTGATAGCTTTGCAACCAAGGAAGTATAGGCTCCCCTCGGGCCGCGTTATATATCCATAAAAACTCAGCAGCAGGTCCAGCCCATCTGACAATAGCACTGCTAGCGCGTGACAAACTAGCTCCAACACGCACTGCTCCGCTCCCTAACGCTCTAGCTTCTGTCACTATTCCTCTTCCCGCTGCTCTTACCTCTTGGGCTATTGTTCTGCTTACGGCACGAACTCGTGAGAAAGACCGTCCAACTCTAGAGAAAAAGCCACCTGTCGAAGGCGGCGAGCCACCACTGCCTCGGCCACCTGCAGGAGGCGGCGAACCACTACTTCCTCCACCCCCTGCTGGAGGCGGTGGGCCAGCGTTACCTCCACCCCCTGCCGGAGGCTCCGGTGGCCCATTACCGCTGCTACCTCCTGAAGGTGGTCGCCCACGACGATTTCTTAGCGCGCGATCAAATGACTCCAATGGCTCCATCTCACTTTCAGGTGATAAAGGGTCTTGGAGGCCTTGAGCACGGAGGATTCTATCATGGTCGATATCGGCTAAAGCGCCTTCTCGTGTAAGTCTATTTATTTCTGTTTCAAGGGAGGCAATCTGCTGATTCGCCGCTCTTATTTGATTCCGTAGTCTGGTAACATGTCGTTCGCTCTCACGAATAAGTTCTCGTTGTACTCGCAACCGCCCCAGAGGCGGACTACTATTTCGCAGAGAGTTAAGAGTATCTTCTGCAGTAATTAGGCTATTTTCCAAATCTACAACTTTTCTTTGAGTCTGCTCTCGTTGTTGGTACACTCTTTCAATGTCGTGGATTATTGCTTCAGCATTTCTAGGTGTAGTTCCGCTCGTGTCAATCAGGCGGAGAGGGTTATTTCTAGAAGCAGAGTATAGGTTGATTCCTCCCACAAGACCTGCTGGATCGCTACTCATCCACCTCCCCAACCATGGCGCGTAGTAGCGTGCGGAGTGGTAGGCTAGCCCCGTCTCTTCGTCGCGCTCCTTGCTCGTATAGCGGTAGCGCTTGGGTATTTCGGTCTGGCTACGCACGGCCTGGTAGGACGTGCTGCCGTAGGGGGTGTACTCCTCGTAGGAGACGATCTGCGCTTGATCGGCCAGCTCCAGACTGACCGAGCCAAGATGGTTGCCGAACTGGTAGCGGATGAGCTGCTGTGGCGCGGGGTCGTTGCCCTGCGTGCGAGTCTCGACCAGGGCAATGCGCTGCTTGTCGTCCATGATATGCAGCGTCTCGCGCACGAGGGAGTTCGCCCCGTTTTTGCGGTAGACCTCGAAGCCATCCAAATAGATGCGCTCATCCTTGACTTGGCCAGTCGCAAGCTCGGTGACCTTGCGTATGCGCTGCCCATTGGCACCATACACATAGTAGGTGGTTTCCGGCGTCCCGCCGTTGTTCACGATCTGCTGGGCCGTGGCCAGGAGTTGGTCCTTGAAATCCCATTGCATCACCTGTAGATGCGGCATGCGCAGCATGTTGCCATGGGCATCATATCCGTACTGCTCTGTGATGGAGTCGCCGTCGCTGACGGTGGTGCTGCTTAACCGGTTGCTCTGTTTGCCCCGTTCGAGCAGGCTGGCTTCGTTGTACGCGTAGGTGCGGGTCCAGGGCGGGTTGGCTGGGTCACTGCCGCGATGCCGCATTTCCAGGAAGTTGCCCACCGCGTCGTAGACGTAGTGCTCGGTGTACGTGCCCATGGCGTTGCCATCACCCGGATGGAGCAGCCCGACGCGCGGGGCGTCGTTGTAGGAGTGCGGAATTGGTGCTCCCCCGACTTGTCCCAGATGCTCGCGACCAGTGGCCTCGATCAGCCGATAGATGGCATCGTAGGTGTACTCGGCGCTCGGCTCGACGCGCTTGTTGCGGAAGTAGATGATCTGCTGGGCGTCGTCGCGGATATAGGTGATGTTGCCTATAGGGTCGTAGGTGTAGTGCAGGTTCTGCACCTGGCAGCCCGGCCAACCGGCCGGGGGCGGCTGGGGACAATCGTCTGGAAAGTCGACCGCGTTGCGCTGGGTAAGGAGGTGCAGCAGGCGGAAGGTGAGCGGGTCGTAGTCGTAGACGGTGCTGGCGCTGTTGCCGTAGTCAATGCGCGTGCGCTGGCCCTTGGCGTTGTAGTCAATATTGCTCACCGCGTGCAGGTTCGCCGTGGCTGGCTCGAGCCAGCCCGCAGGCTCGGCATCCTGGTTCAGCCAGGCATGCACCTGCTCCAGCAGGTTGGCTTCGTTGTAGCTCGGCTGGATGATATTGAACTTTGTGCCAGGCTGGTCGCTGTGTGGCGCGATTAACTGAATCGGTCGGTTGAGCGCATCATAGGTCGTGCTGCTGGTAAACGTGCCGTCATTGGGAACAGGATCTTGCTGCCAGTTCACTGCCTGCTTATAGTTGGGCAGCAGTTCGCGCCGACTGCGCAGCAAATTGCCCTTGAAATCATAGGCTTCGCTGGTGACTACGCCTGCGCCGTCAAAGATTTGAAAGACGCGCGTCCGGTGATTGTCTCCGTCGCCCTGGCTCTCGCCGTACAAGGTGCGCTCGGCCAGCCGCTCGACGCCACTCTCTGTCACGAATAATTCCGTCGGTCTGCGCAACGCGTCGTAGGTACTGCGCCGTGTAAAGCCCCGGCTGTCCCAGGTATAGAGCGGCTTGCCTGTCACGTCGTTCAGCATCCAGCGCTCGTCCGCTTCCATGCTCGCCTGGTGGATGTGGTCGCCCAACAGGTCATAATCATAGCGCATGACAAGGCGGATGACTACGCGGCCCGCCTGGGTGAGGGCATCGCTGACCGCGCGCTGGCGGCCCTGAATGTCGAGTGTGATGCGGATTGGATAATATTCATCGATCGGAGCGCCATCGCGCACGAAGCGATTGTGAGCGACGGTCAGAAACGTACGGCCAAGGGTGTCGAAGTAGGCGACGGTCGGGGTGCTCGCGTGATCGGCGGTCTTCTTCGCCGCTGCTTGTTCCTGCGCACCCAGCGCACCAGCCTGCGTTCGGTATACCAGGCAGGTAGATAATCGGCAGCGGGCAGGCGCTGGAAAAAAGCGCCCACGTCCGGGTCAGTCCCTGGATCGAGCAGGACGGTATCGTTGACATCCCAGGTTGTTTGCTTCCAGGGATCGAAGACCACTTTCTCGTAGGTATGGTTGGGATGCAGCGTCGCCACGACCCGCTCGACTGGATCGTAGAAAAGCACCAGGCTCACGCCAACCGTCACGGCGAACTCGAAATGGTGTGTGGCGCTGAAGAATGGCTCGTACTGGCGCACAGGCTTGCCCTTGTTGTTGAAAATGGTCCAGCCGCTGCCGGCCCAGCGTGGATTGCTGACCGGTCCACCCTCAAGCAATGGACCGGGTTCAGCCTGCGCCTTTTTCTGGATCTCGCGCCCAAAGCCATCCGAATAAGAGAAATGGTGCTGGATCTTCGTTGGCTGCCCCGGTGGAAGATCGGCTTCATGAGTTTCACGGGCCAGGGTGTAGACCTGTGCTGGCTACTTGGGACATCCGTTCAGGAAATCGGGCCTGTCGTGCACAATGGAGCAAGCTTTCTTGCCAAAGTATGTGAGATACGAGTACAATCAACGCGATCCATTCTGTGCATATGCTATGACCACGCACTTATTTTCACAAAGTAGAGGTTCCATCCTGGAAACAGGCGCTCTTTATCGTCCAGCCGGAGACGCTTCTGCGCTGGCATCGTGAGCTCTTCCGTTTGTTCTGGAAACACAAATCGAAGGCGCGCTCGAGAAAGCCGAAGCTCTCGCCCGAGACGATCGTCTTGATCAAGGAGATGGCGGCAAACAATCGACTCTGGGGAGCGGAGCGCATCCGCGGGGAGCTCCTCAAGCTGGATATTCGGGTCAGTAAACGGACCATTCAGAAGTATATGCAGCAGATTCGCCCAAAACGAGGGCGTGGACAGAGCTGGAGGACTTTTTTGCGCACTCATGCCGCAGAGGTGTGGGCCTGCGATTTCCTCCAGATCCCTGATCTCTCTTCCGTCCACTCTTTGCTTTCTTCCTCATCGAACTGAAGTCGCGGAGGGTGATTCATGTGAATGTGACGCGATCTCCGACGGATCGCTGGGTGGCACAACAACTGCGGGAGGCGACTCCGTATGGGCAAACGCCAACATATCTCATTCGGGATAATGATCGCAAATTCGGGCCGAGTTTCGCACGTGTAGCAGCAACGAGTGGCATCAAGGTGCTTCGAACGCCGTATCGAACGCCACGAGCAAATGCTGTCTGTGAACGCTTTCTGGGAAGCGTGCGACGAGAATGCCTGGATCACTTCCTGATCTTGCATGAAAAGCAACTCCACCGCCTTCTCAAGAACTATATCCTCTACTTTAATCAAGCCCGACCTCATCAGGGGCTTGGGCAGCGGATTCTGGAGCCGACGATGCTTTCTACACCTCCTCCTAACCAACCGGGCCAGGTGCTCTCGGTTCCGGTCTTGGGTGGGTTACACCATGACTACCGAAGGTCAGCGTAAACGCTGAAAAGTGTATTCAGTCGCGAATGAGTGAGACAGGTTCGACGGAGCACTGTGATAGTGTCAGAGTCGTCCCGGTTTTTTCGGTTCCCTGCCCTCGTGTGTGCCTTGCGAACGAGATAAATATGCTGCGTTTTTGCCTCGTTCTCGAAGCATAATCATACATGCTCGACTTCAGGCGGAAAGATCTGTGCTCAATTCTCCAAGCAGGTCCCTCTATTTCACAAAGGTAAAGTGAAAGAAAAGGGAAATCGGGTTGATGCAAACGACGAGTTTGTGAACGGATGTCCCAAGTAGCCAGCACAACGGGCCATCGGATCATTACTTCCGCACTTTCATGTCGCAAGCTCTTGTGGAGATGGCATACCCATTTTCTTTACCCGTGGTGTCAATGTCGAAATACGATTACTACTCATCTTACGCTTTTTTTAGTCTCATCATGGGGCCGCTTCTTGAAGAATACTCATTATTAGGGCTACCGGATCTCTTTCATGAGCTTGGCCACCTTATTGTCGATCGAGAACGTCCCCGGTTTCTTGGTCGTTTTGATATGGAGTTAAAGAATTATTTTGCCAAGGAGAGACGACGCGTCCATCTTGCACAGAAACCGCCAGCATACGAAGAGATCATCAAAGAGATACAACAACAATGGATTGATGCGTGGAGCGTGGAGTTCGCCTGTGATATGATCGCCACTTATGTTGTAGGAGCGGCTTATGGGTGGGCTCATCTCCGTTTATGCGCCAGCGGTCTGAGTGACAATGTGTATGAACCCGGACCGGAAAACCTCAATTCCACACATCCTTCAGATAATGCTCGGCTGCAAGGCATCGTTGAAATGCTCATTCTTCTGAAGGAAAGGGACGAGACAGCACATTTAAGAGCTCGTTGGAATGAATATTTGGCTCTCACCGGTGACAGTCCGCCCCAAGATTACCCGCTCTGCTATCCTACTCGGATCCTTAAAAGTCTTGCGCAACATATATATGACGGATGCAAAGCCATAGGACTCAAAGCGTTCTCGGACCAGGTTCCGATTTTTGGAAATCAAACCATATCAAACTTGCTCAACGATGCCTGGCGCGAATTTCTTGCTAAACCGCCGGAATATGGGACCTGGGAAGAACGCCAGCTGGCCGATCTGAGAGCCGATTTGGAGCACTTGAATACCGCGGAACAGTCCACTCGTAATGTTCGGCATGCTTCGACTGGCAATACCGGCGATTCTGCATGAATTTTAACTGCAAGAGATAATTCTAATGGTTCATATTGACGTAGCTTGCGAAGTCCCTTCTCAAGACTATTACCTATTTTTGCACGGGTTTTTAGATGTTACCTCTGGATGGAGATACAGAGGCGAAAAGTGTCAGGCAAAAAGATTATGTGAGCCTTGGTAGTGTAATAATTGTCTCTCTGAAAGCTTGCTCTGTAACAGAGTTTTGAAGAGATTTGAAACAATTTCTTATCTATTTCATGGCTACTGAGCCTCGAGTTATGGAAATACCCAGACGATGTCGTTCTGGCATTCCCGGATGTCACTCACATGGGGATTTTTTAGCTCACGACTTTATTCTGCGAGTCCGCAACTTTATTCTTCATGGACAGCCGTAAAATACGAAGAGCTCATGAACAGAGGGGCGGAGGAACTTATGGCTGAAGGCTTGACAGTTTAGGCAAGCGTAGCAATCGATAAATAAAAAGGGAGAAACACGAAGCACTTTGGATGTGCTTCGTGTTTCTCCCAAAGTCTCCGGCAACGGAACGACTTTATTTATTTTCCACAACAGTTATTGCTGTTTATGAGCAGTAAACAACTGGCGAGCACCGAAGATGATCGATGCTCGCCAGGGTGGCCGGTGTAAGACTTTATTTTACGTCTACAACCAGTGTAGAAGGGAAATAATAGCGTTCCCAAAACGGGCCCTGTTCACGCTCGATTACCTGAGGTTAATTTTAATTTATAACGTCCCCAAAACTACTGCTTGGGCTCATGAACGGGTAATACAGGCAAAATAAATTCGTTCCCTGAGCCATACATATAGCTGTGATTTGCTATTACAAGGCTGCTGGGATAATCATTATCATTGGCCACGTTTCTGAACAGATGTCCCAAGTAGCCAGCACAGAGATGGCGAGGCCGAGCGAGAGGACGAACCCCAGTCCGGCCAGTCGGAGCAGCCGACCCGGAGTCGCCCGAGTTCGACGTCCAGGCCGGCCAGGAACAGCAGGAACGCCAACCCCACGAGAGAGAGGACCTGGACGGGAGGGTCGGATGTGACCCATCCCAGACCCGACAGGCCGACGGCGAGAGCGTCATGACCGCAGACGAGGGCGATCTCTCCGGTCTAATTCGCTGTTCGGATCACGCCCGGCTCAACGCCAACGGCGCCAATTGACAGACCCAGGCTCAGAACCAGCCGTGACTTCACCCTTCCATCCAGCGAAGGCGCCCAACACTTCTCCCTTCTCGCGCTCGGGCACCTTGAAGTCATCAAGGGTGAGGCTAAGCTCCGCAGCGACTTCGTCGAACACGGCGGGTGAGATCTTCAGGTCGAAATGTGCATCGCGCAGCTCTCTGCCGGTGTATTGAAATGGTCCTCCCGCCAACGAGGCGAGCCACAAGGTTCTTAACCACTTGAGGCCCGGCAGCCGCTCGGGGTACGTCACTGTATGCCATTCGTGCAACTCGGGGTTCGCCTCGATGATCTTTGGGTTCTTCAGTAGTAGGTCGCTGAAGTTGTCCACTACGGCGGCAATGGCGAAGATGCCACCCAGACGTTCATAAAGAGTTGGTTCTGCCATGACTTCGTCCTCCTGTAGGTCTGCGTCTTGGATAGATAGTCTTCTCGAGAGCCGACAATCAGTGGAATTCAAGCCTTGAGGAACCTGTTTTCCCCAACTGATGGGCCTTCTAGAAGGATATATGCGAAAGGTTACATCGCTCTTAAGCGACCCCCTGATACCTCTCCGGTCCCTCCAGAGAGGAATGGAGCAGTAGGAATTCACGTCTTTCTCTTTCTATAGCATATTTTTTCTAAAAAGTCAATGCTATATTTGACTTTATTAAATTCATTGATTTACTTGCTTTGATTGACAGCGCAAGGACTCTCCGGTACACTGGAACCAACCAGGAGGGAGGAGATGGCACGAAAGAATTGGAACCGATGGTTTTTTGCAAGTAGACGCGGTCAGATCATTACGCTGTTGCGTAGATCCAGCCGCACCGTCGATGAACTGGCACAGGCGCTTGGCCTGACCCATACGGCGGTGCGCGCTCATCTTGCTGCGCTTGAGCGGGATGGCTTGGTCCAACAGCACAGTGAACGTCGTGGCGGCGGCAAACCCTCCTCGGTGTATGACCTGACGGAAGCCTCCGAGTATCTGTTCCCGAAGTCATATGCCCAGCTCCTGGACCAGCTTCTGGACGTCCTCCAGGGGAGGATGACGACTGAGGAGATAAAAACTCTCCTGCGTGAGATCGGGCGGCGCATGGCCGCAGAGTGGAAGCTCCCACCTGGAAATCTCCGCGTGCGCCTTGAGGCAGCTGTCGAGGTCCTCAATGAACTGGGGGGTCTGATGGAACGAGAGACAGAGGGGGAAGCATTGTGTATTCGCGGGTATCGGTGCCCGTTCGCTGCGGTGGTGCAAGAGCATCCAGAGGTATGTGACCTCGCTGAGACGCTGCTCTCGGCATTGATGGGGGTGCCCGTTCAGGAACACTGCGCACGAACTGGTCCAGAGCCATGTCGCTTCGTCGTACCGCGAGCTAGTGGCTCCTCCTTTCATCATGAAGGCGGGGAAATGCCTTTTTCCAGCTCTTCTCGGCGGCATGAGACGTGGGATGGCCCCACTTTAGTGGAGTGAAAGAACTTGGAAGCTCACCCACTATATTGTTGTTCATACCTAGCTGGACTGAGATAGTCCAGCGACGTATGGCGACGTTGCCGATTGTAAAAGACCTCGATGTACTCAAAAATGGACTGCTGAGCCTCCTCGAGCGTCTGGTAGGAGTGCAGATCTGTCCATTCTCCTTTGAGGGAACCAATGAAGTAGGGTAGGCATCCGGCGAGGTGCATTGCAGCCCTTTTCCGAACGCCTCCCTCCAAACCCGGCGTGCAGATTTCTCTGCACCGGGCTTTCCAGCATCATCAGGGTGGCTCTGTCCGTGAACGAGATCGTTTTTGTCGCAGTGGTCGT
>Ga0070717_10000651_pt1 | contig 22279 bp, 17 predicted proteins | sample LARL113metaG_FD_71366 | JGI IMG/M metagenome (GOLD analysis project Ga0070717, IMG submission 71366) | Corn, switchgrass and miscanthus rhizosphere microbial communities from Kellogg Biological Station, Michigan, USA - LAR L11-3 metaG | ecosystem: Host-associated > Plants > Roots > Rhizosphere ...
CTTTTGGTCCAATCGATCGAACTCCCCGAGCACCCTGGCGCCTACCGGGTGATGCGGTTTCGATGCTACAGGAACATCCCCGAATTACAATTACAACGAGCATAGGCGATAACTCGTCGCCTGCATCTGCAGGAAATCAGCAGGAAACTCTCCCTTATTAGTTGCAACGCCTGGTGGCGATTTCGAACGAAAGCCTGTCAGGCTTCGCGACCTTCTTGGTCCAACCGGCGGCCCTTCAGAAACCGACATGAGCGGATGTATGCGACGTTAAAGCGGCGAATTTAGGGTGGTCATCATCGCGCCACCGTCTGTTCGAATTTGCCTTGTGCATTCGGCGCAGGAGTCCGCCGTCCTGGCGGCTGGTTATTATCGAATACATGTATTTAGCCGCCTACCGAAAGACGCGGGCGTTTATGCAGTAAATTCTCGGAATAGTAGTAGCCAAATGTCAAAAGCATACGTCAAAACTTGTTGACGCAATGATACCTATAAGATCATACGTTATACGTGCCACTAAAAAAATTCGTTCCAATGGCGCTTAATCAAGGGAGGACAGCATGAGAGAGCCAGCAGCTCTTTTTCCAATCGCGCTCGCCCTCGGGGCGGCGATCCTCGTGCCTGGGCGAGGCGCGCAAGCCGCACCGATCCCGATCCAAGCATGCCAGACGATTAGCCAACCGGGCTCGTACGTGCTCGCGAACGATCTCACCAGCACCAGCATCAGCGACTGCCTGGTGATCACCGCCGACTTCGTCACTATCGACCTCGCCGGTTTCACGATGAGGGGAGGCTCCGGGGCGGCGATAGCGGCCCCCCAAGGTGGGAACGGCATCGCGGTGCGGAACGGGTCGATCAACCATTTCGCAAGAGGGGTAGATCTCAGCTCAGCACACGGTTCTATTGTTGAGGGATTGCGCGTCTTCGGAGGCACCTCGAATGGTGGCTTTGGGATTTCCGCCACTGGGATCGTGAAGGGCAATACCACGGTCGGTATTTTCGGGGACGGGATTACTGCTACGGGGACGGTGACCGACAATGACGCCGAAGGAAACAGGGACGCCGGGATAAGAGCCACCGGGACCGTGCGCGGCAACGTCGCAACAGATAACTCCGAAGGCATAAACGCGGGGGTCGGCAGCACGGTGATTGGCAACACTGCTACAAATAATCGCACCGAAGGCGGAGTCGGAATTTCGGTGGACTGTCCTTCTAACCTGACCGACAACACGGCGGTAAACAACCGTAGGAACCTCCTGCTGAACGGCGACGGCTGTCACAACGAAGATAATGTAGCCCCTTGAGCATATGACGGCCTGACGCGCGGGGAAGAGGCGCCCCGACAGTCCGTCAAAAGCGACGTGGCAATGCTCTGCCGTCCATTCCGGTCGCAGACAGGCCGAGATGGCGCAAGGCGGTCGGTGCGATGTCGATCAGGGAGGACCGCCCGCTATGGATGCCGGGCACCAAGCCGCCGCCGGAGATGAACAGGAACGGGCTCTGCTCGTTTCTGCCAAGACCGCCATGCTGGCCAAAGCCGGTGCAGTCCTTCGGTTCGAGCGAGTCGCGCACGATGTGGCTGTGGCCCCGCACGCCGTGCAGGTTGGCGCGGTCGTCGGCAACCCGCCGCTGCGAGATCCGGCCCCACGAAGGTTCGCCCGACCCAATCTTCAGTTTCGAGGGAACCGCGCCACCTCCGCGATGAGGTCGCCTGCCGGATCGGCAAAATAAAGCAATGCGGCCGAGCCGTTGCGAGCAACAACAATATCCGAGGAGGCCGGCGCGCACCAGTCTCAGTTCGTTTTGCAGCGAATGTATATTTTCGCTTACCGACAAGAGCTGGCACCTTCTGCGATACTTGCTCGGAATAGTAGCAGCCAAGTGCGTCAAAGAAAACACTCGTCGAAAACTGTTGACGCAACCATATCTATAAACTTATACGTTGTTCGCGCGGACGAAAAACCCAATCTAACCGCGCTCAATCAAGGGAGGAAATCATGAGACAGCCAGCAGCTCTTTTTCCAATCGCGCTCGCCCTCGGGGCGATAGTCCTCGTGCCCGAGGCCAGCGCGCGTGAACCGCTCCCGATCAAAGCATGTCAGACGATCAGTCAGCCAGGCTCGTATGAGCTCGCGAACAATCTAACGGCTACAGGCGACTGCCTGGTGATCGCCGCCAGCTTTGTCACCATCGACCTCGCCGGTTTCTCGATTAGCACGACAAACGGAGCCGCAATAAGGGCAACCCCCCCCAGCGGGTCGCCTCTTTCGGGGATCGCCGTGCGTAACGGGTCGATCTCCTCTTCCCTTGGGGAGGGAGTGGCTCTTGCGGAACGAGACCAAGCTGGAAACCTTACTGACGGCGCTGACGGCAGTATTGTCGAGAACTTGCGGGTTTCGACAGGTGGTGATGGCATACGCGCCAAGGGCATCGTGCGGGGAAACACTGTCGTAGGCAGTTTACCATTTGCGACCCAGATTATTGCCTCAGGCGTAATAATCGATAATTACGTGACCGGCGCCGAGCGGCGCGGCAACGGGATTATCGCCACCGGGGTCGTTCGGGGTAACGCCGCCCTGAATTCCGGTGCAGTCGGTATAGGCGTGGGCGTTGGCAGCACGGTGGTCGGCAACTCCGCCATCGGCAGCTTTCTACATGGAATCAGCGCGGACTGCCCTGCTAACCTTACCGACAACACGGCAGTAAATACCGTTTCTTCGACTGACCTTGCTCTCATCGGCCAGGGCTGTCACAACGAAGACAATGTGGCACCGAAGCAGTAAATGACGTCGCCCTGCTGGGCGAGGGCTGCCATCACGAATACAATTTAGCGTCTTAGGCGCGCGAAGCCTGAGGCGTGAGAGGAGGGGTGTGCGTGTGCAGGTCCGTCAAAGTTGACGCGGCAATGCTTGGCCGTCCGTTCCGGCAGAGGACAGGCTGAGATGGCGCAGGGCGGTCGGTGCGATGTCGATCAGCGAGGAGCGGCGGCGATGGGTGCCCGGGGCAAATCCGCCGCCGGAGAGGAACAGAAACGGGCGTTGCTCGTTTCTGCCGAGGCCGCCATGCTGGCCAAAGCCGGTGCAGTCCTTTGGTTCGAGCGTGTCGCGTACGATGTGGCTGTAGCCCGGCACACCGTGGGGATTGGCGCGTTCGTCGGGCTTCAGGGTCAACGCGATCTGCATCGCAGAGCTCGTCGGCAAGCCCACCGCCTCGAGACCCGGGCCTACGAAAGTCCTGCCGACCCAATCTTGCGTTTCGAGGAATCGCGCTACCTCTCCGACGAGGCCGCCGGCAGGATCGGCGAAATAAAGCAATGCGGCCGAGCCGTTCGGTGCAACAACGACATCCGAGGAGGCCGGTGCGCGTTTCAGCCCGGCCTCGATCAGGAGCCCGTCGAGATCGATTGTTTCGTCGACCGTTTCCATGCCGTGATCGGAGCCGACGATGAACAGGATGCGGTCGCCGGTTGGATCGAGGGTTGAGACGGTCTCCGCGACGCGCTGCACATTGGCATCGGCGCTCGCGATTGCGGCGCGATGCGCTGGCGAGCCCAGCGGCGTGTGATGGCCCGTATAGTCCGGCTCCGAGAGCCATAGCAGCGCGACGGAAGGCGCGCGACGGCGGAGCACTTCCTCGCAGAAGCGCTCGGTTGCGGCGTTGTCGCCGGCGGCACCCTTGGAGATGCCGAGCCCCTCTTCGGCGGGCAATGAGCGGCGGCCGGGGCCGTAGCTGCCTGCCGGATTGTAGACCCAGCCATAACCATCGGGGTCGAGGAAATAAGCTGCGCCCGGTGAGACATTGGAGATCGCGACCGCCGTCTCGCCGGCGCGGCCGACCCGCTCGGCGAGGGTCGGCATGTGCAAGGTGCGGCCGGTCGCGGCGTGCAGCCGGTCACGAAAATCCGGTTTGCCGACCGACAGACATACGAGCCCCTCACCCTCGTCGAGAGCCATAGTGTTGCCGAGAAGGCCATGCCGCGCCGGAAGGCACCCCGTGGCGATCGACGCCGCGCTCGTTCGGGTAGTCGACGGGAAGACGCTGGCATGGCTGGCAAACCGCGCCGATCGCTGTCCCAGCTCGCTCAGGAACGGCGCATCTTGCGCGGTAATCAGATCGGCCCTCAGGCTGTCGCAGATGACGATGACGACCTGGTTCATTGCGTAGCTCCTGGATGAAGGTCGGGTTCGCGGGCGAGGATGCGCTCTCGCATCTCATGCGGCAGCGGCGCTTTCTGCCCGGTGGCGTTGACCACTAGGATCAACACCGCTCGCCCCAGGGCGCACAACCCGTCGCGCCACACGGCGTATTCCATTTCAAAGCTGGTATGCCCCAGCCGCACAGTGCGCGCGCTCACCAGGATTTCCTCGGCATAAGCGAGCGGTCGCTGATAACGGATACCGGTCTCGGCGATGACCGGGCCCGCCGACGTTGGCGAGAGCGCCGGCAGGCCGACGACCTCGAGGTAGCGGTTGCGCGCCTCCTCGAACCACTCGAAATACGCGCGGTGGTTCGCATGCCCGAACGGGTCGCATTCACTCCACCGCACCCGATGCCGGACGGCAAATGACCATCCCGCTTCGATCCCGAACTGGGCGTGTTCCGCTGTGCTCACTCCGACCCTGCCGATGCTGCCCACGCCTAAGTTAGGCGAGGCAACTCCCGCCAGCAAACATGATGCTCGCCGCGGAGCCCCTGAACATGCGAGATAGGCCTTATGACACCAGTACGGCCGGTGCGCGGAATGTCCCGGAGCGCTCTGGAGCTCCTCGTGTCTCGGCGCTTCGGGCCGCTCTTTGCGTGTCAGTTTCTGTCGGCCTTCAACGACAACGCGGTGCGCAATGCGCTGGTGCTGATGATCGCCTATCGGGCTGATGCAGCGTCACAATTATCCGCCCAGTTGCTGATCCCGCTTGCCGCCGGCCTTTTCATGCTGCCATTTTTTCTTTGCTCCGCGACCGCCGGCCAGATTGCCGACGAGTCCGACAAGGCCTGGCTCATTCGCCTTATCAAGCTGCTCGAAATTCCGGTGATGCTGGCCGCCGCGGGCGGGGTCCTCGCGGGAAGCGAGACCGTGCTCCTCGCCCTTCTCTTCACGATGGGGATACAAGCCGCCTTCTTTGGCCCACTCAAATACGCGATCCTGCCGGATCTCCTCGCCCCCGAGGAATTGCTCCTCGGCAATGCTCTCGTCGAAGCCGGCACCTTTGCCGCAATCCTTCTCGGCACAATTGCCGGCATGTTGATCGCAACTCGGCATGGCTCGGCAGCCATCGCCTTGTTGATTGTCGCGGTGGCGCTCGCCGCTTGGACGGCCAGTCGGGGGATCCCACCGACAAGCTCGGCGGCACAGCCGAGCCGAGCACGCTGGAACCTCGCGACCACGACGTGCGCGGTAATCCGGCAGATCGCAGGCGAGCCCGTGCCGTTCCGCCTGACACTCGGAATCTCGTGGTTCTGGCTGGCTGGTGCGATCTACTTGTCGCAATTCCCGAGCTATGTCCGCTTTACACTCGGCGCGGAAGAGGCCGTCGTGACCTTGTTCCTGACGTTATTTTCGCTCGGAATTGCGCTCGGCTCGATGTTGTGCAACCGCCTCCTCGACGGCAAGGCGAGTGCGCGCTGTGCGCCTTGGGGAGCCCTCGGCATCGCGCTGTTCTCGATCGATCTATGGCTGGCCAGCCCGAATACGGCAGGCGCCGGAGACCTCGTCAGGCTTGGCACGTTTCTGAGCGACCCGGCGCATTGGCGGATCCTCGCCGACCTTTTCGGGATCGCCGCCTCGGGCGGAGTTTTCGTTGTGCCCCTTTACGCGCTGCTGCAGGCGGTGACCGACCGCGAACGCCGCGCTCGGGCAATCGCCGCGAACAACATCATCAATGCTGCAGCAATGGTCATCTCATCGCTGGCAACCATCGCGCTGATCGCGGTCGGGGTCAGCGTTCCAGGCCTATTTCTAGTGACCGGAAGCGCCACGCTCGGCGTCGCTGTGGCGTTCTGGCGTAACTTGCCCGCCCTCTCCGTATCTCCGGCAGTGATCGAAGGGAGGCTGGGATGACCGACGATGCAGCAGAGCGCGCGCAAGGCTCCTCGGCAACGCCGTGCATTCGCGGATCATGTTGCCAAGCTCCCAGCGGAGCGAAGGCGGTAAGGCACCGGCACAGCCCACGACCTCCAAACCAGCGAGCCGGAACAGTAGGATGGCGCGAGGCAGGTGAGTCCGGTCGCTGACCAGCAGCACCGACCGCAGGCCGCGCGAACCGAGCAGCCGCGCCGTTTCGCGTGCATTCTCGAAAGTGTTGCGGGACGCCGATTCGATCAGCAGCGCGGAGTTGGGCACGCCGGAGGCGAGTGCCGTAGAACGCATGATCTCCGCCTCCGGCACAGGTCCGGCACCACCTCCCGAGAGCACCAGCAGCGGAGCAGCGCGTTCTTGAAACAGCCGGACGCCGCAATCGATCCGGCGGATCAGCGCGGCAGAGGCCGAGCCGCCGGGGGCGACGCGGCAACCGAGGACGACGACGGCATCGGCATGCTCCGCCAAGGGTTACGCGTTTGCCGTGACGGCGTCGGCGCCCTCGATGCGCGCGGCGAGCGCGGCGGCGAGAAAGCGATCGATGTCGCCGTCGAGCACCGCGCCGGTGTTCGAGGTTTCGACCCCGGTGCGCAAATCCTTGACCATTTGATACGGCTGTAGGACGTAGGAGCGGATCTGGTGGCCCCAGCCAATATCGGTCTTGGTTGCGTTCATCGCGTCGGTGGCCGCTTCGCGACGCTGCAGCTCGGCTTCGTAGAGCCTGGCGCGCAACATCGCGAAGGCATGCGCCCGGTTCTGATGCTGTGAGCGCTCGCTTTGACACTGCACCACGATCCCGCTGGGCATGTGGGTAATGCGGACGGCGCTGTCGGTCTTGTTGACATGCTGCCCGCCCGCACCTGACGAGCGGTAAGTGTCGATGCGCAGATCCTTGTCGTTGATCTCGACCTCGATCTTGTCGTCGACGACCGGATAGACCCAGACCGAGGCGAAGCTCGTGTGGCGGCGCGCGTTCGAGTCAAAGGGCGAGATGCGCACCAAGCGATGCACCCCGCTCTCGGTCTTGAGCCAGCCATAGGCCTCGACGCCGTTGATCCTCACGGTCGCCGATTTGAGCCCGGCTTCTTCACCGCCGCTCTCCTCCAGCCACTCAACCTTGCAACCGTGGGCTTCGGCCCAGCGGATATACATCCGCAACAGCATTTCGGCCCAATCCTGCGCCTCGGTGCCGCCGGCCCCGGCATGCACCTCGAGATAGCAGTCGTTGGCGTCGGCCTCGCCGGAAAGGAGGCTCTCGAGCTCGCGGCGCGCCGCCTCGACGCGAAGATTCTCGAGCGTCGCCTCGGCGTCGGCGACCACGCCGGCCTCACCCTCGGCCTCACCCAGCTCGATCAGCTCGAGCGTTTCGGCGACCTCCCGTTCGATCCGTTGATAGCTGCCGATCGCCTGGTCGAGTTTTGTGCGTTCGCGAAGCAGTTTTTGGGCTGCTTCAGCATCGTCCCACAGACGCGGGTTTTCGGCCTGGGCATTTAGCTCGGCGAGGCGGCGGGTCGCACTTTCCCAGTCAAAGATGCCTCCTCAGCAGCGCCAGCGACTTGCTAATGTCGTCGGCGGCTGCCTGAATCTCGGCGCGCATGTTTCACTCCGTCTTGGGGCCCCACCTTCGCGGGGGCGACATCAGTTCTAATATAGGCCGCCGGTTCCGCCCGCCGGAGTCCCCCGCATCGGCGGCCGCTCGGTTCCGCTGCTCTCTCCGCCGCCGGTCGACGCAATCGGCGTTTCGTCCTCTTCGGGCACGCGCTGCAGGCCCAAGTTGCGGTTCTGTCCGGGTTCGGTCCCCGGCTTATAGGCCTCATAGATAGCTTGCTCACCCGCGCCGACTGGCAACCCGGTCGCCGCGCTGACCCGGTAGAGCCGCATCCCTTGTGGCGAGCGGAAGGGTGTCGCCGGCGCATCCTTGAGTGCCGCGATCATAAAGTCGCGGAAGACAGGAGCTGCAATGTGCCCGCCCGTCTCATCGTCGCCGAGACTATCCGGATCGTCGTAGCCGATATAGACCCCCGCGGCGAGGTCCGGGGTGAACCCGACGAACCAGGCATCGCGCCAGTCGTTGGTGGTTCCCGTCTTGCCAGCGATCGGCTTGCCAACGGCCTGCACCACCTTAGCAGTGCCGCGCTCGACCACCCCTTGCAACATCGTGACGATCTGGAAAGCGGAGCCGGGATCCGCCACTTGCTCACGCGTATCCGGGATGACCGGCACCGGTTGATGGTTCCAGTCGACATCGCTGCAACCGCCGCAGGGGCGCTGATCGGCGCGAAAGATCGTCGCGCCGTTGCGATCCTGGATGCGGTCGATAAAGGTCGGAGTGATTCGTTTGCCGCCGTTGACCAGCATCGCATAGGCCGCGGTGTGTCGCAGCAAGGTCGTTTCGCCGGCGCCGAGCGCCATCGAATACTCGCGCGGCATATGATCCATGATGCCGAAGCGTTCGACAGTCTCGGCGATCGGCTCCATCCCGATGATCGAAGCCACTCTCGCGGTTACCGCATTGAGCGACAATTCGAGAGCGACACGCAGCGGCGTTGGCCCGCGAAACTTCACCTCCTGGTTTCGCCTCGTGTAGTTGGTGGGTGACCACATCGGCATCCCTGGGCCCTGCGGCAGCGATATCGGGCCGTCAACAACCAATGTCGACGGGGTGAAGCCGTGATCGAGCGCGGTTAGGTATACGAACGGCTTGATCGACGAGCCGGGTTGGCGCTTTGCCTGAGTGGCGCGATCAAATTGGCTTGTCGCGAAGCTGAATCCGCCGCTGATCGCCAGCACGCGTCCGGTGTGCGGATCCATGGCAACAAGCGCGCCCGAGACTTCCGGGACTTGGCACAAGGTGTAAAGCCCCGCAGTCTTGCCACCGCTCGCATCGGCTTTCGGTGCGGAGATTGGATCGACCATCACGACGTCGCCCGGCTTGACGACATCGGTGGCACCGCGCGGAGCGGGGCCAAAAGTGCCGTTTTCGTAACGCGGCCTCGCCCATCGCATCTCGGAGAACGGAATCCGCCCGGTCGCCCCATTGGCAAAGCCGATCGTTGCGCCGTCCGGCTCGCCGCGTACCACCATCGCAAGGCGCCATCCGACGTCGGTCGCGACCCCGGGCACCGGCACCGCGGCGAGACGCGCCGTCCAATCCCCCTTCGGGTCGATACGCGAGACCGCGCCGCGCCAGCCGCCGCGGCTATGCTCGTAGGCGATAAGCCCGGTGCGCAATGCTTTGTCCGCAGCCGCCTGCAACCCCGGATCTAGACTGGCGCGCACCGATAACCCGGCTCCGTACAGAACCTTCTCGCCATAACGGGCGAGCACCTCACGCCTCACCTCCTCTGCGAAATAGGGAGCTCTGACCTGTTCCGCATTCTGTCGGCGATCCAGTTCGAGCGGGCGCGCTTCGGCTTCGGCCACCTCTCGTTGGTTGGCCAGTCCGTCCTCGATCATGCGCTCCATGACCCAATCGCGTCGCGCCTTTGCCGCTTGCGGGAACCGGGTTGGGCTGTAGCGGTTGGGCGCCTTGGGTAATCCAGCGAGAAAGGCGGCCTCGTCGAGCGTCAGCTCGTCGAGCGATTTGTCGAAATAGGTCAGCGCTGCGGCTGCCACCCCGTATGCACCAGCACCGAGATAGATCTCGTTGAGATACAGCTCGAGGATCCGGTCCTTCGGCAGCGCCGCCTCGATGCGGGTCGCGAGCAGGATCTCCTTCACTTTGCGTTCGATGGAAATCTCATTCGACAGCAGCATATTTTTGGCGACCTGCTGCGTGATCGTCGAGGCGCCGACCGGGCGCCGGTTGGCGCGCAACCTGCTGACATCGGTAATCGCGGCTCGCAGAATGGAGGTCGGGTCGACACCGTGATGGCTGTAGAAGTTCTTGTCCTCTGCTGAGAGGAAAGCGTTGACGACAGGCTTGGGGATCGCATTGATCGGCACAAAGATCCGCCGTTCGGTCGCGTATTCGGCGAGAAGCCGTCCGTCTCCCGCCTGAACTCGTGTCATGATCGGCGGCTGATAATGTGCCAGTTGCTGGTAATCCGGCAAATCACGACCGAAATACCACAGTGTGATACCGACGAATCCACAGCCTGCTATGGCCAGCAACACGGCGCAGACAAACAAAAACCTGAGCAGCTTGACCATTTTTCTTCGGTTTGCGACCACCCTCCATGCAGGCGACGGCCCAACAACCGTCCCCTGACCCCGCGCGGCAGCGTGTCATATGCGCCATCGACAGGACCGTGCCAAGCCTGTTTTGCCGTTAAGGATGTTCTCTCGCGGCCGCTGAGCAGTCTGATCCGTGCCTCGGAAGGGACGAAACCGTTGTCGCCTGCGGACTTACTCTATACACTGAATATTGTGAAAAACCGCCGTTCGCCAACCAAGTGCCGCGCTTGGTGGGGTAGTGCGACACCAATCCGCAGGGCCGGCAGCACGGCTGCCGCAGCGTTGGGTCGCAGGGCCGGGCGACACGGATCGTAGGAACCCGAAGCCGATCAAGGCCCCCTGACGAGACCCCACATGGCCGATGTCCACACATTGTTCGATGGAATAGCTTCAGGTGCCGGCGGCTTCCTTGCACAGAGGATCGCGCCGGCGGCCGCTTCTTGCTCGGCCGCGGTAGCGCGCCTCGGAGTTACGCCCGAATGGCAAAACGTATGCTCATCGACGCCACTCACCCAGAGGAGACCCGGGTGGTGGTGCTCAACGCCAATCGCCTCGAAGAATTTGATTTCGAATCATCGACCAAGAAACAGGTAAAGGGAAACATCTATCTCGCCAAGGTTACCCGCGTTGAGCCATCATTACAGGCAGCATTCGTAGATTACGGTAGCAATCGACACGGCTTCCTGGCCTTTAGCGAGATCCATCCCGATTACTACAAGATCCCGGTAGCGGATCGGGAGCCGAGCGAGATCGCCCCAGTTTTCGAAGAACCGGAACCTTCGGAAGCCGAGCTTGAGATCGCCGATGAAGCTGGGATTTCACTCGCGACGGCGCTGCCGGAGCCCGTCCCGGTCCCGGCAGTGCCGGAGGACGGCGAAGATGAAGCCGCGGAATCGGAATCGCCGGAACAGACCGAGCCTGTGGCAGATGGGGAAGAGCCGCACACCGCAGCGCAGGAGGAGGAAGGAACCCCGCGCAGCAACCTCCCCGAGGGGCCGGGCTTCGAGGAGACCCATCACTCGGCGGCTCTGAGCGAGCCGCTATGGGCGGAGACCGCGCGGGATCCGGAGATCGTGTCTGAACATGACGATGCCTCGGAAGCTGCCGCAAAGGCATTGCCGACGGTGGCGCTGTCCACCAGCGTAGACGACTCGATTGCAGTTACCGCGTACGAGGCGCCCTTCGCCGCGCTGCCCGGGGCGGAGACCTTCGACAACCTCGAAGGCCTGGAGACAACTGTCGAAGCGCGCACCGAACGCGACAGCGAGGGTGAGGAAGCCGAAACTGTCGAAACGCTCGGCGGCGATGAGCTAGAAGAAGCCGAACACCACCGCTCGCGTTCAATCCGGCATTACAAAATCCAAGAGGTAATCAAGCGGCGGCAGATCATGCTCGTCCAGGTTACCAAGGAGGAACGCGGCAGCAAGGGTGCCGCGCTGACGACATATCTGTCGCTTGCCGGACGTTATTGCGTGCTGATGCCAAACACCGCCCGCGGCGGCGGCGTATCGCGCAAAATCACGAATCTCGGCGACCGCCGCCGGCTGAAGGATATCCTCGAAGAGCTCGATATCCCCGAGGGCATGGGGGTGATCGTACGTACCGCAGGTGCCGAGCGCTCGAAGGCCGAGATCAAGCGGGATTACGAATACCTACTGCGGCTATGGAACGAGATCCGCGATCTTACCCTGCGCTCGACCGCACCCGCTTTGATCTACGAGGAAGGCAACCTGATCAAGCGGTCCATCCGGGACCTTTATACGCGCGACATCGATGAGGTCCTGGTCGAAGGCGAAGAAGGCTACCGCACGGCGAAAGCGTTCATGAAGATGCTGATGCCGAGCCACGCCAAGCGGGTCCAACCATATCGAGATAATCAGATCGGACTGTTCCACCGCTTCCAGGTCGAAACCGAGATTGACGCGATCCATTCTCCGGTCGTCCAGCTCCGCTCCGGCGGCTACGTGGTCATCAACCAGACGGAGGCCTTGGTTGCGATCGACGTCAATTCGGGACGCGCGACGCGCGAGCGCAACATCGAGGAGACGGCGGTCCGCACGAATCTCGAAGCGGCTGAGGAAATTGCACGCCAGCTTCGACTTCGCGACTTGGCCGGGCTGATCGTCATCGACTTCATCGATATGGAGGAGCACCGTAATCAGGCGGCCGTCGAGCGGCGCTTGAAAGAGGCTTTGAAAAACGACCGCGCCCGTATTCAGGTCGGCCGGATCAGCGCTTTCGGCCTCCTGGAGATGTCGCGTCAGCGGCTGCGACCGTCCCTGGTCGAAGCGTCAACCCAGCCCTGCCCGCATTGCGGCGGTACCGGCTTCATTCGCTCAACCGAGTCGACCGCGCTCTACGTCCTGCGCTCCATCGAAGAGGAAGGAATGCGCCGGCGCTCGGCAGAGATATGCATCTATGTTCCGACGACGGTGGCGCTCTACATTCTCAACCAAAAGCGCGACTCGCTCGCGCAACTCGAAGCTCGCTACGGGATCCGCGTTCTGGTGGCGCAAGATGACACGTTGATCCCGCCGGCTTTCCGCGTGGAACGGCTCCGTGCTTACGTGCCGTCCGAAGCACCGGTCTTGGCCGCGGTGCCTTTAACCCAGACGCCGTCGCTGGCAGACGAGGACGAGGACATCGACGAAGCCGTGGACACTTCCGACAGTGAGCAGGACGTCGAGGAAGAGCGCAGCCGCAGCCGCCGGCGGCGCCGACGCCGGCGGCGGCATGAGGAGGAGACCGCCTCGCGCGTCACAGCGCCGGGGCCAGAGCCCGTGGAGGACGCAGCGGAGCACGAAAGAGAAGTCGATGGTGAGAATGGTCGAGCCGACGACGACCAAGAGGACGACGAGGAGGGGGCTGACTCCGATCGGCGGCGACGACGACGCGGGCGGCGCGGCGGCAGACGGCGCGGGCGGCGTGAAGGGAGCACAGAGCCGGGCTTTGGGGCACCGCGCCCAGCATCCGATACCGTCGAGATCCTGCCGGTACCCGAGGTTGAGGAAGCCGAGGCGGCGCCGGTCGAAGATCGAGCGAGCTTGTCTTTCGAAGTCAGCGCGGTCGCCATCGAAACGGCGAGCCTGCCGGCTCTCGCAGGTGAACCTTCTTCACAAATCGCGAGCCTCGCCGCAAGCGAAGGTGAGCCGTCTCACGCACGTCCGGACGATGGTGGCGGGTTTGAAACGACACAAAGCCCGCCGGTCAGTGACGGGTCCGGCATCGCCGAATCAGCTCTGCCTGCAGCGCTCTCCACCGCCGAGTCCGAACGAGGCGTACCATATGACAACGAAACTGAGCGGGTCTTGGAAACAGTCTCGACAGCCCGAGAACCGGAGAAAGAACCACAGGTGGTGCATCCTGTTCAGACGGTGACCGAGAAGCCGCCGAACCCGCGCCGTGGGTGGTGGCAGCGTTTCATTCAGTCGTAGAACCGCGTCACGGCTGTCTGCTGTCCGCGATATCGAAGGATCGGCTACGACGGCGGCTTGCCAGGCGGCGCGGCATTTCTATTCTTTTAGTGGTGCGGTAGACTCATCATGCTCGCCTCGTTTCAGGGGCAGAAGAGGCGAGCCCCGATCGGCCCTTGAAGGCAGCGGCGGTGACCTCTCGACTCTGCACTCGAGCGACGGCCGGCATTCTGGTCGCGTCCGTCGTGTTTGCTCGCCCGGTCGCCGCGGCCGAAACCGTCATCCGCGATACCGAGATCGAGGCCGACGTTCGGACGATGGTGACCCCGATCTGGAAGGCTGCGGGGCTCGAGCCGAGTTCGCTGCGCGTCTATCTTGTCGAGGACAAGCAGATCAACTCTTTTGTTGCCGGCGGCCAAAACGAATTCATCAACACCGGCTTGATCATGCGCGCCGAAACGCCGAACCAGCTGATCGGCGTGCTCGCGCACGAGACCGGGCACGTCGCCGGCGGGCATCTCACTCGCTTTCAGGAGGCGGCACGGAACGCCAGTATCGAAGGCATCATCGCGATGGTGCTCGGCGCTGCCGCCACTGTCGCCGCGAGAGGCAGCGGGGGTGGCGCAGCCTTGCTGGGAGCCCAGGGTGTCGCTGAACGCGCCATTATGCAATATTCGGTGACCCAGGAAGCCTCGGCCGATCACGCGGCTATGACCTTTCTTGACGCCAGCGGACAGTCTGCGCGGGGACTCCTTCAGTTTTTTCATATCCTTCAAGGGGAGGAACTGCTCGCCGGCATCCGCGAGGATCCGTATCTGCGCACACATCCATTGACGACGCAGCGCATCGACTACGTGCGCAACCACGTCGAGCACTCGCGCTTTTCGGATACCCCGGATTCTCAGACCAACATCGACATGTTGAAGCGGATCAAGGTTAAGCTCGACGCCTTCATTTCACCTCCTTCTTCGACGCTTGCGGCTTATCCGGAGAAGGATCAGTCCGTGCTCGCGCGGTATGCTCGAGCGATTGCTTATTACCGAATTCCCAAGCTCGACAAGGCTTTGCCGATCATCGACGGATTGATACGGGACTTCCCGCAGGATCCCTATTTTCGCGAGCTAAAGGGGCAGATGCTCTTCGAGAATGGGCGCATCGGCGAAGCGGCCCAGCCTTACGAGGAAGCCGTTCGTCTAGCCCCCGCCGCGCCGTTGCTGCGCATTTCACTCGCGCAGGTCTACATCGAGTCGAATGATCCCAGAGTGAACAAGCGTGCTATCGCCTATTTGAACGACGCCCTGCGCACCGAGGATAAGGAACCCCAAGGTTGGCACCTGCTCGCGACGGCCTACGGGCGCGATAATCAAATTGGCATGGCCGCCTTGGCGCTTGCCGAGGAAGGGCTCGCCGCGGGAAAGAAGAAAGATGCCCAGCAGCAGGCGCTGCGGGCAAAAGCGTTATTGCCGAAGAACTCCGCCGGCTACAACCGTGCCGAGAATATCCACGGCGAGGCGGAGCATATCGAGGATTCGGCTGGCGGCGTCGTGAACGTGCATTGACTTCGACCAGCCCCAATCAACCCCTTTCCTCGCAGGAGTATCCGCCGATATGCCGTACCGTGCGCCGTTTGTGGCCTTGGCTCTGGTCTGCGGTTTCGTCGCCGCCCTGCAGACACACGCGATCAGAGCTGCCGAAATTCCCCCCGCGCAACGACAGGCGATTGAAGGAATCATACACGACTACTTGATGCAAAATCCCGATGTCTTGATCGAGGCATTACGCGGCGCCGAAGACAAGCTGAACCATGACGCCGATGCCAAGGCAACAAAAGTTCTCAGTGATCGCCGAAGCGAAATTTTTGAAGACCCCGCGACACCGGTAGGCGGCAATCCGCAGGGTGATGTCACAATTGTCGAGTTCTTTGACTACCGTTGTCCGTACTGCAAGCAAGTGCTGCCTTCCCTGCAGACCCTATTGAAGGAAGATCGCAATCTGCGATTCATCTATAAGGAAATGCCAGTCCTCGGTCCCGCGTCGGTCGTCGCCGCGCATGCCGCCCTCGCCGCGCAAAGGCAGGGAAAGTACGAGGCCTTTCACGCGGCCATGATGGGGGTCAAGGGTCAGATAACCGAGGACACTGTCTACAAGGTAGCGGGCTCGGTCGGGCTCGATGTGGACCGCCTCAAGCAGGACATGGCCGCGCCGGAGATTGAGCAAGCTCTGAAAGCCAACTTGGCGCTCGCCGACGCGCTCAACATACGCGGGACACCCGGCTTCATTATCGGCAATCACATCACCCCAGGCGCTATCGATCTCGATGCGCTGAAGGATCTCATTGCCGAGGCCCGAAAATCTTAATGTGATGCGGCGTCGCGCTGATCCACAAACCATTTCGGCCCTTAATCACGCCTCGTGGTCTGGCTGGTTGCGCGGGTGCGCGGCGATGAAGGGCTCGAGCCTCATGCAGCTCTCGTATATCCGGATGAGCGTTGGGTAGGGTGCCAGATCGAGCCGATATCGCTCGGCATTGACGACCTGAGGGACCAGGGTGAGGTCGGCGAGACCCGGCGCATCGCCGTGGCAAAAGGTGCCGGCGCGGGCATCATTCGTGAGCAGCCGTTCAAAGGCTTGAAAGCCTTCGGCGATCCAGTGGTTGTACCAGGCTGCGATCGCCGTCTCGTCATGACCCAGCTCGTGGGTCAGATAGCGCAACACGCGCAGATTGTCGATCGGATGGATATCACAGGCGACGATGTCGGCGAGCGCACGCACCCTCGCTCGGCCTGTCGGGTCCTTGGGCAGCAATGGCGGGTTGGGATAGACCTCGTCGAGGTACTCGATGATCGCCAATGACTGAATCAAGGTCTGCCCGCCATCCTCGAGCGTGGGCACCAAGCCCTGAGGGTTGACGCTGCGATAATCAGGCCTGCTTTGATCGTTGCGCCTCAGATGGATCGAGGCGGTTTCGTAATCGAGCTTTTTCAGATTAAGAGCGATGCGGACCCGAAACGCGGCCGACGATCGGAAATAGCCGTAGAGCTTCATCGCGGCGGTCAATAGACGACGACAGTGCGGATTGCTTCACCCGCATGCATCAGACTAAACCCCTTGTTGATTTCGCCGAGCGAAAGCTTGTGGGTGATCAGATCGTCGATGTTGATTTTCCCTTCCATATACCAGTCGACAATTTTTGGTACATCGGTGCGGCCTCTTGCGCCGCCGAAAGCGGTTCCCTTCCAGACGCGGCCGGTGACCAGCTGGAACGGTCTTGTCGATATTTCCTGGCCGGCGCCTGCGACACCAATGATAACGCTGACACCCCAGCCCCGGTGGCAACATTCGAGCGCCTGGCGCATAAGGTTAACATTACCGATGCATTCGAAGCTGTAGTCCGCACCGCCTTTCGTCAGATTGACCAAATAGGGGACGAGGTCGCCGTTGACTTCCTTCGGGTTGACGAAATGGGTCATCCCGAACTTCGCGGCCAGCACCCGCCGGCTGGGGTTGATATCGACACCGACGATCAAATCGGCACCGGCCATCCGGCAACCTTGGATGACGTTGAGCCCGATACCGCCGAGGCCAAAGACGACAACATTGGCGCCAGGCTCGACCTTCGCGGTATTGATCACCGCACCGATGCCGGTGGTCACGCCACATCCGATATAGCAAACCTTGTCGAAAGGCGCGTCCTCTCGGATCTTCGCCACGGCAATCTCCGGCAATACCGTAAAGTTCGAAAAGGTCGAGGTGCCCATATAATGATGGATTTTAGTCCCGCCGAGCGAGAACCGGCTGGTGCCGTCGGGCATTACCCCTTGTCCCTGTGTCGCGCGGATCGCTACGCAGAGATTGGTCTTTCGGGACAGGCAATATTCGCATCGACGGCATTCGGGCGTGTAGAGCGGGATGACGTGATCTCCTTTGGCGACACTGGTCACCCCGCGTCCGATATCGACGACGATCCCGGCACCTTCATGGCCGAGGATCGCTGGAAAGAGGCCCTCCGGATCGGCCCCCGATAAGGTGAACTCGTCGGTATGGCAGATGCCCGTCGCCTTGATTTCGACGAGAACCTCACCCTCTTTGGGGCCCTCGAGTTGAACGGTCTCGATCCTGAGCGGCTCCCCAGCTTTGAAAGCAACAGCAGCGCGAGACTCCACGAGCGCCTCCCTGGACTGAAGTCTTAGCATCAGGCGATGACCCGCCTCCACCGGCGGCCTTGTCCATTCCTAGCGCAGGGAGTTCCGCTCGTCCAGGAGAGCGCGCCGGACTTCGGCAAGGCGGGTCGTTCCCGGACAAGGCGCCTTGTTTGCACCGAACTGCCACCATGGGTATGACGAAGGGCCTTCGCTCGGTTCCTGTATCAAGACTGCTCGCGGGCGGGAGAACGAATGCGCTTCCCAATCCAGTCCTTCGCTTTAGCGGCCCTGATGCCGTTTCTCACGATCCATGCGGCCTCAGGGCAGGATATCGAAGCAGGCAAGGCGGCATTCAAGAAATGCGTACTGTGCCATACCACCGAGGCAGGAAAGAACAAGGTTGGGCCTAGCCTGTTTGGCATCGTCGGCCGCAATTCCGCGAGCCTTGACGCCTACAATTACTCCGAGGGTATGAAGAAGTTCGACCACATCTGGGATCAGCAGACGCTACGTACCTATCTGGCCGATCCGCGGGCGGCGGTACCCGGAACAAAAATGATTTTCCCCGGGATCAAGGACGACAAGGAGCGCGACGACGTCATCACCTACCTCGAAACGGCTGAAATGATCGTGAACGAACATTGAGAGGGCATTTTTGACATAGCTCGGCAGCATCGTCGTACAACCGGCCCGGTTTGGGTGTTGGCGCTTGACTAGATCACACCGGGACCAAGCACACTGCCGGTCCTATCCGGCCACCCGTTGCGGCGCGTGTACAAAGGCGTTGGCAATCGCCTCGCAGGCAAGTTTTGCCTTGAGATCGGCGTCGAAAGGCAGCGGCCGCGACGGCACGCCGTCGCTTCGCCATTTCGACTCGTTCGTCTCTCGACGCGCAATCCAGCTGTGCCGGTCCGACAATCCCCAGGTCACTACCATCTTCACCGCCGCCTCGTCGAGCGCTGCATCGAGGAACCGGCTGTAGGTATCTGCCACGAGTTGGTCGCGCTCCGCGAGGTCCGCCGGGGCGTTTTCGTCGGTGACGTCGAGTTCGGTAATCTGAATGGTCAGACCCAGACCCGCCACATCCGCGAGAAACCGCCGCAGGCGGGAGGCCGAGAACGGTGGTCCGCCGGCACAGCAAAGATGGGCTTGGATCCCAACCACATCTACCGGGGTCCCGGATCGCCGCATTCGCTCGAGCAGATTAAGCAACGTCGTGCGGCGTGCTTCGTGGTCCGGCGTGTCGAGTTCGACGTCGTATTCGTTGACAACGAGGCGCGCGGTCGGGTCGGTTTCTCGCGCGACACGGTAGGCGAGATCGAGGTACTCTGGGCCGAGCGTTTCGACAAAGACAGCGGTGCGCAGACCATCGGGACGGCCATCCTTGGGCTCTATCGGCTCGTTTACGACATCCCAGCTGTGGACCATGCCTCGATAGCGGCCGGCTAGTCGCTGAATATGCTCGACGACCGCGCGCTCCTGGTCCCGGCGAGTGGCCAAATCGAAGAACCACGTCGGGGTGCGGTAATACCAGAGGAGATTATGGCCGCGCAGGGCAAGATCATTCTCGATCCCGAAGGCGGCGACGGTATCCGCGGGGCCGTAATCATCCTTACCGGGCCGGCCGCGGTTCATATCCTGCCACTTCATGTCGTTCTCGGCGACGACGAGCCCGACTTGTTGCAGAACAAGATCGACAAACTCGTGATCTGTGCTGATCTGCGCCGCCGAAATCGTCGTCCCGTAAACCAGCCCCTTTTCCGCGGCCAGCTTCCGCAGCGGCATAGCTTGGGCCGCGCGAGACCCCGGCGGCGTCATCAGGCCGATGCCGCCACCGAGTACTGCAAGACCAGCAGTGAGAACGCGACGTCGGTCCGGATGGTTTCGTTGGTGTCCGGTGCGGATCATTTATCTTCGGACGAGGTTTTGCGATGAATGCTTTGCTCATGCCGCATTGCAGCAGATACCCGGCCTTTTTAGCGATCCCAGGGTTGAATCTGCAACAAAATTGCCGGCGCGGGCCCAGCGTGACCCAGGGTGGATCCAATCAAGCGGGGATCGGATGCGGAACCGGTTTAGCCGACCCGGCTGTCACGGAAATCGATTGGGTCGGGGTGGGTGTTACCGGAACCATTCTAGTCGGTGGCAATGTTACGGTGACTGTGGTCCCGCGCCCCTTCTCGCTCTCGATCGTGAGCGAACCACCATGCAGCTCGGCCAGCTTTCGCGCCAGAGGAAGCCCGAGGCCGGTACCCTCATGCCGACGGGCTAGTCCCGCATCCACCTGGCCAAAAGGCTCCAATGCGATCTCGATCTCGGAGACCGTCATCCCGGTCCCGGTATCCCGCACGCGAAACCGGACCCCCCCGTCGGGAGTGCACTGTACCGAAACCGTCACCGAGCCACCGAACTCGGTGAATTTGATAGCGTTTGTCAACAGGTTAAGAAGAATTTCCGTCAGACGCGTCCGATCGGCAAGAAGGCGAGGCACCTCCTTTTCGATTTCGACTGACAAACCCAGCGAGCCGGCGTTGGCACGATCCGTGACGAGGGCGATGCAGCTATCGATCAAGCGGCGCGGATCGATGACCTCTTCGTGGAGTTCCAATTTTCCTGCATCAATGCGCGCCAGATCGAGGATTTCGTTGATCACGTGCAGCAAATGTTCGCCGCTTTGCCGGATGAGACCGACATATTCGGTCTGCCGCGCCTGAAGCGCGCCTGCAATCCCGTTCTCAAGCACCTCCGAGAAGCCGAGGATCGCATTGAGCGGCGTTCGCAGCTCGTGGCTCATGTTGGCGAGGAACTGTGATTTGGCCAAATTGGCCGCCTCGGCTTCGGCTTTTGCCTCATGTAGGGCACGCTCCGCGCACACCTTTTCAGTAATGTCACGCGCTGTCCCTCGATATCCGAGGAACCGGCCGGCTTCATCAAAGAACGGATTGCCGCTGACCGATATGATACGTTCGGGCTCCCTCCCGATTTTTCGTGTGTAGACAAAGTCTCGGAAGGGTTCGTGCTGGTCCAGAACCGCAAAATGCTCCTGCCATTTGGCCGGCTCGGCAGCGATATCCCCCGCGAGATCGACGCGCCTTCGACCGACGCGGGTCTTAGGGTCTTGGCCAAAGGCACGAATATGGTCGGACAGATAGCTGAACCGATGCTGCTCATCGGTCTCCCAAAACCAATCCGACGAGGTCAGAGCGAAATCGCGACACCGCGCTTCACTCTCCCGAAGGGTGGCCTCGGATCGCTCCAGCGAGCGGGAGTGCACCACCAGGACGCGGAAGAGTAAGGCGAACCCGATCACCGTGCAGAATGTTCCGAGGGCGATGAAGATCGACTGACGACGCCAGTTGGCGAGCACGGCGTCTTCAGACATCGACACGGTAACCACAAGCGGAAAGTCGTGGAGCGGATGGACCGAGACGACGCGCGCGATCCCGTCCACATATCCTGGCGAGCGGTATGTGCCGCCTCCCTGCTCGACGCGCACATAGAATGGCGACTGCGGTGCCAACTTCTCGCCCATCTTGCTTCCAGCGGACGGGTAGCGGGCCAGCATCATCCCGTCGCGGCGGAACACGCCGACCGATCCCCCCTCCTGCATGGTGATCGCCCGGTAAAACTCCTCGATATAACGAACGTCGATTGTGCTAAGCGCCAAGCCGAGGAAACCTTTCGGTCCGTCAATACGCCGGGTGAGAAAAAATATTCTGGCACCGGTGAATCGACTGATCGCGGGAGCGCTGATGTAGATGCCGGGACGATCATTTTGTTGCAAGTATTTGTAATACTCGCGGTCAGAAACATCGAGATCGGAGACCGGCCAAAATCTTGAACTATTGATCAGCTTGCCGTCGGCGTTAACGAAGCCAACGGCATCGGCCTGCGGCAGTACCTTTAGGCGGTCGACGAGAAAGCGATGGACCTCTTCCGTACCCATCAAGCGCTGGAATTGCTCGGGGCTGTCGACGCCCGCGGCGAGGACCATCGCCGCTGTTTCTTGGAGGACGAGGTCGACCGCCTGCATCGAACGAGCCGTCTGCTCGGCGAGGACAATACCGAGATTGATGATGTCTTGCCGGGAACGGGCGATGGCCTCTTCTCGCCGGTCCCAGACTGCAACGCCGGCAGTAACAAGAATGATGACGAGCAGTCCAAAGCCGACAAACGAGAGATGCCGGCTGGCGCGAAAACGCTGATTAAGCGAAGGATCGAGTTTCACCACCCTCTAAAATTAGCGATAGATGTTTAGCGATAGATGAAGAGCCCTCGCCGACCAGGGCGGTGCGGACTTTTGGCGCTCAGGGGCGATGGGACATCGCCGGCCCGGTACTCTTGTTTGCCTCAAAGTGCCCGATGTTTGCTTTAGGGGGTGTCGTCAATTACTTTGATGTCGCACGTAATGCGAGTCCCATGTTGGGAAGAGGCGTAGTAAAAAGAGTCTACCATCACAATAAACTGTGTGATTCATG
>Ga0070717_10000652_pt1 | contig 22272 bp, 21 predicted proteins | sample LARL113metaG_FD_71366 | JGI IMG/M metagenome (GOLD analysis project Ga0070717, IMG submission 71366) | Corn, switchgrass and miscanthus rhizosphere microbial communities from Kellogg Biological Station, Michigan, USA - LAR L11-3 metaG | ecosystem: Host-associated > Plants > Roots > Rhizosphere ...
GGGTGGAGGAGTCGGGATTCCTGGAGGGTCCGGTTGGGGTGACCAATACCCACAGCGTGGGTACGGTGAGGGACTCGATCATTGCCTGGCAGGTGAAGCAGAAGGCTCTCAAGCAGCCGTGGTCGCTGCCGGTGGTGGCGGAGACGTGGGATGGATGGCTGAATGACATCAACGGCTTCCATGTCAAGCCTGAGCACGTCTTTCATGCGCTCGACTCTGCGCACGGCGGCACGGTTGAAGAAGGAAGCGTGGGCGGCGGCACAGGAATGGTGTGCAACGAATTCAAAGGTGGGATTGGCACGGCATCGCGTGTACTCGATGCCAAGCAAGGCGGATACACCGTTGGCGTGCTTGTGCAATGCAATTATGGCGATCGCGATCAGTTGCGGATTGCCGGCGTGCCAGTAGGCAAGGAGATTCCTGAAAATCCAGCCAACGGCCGCGATCAGGGATCGATCATCGTGGTGGTGGCGACCGACGCTCCGCTAATTCCGACTCAGTTGAAACGTGTCGCCCGCCGCGTAACGCTTGGTCTAGGACGAGACGGCAGCTACTCGGGCGACGGCTCGGGGGACATTTTCATTGCGTTTTCAACGGCAAATGGAGGAGCGATTGGGGCGAAGCAGAAACATGAGATAACCATGTTGCCCAATGAACAGCTCGACCCGATATTTCTTGCGACGGTGCAAGCCATGGAAGAAGCAGTCATCAACGCAATGATCGCGGCGGAAACGATGACTGGGATTAATAATCACATGGTGATCGGATTGCCGCATGATCGGCTGCGAGAAGTGCTGAGGAAATACAACCGGCTGGTGAAGTGATCGCAGGGCTTCGTGCCTCTGTGCTCCTCTGGGTTCTCTGTGGTTAACAACCTTTCCAATCAGTAAATCGTGTATCCTGGCGCTGGCGTTCTGAGATCCGGCTTCGACGCCATCAGCAGTAACGCGCCAGTTTTCTTGAACGCGCGCAGATCATCCAAAGTTCGAAATGATTTCGTCACGTAATCATTCGGCGTCGGCGTGTCGTCTGGAATCTGGCAGGCCTCCACATTCTCAAACGCGTGCTTCTTGAGAAGCTCGACATATTCCACCGCCGAGCGCACGTGAACTGGGACTTTCAGTTTGTCCACCCATTGCAGCGAATAGGGATTGTCTTTATATAGATTGATCAGGATGAACATTCGCCCACGCGGTGCGAGCACACGAAACAACTCTGCCAGCGCGCGATCCTGATCGGGATAGTAGTAGAACGACTCCACCGAAAGAATTTTGTCAAAAAAATTCTCTTCCCACGGAATTTGCTGTGCCGACCCCCAGACGTAGAGAATGTTTTCGAAATCTTTCGAAGCCGCGCGGGCCTGGCGAATCATTTCGTCGGATACGTCCAATCCGACAACCTGGCCAAAGCCTTCGGGACCGTCTGATACGAGCCGCGCCAACAGCCGCGTGGCCCAACCCGAGCCGCAACCAAGATCAAGCACGCGCTCGCCGGGGCGGAGATCCATCAGCCGAATGGTTTTCTCAGTGATATTGAGATGATGGCGCTCCATCTTCTCGCCTTCGCCTTCTTGCGCCCAGCGATTGAATTCGCGTTGCAGCTTCTCATCGGGAGTTTGGGGTTTCTCAACCAATTGATTCCCTTCGTGTACCTTAGTGTCCTTGGTGGTTTACAGAAGATTTTATAACCACGAAGAACACAAAGGTACACGAAGGAAATCAATTTGAGGAAATTCAGTTCCCGGTTCTCGGTTCTCAGTATGCCGTGATTCTGTGCTAGAGTTTTCCTCCTTATGGCCGACCCGCAACCAAAGCCAGGCCCCGAGCTGCTCTACTGCCCGCAATGCGGCGTTGAGGTCACCGATCCCCTCACGTGCGGCGACTGCGCCGCGGTAATTTGCCGCCGCTGTGGCACACCATTGGAAGCCGCGGACGAATTGGGAATGGGATAATTCCTCGCGTTTGGAATTGATGTATGTTTGAGCGGTACACAGAAGGTGCCCGGCGAGTTGTTTTCTTCTCCCGCTATGAAGCCCAGAATTTTGGCTCTGCGTATATCGAGACCGAACACCTTCTCTTGGGTCTTCTTCGCGAAGACAAAGCTCTGATCCGGCGGCTCCTCCCTAATCTGGAATACAATTCCGTTCACAAGAAAGTCGCTGTCCATACAAAGCTCGAAAACGAGGGTGCGAAGCAATCTCCAGCCCGGCTGAGACTTGCCTCTCAGCAATGAATCGAAACGAGTGCTCGCGTATTCCGCTGAGGAAGCGGACCGCCTCAATCATCGGCATATTGGCACGCCGCCCCTGCTGCTCGCGCTTCTGCGAGAGAAGAAGTTCCCGTCCGCCAAACTTCTCGGCCAACACAGAGCAGAGCTGAAATCGCTGCGCAGAAAGATGGAGGCTCTCGTCGATCGAACCGTGTCCGGCGGACCCGTTCGAGTGCCCATACGCCGTCCCGCTGCCGTCCTACCCGATACGGTCGAGATTCATGGTCGTAAGTGGGACGTGGAACCACTTCGTGATTTGGTCATGCGGTGCAAGACGTATGCGTGGCGCTGGGAAGAGAAAGCATGGAAACCGCGCGACATTGTCATTAAGAAGAGCGCCAAGGCGCTCTCATTTGATTTAAGTCTGGCGGAGAATTCATCAGAGTTCGAACTCGTCAAGGGTGGCTGGAAAAAAGATCGTTGCGCGATCTGCCGATGGGAGTTGTTCGAATCAGACGATGCGAGCCAGGGTATCGGCTTTACGAACGGTAAGGAGTGGGCGTGCGCGGAATGTTACAAGAAGTTTGTGGAAGGTGATTTCTTCGCATCCGCCTACTCGGACATCACGTAATACTTCACACCGGAACTGCCGTTTTCCTCGCCGGGCTGAAGAACGGCAGCTTCACAACTTTGGCCGTAACGTTCTGCCGCATCGCTTCGATCGTGATTTCCATTTGCAGCTTATTGCCGAGCTGCGCGTGCTGCGTCTCGATGCTTGCCAGAGCGATCATCTTCTTCAATACCGGCGACCACGTTGTAGTAGTTGCCTTGCCAACTTGCTTTTCATCCAAATAAACCGGAACCGCAACCCGCGATGCCTGGCTGGGCGCGGCGGGCGTGAGCCCGAATTTCTCGTATCGGGCTTCTACTTCGGTCCAATCAACTTCCAGGCCGACCAGTTGCCGCGGAACACCGCGCTTCTGATCGTGCTCCAGCGCCGCTTTGCCAACGAAATTTTCTTTCTCGAGGTGAACCATTTTGGCGAAACCAAGTTCGTAGGGCGAATAGTTCTGCGATGGTATCAGCGCCTTTTTGCTGCTGGTGTAATCGACTTCGATCAATAAGAGTCCGGCTTCAACGCGCGCTACGTCGAGCGCGAGCATTCCTGCGGCATGAATATCGAATTGTTTGCCCTTATCCATCAGCGCATCCCAGACTTTGACCGCATCGTTCCAGGGCACCCAGATTTCATAGCCAAGGTCGCCGGTATAGCCGGTGCGCGAGATGTCCACGGGAACACCGGCGAGCTTGCCGCCAGTCATGCGGAAATACTTGAGGGTGGAAATTTCAGCTTCCGCCACGGCCTTCAGCAGCTTGCCTGAAGTCGGTCCTTGCAAAGCCAAAGCCGCCGTTTTTTCCGAGATGTCTTCAATCTGGACATCCATGTTGAGTCCGTTCTGGCGGAACCAGCGCAGACTTGGATCAGCGGCTGTCCAGCGATATTTGTTTTCTTCGAGACGAGTGATCGTGCCGTCATCAATCACCTTGCCCTGCTCATCGCACCAGCAGCAGTAAATCACCTGTCCGACGGCTACTTTGTTGATGTCACGCGTGATGATACGGTTCACCAGCTTGGTTGCATCTTTGCCGGTGACCAGATACTTGTAGAGCGGCGTGATATCGATGAGCGCGCAAGCGTTGCGGATGGCGTTGTACTCGTGCTCGTGATGCACTTCATACACGCTGACCGCGTAATAGCCAGACCACTCGCGGTAATTAAGGCTCTGGCAGAGAGGAAACGTTCGTTCGTGAAATGCAGTTCCGATTGGCAAGGGGGCTCCGTTATTTGAGATCTCAGTTCATTTGCAATGCCTGCCCAGGCGCAAGTTCGCCCTTTGCAGTAATCCAGGGATGTGCTTCGAATGCGAGAAAATGCGTCTTCACGAGAGGCGCTTCTTGTGCAAGCTTTGTGGCCTGATCAACGCTAACTGAGTAGATCAAAATTGCGCGCAGATCGTCATCATCTTGAAACGCTCCTGCCAAAACAACCTCTTTCCGAGTGAAGAGCTTGTCAATCGAAGCGCGCGGCTGATTATCCTTCTCAGAATCCTTACTCCATTTTTCTCCTCGGCGAAACATGACAAGGGTGTATTGCTCCATGCCACCCTCGGAGGCCGCCGGCTTGATCATATCTGACTCGATGACCCACGGGCCGTGGATCTCGGCCATGAGCCGTCCGGCTTTGATCGCGGGATCAACATCGGCCCAATCCTGCGCCTGCTTTCCCGAGCTAGCCTTCAATACAAATATGCCTCGCAGTGTTGTGTCATCAGTGAACGGGCCGGCCATCACAAGCTTGCCTTCAGAGTACATCTTGCGGATATTGGCCATATGCTCGTTCTGAAGCTGTTCGCCAGCTTCCTTGCTGAGTTGTGGAGCATTCGCGGGGCGCTTAAGGAGCACGAGGAAGTAATGGCTAACGACAGGTTTTTCGCTTGGCGAGGTTTGTGCCAGAACAGGCGCTACGGCTAATAAACTGAGCAGAAAAATCTGGACACGAGAGATGCTCCACATGGCGCAGTAAGAATATATCAATTTTGTGCGCGGCTGAATCGCAGCGCACTCGACGACAAAATTTCGCGTTCCTCGGGCAGACAGGATATTAGCGTCTCGGATAGAATAAACAACCTAACCACTTCATGCGCCGCCTCATACAATGGAGCGTTCTCCCGAGTGGACTCTGATCCACGCAGTCACAAAAGTGCGTTGTCGCGAGTATTCCTTTTTCTCTCACTGGAAAGCTAAAAGCTAGGAGCTAAGAGCTGGTGGCTGGTTCCAACAAGTACGACGTGATCGTGATCGGCGGAGGCCACAATGGTCTCACCAACGCCGCCTATCTAGCTCGCGCAGGAAAGAAAGTTCTAGTTCTTGAGCGCCGTCACGTGCTCGGCGGTGCGGCGGTGACGGAAGAAGTTTTTCCCGGTTTCAAGTTTTCTGTTTGCTCCTACGTGGTCTCGCTGCTGCGGCCAGAAATCATTCGCGATCTTGATCTCCCTCGCCATGGGCTTGAAATTCTTCCGCTCGACGGAACGTTTACGCCCATGCCCAATGGCGACTATCTGTGGCGTGTGAATGATCATGGCAAGACGCATCGCGAGATTGCTCGACACTCGAAGCTCGACGCCGAAGCTTATGACGAATTCGGCAAAGCGATGCAGGCGATGTGCCGCTTTGTTAAGCCGATTCTGGGTATGGTGCCGCCCGATCCGGCCACGCTCGATCCGCGTGAATTGGTGAAGCTCCTGTTTATCGGCCGCCGCTTTCAAAGCCTGACCAGCGCCGACAAGTACAACCAGGTGCAGTTAATGACGATGTCGGCGGTCGACTTTCTCGATCAATGGTTCGAGACTGACGTGCTGAAGGCGACGATGTCGGCCTCGGGAATTATCGGGACATTTCTCGGCGTGCGTTCGCCGGGAACGGCATACGTGCTGCTGCATCATTACATGGGAGAGATTGATGGCGCGTTTCGTTCATGGGGATTTGCGCGTGGCGGCACGGGCGCAATTTCGAATGCGATCGCCGACGCAGCGCGCGAAGCCGGAGCGGAAATTCGCACGCAAGCGGGAATCTCAAAGATTATTGTAAAAAATGGCCGTGCGCGCGGCGTGGTGTTGGCCAATGGCGACGAACTCTACGCTAACGTGATTTCATCCAGCATCGACCCTCGTCAGACGTTCGTTAATTTGCTGGAAGATGGCCACCTCTCGAATGACTTCCTGGATGAAGTTCGCCGGTACAAGTTCCGCGGATCGTCGGGAAAAATAAATCTCGCGCTCGATGCCCTGCCAAATTTCAAGAGCATGCCAGGACCCGGCGCGCACCTGCGGGGCGCAATTTCAATTTCGCCTAGCGTCGAGTACATGGAAAAAGCCTATGACGACGCCAAGTACGGCAATTTTTCGCGCCGTCCATACGTTGACATGGTGATCCCCACGCTGACCGATCCTTCCGTCGCGCCGCCGGGCAAGCACATTCTCTCGTGCTTCGTGCAGTACGCGCCCTACAAGCTGCGTCCCGGCCTCAATTGGGACGATCAAAAGGAGGCGTTTGGGAACAATGTCATCGACACGATTTCCGAGTACGCGCCCAATATCAAAGACATAATTCTCCACAAGCAAGTGATTACGCCGCTCGATCTGGAACGCGAATGGGGGCTGAGCGAAGGCAATATTTTTCAGGGCGAACTTTCGCTCGAGCAGCTCTTCTTTTTGCGGCCGGTGCCGGGTTGGGCACAGTTCCGTACGCCAATTAAGAACCTTTATATGTGCGGATCGGCTACCCACCCGGGCGGAGGCATTATGGGCGCGCCCGGGCGTCTGGCTGCGCTTGAAATTCTTAAACATTTCCGGGGGGCGGCTTAGGTGGCGGGCCCACACGACATTGTCATCATCGGTGGCGGTCACAACGGGCTGGTCACCGCCTTCTACCTGGCCAAAGCGGGATTCAAACCGCTCGTGCTGGAACGGCGCGCGCAGCCAGGCGGCGCGGCGATAACGGATGAATTCCATCCCGGATTCCGTTGTTCAACTCTGGCACACTCCGCCGGACCGCTGCGAGCTGATGTCCTCCGTGACATGCAGCTCGAAAAGCACGGCCTGAAGATGATCACTCCTGAGGTCAGCGTGGTAGCGCTCTCACCCGATGGTCGCGCACTCACCCTTTACAACGACATTCGCAAGTCGTCGCAGGAAATCAGCAACTTCTCACAGAAAGACGCTGCTAAATATCCTGCATTCGAGCAATCGCTCGGCAAAATGGGCAAGGTGATCGGCAAAGCTCTGGCGCTTGCTCCGCCGAACATTGACAACCCCACTAAAGGGGACCTCTGGGGAATCCTCCAGACCGGCCGCAGCATTCGCAATCTCGGCAAGAAAGACATGTACCGATTGCTCCGCTGGGGACCGATGGCGGTCGCTGACTTAGCAGCGGAGTACTTTGAAACCGAATTGCTGCGGGCAACCGTCGCCGCGCGCGGAATCTTCGGGACATTTCTAGGGCCGTGGTCGGCTGGAAGTAGCTTGGTGCTTCTTATCCGCGCGGCAGCTGATCCGCATCCGGCGGGCACGGCGTGGTTCGCAGCCGGCGGGATGGGTTCAGTCACACAGACCATGGCCGCCGCCGCCCAGCAGGCGGGAACGGAGATTCGCAGCAGCGCGGAAATTATCCATATTCGTATTAAAGATGGTGCAGCCACTGGCGTCGTGCTCTCCAACGGCGAAGAGATCACTGCAAAGGCTGTCATTTCCAACGCTGATCCCAAGCGAACCCTGCTGCGGTTGGTCGATCCGTCGCACCTTTCGCCAGACTTTGTGCTAAAGCTTCAGCACTATCGCATGCCGGGAACTGTGGCCAAAGTAAATCTTGCGTTGTCCGGGTTGCCCAAGTTTTCCGCGCTCAACGGCGATGGCGAGGCACTTAAGGGCCGCATCCACATTGGGCCGGAAATTGATTATCTCGAACGCGCGTTCGACGAATCGAAGTACGGCAACTTCTCCAAGCAGCCGTATCTGGAAGTTACGATTCCATCGCTCACCGATCCATCTCTCGCCCCCGAAGGCCAGCATGTGATGTCGATCTATGTGCAGTACGCGCCTTACAAGCTGAAAGACAGCGATTGGGAATCCGAACGCGTACCGCTCGGCGATACCGTGGTTAAGACTCTGGCGCAATATGCGCCGAACTTGCCGGAACTGATCCTGACCCACCAAATCATCACGCCGCAGGATTTGGAGGACACTTACGGGCTCACCGGCGGCCACATCTTTCACGGCGAGCTGTCGCTCGATCAGTTTTTCACCATGCGTCCACTGCTTGATTGGGCGCGCTATCGCACGCCGATTCGCAACCTGTATTTATGCGGATCGGGCACGCATCCCGGAGCGGGATTGACCGGGGGGTCGGGAGCTAATGCGGCAAGGGAGATTCTGAAAGATCTAAAAAAATAGTGCCGTCCGCCCAAATCCGCGGGCAAGGACGCCCGCCAGACAGCCGGCCAGAGGCCGGCGCTACACATGAAAAACACCGCTATCCTGCTCGTCTCCTGTCCCGATCAGAAAGGCGTGGTCGCCTCAATCTCCGATTTTATTTTTCACCACAACGGCAACATTCTTCATGCCGATGAACACGCTGACGAAGGTTCGAATTTGTTTCTCATGCGCGTTGAATTCGATCCTTCTGGCTTCGATATCAACCTGTCTGATTTCGCCCAGCACTTCTCACCAATTGCCGGCAAATTCGAGATGACGTGGCGTCTCGCGCAGTCGAGTTACCGATCGAAAATGGTCATCCTGGTTTCGAAATACGACCACTGCCTGGTTGATCTGTTGTATCGGCATAAAGGTGGCGAGCTCGCTTGCGACATTCCCCTGATCATCTCCAATCATCCCGATAACCAACCAATCGCCGATTTTTATCGCATTCCGTACGTTACCGTTCCAGTTCCGAAAGAGAACAAATCTAAGGCCGAGCAAGAAATTTTAGGCTTGCTCAGAGAGCATGCGCCGGATTTCATCGTGCTCGCTCGCTACATGCAGATTCTGTCGAACGACTTTGTAAATCAGTATCCGCATCGCATCATCAACATTCACCATTCGTTTTTGCCAGCGTTTGTCGGCGCCAAGCCCTACCACCAGGCGTTCTTGCGCGGCGTGAAGTTGATTGGCGCTACCAGCCACTACGTCACGGAAGTCCTTGACGATGGCCCCATTATCGAACAGGATGTCGTTCGCATCTCCCATCGCGATTCCCTTGATGACCTGCTGCAAAAAGGCCGCGATCTGGAAAAGGTTGTCCTATCGCGAGCCGTGCGTTGGCATATCGAGAATCGCGTGCTGCTGTATGGCAATAAGACAGTAGTGTTCGATTGAGGACGGTCTGCAAACGGACTGAGAAGCAACGAAAAGCCACCTGATAGCTCCCCGCCCCGCTCTTTGTGACTTTGGTGACCTCTTCTGCCGAACCTGCTTGTGCTGGAATGCAGGTTAGGTTTTACTAACTGAAACGATTTAGCCTTTCCACAGACCCGGGAGCTGCTCTTGGTTGAAGATCCGAAGTGGGAGCTTGCCATCCTCGCCACTGTCCAGGGCTTCTACGAGAAGCTCCTGCGAGACGCTGTCGGAGGTGAGGTTCCCGTGCCAACGGTGCTAGAGGCGGTCTCTCTTCAGCAGGCTGACGGCGATGTGAACCTTACACTTGCGACCATGCGCCGCTGGCTGCGCCTGCTCGACATGGCAATCACGCCGGCCATGTTGCGCCGCGCCTTCACATCCGAAACCGACCCCGAAATCGCTGAGGCTATGCTGCGCTATTTCGTGCGCAAAAAAGATATCAGCGACGTTCACCGTGATAAGACCGACCTGGTTGCGACATTTCTCTATCGCCATCCTCGCGTGCCTGGGCAATGGGAACGCCGCGGATACGGCCTTGACGGATCGCTTCCGCTGTCGCCGTTTGAAATTGCTCTGATCGAGATTCTCGCCGACACTGACGTACCTGAGCTGCCGGAAGAGCACGTGCAAGTGCTGCGCCGTTTCGATCCGTTACAAGAAGAAGCGCGAAATTTTCATGACCTGAACGCCTTGCTGGATTCTGAGATTATCGGTCGCGTGCGCGAGCTGAAGCAGTCGCTCGATGTTTCCTTCTATCATCCCGGCGTGCTGGCCACGATTGCTCCTTACAACGTGGTGTTCGGCAAGAGGTTCGACGACCTCTTTCACGCGGCTGCAGCGGAGATCAAGAATTTTGCCGAAGCGCTGCAGGAACAGGGCGGCAGCATCCTGGGCAACGTGGACGGCATGGATGTAACCGTAGATCACGTTGCCGCGCTCGAAGAAACCGAGTTGTTGAAAATAGATTACGGAGAAGCTCTGGACAAATTCCGTCGTGTTTCCAAGCTCAAGCGTGCTCTGGAGCGCCGTCCGCCAATCCGCCGGCTTACCCAACCGATTCCAATGCCACAGCCCGCAAAATCCAGCCGGACAGCGGCCAAGCCCATGCTCGTTCGTCAGTCCCGGCCTGCGATGGACGTCCAGGCGATGCGCTCGGCCGTCACGCCGCAACAAATTGCAACTGAGGAGACCAAGATTCGCAAGGTCGAAGAGTCTGTGCGAGTATTTGTGCGCGTCGCCGATCCCAAATTCCGCCAGATCGTCCCCATGCGATTCTTCAATCTGACGCTGACCCCCGCGGAAGCAGACGCCTATTGTGCCGATTACCTTCACGAAAAGAGCCTGCGCGCCGACGTTGCGCGCGTGCTCCTGGGTTCAGTCGCCGTGATTGCGCGTGTCACAACCGAGCTCGAAGAACTGAAGCGCTGCGAAAATTCGGTTTCGCTTTGGAAGCTTCACGCGGATTCCCTGGTTGCGCTGCTGGAACTAGCGAGCGCCGTCACCGAGAACGGAGAGCGTGCGCTCGCGGCGGCTCGTAAAGAGGACTCCCAAGCCGAACAAGAAGCTATCACGACATCCCTGAGGAAGCTTCGAGAGTCGACTGAATTCGCGGTGCAGATGTTGAGGCGCGCCGCGGCCGAAACCTATGCCGGCTAGCCCAGATTAAGCTCATCTGCTGTATCCTGCTTCAGATAGCTCAATCAGCCCATGCCAGCCTTTCGAACCAGCTATCCGCGAACCATCGCTGTGCTCATTTTCCTTCTGTTCTGTTCGCCGCTGGGCAACAGCTACTCAGTCCTGACCCATGAAGAAATTGTGGACCTGTTGTGGAAGCAGAAAATCCAGCCGTTGCTGCTGAAGCGGTTTCCTGACGCAACCGAAGAAGACCTTCGCAAAGCCCATGCCTATGCGTACGGCGGATGCGTCCTGCAAGACATGGGCTACTATCCTTTCGGCAACAAATATTTTAGCGACCTCGTGCACTACGTGCGCAGCGGCGACTTCGTAGCCGCACTGATTCGGGATTCTTCAGACCTGAACGAATACGCCTTCGCCCTCGGCGCGCTGGCGCATTACGCCTCTGACGTGAGTGGACACCCCATCATCAATCGCATCACCGCGATTGAGTTCCCGCGCCTAGCTAAGAAGTATGGCAAAGAAGTCACCTACGCAGACGACCCCAAAGCGCACATTCGCACCGAATTCGGGTTTGACATGGTCCAGGTGGCAAAGAACCGATACACCTCCGACAGCTATCACGACTTCATTGGGTTCGAGGTCTCGAGGCCGCTGCTGGAACGCGCTTTCTTTGAGACCTACTACCTGAAGCTCGAGGATGTATTCGGAGATGTGGACCTGGCTATCGGGAGCTATCGCCGTGGCGTCGGCAAATTCATTCCTGAGGTGACGAGAGTTGCGCTGCTTTCCCGTCATGATCAGTTAGTGAAGGAAAATCCCAATTTCAGCAAAAAGAAATTTCTCTATTACCTGAATCGTGCCGGCTACGAACGCGAGTGGGGGACGGTTTACCGCAAGCCCGGTATCGGAACGCGCATTCTGGCCTTCTTCTTGAAGATCGTTCCCAAAGTCGGACCATTCAGAGCGGTCAGCTTCAAGATCCCGACCACTCAAACCGAAGACATGTACATCAAGAGCGTGGATGATACCGTCGAAAATTATTCCCGCCTATTGCAAGAGGTAGCGGATAATACGCTGCGGTTCCCTAATCGCGACTTCGATACCGGACGCGAAACGCGGGCAGGCGAGTACGCCTTGACAGACAAAACGTATGCTCGCCTGGTGGATCATCTCGCGCGGAAAAGCCCCGACCCAATGTCGGCTGCTTTGCGACAAAATGTGTTGGAATTTTACGCAAACTTGAATGATCCTATCGACACGAAAAAGAACAAGAAGGACTGGGAAAAGCTGCAACAGGAACTGAAGGAATTGACAGGCCGGTGCTCAACCTGCCAGCGGCAAGGGCATCCTTCCGCCGACCAATGAATCCAAAGTAGGGGAATACTTGCCTTTCTCCTTATAGGCTCGTCTTCGCGAGGTAACAGCCATGAGCCCCGACGATAAGCACTATTACGCGACCATTACCAAGCGTATGGACTTAGCGCCCGAGTTGTGGACCATCCGCGTCCAGGCTGGTGGCGAGTTCAAGTTCATACCGGGCCAATACGCCACGCTGGGCGTGCAGGTTGGTGACAAACGATTAGAGCGGCCTTACTCGATTGTGTCTTCGCCGTATGAAAACGAAATCGAATTTTTCTTTGAGCTGGTGCCGCACGGCGAATTGACGCCAGAGATTTACAAGCTGCAAGTCGGGGATGAATTGCTCATGCGCAAGGTGCCCAAGGGGCGTTTCACTCTCGACATTAAGAGCGGGCGCACGAATCATTTTCTGGTTTGCACTGTAACCGGGATTGCGCCGTTTGTGAGCTATATCCGCACGCTTTATCGAGACTGGAAGGACGGGAAGTTTGGCGGTGAGCAAAAGCTTTTTCTACTGAATGGCGCCAGCCGCTCGTGGGAATTCGGCTACTTGGACGAGCTCCGAAGATTCGCTCATGACGCGCCCTGGCTGAAGTATGTGCCTACAATCAGCCGTCCGTGGGATGATGGAAAGTGGACGGGTGAGGTTGGACGCGTGGATGATCTCATCCGTAAGTACTCTGACATGTGGGAACTCGACGGATCCAACTCTGTTGGATACCTTTGCGGCCACCCGGAGATGATCGAGCACGGTAAAGGCATCTTGAAGCGGCGTGGCTATCCCAAGGAGGCGATCAAAGAGGAGGTTTATTGGATTCCTGGGAAGGAAGCTGTGGCCAGCTAGCGCCGATCACGCGCTTTCCGCTGGCGCGAAAAAGACGAGGACGGCGAGTTCCTCTTTGATTTCGTAGAAACGGTGCTCGACCTCTGCCGCGACGAAGATGATAATGCCTGCGCGGACTTCCTGGTCTTCACTCCCAATTCTCATGCGCGCCCGGCCGCGGATCACATAATACATCTCATCTTGTTTGTGCGGGCTTTGCGGATCGGCGGCCCCGGCTGGCAGCACGTAAAGACCCGCGCTCAGAGCCGGAACGCGCAAAAATTCCAAATAGCGTTTGCCGGTGAGCGATCGCTGATGCTCAATTCCCGTGAGCTGAAAAAATCCCCCACTTTGCCCGTCCATAGATATTTCAATTCCTGCAAATGTACGCGTCACCCGAGAATCATCCGAATGCGCCAGCAAAAAAGATTTCCGTATATTGCCGGACCAAATGCTCCTGCTGCAAAGTCCCTTCCGGCCGATACCACTGGTAGATCCAATTGATCATTCCTAACAGTGCGAATGCCGCGGCACGTGGGCTGACGCTTCCATGCGATTGGCGCGCACGCTGTACCTCGGCAATAAGGTTCTCTACAAAATGGACATACTCTTTCTTTCGCATGTTGATTCGGCGACGCAACGAAGGCGGCAGAGGGTGATTTTCGTGCAGCATTACGGTAACTTCCCGGTCGCGCACGCTCAGAACGACCTCGATATGGCGGCGGATCAGCATGCGCAGGCGCTCTTCCGGATCGACGATGTCGCAAACGCCGTTGATCACCCGCTCCTGAGTGATGTCCATCGCATGGTCCATCAGGTTGAACAGAATTTCATCTTTGCTCTGAAAATGATGGTACAGTCCGCCCTTACTCAATTTGAGCGCTGAGGCCACATCATTCATCGAAGTTGCGTGATATCCCTGCTGCTGGAACAGGCGGGCGGCGGTGCGCAGGATTTCCTGCCGGGAATCGAGTGTGGCCTCGCGAGTCATTGGCGGACAGGATATACAGTTGGCGAGCGAATGCCAACGCGACGTTTTAGCCTCATGCGGTCCTAACGAGAGTTGACGGTCTTTTCACCCGGGTGAGATTGTGCAATTCACGCTGGGTGGTCCAGCGGATACTTCTAATGTCGAACTATTTCGGTCAGAACGGGGTGCGAATTAGTGGGACTGTACGAGTATGCCCTGAAATCTCTGGCTGGGAGGAATATTGAGCTAAGCTACAGAATTTTAAAGCTCTTATAGCCCATTGCCGGAGAATCCTGGTGATGGGTTTTTGCTTTCGGCAAGGAATTACGATGGTGGCGGCAGGGAGACGCAAAAACGATATTGACAGAGTTGCGGCAGAACCGCTAAGATTTCAGGCAGCCGACCGACCGGTCGGTTTCTAGCAAACTCGCAAGAAGCCGGAGATACAGGAGATGCCCATGGCTACAATTTTCTATGAGCATGACGCCAATCCTTCAGCCCTGAAGGGCAAGACCATCGCAATTCTCGGATACGGAAGCCAAGGCCACGCCCAGGCGCAGAATCTACGCGACAGCGGCTACAACGTAATCGTCGGCCTCGATCCGCAACGGCCGAGCGCTCAGCAGGCAAAGACAGACGGCATGACCGTGTTGCGGCCGGCTGAGGCCGCTAAACGAGCCGAATGGATTCAGATTCTGACGCCGGATGAGACACAGGGCGACTTCTACGAGTCGCAGATCAAGCCCGCTCTTCACGCTGGCAAGATTCTCGGCGTCTCGCATGGTTTCAGCATTCACTTCAAGACCATCGTTCCGCCCAAAGATGTCGACGTTGTCATGATCGCGCCTAAGAGCCCGGGGCACTTGCTGCGGCGCGTGTACAGCGAAGGCCGGGGTGTCCCTTCATTGCTGGCGATTCATCAGGATGCCAGTGGCCGCGCGCACGAGTATGCGCTTTGCTATGCCTATGGGATCGGATCAACTCGCGCGGGCGTTCTGCAGACGACATTCAAAGAAGAAACCGAGAGCGACCTGTTTGGCGAGCAAGCGGTGCTGTGCGGCGGCCTGACTTCACTCATCAAGAAAGGATTCGAAACTCTGGTCGAGGCTGGCTATGCGCCGGAGATCGCTTATTTCGAGTGCCTGCATGAGATGAAGCTGATCGTTGATCTGATTTATGAAGGCGGACTTGGCCGCATGCGCTACTCGATTTCCAATACGGCCGAGTATGGCGATTTGACTCGCGGCGAGAAAGTCGTGGGCGATGAGACTCGCAAAGCAATGAAAGAAATTCTTGCCCGCGTTCAGGATGGCTCTTTTGCCAAAGAGTGGGTCGAAGAGAACAAGAAGGGCGGAAAGAATTTTGCGGCCCTGCGCGAGAGAGAAAAGCAGCACCAAATCGAACAAGTGGGAGCCAAACTGCGCGGCATGATGTCATGGCTACAGAGAGATACGAAGAAGCCTGGCTTAGCGCAGAAGCCCGAGGCGAAGGTCGTGAATGCTTAGAGGAGCGGAAATCGTTCTGCAGTGCTTGCGGGCCGAGGGCGTTGACCTGGTGTTCGGCTATCCCGGTGGCGCGATCATGCCGCTATATGACGCGCTCGATGGCAGCGGGATCAAGCACATCCTCACTCGGCATGAACAGGGCGCAGTGTTCGCGGCGGAAGGAGTGGCTCGTGTCAGCGGCAAAGCTGGCGTGGCTTTTGCCACGAGCGGGCCGGGGGCTACGAATCTGGTAACCGGTATTGCCGACGCAAAAATGGATTCGGTTCCGCTGGTGTGCATCACCGGCCAGGTGCGCAGTGCTTTGATCGGCACGGATGCGTTTCAGGAAACTGATGTTTTTGGGATGACGCTGTCGCTGACGAAATGGAGCCGGCTGGTTAAGAGCATAGAAGAAATTCCCGCGGTCATTGCCGAAGGATTTCATTGGGCACGGAGTGGACGGCCGGGTCCGGTGATGATCGATATTCCGACCGACATGCTAAAGGCCAAGATGGAGTTCAGCGGCCCGGTGAAGTTCGCACCGCACGCCAAGCCGGCGGATGTTCATGGCGACTCAACTTTTAGCGAAACTCTGATCACGCTGCTCGAGCAGGCGAAAAAGCCCGTCGCGTTGGTCGGAGCCGGAGCGAAGCTTTCCGGGGCCGTTGCTGAGCTACGGCGCCTGTTGGACCATCTTCAGATACCCGCATTCGCCACCGTGCACGGCCTGGGCGCGATACAGCCCGACGCTCCTTATTATCTCGGCATGGTCGGGATGCACGGCACCCGCGCTGCCAACATGGCATTGCATGAGAATGATCTTCTCCTGGTTTTCGGCGCCCGCTTAGATGACCGCGTGACCGGCGATCCCACGCGCTTCGCGCCGCATGCTCGGATTGTTCACTTTGAAATTGATCCTGCACAGTTGGACCGGGTTCGTCCCTGTGAACTGCCAGTGATCGGTGATCTGGCAGAGACCATTCCCGCCTGTCACGATGCGTTGCGCCGGGTGAAGCTGGCTGACTGGACCAATTGGCACGCGGTCGCATGTGGGCCGGAGCGCGCGGAACTTGATCCGCGTGGACTCGCGCAGCCCACCATCCGCTTTCTCGATGAACTCTTCAGCCGCCTGCCCGAAAACAGCGTAATTCTCGCCGACGTGGGTCAGCACCAGATGTGGGCGGCGCAGCGCTATCGCTCGTCCTCGCCTCGAGGATTCATAACATCCGGGGGACTGGGCGCCATGGGTTTTGCTCTGCCCGCGGCAATTGGAGTGCAGATGGCGAAACCTGACGCAACCGTGCTGTGTGTTTCCGGCGATGGCGGGTTTCAGATGAACATTCAGGAACTGGCCACCGTGCACCGGCTTGGGCTGCCGATCAAGATGGTCATTATAGACAACAAATATCTCGGCATGGTGCGGCAGTGGCAGCAGCTTTTTTACCAGCGCAATTACGCAGAGACGGACCTGAGCGACAATCCGGATTTCGTGGCGATCTCAAAGGCTTACAAAATCCACGGACAGCGGATCAGTGAATCGGTCGTGCGCGAATTCCCCGTCTCGAAAGAAACAGGAGATGAGCTTGATCGCTTTTTGAACTCGTCCGAGCCGGAGCTGCTGATATTTGACACCCATCCGGAAGCGAATGTGTTTCCGATGGTGCCGGCTGGCGCAGCGTTGTCAGAGATGATGTTTGAAGAGGAATGAGCGGCGGGCGAGGACGCCAGCCGGACAGCCGGCGAGACCGGCGCTACGGAGAACAACGTGCACGCTTTCCATGTCCACTATCGCAACACGCAGGGCACGCTGATGCGCATACTGAACGCGATTTCGCGCCGCGCGATCGATATGCCTTATGTCCAGGCTGAGCCTCACGGATACAACCACAAAGTTTCGCTGCTGCTTGAACTGAATCCCAAGCAGATTGGACAGCTCTTCCGTGACTGGCATGCGATCGTTGATGTTGTGAGCGTTCGCGCCGGTGCGCCTACCGAGGACATGATGGAGCTTGCCGAAAGCTGGGATGCTGCCCGGCATCCCCCGGCCTCGGCAGGGTCGGGCGATTCTGCACGCGCCGCGATGGCATAGGTAATGCGTAGATTCTTCGCTTCGTTCAGAATGACATCGGTCCAGATAATGAGATCGCTCCTCAACGCCTTCCATCTGGCATAATCTTTCTCCCATGGATCCCAAACACCGCAGCCGTGGCATCACCGACGGGCGCGATCGTGCCGGCGCACGCGCCATGTTCAAGGCCGTCGGATTCACCGACAGTGATCTCAGCAAGCCAATTATCGGCATTGCTAACACCTGGATCGAAACTATGCCCTGCAACTTTCATCTGCGACGGCTCTCGGCCAAGGTGAAAGACGGCATTCGCGCATCAGGTGGCACGCCGATGGAGTTCAACACCATCGCAATCTCTGACGGCGAAACCATGGGCACCGAAGGCATGCGTGCTTCGCTGGTAAGCCGGGAGATCATTGCAGACTCCATCGAACTGGTTTGTCGTGGGCAGATGTTTGACGCGGCCGTTTGCGTGGTTGGCTGCGACAAGACCATCCCTGCTGCAGCGATGGCCCTGGCGCGAATGAACCTTCCTGGGCTTGTTCTTTATGGCGGCACGATCGCGCCCGGAAGCTACAAAGGCAAAGATGTCACGATTCAAGACGTCTTCGAAGCCGTGGGCGCAAATGCTGCCGGAAAAATCACCGACACGGAATTGAACGAATTGGAGAATGTCGCATGCCCGGGCGCTGGCGCATGCGGCGGACAGTACACGGCGAACACGATGTCGACGGTGATGGAGATGATCGGTTTGTCGCCCATGGGTTTCAACAGCGTTCCAGCCATGGACCCTGCGAAAGATCAAGTTGCTTTTGACTGCGGCAAGCTGGTGATGGATCTCTTAAAGAACGGCACGACTGCGCGAAACATACTCATCCGGCAGGCATTTGAGAACGCGATCGCCGGCGTGGCTGCGACTGGTGGCTCGACCAATGCCGTACTGCATCTGCTTGCGATTGCGCGTGAGGCGGACGTTCCGCTCGATATTGAGGACTTTCAAAAAGTCAGCGAGCGCACTCCGTTGCTCGCCGATCTGAAGCCCTCCGGACGATTCGTTGCAGCCGATATGCACCGCGCGGGAGGCGTCCGACTACTTGCACGACGTTTGCTTCGCGGGCAACATATTCACCCCGAGCCGCGCACAGTCACGGGACAGACGATCCGCTCGGAAAGCGAGAGTGCGCAAGAGACTCCAGGCCAGGAAGTCATTGCGCCCTTGGACAGACCTGTCAAAGCTACAGGCGGTCTGGTGATCCTCCGTGGCAATCTTGCGCCGGAAGGATGCGTGGCCAAAATCAGCGGGCACGAACGGCTGAGCCACCGTGGGCCGGCGCGAGTTTTCGAATCCGAAGAAGAAGCAATGGCCGCAGTCACCGGAAAAAAAATTCGTGCGGGAGACGTAGTTGTGATCCGCAATGAAGGCCCAAAAGGTGGGCCGGGCATGCGCGAGATGCTCAGCGTGACGGGTGCAATCGTTGGCGAAGGGCTGGGCGAGTCTGTCGCGCTTCTAACCGATGGTCGTTTCAGCGGCGCTACTCATGGTCTGATGGCAGGTCATGTTTCACCCGAAGCTGCGTTGCGTGGCCCCATTGCCGCCGTTCGCGAAGGAGACATGATTCGCATCGACGTGAACCAGCGCGTGCTGGAAGTTGAGGTCAACGACGCTGTCTTGCGGCAAAGATTGGCCGCCTGGAAGCCGCCGCAGCCACGCTACCCGAATGGAGTGTTCGCAAAGTATGCGGCTTTGGTATCGTCGGCCTCAGAGGGGGCAGTAACCAAGCCTTGAGCAAAGTAGCGTGCATAAGCCTAGAAATATCAACAGTTTTTTGAGGTATCGATTGATCTATATGTCGTGATAAACTGATACCATCATTGTGCCGTCCAAAATCGCCGAGGTCATGGGGGGACCGCAAGTTCTGGGTCAGCTAGTACACTCGATCGAAGACCTCTCGAAGGCTGTTTCGCATGGTTTGCCCAAGGACGCGTTGCGGCACACCGTACGCCGGGTATTCTCACGTCCGCAAGAGGCAAACGAAGTGCTCTACCGTATTGTTCCGGAAGCGACGTACAAACGACGGCGCGTGCGCTTAAAGGCGCGGGAAAGCGAACGCACCGAGCGCCTGGCGCGAGTAATCGCGGCTGCGGAATTCGTTTGGAACAACGCGGAGAAGGCACACCATTGGCTGGTCAAACCTCATCCCGAACTCGGCCGCGTGAGCCCGGTTCAGTGTGCGCTCACGGAGCTGGGCGCACGGCAAGTAGAGGAACTCCTGGATCGTATTTACTATGGTCTACCGATCTAGGGAAGGCATACGAGCCTTTCGCCTCGCGGATTCTAGGCACGAGTTATTTGACGCAGCCGGCGCGTACCTTAAGGGAGGCAGATGGAACAGTCCTGGTAAGCGGATCATCTACGCTGCGCAAACCTACGCGGGCGCTCTTCTTGAGGCCTTGGTTCATCTGAATTTTGACGAAGTGCCCGATAGCTATCGCTGGATCAATATCGCGATACCGCAGGAAACGCAACTTGAAGAAGTTTCGGCTGATGACATTCCAGCCTGGAATACGACGGATTTCGCTGCCGCTCGCGAATACGGCGATCACTGGTATGAGCAAAAGCGGACGCCGGTTTTGCTAGTTCCGTCTGTGGTAACTGCCGGGATAGAAAAGAATATTCTCGTCAATCAGCGGCATCCCGAGTTTGAAAATATTCAGGCTGGCGAAACACGGGAAGTGATTTGGGATGAACGACTGTTCCGGCGATAGAAGTCACCGCCGAGCTCGGCTTTGCTCGCTGGGCAAGCGACCCAGCGCGGCTTTCAACTCCTCGGGTTTAAATCCGAAAGGCCCTGGCCTGCTCTTGTAAGCAATGCGTCCATTTGCGTCGATCAAGTAAATGCGGTCCGGCCAGCCTGTGTAGGCTCTTTCCGCGGTGTTCTCGAATCCGTCGATCACAGCGGGAAATTTGATTCCCAGCTTGCGCACACAAGTTCCAGCCACCAGGGCACGCTCCTCGAAATCTTTCGGACTGGCGAAGACAACTTTGTCGCGGACGTTGCTTTCCATTTGCCAAACGTCACTGGGATGCGCTTCAAGAATGTACACGGCAAGGAAGGAAACACGATTGCCGTACTCTTCGTAAAGTTTGTTGAGCGCAGGAACCTCCCGCCGGAATGGCGGTCAAGTGTAGCTGCCGAATACCAGCACGACCGGTTGCTGCGTGTTCAATGCCGAAAGTTGCACGGTGCCAGACTTGTCCAACTTCGTTAGAGCGAAATCCGGCGCCGCATTCCCGACTTGTAGTTGGCCCGCGCGGGCGCGGGTCCACATTGTCTCAAACGGCAAGAGCACGTAAGCAATCGCTGGCATACGCGACATGACCCGGCCGAACGTTTCCGGCGGCTGATTCATCGACCACCAGACGAACGCGATGAACACAAGGTAAGTCAGGGCAAGGGCCGCACCGAGCCGAAGAACTAATTTACTTGTTAACACCCGAATCATAATCGCGTTTAGCATACCAGCTTCCGGTTATTCCATCTCTAGTCAGTTTGTGTTAGGACCGGCTCCAAACCAGCCAACCGGCTCTGTGCTTTGCTCATCCAAATCGAGCTTCAACAAAGGCTGGATCGAATGCGAAGGTTCGCCAGAGTAAGTCTCGCGTGCGTCACGATCAGCGCAGCGCTGTTTCTGGCTGGATGCCAGGGACTGGTTCATAACAGCGTCCCTTTTACCTTGAACGTGACCGAAGCCGGAGGCGGAACGGGCATTGTAGCGAGCAACCCGCCGGGTATTAACTGTCCGACAACCTGCAGCGCGACCTTTCAGCCAGGATCGCAGGTAACGCTAACCGCCACTCCCGACACTGGGTTTACTTTCGCAGGATGGACCGGAGCTTGCACGGGAAGTGGTTCCTGCAACGTGGATGCGGGCAGCGGCGGTTCGGTGACGGCGACTTTCGGAGCAAGCTTGCAATCCGTCAATCATATTGTCTTCATGGTGCAGGAAAACCGTGGGCTTGATCATTATTTTGGCGCTCTGCAACAGTATCGGACACAAAAGGGAATTCCAGGCACTTTCGATGGCTTGCCGCAGTTCAATAGTCCTGCCGGCGCCGTCGCTTCCAACCCCGGCTGCGATCCAGCTTTTCCGTTCCAACCGTCTCCGGCGCCTTTCAACGATTGCGTTACAGTCGTTAACGGCGCAATTGATCCCAATAGTCCGCAGGTCCCCTCGCAAAAACTGATCACGCAATGTGTGGAAAATCCCAGCCCGTCATGGAACGAATCTCACGTCGATTGGAATGTTGTCGATCCGCTTTCTGCAACACCCACATTGGATGGCTTTGTGCATACGGCAGCCCACGACGTTCGAGAGACACAGTACATACCGGGAAGCAATCCGCCAGAGAGCGATTACGACGGCGTGCGGGTGATGGGTTATTACGATCAGGACATTCTGCCTTACTACTACTTCATGGCGTCGAATTTTGCCACCTCGGACCGTTGGTTTTCCCCGGTAATGACACGCACGCAGCCAAACCGTGAATACCTGATGGCGGCTACGTCGTTGGGGCATGTGTATCCGCCTGTAAGTGGTGCGCCGCAGTTCACTAATAAAACTATTTTCGAGCAACTGAACGACAACAACATTTCCTGGAGGATTTACGTTTCCGATTCCGGCGGCTCACTGCAATCTCATACCGAATTGGGGATGTACACCTTCGCCAATTCGCAGGGCGCCAACTTTGTACCCGCCAGCCAGTTCATGAC
>Ga0070717_10000653_pt1 | contig 22254 bp, 25 predicted proteins | sample LARL113metaG_FD_71366 | JGI IMG/M metagenome (GOLD analysis project Ga0070717, IMG submission 71366) | Corn, switchgrass and miscanthus rhizosphere microbial communities from Kellogg Biological Station, Michigan, USA - LAR L11-3 metaG | ecosystem: Host-associated > Plants > Roots > Rhizosphere ...
CGGTGTGCAGCCGCTCGGTCACCGGGGTGAGAGTAGGACGGATCGGATGGAGGGCCCGGCTTGTCCGGGCGTTGACGTCCATCAGCCCGGACAAGCCGGGCCCTCCATCAAACCTATTTCAGCCATAGTTCTCGCACGTCTTTGCGGCCAGGGTTTATCGGATCGGCTCTCACCCGCTAAGATCATCCGTAACCGCTAAACGAATACAGGGACACCATCATCGCGAAATGATATTCCGGCTCTGTGTCCTCCGTGTCAGCGCTCCGTGCTCTCTGTGTCCCAGTCCGTAGTCTTTTGCTTGTTTACTTTTTCGGTCGCGGCATAGCCGCTCTAGTTTTTTTCGCCTCCTGGCTTCAGAAAACGCGCGCCGAAGTGCGACGCGATCCACATGATGGTGGCGGCGGCGGCCACCAGTGCGGCGTGGAGGAACCAAAATTGCGCTCCGCCCATGCGCTCGAGGAGACCGCCGAGCCAGCCGACGAGATTATTGCACAGAAAGAGGTGCAAATAATAGATCGCAATAAAGGTCCCCGCGACCGACTTCGGCGCCGCGCGCGCGTAGAGCGCCAGGCCGACGGGAAAGACATTCGCGAAACCCGCGCTGTTGAGGATCTCGAAGCCCAGGACCCAGCCGAAGCTCGCCTTCTCGCCCGACGCGGAAAGCCATCCCGCTGCCGCGAGGCAGACTGCTCCGAGCGAACTGATAAAGAGACCGAGCATCAGCTTCGTGATCTCATCGGGCTCTTTGGCGCGCTTCGCCCACACCCGCCAGAATGCCACCGAGCCCACCAGAAAGGTCACGCTCACAATCGAGTCGAGCGTCACCAGCCACGTCGTCGGCATGGTCCAACCGAAGAAACTTAGGCTCACGTGATCCGGCACCCAGAGGAGATAGGAGTTGAAGATCTGCTGATTCGTGATCGCGCCCACGGCCAGCACCGGGAGCAGCACGATCAGGAGGACAATCGCGTTGCGCTCGTCGCGCGTCAGCCGCGTCCGCGTTTCCGGCGTGGCCCGCGCGACCGGAGTATCCGGCGGGAGCCAACGCCGCCCGGCGAGATACACGACCAAGCCAATGACCATCCCGACACCCGCCGCCCCGAACCCGTAGTGCCAACCATAGCGTTCGCCCAGAGTGCCCGCGACGAGCGGAGCGACGATCACCGCCGCGTTAATAAACAAATAATAGATCTGAAACGCATCCGCCCTCCGCAAATCGCCGGGAGCATACAAGGCGCCGACCTGGCTCGCGAGGTTGCCCTTGAAACAACCTACCCCGAGTAAAAGACAAAGGAGCGCAATGAGGAAGGACACATCGAACGCCATCAGGAAGTGGCCCGCCGCCATGAGCAGCGCCCCAATCGTGATGGTGCGAGTCCGACCGAGCCAGCGATCCGCGACCAGACCGCCTAAGATCGGCGTCAGGTAGACCAGCCCGGTGTAGAGCCCAAAGATCGCCGAGGCCAGCGCGACCGTCGAGAGCTGACGGCCGTACATGCGTTCCAGCATCTGGCGAAAAACCGCGAAGCCCGCCACGCGCTCGGCGTGCTCCGGCAAGAGCAGCTGTCGCGTCATGTAGAGCACGAGCAGCGTCTGCATGCCGTAGTAGGAGAAGCGTTCCCACGCTTCCGCAAAACCGAGATAGCCGAGCCCGCGCGGGTGCCCGAGAAAAGCCCGGTCGCCCTCCGGCGCCGGCTGCGTTGGAGTGGAGTTCAAGCCTGCCAGCTCACGAATTTACCTGGCAGAAGCAAGAACGATGGCACCGCCCCACCCTCGTCGGAAACCGGCGGTATCCGTCCCGAAAAGACGTCCTCTCCGCGGAAAATTGCGCGAACCTTAATTTAGTTCTTGCTTAATTAAGTTTTAACTTAATTATCCATCTCATGCAAAGCCTCGCCGCCATCGCCGATCCGACTCGCCGGCGCATCGTGGAGCTCCTCGCAGAACGGGATCGCACTGCGGGTGAGTTGGTGGACGAATTCAACCTGAGCGCGCCCGCGATTTCCCAGCACCTCAACGTGCTCCGCGAAGCCGGCCTCGTCCTCACGCGCGCCGAGGGGCAGAAGCGTATCCAAACTCTTAATCCCGACGGGTTCGACGAACTCGATACCTGGTTGGACAAAACTCGCCGCATCTGGAGCCAGCGCCTCGACGCCTTGGAGCGCGAGCTGCGGGCCGAGGACGAACGCGAGCGCAAAAAGAAATCCTCATGAAAGCCAATCAACCCTACGGTCAGTACAACTCGCCCAGCGAACTGCGGATGGTCCGCACTCTTCCCGGTCCGATCGAACGGATCTGGGAATACCTAACCGATCCCGAAAAACGCAGCCGCTGGTTTGCGGGCGGTCCGATGGAGCCGAAAAAAGGCGGCAAGCTGACCCTGAAGTTCCATCACGTTAAGCTCGCGCCCGACGAAATCCCGCCGGAGCAAGCCAAGGCCGCCCACTTCGAAGGCGAAGACATGGAGGGCATCGTCACGCGCTGGGAGCCGCCGCGCGTCCTCGCCTACACCTTCGGCTGGACTGGCGAATCCGAAGTTTCGTTCGAACTCACGCCCGAAGGAAAAAACGTGGTCCTCGTCCTCACCCATCGCGCTCGCGGCGAAGACCTCGATTCGATGCCGGGTTTCGGCGCCGGTTGGCACACTCATTTTGCTCACCTCATCGCCCAGCTCGAAGGCGAGCCGCGCCCGCCCTTCTGGCCACTGTTCGCTCAGCTCCGCGCGGAGTACGCTCGCGCGCTCGAAGCCAAGAAAAAGTCCTCCTGATTGTATCCACTTCTCACTCACACCTGTTCCTCCCTCACCTCTATGAAATCCAAATCGCTCACTCCCACCCACGTCGTTTCACCGGAAAAATGGCTCGCCGCCAGGCGCGAATTGCTCCGCGAAGAAAAAGAATTCACCCAGCTACGCGACCGTCTGTCCGCCCGACGCCGCGAACTTCCCTGGATGAAAATCGAAAAATCCTACGTCTTCGAAGCGCCCGAGGGCCGTCTTTCGCTGGGCGATCTCTTCGAAGGCCGCAGTCAGCTGATCGTGTATCATTTCATGCTTGGGCCCGGCTGGGAGGAAGGTTGCAAAAGCTGTTCCTTTGTCGCCGATCACTTGGCCGCCGCCGAGGTGCACCTGAAGGCGAAGGACATCACGTTCGCCGCCATCTCGCACGCGCCTCTCTCCGAAATCGCCGCCTTCAAGGCCCGCATGGGTTGGAGCTTCCCCTGGGTTTCCGCCTATGGCAGCGATTTCAATCAAGATTTCCGCGTGTCCTTCACGCCGGAGGAAATCGCGCGCGGCAAAGTGGACTATAACTTCCGCCTCACCGAGGTGCCGATCGAAGAGCTGCCCGGCCTGACCGTCTTTGCCCGCGATGCCGCCGGGACGGTTTATCGCACCTACTCCACCTATTCCCGCGGACTCGATCTTCTGATCGGCACCTACAACTTGCTCGACCTCGCTCCAAAAGGCCGCGACGAAGACCCGGAAGGCACGATGAGCTGGGTGCGTCACCACGACCGCTACGACCATGTCGCCGTCGCGCGCTGATCACTGGCGGCGCACGCTTCGCTGGCTCTCCGCCGGCGCAATCTTCGCGCTCGTCCCGAAGTGTTTTCTCTGCCTCGCCGCCTACGCCGGCGTCGGGACTCTGCTCGGAATCAAAGCCGCCCCGGAAATCTGCGGGGCGTCGGCCGGTTTCACCAGCACTCTTTTCTTCTGGCTGGCCGGCTGTAGTCTGATGATCAGCACGGCCCTGCATTCACGGACAAGGTCACTCTGTGATCGAGTGTGATCACCCACACGATCACATCCGTGCAGAGGTCGCTGCAAAACGTCGAGCGTACTCCCGGTTATCGACCTCACCGATTATAAACACATTTATTGTATATCTACTAAAAAATTATCCTCTATTCGACCTCCCTGGTTTCGACAAAAGTCAAAGAGTCAGCAACCCGCTCCACAGACGTAGACACGCGCCCAACCTGGAATAATAGGAGGATCTTTTCTCCCATAAATTGAGGAGAAGATGATTTATGGGCGGTTCTCCGGAACTTTGCCGACCCGAGGCGGATCGCACTCAATCCCTTTTTGTTGCCTTAAAGTTGTGCGCCATTTTGGGCTCGACCTTCCAAAATAATTTTCCTGATATATTAATTGTATCGTTTTGAGGGAACGCATCACTCCGGCTTGGAAAACAAAAGGTATTGATACCATGAACATGATTGTCCGCGCCTGTTCGGCGCTTGCTTCTTTCGCGCTGACCACCGCGCTATTTGGGGGAGAATTTAATGTCTACGTCGATTCGGACCAACATATCGATGTATCGGTCGCGGGCAGCAAGGAGGCCGACATATGGGTGATCAATACCGACACGGGTCAAACGCTGGTGGAGCTTTGGGTAGCCCCTCTCGGCTACGGATACACCTCTTCCTATTCATATAATGGTGGACCCTTTCAGACGGGACCGATCACTTTCGTAGAAAACAATTCTTCTTCGGGCACGATCAGCGGTTTGCCGTCGGGCAACTACAAAATCGTCGCTTCGTCATCCAGCCTGATGGACTACTCGTCTTATCAATCAGGCGGCTCTTGCTATCTCACCCAAACAGACTACGGGTATAACGACTGGGTGGATTTCTCTTTCGACATCTGGTGACCACCCAAGCAGAAGTCGGATCCTGCTTTCTGACCGACGACCGGCTCGATCCACCACCCGAGGTAGGAAAGGCGCATCGGCACCCCCTTTCCTCTCTATAATTTTCGGACCATTCTTCCAGGGAGGGTGTGAGTATAATTGTTCCGGATATCGGCTCAAAAGAATTTCATTCCCCCTGATCGGCCGTTCGCATTTCCCCCAACCTCAAATCATCGCTTATCTCCATTCGCCTCTTCCCATGAAAAAAAATCTAATCGCTTTTGTATTACTTCTGTCTTTCGGACTTAGTTTCCCGGCCTTTGCCAATATTACACCGTATCCAGGCCTAGTCATCCTCCATACCTCGACCCCGATCGGGCATCTTTCTTCTAGTCAAACGCTGAGCTTCGATCTCGTCACCGCCCAAACTGCGGACATCGAAATGCGTGTGGTGAATCAAACGACCAATGAAGTGGTCGCGGTCGTTACCAAGACCTGGGACTATGACAATCAGTGTCCCAACATCGGAGGTGGCGGAGGAACTGGGTTTATCGAAGTGACCAACGAATCCACCTTCGGCCAAGATATCGTCAACATGACAAATTTCCCTGAGGGCATTTACCGCATCGAGCTCGATCTACAGTGTCCTGACTACTGGGCGCCACATCCCCTTACCCGGACTCAACTCGATAATTACTTCAACCCAGTAACCGGGTATGGGGCCTTGTATATCGACGTAGGCGCTAATGAATCCGACGTATGGTCGTGGGGCGGAGCCGGGCTGATCGTTTACGACAACGACTGATTAAAAATTTCTCCATAAAAAACCCCGGCTGAAAAGACCGGCCCGCTTTTAAGCCGCAGCATTTTAACCTGGCGAGGGCGCAAGGATAAACCGCCAGGCCTCGACTCCCCTGTCCGTCAAACAGATCCGAGCACGAACCATCCGCTTCGCCCGGCCTGACCGGGCGCCGATTTGCTCCTAGACGACGGTCCGGTGCTGGATTAACCGATCTGACACCGAGCGCACGTCGCGCACAGCTTCCTCCTTGGCCCGCGAAACCGACCGAACGCGGAGCCGAATGGACGGCTTTGGCGGTGGCGGGACATCGATCCCAAAGGCCGCCCCCCAACTTAGTTTCACTCGAATGGCAGTCCGTTAAAACGGTCCCTCGTCCAGATTCCGTTATGGTTATAACAACATACCATAACATAGACTTTGGGGTTGAAGCCTTGGGAGGGCGAAACCGACGACGAGCCGTGTTATCCCTCCAGCGCTCATCGGGGACGACTCGTCCTTATCCTTAAAAGTCGGTCCAATATATAACGCATCCGTGGATGCGCCACCGTGTGAGCGTTTGTATATCAAGATTTTATTTACGCCTCAGGTGGGCAAGCAAAGCGCGAGAACAAGAGTAACGGACGGTCACCGGCCCGGGTTAACTTCAGGCCCTGCCCGTCACTCGCGGCTACTGTCATATCTCTTTTGAGATAACCGCAGACGTTGGCGCGGAACCTTTCCGTACGACATTTTATGCCGGTAGCGATGGGGTTCATCGTACGGCTATCTTCATTCTTTTAATCATGAATAAATATGTTATATCCCTGCTCTTGGTTTTAACTACAGGCGCAAAAGCCCAGTCCTTTCAGGTCGAGACGGGACTCACTTATGTCCACCCGACGGGCGGCCATTTTCAGTTTTTATTCCCGTACACCTTCAAAGAGGTCGGAAATGCCTGGGCTCCCTATGTTGGAGTCCGCACCTCGCTTTCCCCAATGATCGCGCTGCGATTGGCTTATCAAGCGACGGCCAAGCTAGAGGCCACTGCTACCCTCGTGCCACCGCTGCCAGGGGAAATTAGGCCAACCATATTCACTCCGCCGGTTTATCGATTTACTGACAAAATCGATGTCGTGACCTTTGGGCCTCAGTTTCATTTCAAGTTGGCTCCTTCGTTGAATCTTATCATCTCACCCGAAGCAAACTGGGTGAATGACCGCGGCACTGCGCGATATATATTCGAGAATAGTTTAGTGCCTCACGGCTACTCCTACAGCAAAAGCAAAGTAACGCCCGGAGGCTCGGTCAGCCTCAACTACGCCATCGATGCTCACTGGTCGCTTGAGTCGAGCTACCGGCTGGTCGATGCGGACCCGAGTTGGAACCGCAAACTGCACCTGTTCTCCGGAGGGTTGCTCTATAAATTTTAACGAGTCTAACGTTCTATTCGGTCGGTTTTCCTGAGGGCTGGATGACTCGGCGTCTTTGTCTCAGCGTTCATGGATTCAATAATCGGTGAAGACGATTTTATCACCTGGCTGCAGCGCAGCCCTCTATGCCATATTTTTAGATTCAGCGCTCTTCTTTACCCATACAGCCTTCATCTTCGCTCGATTCCGACCCAACCAGATCAGCCCGAGGAAACCGCCCACTACCAACGGACCTGTCACCGGTTCGGGAACCGGAGTCACGGACAAGTCGTTGATATCAACGCTGGCAAAGTGAAATCTGCCTGCCTCAGAAGCGAGCTCGAAGCCGAAGCTTTCACCCTCTGCTACGGCCAGTTGCATGCTCCCCGTCTTGGTGGAGGCAATAGTATAAGTGGCGCCTGAATTCGTCGTCCAACCAAACGTCTCACCGAAGGTCGCGAAGTTGGCCGACTTCGCCCAGTCAAAAGAAACCACTACGGGCTGGTCGCCTTGACCAACAACTTCTCTAAGCCCGGATTCCACACAATATCTTCCACGATTACCATCTGGAAACCAGCTGGACGGTTTATAAGATAGGACGAAGAAAGTGATACGTTGGTCGCCAACCAATTTCCAATCCGTCGGGATTGTCCTGGAGAGGTGCCAACCTCCCAAAAAAAAACCTGCTCCGGTGGAGTATTTGCGTAGTCGCCCGTCAATTGCGCGAAAATGGCGCAAGGCGCCATGAACAAGATTCCACCGACCATCAACGGCGTTTTCATATGAATGAATTTTGCTCTTTATCTACATCGTATATATTCTACTCCGCTTCCCTCCCGCCAACCCCGCTGGCCATCGCTTTTCTCCCTCGTAGAGCGAGCCCCAAAAAGGCCTTGCTACGTGTTACACCCCTCCCTTGTACCCCAAGTCGACCGACGTTGAGCTATGCCAAAAACCGACGGGTATACGTTATCAGATCGGCGCGGCTTCAGCCTAATCGAAAAAATCGATGCCCCTCATTGGTTCCATCAATACGCTTTTCCGCCATCCGAGGGTTATAGAAATGGGCTCGGGCTCCCCGATCAGCAAATCACATTCCGAAAGCCGACGACAACCCATCGTCGTCGGCGTAAGTTAAATCGGGCGGTTACGCTGAGGCGAATCGGGACCGTCGCGTCCGAAGGACTGAAATAACCTCATCATTTGTCTCAAAGAGTTTTGGATTTAAGCGCCTACCGCACGGACTAACCCAACTTTACAAGAGGCCTTTTGTATTCGTAATGTCCCTACACTTGCTCCCGTGACCAGGCAGCGCTCGAAACTCGCTGGAGCGACTCACCGCCTCCCGCCCCACCTTGACTCAGCCCCACGCAAGATAATGGACGCTCGGCGACATTCAGCGCCTGTCCCGCAATCGAGGTGCTTTGATCCTAGACGACGGCCCGGTGTTGGATTAACCGATCTGACACCGATGGCACGCCGCGCACAGCTTCCTCCTTGGCCCGCGAAACCGACCGAGCGCGGGCCCAACGGCCGCCTTCTCTGCCGTTGCGGCTGCGGGACCGAGATCGCTCCTCCGCGTCGAACCTGGGCAAGCGACGAATGCTTGGATCGCGTCCGCCTCAATTGCGATTGGTCGGTTGTATCCAAACACGTCTACGAATTGGACAAAGGCCTCTGCCGGCTTTGCGGGTGTCATCCAGAAAGCATTCGCGCGTCCGTGCGAGAGGCGGTGGCCAACGGAGACCGCGCGGCGTTAGAGCGGGCGAAAGCCGAGGGTTGGCCGCGAATCACTCGGAAATGGTATGAGATCGATCATTTCGTTTCCGTGGTGGAAGGCGGAGCGATGCATGGGCGGCGCAATCTCCGCGTGCTCTGTTACCGGTGCCACACGGTGCGAAGCCGGGAGCAAACTCGCGCGCGAGCGGAGAAACGGCGCCAGGAAAAAAGCCTGCGTCGAGCGGCTCAAGCTGAGGAGACGCTGAAACGAGATTGAGGGGATCGAACTTCCGATTGGGGCGGTCGCGGCTATCATCGCACCGCGGAGCGCGGGCTCGAGGTCTGAACGTTTAATGCCTCCTGGGTTGAGTGCCCTTAGAGCCTCAGCCTTTCGCTTTCTCGCGGACTGACCGCGACCGCTCACTCGAGCGGCTTGGCTAGAACGGCTCCTTGGTCCGCGCTGAGAACTTGGGCGGCGTAACGCGCTAGATAGCCCGAGGTGACTTTTCGCGCCGGACGTTTCCAACCGGCTCGGCGCTCGGCCAGGACCGAATCGTCAACCATCAAGGTCATCGTTCGATCGGGAATATTGATTTCGATCACATCCCCTGGTTCGACGAGGGCAATGGGACCTCCCGCCGCGGCTTCCGGTGAAACATGCCCAATGGCGCCGCCTCGGGTCGCTCCGGAAAAACGTCCGTCGGTGATCAACGCAACCGAGTCAGCCAACCCTCGGCCCGCCAGCGCAGCCGTGGGGGCCAACATTTCCTGCATGCCCGGTCCACCCCGCGGACCTTCGTATCGGATCACCACCACATCGCCCGCCTTCACTTTCCCAACCAGAATTCCGACCTGCGCCTCCTGCTCCGATTCGAAGATGACGGCCCGTCCGCGAGAGTGTAACATCTTCTCTGATACGCCGGCGGTTTTTACCACCGCCCCCTTCGGAGCGAGGTTGCCGAACAAGATCGCGAGTCCGCCGCGTGGAGAGTACGCATTTTCAATTTTTCGAATCACGTCCTCGTCCCGTACGACCGCGCCGGCGATCGTTTCGCCAAGGGTCTTTCCGGAGACGGTCGGGGCGTCCAAGTGGAGCAACCCCGGACGCGCACTCAGCGTCTTCAAGATCGCCGAGATTCCCCCCGCCCGATCGATGTCTTCCATGTGGTGCAGGCCGGAAGGCGCAACCTTGCAGAGGTGCGGCACGCGATCCGCCATCGCGTTGATCTCGGACAGAGGGAAAGCCACTCCCGCTTCGTGGGCGACCGCGAGCGTGTGCAGGATCGTGTTCGACGAGCCTCCCATGGCCATGTCCAACGCGAGAGCATTCTCGAACGCCGCTCGGGTCAGGATTTGCGAGGGCCGCACGTCAGCGCGGACCAGCTCCAAGATTTTCTGGCCAGCCAGGGCAAAGAGTTCGTCGCGCTTTGGATCGGTGGCGAGGATCGAGCCGTTTCCTGGCAGCGCCAGGCCCAGCGCCTCACAGAGACAGTTCATCGAGTTCGCGGTGAACATCCCCGAACAAGAGCCGCAGGTTGGGCATGCGTTGCGCTCGATCTCGTTCAGCTGCGCTTCCGTGATCACTTCGCTTGAGAGTTGACCCACCGCCTCGAAAACCGACGCGAGATCGAGCGCTTTTCCAGTGCTCGGATTCCGACCCGCGCGCATTGGCCCACCGGATACAAACAAGGACGGTATGTTCACCCGCGCCGCCGCCATCATCATTCCCGGCACAATCTTGTCGCAGTTCGGAATACACACCACCCCATCGAAACAGTGGGCGCGCAGCATGGTCTCAATCGAGTCCGCGATAATTTCTCGCGACGGGAGAGAATACCTCATGCCCCCATGCCCCATCGCGATCCCGTCGTCCACGCCAATGGTGTTGAATTCGAAGGGAACCCCTCCGGCCCGGCGAATCGCTTCCCTCACTTTGCGGCCCACCACGTCGAGGTGGGCGTGACCCGGAATGATCTGCACAAAGGAATTCGCCACCGCGATGAAGGGTTTGTCCCAATCGGCCTCGGATTGAATCGCACCGGTGGCGCGAAGAAGACTGCGGTGGGGCGCGCGGATCGAGCCGCGTTTGATTGTGTCGCTGAGGTGCATTGCTCCATCCTAACCGTTTTCGATCCATGACAGAACTACTCAATGAACCGCTTTTGTGATACCGTTTTGGTATGGATTACTCATTGCGCGAACTGGAGTGTTTCACCGCTGCAGCCGAGGAGCTGTCGTTCACCCGGGCGGCGGAAAAGCTGCACTTGGCCCAGCCACCGCTCTCCCGCCACATTCGGAGCCTCGAGGAGAAGATTGGAACTCCGCTTTTCGAACGACGAGCCCGGAGCGTCGCGCTCACTCCGGCAGGCGCGCTCTTCCATGAAGAAACCCGGCAGTTGCTTCCCCAACTCGCGCGCGCGGGCGAAAACGCGCGGCGTTCCGCCTCCGGAGAAGTGGCGCGGCTGCGAATCGGGTTTGTCAGCGCGGTGCTGAGTCCGGAGATGATGGAGGTGTTGAGGCGTTTTCGGGACGCGCATCCGTCCATCCAATTGATCGTGCAGGACAGTCCACCGGCCGAGCAGATCACGGCGATGACTCGAGGCGAGCTGGATGGCGGCTTTATCGGACTCGCACCCGTCGACCGAGTCCCGGGCCTTCATCTGGTCCGTTGGAAAAAGGAACCGGTGAGGTGTTTTGTGCCCGCCGGGCATCGGTTCGCAACCAGAACCAGCGTCGCACTCCGCGAGCTGGCCAAGGAGGCCTTTGTCGCCGTTTCCAGCGAGTCGGCTCCGGCCTTCGCTCTGTACGTCCGACAACTTTGCCGAAACGCTGGGTTTCGTCCCCGAATATTGTTCACCTCGCCGCGCGCACAAGCAGTGGCCGTGATGGTCGCAGCCGGCGCGGGGATTGCCCTCCTCCCCGACTCACTCAAACGGATTGCCGGTCAAGCCGTCGCGCCGCTCGCCCTCGAGGGCAGCCCTTCGATCAGCCACGTCTTCGCCCGACGTTCTGGACCGGTGGTCGGTCCGATGAGAGAGTTCGTCCGTATGCTAGTGTGATGCAGCGTGCGGGTTGCGGTGTCGTTCGTCACCGGGAACCGAATACGCGCCAGGGGCAATAATTCCAATTTGCGTTCAAGTTGAGACTCATTCCGTCGGTGAATTGGCCGCGCATCCCTTCTGTTCAAATGTAGCCGGGGGCGCCGACCCCGGGGTTCGAGATTTTGAGGGAATCCAATTCACCGGGGTCGGCGCCCCCCGGCTACAACCGGACATCGACTCATCTCGAAACCGAATTGGATAAAGCAGTCGGAGCCCTACCTCGCGGTGTCCCGGATCAGATCAAATCTTTAACCGCCGCGGCGAGGCGATCCAGATTTTGTTCGTTCGCCGGCTCGACGATGGCGCGAACCGCCTTGGCCACCTCCGGATCGTCGAACACCTGCTCCCACCCCACCTGGGTGCCCGTCGCGGTGCTTTCGAGTGAAATCGTGAGGACAAAAGTCGGGGCCGAGGCGTGGTGGATCACGACCCGACGGTTCGTCTCGATGAAGCGGAAAATCGACTCATTTCGATAAACCTTTCCGTCGGGGCCGATCATCGCGAAGACCCATTTACCATCCGGCTTGAACTCGAATAAATCGAACTGGTTGGTGAAGCCGTTGGGTCCCCACCACCGAGCGAGGCGGGTCGGATCCTGGATCGCCGCAAACACTTTCGCGGGCGACACGGGAAGTTCTCTCGAGGTTTTGAAGGTGCTCGTTAGCCGACGGCGAGCCTCACTCTGCCGCATCATCTCGCTCAGGTCGGCCGCGGGACGGATTTCCCAGGGACCAAATTTTGCGCCGGGGTGCTTCGAGATCAGGTCGACCGCGTGGTTCAAATCGCGGGCTTCGAGAATCATGATGCCGCCGAGCTGCTCCTTGGTTTCCGCAAATGGTCCATCGGTGACCACGACCCGTCCGTTCGCATAGCGCAGCGTCATCGCCGTGTTCGGCGGCTGCAACGCCTCGCCGCCCTTGAAGTGGCCATTCGCACGCAGCTGATCGTCATAAGTGAAACAGCGGTCCATCATCGCTTGTTGTTCGGTTTCCGGAAGGGAGGCGAACGCATTGGGATCAATATAGCCGAGGCAGATATATTTCATGGTAGATAATAAAATGAAGGGTCCGGCATGGAGCCCTTTCATCAACTAGCCGATTGGCCGGAGACGAATTCGACCGCGTTGCGAAAAAAGTTTATTCGAGCTCACGAAGCCGTTTTTCCAGGTAACGCCGTTCCGGTTCCGATTTCGCCAACGCCCGGGCTTTTTCGTAGGAAGCGCGCGCCTCCGAGTGGCGCCCGAGGCGGAAGCAAAGGTCGGCGCGGGCCGCATACATCAGGTGATAGTCGCGCAGTTCGCCGCGCGCGACGAGCGCATCGATCAGAGCCAGTCCGGCCGCGGGCCCCTGGTACATCGCGACCGCGGCGGCCCGGTTGAGCTCGATCACCGGCGAGGGCTGCATCGCCAGCAGCGCCGCGTAAAGCGCGCAGATCTGTCGCCAGTCAGTCGCCTCCGGCGTGCGCGCCTCGGCATGGACCGCCGCAATCGCAGCCTGCAGAGTATAGGGCCCGAAGCGTCGAGTCGCGAGCGCACGCTCCACCAGCGCGATGCCTTCACGGATTAACCCTGGATCCCAAGCGGACCGATCCTGCTGCTCCAGCAGCACGAGCTCGCCCGCGGCGTTGACCCGAGTCGAGCGACGCGATTCGTGCAGCAACATCAGCGCGACCAAGCCGAGCACTTCGGGTTCTGGTAGTAGTTCCAGCACTACACGACCGAGCCGGATGGCTTCGGTCGACAATTCCACCCGGGTGAGCGACGGCCCCGACGACGCGGAGTAACCTTCGTTGAACAGCAGGTAGATCACGGCCAAAACCGCACCCATTCGTTCCGGCAGCTCGGCGCCCGAGGGCACCTGATACGGGAGGCGTTCGTCGCGAATCTTCGCCTTCGCTCGTACGATGCGCTGGGCAATCGTGGGCCCGGAGGTGAGGAACGCGCGCGCAATTTCCTCCGTGGTCAGACCGCAGACCTCGCGCAAGGTGAGCGCCGCACGCGCGTCGGGCGCCAGGGCCGGATGACAGCAGGTGAAGATCAGCTTGAGACGATCATCGGGCAGTTCGTCGCTCAGAGAGGCGATGGTCGGCTCGGGTCCCTGCAACGCGTCCGCGATGTCAGGCTGAGACGCCTCGAACCGGGCGCGGCGGCGCAGGGCATCGATGGCCTGGAAGCGCCCGGCCGAGACAAGCCACGCGCGCGGGTTTGCCGGCAGGCCCTCCCCTGGCCAGCGACGCAAGGCGGCACTGAAGGCGTCCTGCATCGCATCCTCCGCGAGATCAAAATCGCCGAGCAGCCGGATGAGCGTCGCGAGGATACGACCCGACTCCGCACGGTAAACCCCGTCGAGATGGGTTTGGAGGTCGAAGGACGGCGACTCGGACATGCAGGAAAGAGCAGAGCGGAACTCGCCCAATTCGCGCAAGCGTAAGAGGTGTTCCCTTCGCCGACGCCGCGAAGTCGCTCTCCGCAAAGCAGGCATTGCGTGTATCCAGGCTTCAGTTACGACACTCCGTTCTCCCGTGAAATCCCTCCTCCGAAAGTATCTACCGGTCGAGGGCGAAGCGTCGTGTCCGCCTTGTTGTGTAAGCTGGCCCGGGGTACGACGAGTGCAGCGCCGAAGCGGCCGAACCAAATTCCGGTCAATCGCGGCAGACCTCCACGCGTTGCGGGCGAATGTTGCCTGGGATAATATAGGACGCCGGCAAACCGAAGCCCTGCTTATACAATGGGAGCGGGTTTCGGTCCCTTCACCGCCGCGATGATAAGAAACGGAGGACGCCGTCGGGTGTCTCTCAGTTCTGGGCGGACTTTCACGTCTCGCGCGTCCGCATGCGGCTCTAGGAAATGCGTCATGCTGAAGCCACGCTCCAGCAGCGTATTGATATAAGTTTGGAGGGTGCGATGATACTTGATCACCCCGTCGACGAACCAGGTGAGCTTGCGCTTACCTTCTGCACTGTAGTTGTCCACCGGCCAATGGAGTTTTTCCCCCTCGTCGGTTCGATACCAGCCGTCAGAGAGCGCGGTACACATCGGATGCTCGACCGAAAACGCAAATACCCCTCCATCGCGAAGCCCAGTATAGACGGACTGAACCACCGCCTGATAATTCTCTACATAGTGCAGAGCCAATCGGCTCACCACCAGATCATACTCCGCGGGTCGAAGAGCAAAATCTTCAACCGCGACGTTCACGTATTCAATGCTTGGATCTTCGGTGCGTTTCTTCGCGGTTTCCGTCATTCGACGCGAAATCTCGACTCCTCGGACCACGGACGCGCCCTGGCTTTTCGCAAACCGACAGAAGTCCCCAAATCCAGACCCTAGATCCAGAACGGCCCGTCCCTGCAAACTCGGCAAAACGGAGAGAAACGCCGGGTCCTCGACCGTCCCATTGAGGCCGCTGTCGCTGTCGCGCAACCTTCGATACCCTTCAAAAAAACGAGGATCGTCGTAAATGTTTTGTTTCATTAATCGGGAGCTAAATAGGCAAAGTGATGAAAAAAATCCGCCGGCGCTAGTCCGGATATTTCGACCGGAATGCCTCCCCCACTTTCTCCCGCCCGTGAATTGGAGGGAGCAGGTTTGTTCAAAGTTTGCCCAGGACGACTTTGGCTATGCCTTCGACGGGTTTTCCTTTATCCAGCGCCGGCTTGAAGCGGACCTTGCTCATCACCGTATTGATATAATCATCATTCGACTTTTCGGTGCAGCGTTGGTCTAGAAAGACGTCGCCAGGAGTCCCGTCTTTAGAGACTTTGATATAATAAGCAGGCTTGAACTCACTTCTCGCGACGCGCGCGTCGAAATCTGGTGGTAAAAGCGCAAGGCCAGGTGTGGCTGGGAGCGTGGCTCCTTTATTTGTCGTCAGGTAGTCGATCAGCAAATACTGGAAAGCATCGTCGAACGTAAGGTCGATCCGTTTCGGGGAAACTGTGGTGGGGATTTCTTTTCCCTGATCGTACAAATGGACCTGAAGTTTTTCGATCGCGAAACCGGGCGGAAGTCCACTCTGCACGATTTTGATCTTTGCCGCGCCCTCGCGAATGGGATTGAGCTGCTTGGCGAGAATCCAATTTTTATATTCCCGCTTCCCCTCCGGCTCACGGAGCTGCGCGGTCACTAAAACATAGGGATGCAACAAAGGCTGGGCAGACGAAAGTTCGAACGTGAGGCTGATCGCATCGTACAATTTTTTCTCGAGCTCATCATTTAAAGCCTTGGCATGATAAGCAGTATTGTTGACGTCTAAGTTGGAGTTGGCTGCCGCCTTGGAAAAGGCCTCGTAGTCGGCGTCGTTCGGTCCATCCGCGCCCGCGATCTTTCTCGCTCCATTCAGGCGTCCTACAGCATCATCCAAGGAATCAGCCGCCGCGGCCACCATTTGGACATTCTGTGCAAACTTCAGGCCAGGATCATGGCCGGCAGAATAAATCTGCTCGCTCTTCAGATCAGTCAAAGAAACGGACCGGCGGTCCAGCTTCAACGACTCCTCGATTTTCATTTCCACGCCCGAACCGCGGAATGAGACGAAGGTCGGTTCGCCCTTCACGTCGATCACGAACGACTCACCGGAAACGTCGCGGACCCGATACATCTTGCCGCCGTGGCTAATCAAGAGGTCCGCGCCCATGTAGAGGGTATGGGTTTTGGGACGAACCGGCTCAGCCGTCTTGCTCGGCCCGTTTTCCGCGGCGAGGAGAGACCAACCGGAGAAGAGCAGTGTAACCGTGGCGGCGATACGTGTGAGGGGCGCGAGAAAAGACACGGAACAAGGTTTCATAGTCAGGGCAGATTTGTTTCGCTGGCAGCGAGGGTTTTTACGCGAGCGAGCAAGTTCGCCACGGCCTCGGTTCTTTCCAGGTTGAGCGCTTTCTCCAAGTAGACCGCGCTTTTTTGATAGTGGCGATTTTTCAATTCGATATCGGCCAACTCCAAGCTCGCTCGATAGGTGGTGGTCGGGCTCCTCAATGCCGACTCCAGGGCAAACGTGGCGCGCTCCGCGTCTCCTTCGGCGGCGTAAGCTCGACCTAGGCTGAGCAAGGCCCGTCCGTCGAGGGGGACGAGTTTCAAAAGGGTATCCAATTCCTTACGCGCCTCCGGCCATCGTTTTTGCGCAGCCAGAAGGTCGGCTTTGGTCTGTAGAAATGCCAATTGCCCCTGCGGAGTCAGTTTGCCTTCGAGCGATTTCAACACCTCGGAGGCCTGACCATATTTTTCCGCCCCGGTCAGCACTTGAGCATAGCGAAGGAGTTTGGATTCGCCTGATTCCGGGTGCAACGCGAGCAAACGCTCATAGATCCCAGCTGCCTCCGCCGTGAGATTCTGCTCGGCATACAGATCGCCCAAAAGAGCGAGCTCCTCCTCGCCGGCGACCTTTCCATTCGCCGCAATCTCGAGCACGGCAATGGCTTTTAATTTTCGCCGCTCCGAGAGCAGGACGTGTGCATACATCAACCAGTATCTTTTTTCCGATGGGGCTTCGGCAATCAAGGTTCTAACCAAGGGTTCGGCCCGACCGTATTGTTTTTGATTTATATACAGTCTGACCAGGCTTTCTTTCCAATTGATATTCTTCGGGTCGCTTCCGAGGGCCTGCATATAGGCCATCTCCGCGGAGATCAAATTACCGGTTTTTTCCAAACAGAATCCGAGGAGGCCGAAGGTGGTTGCCTCTCGATCTCCCAGCGCGATGGCTTTTGAGAAAACGGGCACCGCTTCGGCGTACCGCTCGGTCATGTAATAGAGGATCCCGAGATTGCTCCAGGCCCGAAGGAAACTGGGAAAACGAGTGAGGGCGCTGCGGTATCGCGTTTCCGCCTTGGCGTGTTGCCCGGCTGTATAATAGGCGTTCCCCAACATAAACTCAAAGGCCGGGCTAGGCGGCTCCTTCTCATTCATCATGCCTTCGAGGAGCTTGACCGCCAGTTCGGGAGAGCTGGTGAGAATCGCCACCACTTTTTGATATAACGCGTATTCCTCTGAATTCATCTCCGGTTCTCGCTCTTTCAAAAACGAGTTCGAGTCGTTCACCCGCTTCTTCGCGTCCACCTCCGGCCGTCGGGCATTCTCGATAGGAATGGACGGAGGATTCCAGGGCTGATCGAGAAGAGGTTCGCGATCGAGCGGCTCGGCCGGCGTTGGCCGCTCGCTCTGCGCCACAACGGTGAGCGATCCAACGAAGAGCAGGAGCAGCTTTGAGAGCGGGTTCATGGGCTATAATTCAAAATCGGAATTGCCGCTCCAGGTGACCGCGGTGGTTTGCTGAATCAGACAGTTGACGCGCTTTCCGTTTTTTACCGCGGGAGTGAAAATCCAAGTATCCATGATGCTCTTCATGATAATGTCGTCGAAGGCCGCGTTGCCCGAGGATTTCAAGAGGCGGGCGTTTTTGGGATTACCTTCTTTATCGACCAATATAATCACGGTCACCCGCAAGACCTTGGCGCCTTTTCGAACCTGCTCGGGCACCCGCGGGTAAGTGCGATCCAACACCGTGGGGCGCTGGTCGACTTCATTTTGCTGATACACGTGCTGAATATTCGTATCCACCTCGATCCGGGGCTTCGCGACGATATCCAGCTTTCCGATCGTGGTCATGGCAGGGAGCGCAGGCGGTCCTTCAGGAAAAAGGGAAGCGAGCTCTGGCGATACAACCGCGATTTTGACCGCGCTTTCTGAAGAAGCGATTTCGATCCCGGTCAGCGGTGTGGCGACCGCGTCGACCGGCTCTGGTGTCTCCACCAGTTTGGGAGGAGGAGGCTCAAAGAGCGCAGCCATAGTCCTCAACTCCAAGAGTTCGGCAGGCGGGCTAACAGGCTCGACCGAATCCAGATGTGAGAGAGCAAAAAAGATACCGAACGTGATGATCGCGCCAGCGAGCAGACTGATGGACTCCTCCGCCAGCCAGCGCCGTCGGGTGAGCTCGAGCGTGACAAGATCTGCCTTCAGGGCCATGGGTCAGGTGCCATCGCTCCGGTTGGTGGCGAACTGCACGTGCTGGATGCCGGACCGTTTCGCCTCCGAATACACCGAGGCGAAGACGCCGAGATTTGAGGCGCGATCGCCGCGGATCACCAGGGTCTGCGATTTTCCGATTGAGGCTTGTTTAATCACCGCCGCCACTTGATCGACACGGATTTCCTGGCCGTCGAAAAAGATGCGATTGTCCGGCGCGATCGCGATCAGGAGCACATTCTGGTCGTCGATTTGCGAGCCGCTCACATCCGGCTTCTCCACTTCAATCCCGGGATCGTTCACGAACGCGCTGCTCACCATTAGAAAGATCACCAAAACCATGATACAATCCACCATCGGCACCATGTCGATGTGGGTCGCTTCGAAGCGATGATGACGGTTGTCTTTGCCGATCACGACAGCCCCTGGTTGCGCGCTCTCATTTCAATTGTATTCAATTCTTGGAGTTGCCGGCGAACCTGGCGGTGAGCCAGGAAAACGATGACCATGGCCGGCAGGGCCACCGCCAGACCGGCTTCCGTCGCCACCAACACCTCGGAAATGCCGTGAGCCAAACCTTCCATCGATTTTTCGCCCGCGCGTCCGGTCAGGCTCGCAAACGTTTTCGACATCCCGTTGACCGTGCCGAGCAAACCCAACAACGGGGCGGCGGCGATCATCGCCCCGAGAAAAATCCGCTCTTGGCGAAAGGCCTGTTGCACGTCTTCACGGAGGAGATGACGGGTCGAGGGATCGGCGGACGCCGAAGCACTGTCCACCGCGATCGCCCGCGAGCGGCGAAGCGACAACAGGAGCCGGACGCAGCGCGAATAAAGCAGGACGGACAGCACCATGATGGCGATCATGGCCGGTCCTCCCTTACCGAGAAGATCGAGGAACGGTTTCATTTCGCGGCCGCCGGTTCGGCCAGTCCAGAAGCCCGCCTCGCCTTCTCGGTTTCAATCGCAATCACAAACTGCAGGGCGTAGCGCTCCTGCAGTGCCATCATTTTTTGAATACGCGAGGCCAGAAACCCATGGATCACCAACGTGGGAATGGCGACCACCAAGCCCAGTTCCGTCGCGACCAACACCTCGGAGATGCCGCTGGAAAGCTTTCCGGCGTTCCCAGTGCCGAAGACGGTGATCAATGCAAACGTCCTCACCATGCCGACCACCGTTCCGAGCAAGCCCATCAACGGAGCGGCCGTGGCGATGACCGCCAGCAAAGGAAGACGCCGCTCCAGGTGGAGCCGCTGCTCGAGCAGGATCGCCTGAAGATGTTCTTCGAGCAGCGGCTTTGGCTCAGCGCGATGCGCCAATCCAGTTGCGAAAAGCTGAGCCGTTCGCGATTTGAGGCGCAGCAAGGCACGATCTCCCTGCTCGTATCCATTTTTCAAGACGTCGGCAAGAAAACCGCGGACGGTCTCGGGCGAATCAATGCCCATTCGCGCCACGTCCAGGAGCTTTTGCAGGATCAAGATCAGGGCCACGAGGCCGACGGCTAAGATGGCATAGGCCACCCCTCCTCCCTTCCGGATGTGCTCCCCGAGCGTTCCCTTCGTCTCTTGTAATTTCAGAGCCTTCCCCGCCGAAGCATCCGCCACGATCGTTCCTCCCGATCCGGAAAAAAAAGCCACGGCTTCGTTGGTTTTCCAAGACGCCACGGAGTGAACGACCGGAAGCTCGCTGCCCTCCCGCATTCTCACCACGCCGCTGCGAGAGTGGTCCTGGGAAAGGAAATACGTTTCGGGTCCAACCAAGGCGTAGCTGCCGTGATTGACCCGGTTGTCCTCAGCCGAAAGCGCATCGCCATCCGCACTGAGACCGCCGAGGAGGCGCCGCGTCCGCGCAAAAAGAAATTCAGTGGCGTCGAGCGCAACTTCTGCACTGGCCGCAGAGGAAGATTGCTCCAGTTTCTGCTGGAGGGTTTGGACGGGCTCTTTGAAGACCTGCATTTCGCCCGGAGCAAAACCGTCCACGGTCGCTTTCAGACTATCGTGGGCCAGCGTGTTCACGTAGCTCCGCGTCTTGCCGATGCTATCGATTTCCTTGAGCAGATTGCGCCGAACTTCGCTCGCGCGCTCCTGATCGGTTTCCAGCTGTCGCCCCTTGCTCTCCAACGCGATGATCTCGTCTTCCGCTTTCCGCAGCTGCTCGAGAAGCGGAATTTTCTCATGCGCGATGCGCTCGCGCGCGCGGACCAATGTATCCGCCGCCTGGATCTGGCGGGTGTCATACTCGGCATTTTGCCGCTGAAGAAGGGCGTCGAAATCCTCTGCTCCCTTTGAAAATAGAGGGAAAATGGCGAACGCAGCCAAACCGGCGAAAAAACTTTTCTTCATAGGGAGGCTCGCAAAAACACGTCGAAACGGATCGGAAGGCGGGGCGAAACGTCTACCCGAGTCGAGTCGGTGTCCGGCCCGCCGAGGATGTCTCGCTCTGCCCTCAGCTCATGCCGTCCAGTTGACCACACGCTCATCGTTTTCAGAGGCTTCATCGGCTTATTTCGTTTCCGGTTCGGACCGCGCCGGGTTCAGTTTGGCTGGAACGCTGACAAATTCCGGGTCGCTTTTGTCGTGATAGATCGCGATCAACTTCGCCACGGCGGGAGCAGCTTCGGGCACCTTCTCCCACTGCCAACCGTCTTTGCCTGGTCGACCCAGCCAAGCCTGCCCGGAGGACGGGTCGAGCGCATACCCATGACTCAGGCCCCAGTAGATGACCGGCACGGCCTTGGCGCCCTCGGTTGTATCCAAGGTGAGGATATCCTCGCCGCAAGTCAAAGTCCGATTGAATTGGGCGCAACGGTTGAGCACCGTCATGCTCAACTGCATACGCTCACCCGCCGTCAGCTCGGGATTGGTGAGGCTGCGATAGGCAAAATCCAAGCCCGCCGAGAGTCGGGGCGGGAGAAACGGCCGAAGCTGGAGCAACGACACCTGGAGCGCCTTCAATCGCGTTTCGAAACTCTGCAGCTCCGCGCGGCCGCTCTTGGCTTTCGCTTGGAGGGTCGCGACCTCCTCTCTTTCTTTCGCCGTCTTCGCCAAGGCGAGCTCCTGCTTCTCTCGGAGGACGGCGATGCGCTCCTTATATCCGGCGAGAGTCGACTCGAGCAGGGCTCGTTCAGTGATCCAGGACTCCTCCAGCCGACTGGTCTCGACCCGGGTTTGCACCCACGCCTCCGACCGTTTTTCGACCGATTCAAGGGGATCGTCCGCTGCTGCCAACACCGCCACGGTGAGGAGAAAACACCAAACCCACCGGCCAGAAGAACCAAGGGAAGGATTCATCGCTTTATTTCCAATCAAAGATGCGTGCCCAGGTAAAAGGGGAACGAAGACGTAAGCTTGGCCCCGGGGACCTCTCTTCCTCCAGGGACTAAATCCAACCGACGGCCATGTCCACTCTCCTTACTCGGTAGTCGATAAAAACCTACACCTATAAGTAACCTTTAATCTTCTCGACTCACGCGGTCGTCAAACCGCGCGGCCAAGGCAATTTCCGAGCAGGAAGGTCGGGCGTTTACGCGGGGTGAGGGCACCCCGCCTACATCCAATTTCCAGAGGGAAATTTAGTGATTTAATCTCTCAACGCAGGGCAGGGCAGTTGAAGGTAATATATTTCTTCACTTCGCCGTCTTCGTATCCTTCGCG
>Ga0070717_10000654_pt1 | contig 22239 bp, 21 predicted proteins | sample LARL113metaG_FD_71366 | JGI IMG/M metagenome (GOLD analysis project Ga0070717, IMG submission 71366) | Corn, switchgrass and miscanthus rhizosphere microbial communities from Kellogg Biological Station, Michigan, USA - LAR L11-3 metaG | ecosystem: Host-associated > Plants > Roots > Rhizosphere ...
GTCGAGTCTGCTGCCTGAATTAGCGCGTGCTTTTTCATGAAAGCCAAGACCGCATGCCCGGCAGCTAGGGAGATAGGATGTGAATTGTACGTAAAGCCGTGCAGAAAAACTCCTGAACCCGTTGCGATTGCATCAACAACTTTCTTGCGGGCGATCACAGCCCCGAGTGGCGCGTATCCGCTCGACAATCCTTTCGCCGTGACCAAAATGTCTGGCACCACACCCCAATACTCGACGGCGAAATTCCGGCCAGTCCGGCCCATGCCGGTCATCACTTCGTCGGCAATGAGCAGAACACCATGTTGACTGCAGATTTCCGCAATTTTCTGTAGGTATCCATCCGGCGGAAGAACCGCCCCCAGCGTGGCTCCGCTTACCGGTTCGAATATGAAAGCCGCCACGCTGCCATCGGCCGCTTCAATAGCACGCTCCAGTTCGGCTGCATACTGCAGGCCGCAGTTGCGGCAGCCGTCACTACAGTCATGCGTGCAGCGATAGCAGTACGGCATGCCAATGTGCTCAACCTCGCGCATCATCGGCAAATAGATTTCACGGCGGCGCTTGTTGCCGGAAACAGAAAGAGCACCGAGGGTCGCGCCATGATAGCTTTGCGAGCGGCTTAGGATTTGATGGCGCTTAGATTCCCCGACCTCAACCTGATATTGCCGGGCCAGCTTCAGCGCAGTCTCAATCGCTTCCGAACCGCCTGATGTGAAGTAAACCGCGCCGCAGCTAAAGCCGTCCCCGGCAAATTCGAGCAACTCCTGCGCATACGCTTCCGCTATCGGGGTTGTGAACTGGCTGCTGTGGACGAATTCCAACTGCCGAGCCTGTTCCGCCATTGCGGCCGGAATTTCGCGAACGCCATGACCGATGAAGTTGACCGCTGCGGATCCGGAGAAATCAAGATATCGCTGTCCGCGCTTGTCCCAGACGTACACTCCTTCTCCCCGCACCGCAGAAGGAAATGCCTTTCGGAACGAACGTCGAAGGAGTGCGGAGCGAGAATATCCTTGACTTGCGCTGGAATCGGCCACGATTCGGATTATGTGGCCACTTGAGCAGGACTGTCAAAACCAGCATAACTGGGAACGACTTTGTTGCGAACGAAGTTCGTGCGGCTTACCTGCGCATCCTCATCACTTTTGGCTGGCGTGCCTTTCCGGCTGCGCCGGGACCGGTGCCAGTCGGTGGCTTGCGCATTCCTTCCAACAGGTCTTTCAGCACTACGGCGTTGTTGTGCTGTTCATCCTTCGCGGCAAAGAGCAGCGTTAGCTTCTTGCGCCCTGCGGCAAGGCGATAAAGTTTGGCGAGCGCATCTCCCGCTTCGGCGTTACTTAATTCCTGGAGATAGCGCTTGCGAAATGCCGCCCATCCGTCCGGACGTGAGTGGAACCACTGCCGCAATTCGTCTGAGGGCGCCAGTTCGCGCAGCCATGCGTCTAATGCAGCCGCAGACTTCTTTACACCGCGTGGCCAGAGCCGGTCCACTAGCACCCGTGCGCCATCAGAGCGCGCTGGCTTTTCGTAAATGCGTTTCACTGCAACCGGCATAGCTTGCCTCTGTTATTTTACTTCCAGGATCGGGTATTCAGCGCTCAGCCATCAGCATTCAGACTGGTCCGTTTGCCGAGGCGCTGGAAACCTTTTGCGCTGAATGCTTCGTGCTGAGTGCCAATTGATGATGACCGTAAAGTCTCGCTCTCTGTCGGCCAATCGGCAATCAAAAACTCGAAGAACAAACGTCTGCCTCTGTGTCCTTGCGGCGATCTCCCTCCTGCTCGTCGCCTGCGATGTGGGACTCCGCAAGACAGACGCGCAACTCGGCCTCAACCCACAGCAGGCCGCTGGACGCCACATTTACGATGAGCACTGCGAGCGTTGCCACTCCGCATATTCTTCACGCGGAAAAAAAGGGCCGAGCATGAAAGGGGTCTTCAAGCGGCAGTTTCTTTCCAAGAGCGGCCTGCCCGCCAATGATCAGCAGGTTGGCGACATCATCCGTTATGGCCGCAATATGATGGCGGGATATTCGCAGATCCTCAATCAACAACAAATGACCGATCTGCTCGCCTACCTGCACACGCTTTGAACGAGCAATTCAGGGCATGCCCTGGGCGTGCATACATTTGAGAGGACCTGGACTAGCCCTTGGGATTTTTTGGAACCAACGCAAGAACTGGCTGACTGCTCATCGCCGAATGCTGGGACTGTAAAATAGGCAATGTGAGCACGGCAGCCATCCCAGAGGTTTCCAGCCAAAATTTTGCATCTGGTCCTGGCTTCACACTGGCACAACGGATTCTGCTTTGGCTGATCACCTGGGGTGGGTTTATCGTGGTCCGGCTGATTGGGCCAACACTGCGTTTTTCCGTGTCCTGGGAAGATGGCGCTCCATCCAGCCTGGAAGAGCGGCCTCTCATCTATTCGTTCTGGCACAGTTGCATGATTCCGGCCATGTATCTATGGCGCGACCTCCAGGTGCGGGTCATGAGTAGCGACAGCTTCGATGGCGAGTACACCGGGCGGATAATGCGCAAATTCGGCTTTGTCAAGGTTCGTGGTTCAAGCAGCCGGGGAGCGGTGCGAGCGCTGCTGTCCATGCGCCGGGAACTGGAGGAAGGCTGGAAGGTGGCGTTTACCATCGATGGTCCGCGAGGGCCGCGCTATGTCGCCAAACCGGGTCCGGTCACGCTGGCGCGCTCTACGGGTGTCCCCATGGTGGCGTTCCACATTGCGGTCGAGAATGCCTGGGTTTTAAGAACATGGGATAGGTTGATGATCCCCAAACCTTTTTCGCGAGCGTTGATGCGGGTGAGCCGGAAGATCAGCGTCCCTCCCCAGGTCGACAATTTGGAAACGGAGCGCTATCACGCAGAACTGCAATCTGCGCTCGACCGTACGCGCGCGTTCTCCGAGGAAAATTTGCGGAAAGCCGGAACCGCAGAGTTCCCCGTCTTTGCGAGAAAAATGTGAGTGGGTTACCGGTGGCGGGACAGCAAGCGTCTGGGTTTGCCCTCTTCGAATGACGCCGAATCAGTGGCGGCTCCCTTACGGTTCCGGTGATTGCCTTCATCCTGCACGGCTAGTGGCAGAGGCGCGACCGATGTTGATCCCTGGTACTTACTGCGCGCCAAAAGAAGTTTTTCCAGCTCCTCGCTACCCAGCGGTTGCTGTCGTCCGAGCAGATGCGTCACGAGCGCGATTTGCGCAAAATGCTCGACTGTTTCCATCTTCATGTAGGCATGATTCAGGTCGCTGCCGTATGCAACTACGCCATGGTTCGACATGAGAATCGCGTCGTACTGCGGAACCAAGGGTTCCAGCGCCTCTGTGAGCTCTGGCGTGCCCGGTGTGCCGTACTTCGCCAGAGGAATTGATCCCAGTCCGATCACAACTTCGCATACGAGAGGCTGGTTAAGCGCCAGTCCGGCGGCGGCGAAGCCAGTGGCCGTCGGGGGGTGTGCGTGCACAATGCCATGGATGTCGGAGCGGAGACGATAAATCAGCAAGTGCATAGCTATTTCGCTGGAAACATCACGCTTGCCCGCTAGGCGGTGGCCTTGCATATCGACAATGACCAGGTCCGAGGGGCGCATCACTCCCTTGCACATGGAGGTGGGTGTCGCAAGGATGCGATTTTCGCCCAATCGCACGGAGAGATTCCCATCCATCGCAGCTACGTACCCACGCTCGTGCAGTGATTTGCCGAATAAGACAATATCGCGGCGGTGTTGTCGTTCGGTAGACATGATTCGCTACGGGGAGAGGGTCTTGCTACGGCTCGCGGCTATGGTAACCCACGCGTCATAATGGTTCAATGCCGTTTACAAAAATTCACTCTCGCTCGGCCATGGGGATGCCCGATGCCAGGCTCCTATAATTTCTGAGTGCAGGTTTCCGACTTCCATTACCAACTGCCCCACGAATTGATTGCCCAAGAGCCTCTGCCTGATCGGTCAGCCTCCCGGCTGCTGCATCTGGAACGTGCCTCAGAAGCTCTGTATGACCGCTGCTTTCGTGATTTTCCAGAGTTACTTCGGCCGGATGATCTCGTGGTGTTCAACAATACGCGGGTATTTCCGGCACGGCTGTATGGCAGTCGAAGCGGCTCAAAATCTCAGCCGGTAAGCCCGCGCAATCCTGCCGCACGGGAATTTCTGAAGGGACGGGTCGAAGTTCTTCTCACCCGGCGGATTTCCTACGAGCCTAACGAATGGGAATGCCTAGTCCGTCCAGGGCGGAAGATCGGGATTGGAGAAAAGTTGTTCTTTGGCGATACAGGGCAACTTCAAGGGGAAGTCATAGAACGTGGCAAGTTTGGCCAGCGGAGAATCCGCTTCAGTTCCTCCGAGGATTTCTTTGCCTTAATTGAACGATTCGGCCATGTGCCTCTGCCCCCGTACATTGATCGAGAAGACAATCCCCAAGACCGCGAACGATATCAGACCATTTATGCTCGCGAGCGAGGCTCGGTTGCGGCCCCTACCGCCGGTCTGCACTTCACTCCGAAAATTCTTGCCCGCATACGGGAGCGCGCAATCGTAACCGCCGACATTACGCTGCACGTAGGCTTAGGTACGTTTCAGCCTGTGCGGGTCGAACGCGTGGAGGATCACAAGCTGCACTCCGAGTCATATGTCATCTCTCCTGACGCTGCGGAAAAGATCGACCGCGCCCTCGATTTCGGACGCCGGATTGTGGCCGTCGGGACTACGACCGTCCGCGCGCTCGAGCATTCGGCGAAGGAATCAGGGAGAGTGGTCGCAGGTAGAGCCGAAGCCGATCTCTTCGTCTATCCAGGATATGAACACCCAGGCTACGAATTCCGCGTAGTCCGGGCACTCCTCACTAACTTCCACCTGCCACAATCTACATTGCTCATGCTGGTGTGCGCCTTTGGTGGGACGAGGCCTGTGTTGGCCGCCTATCGGCACGCGGTCGAGCAGAGATACCGGTTTTATTCCTATGGCGATTGCATGTTTCTCGAATAGCATTGGAGCTATACTGAGCGCGGTGAAACATGAGTACACAGGTTCTGTCTAAGGAAGTACCCATTGAGGAGTTCGTCGCCGGCTTGCGCCGCTTCCCCGAACCAGCATTCAGCGACGTGGACCAGATACTAGGTTTTCTTAAGAGCACACCGGTCGCTCCGGATACGCTTCGTTCATATCTGACCTGGGACCGCCAGCATTACACCAGAAACCTCATCGACAAGACCCCACTTTACGAGCTGGTTGCAATCTGTTGGGAGGTCGGGCAGGTCAGCTCGGTGCACAATCATCGCGAGCAGAATTGTTGGATGGCAGTGCCTATCGGCAGATTGATGGTTGAAAATTTCCGGGTTCTAGCCCAGGATCTCGATTCCGGCAAATGCCGCCTGGAGCCGTCAGATACGTGCGAGATGAATTCGGCACATCCTTGCGCTGTCGATCCGCTCGAGCCGGTACACCGCGTCCTGAATCCGGGTGAGTTCAATGAAAGGGCGGTCAGTTTGCACATCTATTCCCGCCCGTTCAACACATGCGTGGTGTATTCGCCGGAGCAGGGAACCTGCGGGGTGATTCAACTGCACTACAACACCGAGTACGGCCGCCCGGTAAAGATATAAGCTTCAACTGAGAACCAGGAACCAGAAACTGAGAACTGGCAATCACGCCTCGACGAACTCTCTCAGCTCACCGGTTCTCAATTCGCGGTGCGCTTCCAAATTTCGCTCCTGCAACGAACCACGTAGGGACGGCCACCCTCGGCTGTCCGGCGGAGCGGTAGTAGTCCGTGGCCTGAAATGTTCTGGTGCTAGTTGCTGCTAAACTTAAGTTGTTGCCTTCCAGAAAGAAATCATCCGCACTTGCCGAAAGTGCTGCCATTCCGGCAGAGCCGAAGCCAGCGTCTAGCCTCAAGGCGGTACTCAGCACCGCAGATGGCCGACGCATTTTTCTAATTGATGCCATGTCGTTTATCTTCCGCGCCTATCACGCCATGGCGCGGCAAAGAGGCATGTCGACCAAGACAGGCCTTCCCACGGCAGCGACGTATGTTTTCGTCAACATGCTTAGGAAGTTGCGCGATGACTTCTCGCCAGAATACCTGGCCGCGGTCTTCGACGTGGCCGCCCCCACGTTTCGTGACCAGCAGGCCGGCGAGATCACGAGCGTACGCAGGTTCGACCTGAAGACCCAGACATTCCAGGAAATTGAGTATCGGGGCTACAAAGCAAATCGCAGCGAGATGCCCGGCGACTTGGCGCAGCAGCTTCCCTATATTCGGCGCGCTCTCGAAGCCTATCGCATTCCGATTCTCGAGCTTGGAGGCTATGAAGCCGATGACGTCATCGGTACGCTGGCCACGAAAGCTGCCACTCAATCCTATCTCGTTTACGTCGTCTCCAGTGACAAGGACATGCTGCAACTCGTGAATGATCGCGTCCTGGTACTCAATCCCCCCAAAGACAATCTGATCTGCGACGCAGCCAAAGTAGAGGAAATTCTCGGCGTCCCGCCCGAGCGCGTGGTTGATGTTATGGCGCTTCGTGGCGACAGCATCGACAACATTCCCGGAGCGCCGGGCATCGGCGACAAGGGTTCAGTTGAACTGATTAAACGATTCGGCACTGTCGAAGCAGCTTTGGATCGCGCGGCAGAAGTTGAGAAAAGGACCTATCGCGAGTCTCTGCAAAACAATCGCGAGGCGGTTGTAATAAGCAAAAAGTTGGCGACCATCGATTGCGATGTCCCTATCGGTCTGGATGTCAATGCAATGAAGGCCGGGGACCCGGACATCCAGGCTCTGCGCGCGCTGTTCGCCGAACTGGAATTCACTTCGTTGCTCAAGGACTTGTTGCCGGTTGTGCAGGTGAGCGATGCTGAATACCAGGAGGCAAAATCCGCTGCGGATGTGGACGCCGTACTCAGCGCGCTTCCGCCGGGCGGAGCGCTGGCGGTGGCTATTGATTCCGAACCCCAGCCCGCAACCGGGCTTGAAGATGAGGCTGAAGGAAGCGACGAAGAGATGCTTCCGCTCGCGAGTGCGGTTCAGGTACCTACGCTCGCGAGGTGCATCGCGATTTCTGCCTCGGCTGGGAAGGCGCTCACGATTTCGCCGGAGGGGGACGCAGGATCGCGCCTCTGCGATGCTCTTGCCGACGAAAAACTGCCTAAGGCGATCCACGACCATAAAACTGCAATTCATTCGCTCGCTGAGCAACGCGGGATCGAGCTTCGTAACGTCCAGCATGACCCTATGCTGTATTCCTACTTGCTCGATCCAACTTACTCCTCGCATCGCCTGGGAGATGTTGCTTTGCGGCGGTTCAGTTTGAAGTTGAGCGGCAACATGGCCGAAGCCGCGGACGTAACCGGCCGGCTGGCCACGTCGCTCCGCCAGGAAGTCGAAGAATGCGGAGTGCTGAAGGTCTACCACGACATTGATCTTCCGCTCGTCCCGGTGCTGGCACGCATGGAGCAGGCCGGAGTGAAGATCGACCGCAAGGCCCTTTCCGCAATGTCTTCGCGCCTGGAGCATGAAGTCGAGATCAAGGCGCGGGAGATCTACCAGCACGCCGGATGCGAATTCAATGTCAACTCTCCCCGCCAGCTTGGGGATGTGCTGTTCAATAAGCTGAACCTACCCAAGCCGGTGAAGTATGGAAAAGGGAAGACAATCTCAACCGCCGTCGACGTGCTGGAGGTCCTAGCGGCCACCCACGAAGTGCCGCGCCTCGTGCTCGAATATCGCCAACTGGCGAAATTGAAATCCACCTACGTGGATGCTCTGCCTGCGCTGCTCAACTCCACCACTGGACGTTTGCATACTACTTTCAGCCAAACCGGAACTGCTACCGGAAGGCTCTCATCGGCCAATCCCAATCTGCAGAACATACCCATTCGCACTGAACTGGGCCGCGAAATTCGCGCAGCCTTCACCGCCGAACCCGGACATGTGATCCTCGCCGCTGATTATTCGCAGATCGAATTGCGGCTCCTGGCCCACTTCTCAAAGGATCCGCTGCTGGTCGAGGCATATCGTCGCGGCGATGACATTCACGCGCTTACCGCATCGCAGGTGTTTGGTATTCCGCCGCTCATGGTCACCCCTGAGCACCGGCGCCAGGCAAAGGTCGTGAATTTCGGAATCGTTTACGGGCTTTCGCCCTTCGGACTGTCGCAGAACCTTGGCATCGAGACCACCGAGGCGAAGCGCTTCATCGAGGCCTATTTTGAGAAGTACAGCGGTGTACGCAAGTTCATCGATAAAACACTGGACGAAGCCCGCCGCGAACAAAAAGTTAAGACGCTATTCGGACGAGTGCGGCCCATCCCAGATATCAACAGCAAGAATGCAAATCTGCGAGGATTCGCCGAGCGAACCGCGGTCAACACGCCTCTGCAAGGCACGGCGGCAGATTTGATCAAGATGGCGATGATCCGAATCGACGCTGCGATTATCGGAGGTGGGCTGAAATCCCGAATGACTCTGCAGGTTCACGACGAATTGGTCTTTGAAGTTCCGGAAGAAGAGAGTAACGTGATGCGAACCCTCGTTCGGGAGCAAATGGAGAACGTGCATCCCCTGACCGTCCCGCTGCTAGTGGAGATCGGTGTGGGAAAGAATTGGAGGGACTTGGAGTGAAGTATAGGCTTAGCCGAGCCGGCGAGACGCCGGCGCTACTATCTAATATCGGAAGTGTTCCCAGCCTTGAGGACGTAATTCGCGCGCCGTCCCCTGCTGGTTGATCATGACGATTTTATTTGTTCTTTTTATTTGCCCGATTTGCGTGATGTCAACGCCCGCAATCCGTGAGGGAATGCGCTTTCCTCGTGGTGCGGTGAAAAGCAATTCGTAATCCTCTCCGCCATGCAGTGCAAAGCGAAGATCCACTGCGTGAGCCGGTCTTTCGATGCTGGCCTTGGGAAGCGCCTGTTCGAGAATCTCAGCGCCAACGCCGCTCTCTCCGCAAATGTGGGCGATGTCAGTCGACAGACCGTCGCTAATATCAATCATCGCGGCTGCCAGGTTCTTCTCCCGAAGAAAACGGCCCACCTCGATTCGCGGAACAGGGTAAAAGTGCTGTCGAAAATCGCGAGGACGAACTCGGCTTTTTCCATCAAATAAGAGCTTCAGAGTGGCTGCAGAGCCACCCAGGTCGCCGGTCACGTAAATCCGATCCCCGGGCCGGGCGCCGGAGCGAAAAATGGCTCTTCCCTTGGGCACCGACCCGACGACTACAATATCGGCCGCGACTCCACGTGGAGATTCCGCTATATCTCCGCCTGCGAGACTCACATCAAATTTTTCGGCGAGCTTAAGCAGCCCGCGCAGAAACCCATCCACCCACTTCTGCGGCAATTTCCGTGGCAGAGCCAATGAAAGGAACGCAGCGACGGGCTCGCCGCCCATGGCCGCGATGTCGCTCAATCCGCGCGCGAGGCATCGGTGGCCAACTGACTCCGGTGGATGCCATTCGCGCCGAAAGTGAACACCTTCCAGGCTGAAGTCGGTCGTAACCAGCGTCTGGTGACCATCGCGTATTTTCAGTACTGCAGAGTCATCGCCGATTCCGACGACAAGGCTGCGCCCTTGCACCGCCTTCCGACGAATACGAGCGATCAGCGCTTTTTCTGACATCGGCATGGCGAATGCCAATATAGACGAAAAACAAATCCGCTCTGTGTTGGAATTGCTCTCCTTCTCCGGGCAACCTCACTCCTCAGCAGCTTCATCTATCGAACGCCTGCATGGGCCCCACGCCTGTGCATAAGTCGCAAACCTGCGGGCAAGGCCGATCCGCCAGGCTGGCCCGCGCTATCAAATTGCCAGGGTCACCGAAAGTAACCTGTCCGAAAGGACCACGTTTTATTACCGGGCCTTGGTAATTCAAATCAGGCCCTACCGCCGTTGACAGGGGGGAACCTACTTTGTTACCGTTGCCAAGCTGTTTCCGAATACCTCTGGCTGAGCTAAGTGCTGGATCTGGCTTGGATTGCAGCCAAAAGAGTTTCTGGTTTTTCCCGGTTCCGGTAGGACGCGGGCTCGGATCGTCCCCATCCCAAGGTGGGAGTGAAGCCCGTATTCAGGACGAAATCGAAGGTGTGCTCGCGTGTGAGCAGGCCCAAGATCATGCGGTTCTGAGCACTAACGGAAGGAAAAAATTGCGCAAACGCTTCTACATTCTTTTTGTCGCTCGGGGTAATGACGGACAACTCCGCAAGATTCCTATCCCACTTCACTATCTATACGTGGTCATAGTGGGGGCGGTGATTGGGGGGCTTAGTCTGACGGGCATTGCCAGTTCCTATTTGCGGATGGTCTTCAAGGTCTCGCAATTTGACCAGCTGCGGAGCGAGAAGGAAGAGTTGAAGAACCGCTATTCGCGGTTGGAACAGGTAGCGACAGAACGGGATATTCAGGTCGCCTCGCTCGGCTCATTGGCCGGCGAGGTTTCGTCGCTGTACGGCCTCAAGCCCGACCAAGGGCTTGTGGCGACCGCCACCGACCACATTCAGGACGCCCAAATTAATTCCTCCCTCGATCAACTTTACGCGCTCAGAACTTCAGCATTGACGGGCGCGACCATGACCGGCATTTCGCTCGGTCTTACTCGCAACGTGACCACCGCCGACTGGGCGCGGGCGAATTCCGCTCCCAACCTTTGGCCAGTGGAAGGCCCCGTTACCGGCTCCTTTGGGGAACGAATCGATCCCTTCAACGGCGAAGGAGCCTTTCATAGCGGCATCGATATAGGCTCGTCACTCGGGCAGCCGGTCATTGCGCCTGCAGATGGCGTGGTTCTATTCGCTGACTTTATGGGCGGATACGGTCGTGCCGTAATCGTTGATCATGGTCGCGGGATTACCACTCGTTACGGGCATCTCGGGAACTTTGCGGTGGCTCCCGGACAGCACGTACAGCGTGGCGACATCCTGGGATACGTTGGACTGAGCGGCCGCTCTACGGGGCCTCACCTCCACTACGAGGTTAGGATCAACGACACCCCGGTCAATCCGCACAAATATCTTCGCTTGACCGTCGCCAACGTTGGTGGGTTCTCCGCGGGAAGCTGAAACACAGACTAACGGACTCTTTACTGTCTTAGCCCCATCCACTTTTCTGACACCACAATCGAATTCCCCGGATTGTGCGGGTCGTAGCGAACTGACGTTGGCAGGCCTAGCCGGCAAGAATGCAGATTGATCCACTGCCGCAGATAAGTCACATCCTGCGAGGCTTCATAGGAAACACCAGCTACATCATATTGGTAGATGAGCAAGGTTGATGGTTTCTGCCCGGAATCCATCTCTTGTACGTCAATCACCGTACCGTCGGTGATACGTCCGATTTGATCAAGCCACTGACGGCGTTCGCGCTCCAGATCATCGGCGGTTTTGGGTTTGCGGCGCAGGAGAAGATAAATGGCGAGGACCACGCCAGAGACAACCAGTATCAGACTATAGAGGCGAAGTGGAATCATAACTGCGGAAGAGATGGCGCTTCAGCAAACCAGGATAAGACCAGAAGCCGAATCAGGGAAGATACAGAGTTGGTTACGGAAGTCGGCCCGCCGCAAATCATCATCTGGGGAGAGCCTGAGAACTGGGTAGTTTCCCATTTTCGCCTCGCAGGGATATCAAAGAACTCCCCTCACGCTTACTGTGCTCTGGGACTATAATCGGCAGTTTGCCTGGTGAAGCAGTGCGCGTGCTTTTGCTCAGCGATATTCACTCAAACCTTGAGGCGCTCGAGGCTTGCCTTGCGGCTGCGCCGCCATATGACCTTGTAGTGAATCTGGGAGACATTGTTGGTTACGGGGGCAGTCCGAATGAGGTTATCGAGCGCTCGCGAGAGTTGGGGAAGTCATTCGTTCGCGGCAATCACGACAAGGCAGCGGCGGGCCTGATGGATCTCGCGGACTTCAATCCAATAGCCGGCTTAGCCGCCCTCTGGACCCGGGAGCAGCTCAGCGCTGACAACCTGGAGTGGCTGCGCTCTCTCCCTCCTGGCCCAATTCAGGTCGACGGTGTTCCCAATGTCCAGTTCGTGCATGGTTCTCCGGTTGACGAGGATGAATATGTAGTCACTCTGCGCGATGCCATTGAACCGCTGCTGATATCAAATGCCGCAGTCACTTTTTTCGGGCATACGCATTTGCAGGGAAGTTTTTCGTCCAGTAATGCTGCCAGTGATTTTTTTCGCCCTTTATATAACACTGTCGGCCAGAGGGAGCAGAGCGAGTTTCCACTCAAGAGCGGGTTGCGATATCTGGTGAATCCTGGCTCCGTGGGACAACCGCGGGATGGTGACTGGCGCGCTGGCTTCGCGGTGTATGACTCTGAGGAGGCTATCGTGACGTTCTGCCGCGTGCCCTACAATTTGAAGGCTTCCCAGGAGCGCATTCTGGCGGCGAACCTGCCGCAGCGCCTTGCGGCGCGGCTTGCAGCGGGCAGGTGAATCCCAAGTTTGTTCCAGCCGTGCACGCAACTCATCTTGTAAACTCGGAAGATGCCCTCTATTCGCGAGACTGGCAAGCTTTTTAGTGAATCGCCGACGAAAATACCGGCGCATTATCTGATCGCGCACAGCGACGGGGGGGCGCGCGGGAATCCAGGCCCCGCTGGCTATGGGGTCATTATTCACGACGAGAGCGGACGAAAAATCGCGGCGTTGAGCCAGTATCTGGGCCATCAGACTAACAACTTCGCGGAGTATCAGGCACTGATTGCTGCCCTCGAGTATGCCATTCATCACGGACACAAAGCACTCGAGCTGATCAGTGACTCTGAGCTTCTGGTACGGCAGGGGCATATACAAGGTTAAGAATCCCGCGCTGCGGGATCTTCATGCGCGGGCGAAAGAATTGATCGCCCAACTGGATTGGTTTTCGATTGAACATGTTCTTCGCGAGCACAACCGCGAGGCCGACCGCTTGGCAAACGCCGCCATGGACAAGGGCATGGGGCGCGGAGAGCGGGAGTCGCCCAATTTGGCGGCGGCGCACGAATACGAGGGAGTTGTCGAGAACGGTGTGGTGAAAATTTTGAATGGCAGCTTGCCGGAAGGCGCGCACGTACAGGTGCGAGTGAGGAAATAGCTCATTCCGCCGACGTGTGGTCGTGGACAATCTTCCAGCCGTCGGGAAATTTGCGGAAGAGCAGCGTGAACAGTCCGTGCGGCGTTTTCCCATCCTTCATAGTGAGCTTCCACGCTCCCCGCACGAAGGCGGCATCGGACGCGAGCGGCGCTATTTGGAGATCCGAAAACTGAAGCTGCCCCATCTCGTGGCCTTCGCTTTGATATCGGGTGCGATAGCGCTCAAGGGTATCTTGCCAGCCGGTAGTCACATTCGCGCCGGAGAAGAATGTCAGATCTGGCGAATTCCAGTAGCCGGACATGAAGGCTTCGAGGTCATGCCGGTTCCAGGCGTCCTGCTGGCGCACGAGCACGTCGCGAACGGCTGCTTTGATCTGAGCATTTGAATCCTGGGCGGATGTGCCAAGTGAGAGGCTCAGGAAAAAAGCGATGCTCGCAAATACGGTGCGCATGAGACCCCCTAGCGCTGACAGTATAGACAATAAGGACTTGCCCAGAATGAATGACAGAATGTTCCGGTATTTTTTTGAGGATCGGAAGAAGAGATTTGACTATGCCCGAGTCTTCTTACTCTTTGTGGTCACCACACGCGCAACTTCCCACGGGCGCTTGGGGCGCTCGGCCCAGGGCTTGTCGCGGTCCTGAATACGATCGTAATGATAAGACTCGCTCACAGTACCAAGGGATTCGTTATAGAGGCTGGGTAATGCCAGAGCTTCCTTCAGTTCTTCAGTGAATTGCTGGAGTGATTTTAGATGGTCGGCGGTCGCCGGGACTTCCGTCTTGGCAGTCTTGAGAAATTGCTGGTATCCGCGGTTCACGAGTTTGGAGATTTCGCCACCGATCAAATATCCGGGATACGCGAATATCTTCACGCCATCATCGCCATTTTTTTGAATGGCCGCAGAACAGTTGTATTTCTTGAGGAAGACGCGGCCCTGCATACCGGGCGCTTCGATCAAATCGAAACCGTGATCCCGCAGCCAGTTCAGCGCGTCTTCGTAACTCCGTTGCTCTACCTTGCTTGACATCGTGCTGTTGAGTCCCCCTCGCGGCCAATTAGTTAGATGCGCATCCTGACAAAAGGAGCAATTGTGAGGTTCCCCTTGGATCGAATCACGCTCTTTTATAATCTAAACTCCAGTCGGTTTCGCGTTTTTCGGAATTTTCATACATTACGTTAGTCATAGTCTGCGCCCAAGTCTGAATGCGACCAGCTTCCAGCAAATCGGCCCAAGTACGCGATTCTATGGACAAATCTCGCGCTGAATGGGAAAGAGTGTCGGATTCTCGTGCGCTCGGGCAACACACGCTAGAGCGCGTGGGGAACACGCCGCTGCTGCGTCTCGAGCAAGTCGCGAGAGACCTCCCTAACATTCAGCTGCTTGGAAAAGCGGAATGGATGAACCCGGGTGGATCGGTGAAGGATCGTGCGGCGGCGAACATTGTATCGGAGGCGCGCGCGGCCGGTCGTCTTGGTCCCGGCAAGATTCTGCTGGATTCTACCAGCGGAAATACAGGCATTGCCTACGCAATGATGGGTGCGGCTCAGGGTTTCCCGGTCACGTTGTGCATGCCGGAGAACGTTTCGCCCGAACGCAAGCACATTCTGCGCGCTTATGGCGCCAATATTATTTATACCGACCCGGCGGATGGATCTGATGGCGCAATCCGCAAAGCCCGCGAACTTTACGCCACCGAGCCGGAGAAATATTTCTACGCTGATCAATATTCGAATGACGCCAACTGGCGTGCTCACTATTTGGGCACTGCCAATGAACTTTGGCAGCAGACGGAAGGCCGCATCACGCATTTTGTCGCAGTGCTTGGCACCAGCGGGACTTTTGTCGGAACTGCCCGACGGTTGAAGGAGTTGAACCGGCAAGTTCGCTGCATTTCTCTCCAGCCGGATTCTGCCTTTCACGGGATTGAAGGGGCGAAACACATGGCGACCGCGATTGTGCCCAAGATTTACGATGCTTCGCTCGCCGATGAGGATATCGGTATCTCGACTGAAGACGCGCATGCCATGGTCCGCCGGCTGGCGCGAGAGGAAGGGCTGCTGGTCGGAATCTCAGCCGGTGCGGCGGTGGTTGGCTGCCTGCAGGTGGCGCGGTCGCTGGGGAAAAATGAGCAGGCGGTGTTCGTAACGATCCTGCCGGACTCAGGAGACAAATATTTCAGCGAGCGGTTTTGGGAAGAAGGATAGAGATAATGCAGAAGTAAGAAGTGAGAATGCAGAAATAAGGCTAGTCCCGGATTTATCCCGGATTTTCTACTCCCTTCTGAATTCTGACTTCTTCCTTCTGAATTCCTATTCACCAATGCTGAAAATCGCCAAGTCTCACTACGACTCCATTCGCCAGCACGGGGAGGAGACCTATCCGCATGAGTGCTGCGGCGTTCTGCTGGGGCAAATGGATGGGGACGCGCGAGTGGTTACATCCATCGCGCAGGCCGGCAACACGAGGCTTGACTCGCTGCACAACCGCTACAACATCGATCCCAAAGATTTGATTCGCATTCAACGCGAGGGGCGTGAACGCGGGGAGGATATCATCGGTTTCTACCACTCGCACCCTGACCACCCTGCTCGGTGGTCGCAAACCGATTTGGCCGAGGCCCACTGGTTCGGTTGCTCTTATGTGATTACCAGCGTGGAAAAGGGCAAAGCAGCAGTCACGAACTCATTCGAGCTTACGGGCAACGAAGAGAACGACAAAAAGTTTATCGATGAAAATCTAGATATCGTTTAGCTGAGCTCGAAGTGTCCTGCAATTACAGGTTCTTCTGTAGTGGCATCGCCATTTACCAGTAATTTCCTGCCGCACATTTCGGTACGACAGACGCCAACTCAAAGCCTCGCATCAGAATGGCAGCACGGTTCGGTAGTGAAAATTCGGTTTCGAGGTCAAACATGCTCTGGACGATTTTCGTGATTCTGCTGATTCTGTGGCTGCTCGGGTTAGTCAGTTCCTACACGCTGGGCGGATTCATCCACATTCTGCTGGTGCTGGCGATCGTCGTACTGGTAGTTAACCTGTTGAGCGGACGCCGCGCAGTCTGATCGAATACCGACGCTAGAACCGGCCGCAAGATGATTGCGTCACGGAGGGCCCTCTCTCCTCCGTGGCACCCATCCGCCGTCCCTCAGCATTGTTTGGCTTGCTCTGCCATTAGATCTTGACGAGCGAGCTCTGCCCCGACCGCAGTAAACGATGGAGGTCTGGGATGGCCAACCCTGCGCCAATCCTGTTACCCTGACCTCCATGTCGGAAACCCTCACGCGATCAAAATCGTTCCTCAGCAGCAAGGTCGCGCACTTCACTGAGTCGGTGATTCGCGAAATGACGCGGCAGGCGATGCAATATGGCGCGGTGAATCTGGCTCAAGGTTTTCCGGATTTTCCGGCTCCACGCGAAATCAAGGAATCGGCACAGGAGGCGATCGCGGGAGATGTGAACCAGTACGCGATTACCTGGGGAGCAAAGAATCTGCGTGATGCCATTGCCCGGCAAATGCAGCAGTGGCAAGGGATCAGTGTCGATTCCGAGAGAGAGCTTACGGTTTGCTGTGGCTCGACGGAGGCGATTGTTTCGACGCTGCTGGCGGTGTGCAACGCAGGCGACGAAGTGATCATCTTCGAGCCGTTTTACGAAAACTACGGGCCGGATTCGATCATTTCAGGTGCAAAACCGCGTTTCGTGAAGCTGCATCCGCCAGACTCGCCTGATGGCGAATGGATGTTCGACCCGCGCGAGTTGCGAGATGCGTTTCACAACAACACCAAAGCCATCGTAGTAAACACGCCAAACAATCCAACCGGAAAAGTGTTCACACGCGCCGAACTGGAACTGATTCGCGATCTTTGCGTGAAGTTCAATGTACTTGCCATCACAGACGAAATTTACGAGCACATCCTGTATGACGGCGTCGAGCACATCTCGATCGCTTCGCTCGACGGCATGCGCGAGCGCACGGTCACGATCAGTGGCATGTCAAAAACATATGCGGTGACAGGGTGGCGCGTTGGCTGGACCGTGGCTCCTCCCGAGATCACAAACGCGATTCGCAAAGTGCACGACTTTTTGACTGTCGGAGCGCCTGCTCCGTTGCAGGAAGCCGGAGCGACGGCCTTGAGTCTGCCGCCAAGTTATTATCAGCAGCTCACGGAAGGGTATCGGCGGCGGCGTGACCGGCTTGTTCCCTCGCTGACGCAGGCTGGGTTCCGCTGCTACCGCCCACGCGGCGCGTATTACGTGATGACCGACATCAGCTGTTTCGGATTTCCCGACGATGTGGCCTTCACGCAATATCTGGTGAAAGAAATAGGCGTGGCCGCGGTGCCCGGATCGAGCTTCTACAATGATCCGCGCGATGGGGCGTGGCAGGTGCGATTCACCTTCTGCAAGCGGGATGAAACCTTGGATGAGGCGGCCAGACGGTTGGGAAGGTTGCGCCGGGCCTGACCCTAAAGCTCTGCGTGCACGATTCCGGTGCTTGCTGATATCTCGCATGATTTCCGCTAAAAATGGCCGTAAGCGCATATTTGTGTTCTGGCATAATGACTATGGTCACGGTAAATAGTCATGAAAACCATGCCTGCCGGAAAATTCAAGGCAGTTTGTCTAAGAATTATGGATGAAGTGCAGTCAACGCGTCAGCCTTTGATGGTCACCAAGAAAGGACGCCCGGTGGTAAAACTGGTGCCAGTCCCTTCGTTGGCTGATGATGTTTTTGGATGCATGAGAGATGAGGTAGAGATCGTCGGTGATATCGTTGCCCCGGCTGTGCCGCTTAAAGACTGGAAGGTTCTGCGGTGATCCTGCTGGATACGCATGTTCTTGCCTGGTTGGTGGCGCAACCCGAAAAGCTGTCGCGTCGCGCGGCTTCGGCCATTCGCAGGGAGCGGGCCAGTGATAGCCTGGCGATTTCCGACATCACTGTGGGAATTGGCATTTCTTTTCTCTCGGGGGATTCTCCGTTCGCACGGAACAGTAGAGAACACAATTCAGACTTTTTCTGACTCGCACTGGCGTCAATGTCCGCCCAATTACAGCGGAAGTTGCCGCTCTGGCCACCCAGTTTCGGGAAAGCTATCCGAAAGATCCCGTCGATCGGCTGATTGGGGCTACAGCTCGCGCCGAGGGCCTTGCGCTACCCGCGACGAGATGATTCGCAACAGCCCTTTGCTCAAGACGATCTGGTAAACGCCGTCATTTCTAGCTCCCGTTCATCTTTATGAATTAGGTTATTTCAAAACAGCCCGTGCCCGCATTCCGCTTCTCAGTGGTTTTCGATACCATGTAGTGCAAAAGAATTGTGAGGCCACTATGCCTGACTTCACTCTGCGGGTAAACGGCGGTGAGCGGAAGGCGGATGTTTCGCCGGACACGCCACTGCTTTGGGTTCTGCGTGACACGCTGCAACTAACCGGAACGAAGTTTGGCTGTGGCGCTGGGCTGTGTGGGGCGTGTACGGTCCACGTTGACGGTAATCCTGTGCGCTCCTGTTCGACGCCGGTGTCGCAAGTTGCAGGGAAGAGCATCACCACAATTGAGGGGCTGTCCGCGAATGGGCTGCATCCGCTGCAACAAGCCTGGATTGCGGAGGAAGTTCCGCAATGCGGGTACTGTCAAACGGGCCAGATCATGGCGGCGGCAGCGCTGCTGGCAAAGACTCCACAGCCTTCGGACGATCAGATCGCGCAGGCGATGAATGGGAACATTTGCCGTTGCGGAACGTACGATCGCATTCGGCGGGCAATACATCGCGCGGCGGGCGCGGGAGGTGCGCGATGAGTACTCCAGTATCAGCACCAGCTAAGGCAAAAGGTCCCGCAGTCTCGCGCCGCGAGTTTATCGGGATTGGTCTGGCCGCGGGAACGGGACTCGTTGTGGGATTTTATCTACCGCACGGTTCCGCAACTGGCAAGGATGCGTTTGCTCCCAATGCTTATTTGAGAATTTTGCCGGATGGAAAGATCACAGTCGTGGTGGCTCGCTCAGAAATCGGACAAGGCGTGCGCACTTCGCTCCCGATGATTCTGGCGGAGGAACTGGAAGCCGACTGGAAGCAGATTGAAATTGAGCAGGCTGGCGCGAGCACGTTGTTCGGTGATCAGAGCACGGGTGGAAGCGCCAGTATAAAGACTACGTGGGATCCGATGCGCAAAGCGGGAGCAGCAGCACGCGAGATGCTCATTAGCGCGGCGGCGCTGCAGTGGGGCGTGGGGCGCGACACGTGCAAGGCTGAAAATTCCAGTGTGGTGCACAGCGCGACAAATCGGCGGCTGAGTTACGGGCACTTAGCAAAGAGAGCTTCGACATTGCCGATTCCGACTGATCCGCCGCTGAAGCAGGCGAAGGATTACAAAATTGTTGGCAAGCCATTGGCTCGCCTGGACACGCCTGCGAAGGTAACGGGCACGGCCATCTACGGTATAGATTTCCGCTTGCCGGAGATGAAATATGCTGTGCTGGCGCGGTGTCCGGTTTTCGGTGGCAAGGTTGCGAGCTTCAATGATGCGGAGGCAAAGAAAGTTTCCGGCGTGAGCTATGTGGGCAAGATTAGCGATTCGGCGGTCGCCGTTGTGGCAAGCAGCGTTTGGGGCGCGATGGAAGGGCGCCGCGCGCTCAACGTGAGCTGGGATGAAGGGCCGAATAAGGATCTGAATTCAGGACAGATTTACGATTCGCTGAAGAAGGCTGCATCGGGCAAGGCTGCGTCGCTTTATTCGGTGGGCGATGTGACGAAGGCAGCGGGAAGGCGGATTACTGCCGCGTATCAGCTTCCATTCATGGCGCACGCGCCGATGGAGCCGGGCAACTGTGCGGCGCATTATCGTGGATCGAAATGCGAATTATGGGCGCCCACGCAGGTTCCGCAGGATGTTCGTGACTCGGTGGCGCAGGCTGTTGGCCTCGATGCTGATCAGGTGAAAGTAAACGTCACGCTGGCGGGCGGTGGATTCGGGCGGCGGCTGGAACATGATTACGGAGTGGAAGCGGCTCTGGTTTCGAACGCGATTAACGGACCGGTGCAGGTGCTGTGGACGCGTGAAGACGATATGCGGAATTCAACGTATCGTCCGGCAAGTTATCACGAGTTGAACGCAAAGCTGGATGGGCACGGGTGGCCGGTGGCGTTCTCGCATCGCATTGTGATGCCTTCGATCAACGGGCAGAAAGGAACTCCAACCGATGGCGGGATCGACCCGGAAGTTAAGGATGAGGCTTCATTCGTCTACGCGTTTCCGAACGCTTCAATCGAATACGTGATGACGCAAACTCCGGTGCTGCTCGGGTGGATGCGATCGGTTAACGCTTTGCAGGTGGCCTTTGCGGCTGAGTCATTCATGGATGAACTGGCAGTAGCCAGCGGGAAAGATCCCCTGGAGCTGCGCTTGCACTTGCTCTCGCAGGATCAGAACCTGAACGGATGGCAAACGGGGCGGATGCGCGGTGTGCTGCAACTGGCCGCAGATAAAGCTGCATGGGGCAAGCCGCGGGCAGCGGGGTATTTTCACGGAATTGCATGCTTCGGCTCATTCAACAGCTACGCGGCTGAGGTAGTTGAGATTTCTATGGAGAACGATCAGCCACGGGTGCATCGCGTGGTCGCAGCAGTGGACTGCGGGCAGGTGGTGAATCCGAACATCTTGGAGCAGCAGATTCAAGGCGCGGTGGTGTTTGCTCTCACAAACGCTTTACACGGGCAAATCACGATTGACAAAGGGCGCGTGGTGCAGGGCAACTTCGATGATTATCCGCCGGTGCGCATGAAAGAAGCGCCGGCAGTCGAGGCTTATCACGTTGAGAGCACAGAAGCGCCAACCGGAATCGGGGAGCCTCCAGTGCCGCCGCTCGCGCCGGCTCTATGCAATGCGATTTATGCGGCGACGAAGAAGCGAATTCGGGCGTTGCCGATCTTGAGCAGCTGACCACAGAGGGCACAGAGGAACACAGAGGATTTCTCTCTTATCATCATTAATTTCTACGGTGCGAGCTCTTACCGCGCTCGCGAGCTGGTTCTTACGTCTTCTGCCCGCCTGCACATCCATAGTTTTCGAATATAACTTCACTGCACGGTGGGGAAGTTTTCTTGTTCCCCAACGATGAGTTCAAAAATTGTGATGTTCTGGCCAAAATTCCGCACGTTTAGGTTGGGATACTGCGAAAATTTCGTCTGGAGTTCACGAACCAAAGCGATATCCCATCCCATTTGAACTACCCAAACTGCCTCTCCGGATTTTAGGCCGTGCGTGCGCAGCATTTCATTCCACTTGGGAGGGAATGTCTCGGCTGTAAAGCGGTTTGTGCTCCCCTCTGTGGCTATGACGTTGTGCGCGTCGCATTGGAAGGTCAGAAAGCCCGGGATCGGCCGGTCGAAGGGCACAGGCCGCTGATGGCAGAGATAGTGGCCCAGCATAAGCGCAGCCTGATTGTCGGCGAAGATCGGGTCGGTCGTGGGAATTTGGCTATCGATAAAGGCGATCGCTCGGTTCATCTGGGCAATGTTCTGGTCTGTGCGAGGGATGTAAGGACGATGCGGCGCTCCGAAAAGGTTCGATACTATAACGATGATCAGGGCTGCAGCAATTCCGTGAGTAACACGCTCGCGGGTGATTTTGGCAATTGAGACACTGATCGCAGGTATGGCAAACATCGCAAGGAATACGGAGTGCCGTGTGCCTCCGTAGGGATATATTCCGGCGAGGGCGAAGGCGCAATTTATGACGAATGGGATAACAAGAAGAAATCCGAGCGGGCGAGATGTTATGCGGGGCTTCGTTGGATCTCGTTTTGATCTGATGAGTAGTACAATTCCCGCGATAAAGAGCGGAAACATAACATCGCCGACGGCCAACTGCCCAAATAAGAATTGCAACACGCCCCCGGTTCGGGCAAAGATGAACAGAAGAGGGTTGTCGCGATGAGGCTGGTAATAGGAGTTGAGGAGATAAGCATCCTGCATGAAGCCGTGCAGGACGTTGGATCCACTGAACGCTCTGGATAATCCTGAGATGTAGACCACATACAAGAACAGGCTGATTCCCAGGGCACCCACCTGGCCTGCGCACCATGTGATAAGCACTCTGGCCGACGGACTAGATGAGCGCAGCCGCACCAGTGCATAGACTGCCAACCAAGC
>Ga0070717_10000655_pt1 | contig 22229 bp, 19 predicted proteins | sample LARL113metaG_FD_71366 | JGI IMG/M metagenome (GOLD analysis project Ga0070717, IMG submission 71366) | Corn, switchgrass and miscanthus rhizosphere microbial communities from Kellogg Biological Station, Michigan, USA - LAR L11-3 metaG | ecosystem: Host-associated > Plants > Roots > Rhizosphere ...
TCACCGCCCGCATCGACGCGGTGGAAGCCGACCAGGTGCAGGCCATGGCCCAGCGCCTCTTCGACCCTGCCCGCATCGCTGTCACCCTCCTCGGCCGCCTCGACGGCATCAAGCTGAATCGGACGCGGGTGGTGTGTTGAGAAGCAGCTTCTAGCTGCTAGCTTCTAGCCCGTTCCCAGCCAGGGGTGGATTCGTCGGTTCATGTCGTGCCGGTGGATGTCGAACGGATCAAGCTAGGAGCTAGGAGCTAGCAGCTAGAAGCTGCCTCTTTGAGCGTTCCATTTCCCAAGCGCGTCTATCCGTTGTAGCATTTTGTCGGATGCGCTCTGTTCGCACGGACGCTCCCACGAGGGCTGTCAAACCCATGGATAACAACATTTGTCTCTGTCGCGCCCCCAGGAGTGCGAGGCGCATGCGTCGGGCCAACGGCTTCACCTTGATGGAATTGCTGATCGTGATGGCGATCATCGCCATTCTCATGCTCATTGCCATCCCTACCGTCGGCAGCCTTAAAAAGAAAGCCAACGACCTCTCCGCCGTTCAGTCCATCCACACCATCATGAACGCCGAGAACATGTACGAATCGAATTATCCGACCAACGGATACGCTTGCGCCGTGAGTGCGCTGGGCGGAGATCCGAAGAGCGGGCCTCCCACGCCTACAGCCGCACAGTTGCTGCAGCCCGACCTCGCCTCGGGGGCCAAGTCCGGCTATATCTTCACCGTCAGCAATTGCACCAAGGTGAACCTGGGCGGCACCGACCGCATCACCGGGTACACGGTTACGGCGGTTCCCCAGACGGTGGGCCAGACCGGCGACCGCGCCTACTGCGCCGATCAGTCCGGCATCATCAAGTATGACCCGGCCGGCGGCACCAACTGCACCCAGACTCTGGGGCAATGAGCCTGCGGAACCGGTTCAGGCGTGGCGGCCTGCTTATTGTGGTCGCCGCGCTGTCCTCAACGATCCTTTACGGTCAAAAACACCCGGCTTCCGTGCTGGAGTCCGCGACGAACGCCGCGCCCGATCTGCATGCGCTCGCCAGGCGCGTGGATCAGCACTACAACACGCTGCATTCGCTCCGGGCCGCATTCACTGAGAGCTACGTGGGCCTCGGCATGCGCCGCCAGGAGAGCGGCACGCTGCTGCTGCTCAAGCCGGGCCGCATGCGCTGGGACTACTCCGCGCCTCCCGGCAAGGTCTTTCTGCTGGACGGAAAATACGCGTGGTTCTACGCGCCGGGCGATGCCCAGGTGCAGCGCATAAAGGCCAAAGAGCTGGACGATCTGCGCTCGCCGTTGCGATTCCTGCTGGGCCACACTGAGTTGGAGAAGGAACTGACCGATCTCATGCTGAAGCCCGCGCCGAATGGGGAATTCACGCTGACCGGCCAGCCCAAAGAACAGGAGAAGCGCATCCCGCGGCTCACACTGACCGTGACCAGCGGCGGTACGATCACCGCCATCGAGGTCGAAGAGATCGATGGCGCCATTACCAGTTTTACATTCAGCGGAGAGGTTCCCAACGCCCCCATCCCCCCCGGCACATTTAAGTTCACCCCGCCCGCGGGAGTGCCGGTCATCGATACCCGGCCACCAGTGTGAGAAAGGCAGGGATTAGGGATGATTAGGGATTGGGATATTTCATCCTCGATGCGCATTGGTCTTCTGATCCCTAATTCCATTCCCTAATTCCTGCCTTATCTCCACGCGCCCAGAATTACTCCCATCACAGTCAACGCGACCGTCAGATAGCCTCCGTTAATGAGGACGTATTTCCAGGAGCGATGTTCGAACACCGCGACAATGCCGATTCCCACGGCGACCCATCCGGCGCCTGCCAGAAACCCTGCAGCGGCGCCAAAAGCCAGGGTCGTCCCGGGCGCGTTGAGGAACATGGCCAAGTTGACCGCCATCACCAGGCTCAGCAGGAATGCGATCAAAAAGCCCTTCGCTCCGGCCGGCGCGGGATCGCCGGAAAAGCCGTTGGCGCGCTTCCATGCTGCGCCCAACAACGCCGGAGAGTACCATAGGCCGCCGATCAGAAATGCCGAAATCGAAGCGGCCACAATCGCCCAGACATTCAGAGTATGAAAATTCATTGCGCCTCTTTCCTTATTTTCCCTTGGGGGCGGAATCGCCAAATGCTTTCTTCCAGTCGATTGGGCCGTCAACGAACCGGTGGTGCAGCGCGGCCATCAACTGCGCATTGCCGGCCAGCAGGTATTCGTAGGCGCGGGTCCACTCGGCTCCTTCTTTCCATCCCGTCTGGGTCAGGCGAACGATGGTGGCATTGCCGTGCGGCTCAAATTGAAATGAGGCGCGCGTTCGATCGGCGCGCACGTGGGGAAACTGGTCGGGAGCGAGCGCGGCGATCACCATCTCCTTCTCCGGGACAAAGCTGACGATGGTTCCGCCACCGGTGCTTCCGCCGGGAAAGTGGACGGTCCATTCGCCACCCGCCCGCAGGTCGACCCCGCAATTCGGCGCCAGCCAGGTGTTCAACCCATCGCTGGTGGAGAAGGCGCGCCAGACCTCGCCGACCGGGGCCGGCACTTCTACTTCAATCACCAGTTTTTGTGGCTCCAGAACCACGGGAGGGGGACCGTTCTGCGCCACCGCAAAACGAACCGGAAGAAAGGCGAGAGCAGCGGCCAGGCCGCAAGTCGTGAGAATCTTCATGACATTTAGTTGATCATTCAAGTAAGATACTGGCAAGTACAATTTCTGCTGTCAGGCAGTTTTTTACAAAACTGCGGTTTGATGACGTCCATGTCCAAGGCTCAGACCTCAACCCGCGATCGCCTGATTCAGTCGGCCCAGTATCTCTTCTGGGAACGGGGATTCGCCGGTACGAGCATGTCGGAACTGCTGGCCCATGCCGAAGTCAACTCGGGGAGCTTTTATCACTTCTTCGACAGCAAGGAAGCGCTCCTGCGCGCGGTGCTCGAAGGCTATCTGCACCTGCTTCGCCCCATGGTGGTGGATCCCGCATTTGCATCCGTCGAGGAGCCGCTGGGGCGCATCTTCGCTATTCTCGCCGGGTACCGCCAGCGCATTCTCGGAACGGACTGCAAATATGGCTGTCCGCTCGGCCGCCTGGCTCTCGAAATCGATCCCGAAAATGCTCCCGCGCACGACTTGATCGCGCGCAACTTTCAGGGCTGGATCGAGGCCGTGCGCGAGTGCCTCACGGATATGAAGGATTCGCTGCCGGCGGGGACAGATCTGGATGCGCTTGCGACCTATGTCCTGGTGGTGATGGAAGGCGGGGTGATGTTATCCCGCTCTTACCGGTCAGTGGGACCCTTCGACCGCGCCATCGCGCAACTGAGAGAGCATTTTCGGTTATTGCTCGGGGCAAATCAAGTAGCCAAACACTAACTGAATGCTAACCCGCTGCCCGCCCCAAGTTTATGAGATAACTATCCAACGCTAACTAGCATCCAAGTAATATCCCAGTCAATCAAATAGTTAGCTCGCATTGAATATAAGTTACTTATCGCACTCCAACCCTGTTATTCTGATCTTGGAGAAGAGTAAGGTTGTCCTCTCCCTCTTGGTTTCTGCGCTAAGCCAGCCCACCTGACATCTGTCCCCCCTTAGCTTCGCCACGCCGCAAAGGAAAACTCATGAAGGTCACTTCTCTATTTCTCGTCGGCGCCCTTGCGCTGACCGCAGCAAACCTGTCTGCAGCCTCCGGCCGTCAGGATTCGATCGAGCGTCTGAGCCTGGCGTCCGACACCCTCACTGCGATGATCAATACACCGGACAAGGGCATTCCCGAAGAGGTTTTAAGCAATGCGAAGTGCATCGTCGTGATCCCCCACCTAGTTAAGGGCGGATTCGTCATCGGAGGGGAGCATGGCCGAGGCGTTGCCACCTGTCGCACGGCGGAGGGCTGGAGCGCGCCGGCATTCGTCTCCCTGGGCGGCGGAAGCTGGGGATTGCAGATCGGCGTGGAAGGCGTTGACCTGGTGATGCTGGTGATGAATGACAACGGCCTGCAGCACATGCTTTCGAGCAAATTCAAGATAGGCGCCGATGCATCCGCTTCTGCCGGCCCGGTCGGCCGCCACGCATCCGCGGGCACCGACTGGAAGATGGACTCCGAGATTCTCACCTACTCGCGATCCAAGGGCGTATTCGCCGGCATCTCCCTCGACGGCGCCGTTGTGGAACAGGATGTGGACTCGACGCGCGCTATCTACGGACACAACACGTCGCTGCGCGCTACCCTTAATGGCCAGATTCAGGCTCCGCACTCCACCCAGGCGTTTCTCCGTGTGGTGGCGCAGACCGCTCACACCAGCGCTGTGGCCGACGCGAAGTAGTTACCACACAACCGATATAGGAACATCCCGGCACCGCACATCGAGAACTTGCTGTGCGGTCGCCGGGAGGTTCCACGAAATCAGGACTTATGTCGCTCCTCCATCTCGTGGTCACGCTCATTGTTATAGGCGTACTGCTCTGGGTTGTGAATAACTTCATCCCCATGCAGAGCAACATCAAATCCATCCTGAATGTCTTAGTCGTGATCGGCGTAGTTCTGTGGCTGCTCAATATTTTCGGACTCTTCCACCGATTGAGCAATATTCACATTGGTTAACAATTGGGCCTAAGTCAGACGCGGGACAGGGTGACTTGTACTGAGCAAGTTTTCCTTAGAACACCGCTGGGCCTGTTCCCATGCTTCCGGACTTTACTCGTACCGCAGCGCCTCGATAGGATCCAGGTTGGCGGCGCGGATGGCGGGGATCATGCCGCTGACGAGGCCGGTCACGATGAGAATGCCGGTGGCCACAACGACCGAAATCGGCGAGATGATCAGGCGGATGTCGGCGTCCTCGGCGTGGAGAGCCAATTCGCTGTAGAAGGGGATGCGGCCGACGGCGATCGACACCACGTAAGCCAGCACGATCCCACTGATGCCGCCGACGGCGGTGATCGCCATCGCCTCGGACAGGAACTGGGTTAGGATGTGCCGCTTGTGCGCGCCCAGGGCTTTTTCGATGCCGATTTCGCGGGTGCGTTGCTGCACCGCCACCAGCATGATGTTCATCAGGCCGATGCCGGCGATGCCCAGCGTCAGCGTCCCCACCATCGCCAGCAGCACCTTCAGCGCCAGCGAAAGAATGCTGAACTGGTGCAACTCCGACATCAGGTTGGCCACATAGATGGCATTATGATCCGTGGGCCGGAAATGATGCGCTCCGCCCAGCGTCACGCGCATGTTCTGCTCGATGAGCTGAAAGTTTCCCTGGTAGTTGAACCATATGCCGCTCAGATACTTGGTATCGGCTAGGTCGCTCATGGTGCTGAACGGCACATATACCTGGCGATTGCGGTCGTTCGCCGCTCCGCCCTCCTGCATTTTGGGATGCAGCACGCCCACCACGGTGAACAGCACCCCGTTCAGGCGGATGGTCTCGCCTATCGCCGAGCCGTTGGAGAACAGCTTGGTCTTTGCCTCGGACCCGATGACGCATACGTGGGCGCGCTGTTGTTCCTCCGCGCCATTGAAAAAGCGGCCCTCGTCGGTATCGAGCTTCCAGATATCCTGAAAGACGCTGCGCACGCCGTTCACCGTCCAGGTATAGGTGTGCAAATCGTTCTGCACCGTCAGGTCTTTGTTGACCTGCGGCGAAATATGAAAGATGCCCGGAACCGTAGCGACCAGCCGGTCGACATCGTCCATAGTGAACTGCACCTTGGCGCCCGATTTTTCGCCACCCGCCTGCTCGCTGGTGCGTCCCGGGAAGACGCCGATGATGTTGGTGCCCCATTGCGCGAAGATGGCTTCAATCGCGTGCTGGAATCCGGCGCCGTAGGCGAGCAGAAGGACCACAGTCGCAATGCCCCATGCCATGCCCACCATGGTGATCGCGGTCCGGCGGCGGTTGTACAGCATCGCCTCCCAGGCTTGTCCGAGAATGTCCTTCAGCATGGAGAACTCCGAGCTATCAGCTAGCAGCTGTCAGCTTGTTCGTGGGTTAGCCACCTCTTGTGATTTCAGAAGCATCCATAAGCTTCTGTTCAGTTCGTCACAGCATATTGGCGCGCGCTTCACAAGCTGTATTTCATTCCCTCCGCATCGCCTCCACCGCATCGAGCTTGGCGGCCTTGCTGGCCGGGTATAAGCCGGCAGCAACCCCGCACAGCACCAGCGAGCCCATCGCCAGCGCGGCCGACCATGGCACCAGCCGCGGCGGATCCCAGCCGGGCATCTTGCCGGTCAAGGCCGTTTGCAGCAGCGCCATCAGCCCGGCCGAAAATACAATTCCTATCAGCCCGCTCACCGCGGTCAATAGCAATCCCTCCCAGAAGAACTGCGCCAGGATGCTGCGCTGGGTGGCGCCCAATGCCTTGCGGATGCCGATCTCCACGGTGCGCTCGCTCACCGAAACTAGCATGATATTGATGATGCCCACCGCGCCCAGCCCCAGGGTCACGATCCCCACTCCGCCCAGAAAAATATCCATCGCGGTAAAGATGGCGCCCACCATCTTGTTCTCCTCGACGGTGTCCCACTCCTGGAACGCATCGGTCATCGACGGATCGAATCCATGCCGTTCGGCGATGAGGCGATGGACTGCCGGCAGCGCCGCCGAGGTATCGCCCTTCTTCGCCGGCTGGTATTGGATGGAGGTCAGCGCATCGCGCGCGATATTCTCGCCCTTCAACATGAAGAGTTCCTGCATCGTGGTGACGGGGATGTAGACCTTCTGGTCGTCGTAATCGTTGTTGCCGCGCGCGATCTTTTCCACCGCGCCGATCACCGCGAACTGGGTTCCGTTGATGGTCATGGTTTCGCCCACCGTCGGATGGCCCTTGAATAGCAACAAAGCGGCCTTGGAGCCGAGCACCGCGACGCGGCGCCGTTCGGCCACGTCGCCATGGTTTAAGAACCGCCCCTGCTCGATTGGAATAAAGCGCACCGCGGCATAGCCCGGATCCACACCCATCACGCGGCTCGAGGTGTTGCTCCACTGGCTCACTTCGTAGAGATCGGAGCGCGACAGTTCCACCGTCACTCCGCGCACCTCGGGCAGATGCCGGATGGCTTCGGCGTCGCCCAGCGTCAACTGGTAAGGACGCATCCCCGTGTGCTGGTTGGCGACAGCGGGGATGGTCCCGTTCCACATCAACACCACGTCGTTTCCGAAGCGAGCCAGGTTGCGGTGCTGTCCGGAGCGAAAGCCCTCGCCCAACCCCACCAGCACCAGCAGAGAACCTACGCCCCACGCAATCCCGAACATGGTGAGAAAGCTGCGCAGTTTGTTGGCTGCGATGGCTCGAAACACCTGCCCGAGAGTGTCGGTAAAACTCTGCATACCCGTTCGACGCGCTTCCCTGAATTTTGCCGCCCGAAATGTGTTGGCCGAAGGTCGGGCGCTTAAACATCAGTACGTTTCAGTAATAGGAACGGTTCCATGAGAAACCGTGATGCGGGTTCGGCCGGGATTACAGTGACCCGCATGATAAAGTTGCTGGTTTGAATGCCATCAATTTTTGGGAAGAGCTGCGAATGAAAACGAATCTTCTGCGCCGCCATGCGTGCCTGCATCGTCATCTCCATTTCGTTGCGGCAATAGCCGTTTTGTTCAGCTCTATCAGCGCGATCGGGCAGCAGTCGCGCCCGCCGGCTGTGCCGCTCATCGCGCATGATCCATATTTCAGCGTCTGGTCCGCGGCCGACAAGCTGACAGATCGGGAGACCAGCCACTGGACCGGGACCCCCCAGCCGATCGCGGGCCTGGCACGGATCGACGGCAAGAACTACCGCTTTATGGGCGCCGATCCCCGCGAAGTACCCGCCATGGAACAGGTGTCCCTCGCGGTCACGCCCACCCACACGGTGTACGAATTCCGCGCGGAGCAGGTCGACCTGACGCTCACGTTCTTTACACCGGCATTTCCTAAAGATCTCGATGTGCTCTCGCGCCCAGTGACCTATCTCACCGTCGCCGCCACCGCCCAGGGCAGTCATGAAGTTTTCATCCTGCTCGATGTCGATCCTGTCATCGCCGTGAACACGACGGACGAAGCCGTCACCTGGGGCCGGTCGCGCGCCGGCAACCTGACGGTTCTCAATGTGGGCTCGCGGGATCAACGCGTCCTCAACCGGCCCGGCGACAATCTGCGCATCGACTGGGGCTACTTCCATGTGGCGGTTCCGGACGAGAGCCATGGCCAGCTTAGCGAGTCGGCGGAGGCGCTCCAAAGCTTTGTGACCAATGGCTCGCTACCCGCGGCCGACGACCTGGACATGCCCCGCATGCCGCGCGACGGCGGTGCCCACCTTGCTGTCGTGCTGCCCCTCGGCAAGACCTCCGCCACCCCGGTGAGCCGCCACGTGCTGCTGGCCTACACAGAGGACTACTCAATCGAGTATCTTGGCCGCCAACTGCGCCCCTACTGGCAGCGCAATGGGGAGACCGTGCAGGACATGCTCGCCAAGGCCGAGAACGAATTCTCTTCCCTGGAAGACCGCGGAAGGCGCTTCGACGAGGATTTGACGGCCGATCTCGAAAAGGCCGGCGGCAAAGCCTATGCGCAAGTCGCCATTCTCGCCTATCGCCAGACGCTCGCGGCCCATGGTTTCGCCGCCGACATCGACGGCACACCCATGCTCTTCCCCAAGGAGAATTTCTCCAACGGGTGTATCTCCACCGTCGACGTGCTGTACCCTTCGGGTCCGTTTTTTCTTTTTTTCAATCCGATCCTGCTGCAGGCGCAGTTGAAGCCGGTGCTCGAATACGCCGCTCTTCCGCGGTGGAAGTGGCCCTTCGCGCCGCATGACCTGGGTACGTATCCGCTGGCCAACGGCCAGGTGTACGGCGGCGGCGAACGCACCGAGGAAGACCAGATGCCCGTGGAGGAAACCGGCAATCTTCTGATCCTCGTCGACGCCTTGGAGAAGGAACTGGGCAGCTGGGATTTCGCGCGCCAGTATTGGCCGCAGTTTTCCAAGTGGGCCGCATATCTGCGCGACAAGGGGCTCGACCCGGCCAACCAGCTTTCAACTGACGATTTCGCCGGCCACCTGGCGCATAATGCCAACCTCTCCATCAAGGCCATTGAGGGTCTAGCCGCGTACGCGGACATGGCTCGTGGCGTGGGCAAAGAGGATGCCGCCAAGGAATATGCCAGCGCGGCCAAAGAAATGGCAGACAAGTGGCAAAAGATGGCCCTGGATGGCGATCACTACAAGCTGGCGTTCGACAAAGCCGGCACCTGGAGCCAGAAGTACAACCTGGTATGGGACCAGATGCTGGATTCCAATCTCTTCCCTGCATCGGTTCGCCAAACCGAGATCGCCTTTTATCTGAAACATTTGAACCGGTTCGGCCTGCCCCTGGACAACCGCAAGGATTACACCAAGCTGGATTGGCAGATCTGGACCGCGACCCTGGCCGACAAACCCGCCGACTGGAACGCGCTGCTCGATCCAATCGGCCACTGGATCAATGAAGGCCCCACGCGCGTGCCGCTCACCGACTGGTACGACACGAAGACCGGCAAACAGGAAAGCTTCCAGGCTCGCTCGGTGGTGGGAGGCGTGTACATCAAGGTGCTGGCTGACAAAGCGCTGGCGGCCAAGTGGGGGAAAAGCAGCTATTAGCTTCTAGCCTGTAGCCTGTAGCTTGTAGTTGCGGGCTAGCTGTCAGCGTCAGCCACTGGACATCAGGGTTGATGTTGAAGATAGGCAAACATTTAGGGCTGCATTAAAACGCCAGTAACATTCGCCGTTCACAATCATCTCTGGCTTTGAAAGCTGTGAGGAGAGATTCGTGAAAAAGGCATTTCTGGCGGTTTGCTTGTTGGCATTGGCTTTCAGCGCGGCCCAGGCGCAGAAACTCACCGGGGCTGGCGCTACATTCCCCTATCCCATCTACTCGAAATGGTTCACGGAATACAGTTCGGCCCATCCCGGCGTGGAAGTGAATTATCAGTCGATCGGCTCGGGTGGCGGCATCCAGCAGGTGACCAAGGGCCTGGTGGACTTCGGCGCTTCCGATATGCCGATGAAGGACGATCAACTGGCGGCCTCGCCGGTCAAGCTGATCCACATTCCTACGGTTCTGGGCGCGGACGTGCCGGCTTTCAATGTTTCCGGCATCGATGACCTTAAGTTCAGCGGTGACGTGCTCGCGGACATCTTCCTAGGCAAGATCGTGAACTGGAACGACCCGCACATCGCCAAGGACAATCCGGGCGTGAAGCTGCCCGACCAGAAGATCATTGTTGTGCACCGCTCGGAAGGCAGCGGAACCACCTTCATCTGGACCGATTACCTCAGCAAGGTCAGCAAGGAGTGGAACGACGGCCCAGGCAAAGGCACGTCCGTCAACTGGCCGGTGGGCGTGGGCGGCAAGGGCAATGAAAATGTGGCCGGACTGGTTCGCCAGATGCCTGGCGCCCTGGGTTACATCGAATTGATCTACGCTCTGCAGAACCACATCAGCTTCGGCTCGGTGAAAAATGCCGACGGAAAATTCGTCAAAGCGTCCATTGAAGGCGTCACCGCGGCTGCCGCCAGCATCAAGCAGATGCCCGCCGACTACCGCATTTCCATCACCAACGCTCCGGGCGCGGACGCCTATCCTATTTCCAGCTTCACCTACCTTCTCATTCCCACGACCGGCTCCGACGCCGCTAAGCGAAAAGTACTGAAAGATATGCTGAGCTGGATGATCAAATCGGGCGAAGGTGAAGTATCGAACCTCTCGTACGCGCCGCTGCCGGAGAGCCTGCAGGAAAAGGTGCTCAAAACGGTTTACGGGCTGCAGTAAGTATTCCAATTGTCATCCTGAGTCCACCTTCATCCACGACGGCGGATGAAGGTGGGCGAAGGACCCGCTCTTACACTTCCGTGCTAATCCCTTCACTCAGCTTCAGACGCTACAATGTTGTTCTTTGGGAGAAACTTCTCTCCGAGGACCCATGCAATGCGGAGCTCTTTGCGTCTTTGTCTGACTTTGTTCTTCGTTTCGACCATTGTTCCCGCCCTGGCCCAGTCGTCTCGAACCCCGTATGACAGTGTCGATCCCTTCATCGGCACGGCAGGCGGCGGCAATACGTTTCCCGGCGCCACGCTGCCCTTCGGCATGATTCAGTGGAGCCCCGATACAGGACACGACGGCTGGTATTTCTACCCTGACAAACAAATCTACGGTTTCAGCCTTACGCACATCAGCGGCGCGGGCTGCCCGCTCTATGGCGATTTCGCAGTCCTGCCCACAACCGCCGAACTCACGGCCAGTCCGGGCAAAGACTTCGCGCCCTATGCGGCGGCGTTCGACCACTCGCATGAGCAGGCGCACCCCGGCTACTACGAGATCACGCTGGCCAACGGCATTCATGTGGAACTCACGGTGACGGAGCGCGCCGGCATCGCGCGGTTCACCTTTCCCGAAGGCGCAGATGCGCGGTTTCTGGTCAATGCGGGCAGCAGCGCCAACTCGATCCCCGGGCCCGACACCACGCCAAAGCAACTGGCGGGTTTCGGCAACGCCATCCAGTTCAAGCCGGACGGCAGTTTCTCCGGCTGGGCCAGCGCGGGACGCTTCTGCGGCTCCGACTCGCACTACAAGATCTACGTCTCCGGCCGGTTCGACAAGGCGGTGGAACATTCCGCCGTGTGGCAGGATGATGCCATCCACGCCGATGCCCGGATGGCCAACGGAAGTCACACCGGCGCCTGGCTCGATTTCGGCAAGGAACACCAGGTTCTTCTCAAGGTTGGCATCTCGTTCGTGAGCGAAGCCGGCGCGCTCAACAACCTAAAAAGTGAAATCCGCGGCTGGCCATTTGATCCAATCCACACCACGGCACGGAGTATATGGACCCGCCTGCTCGACCGGGCAACGGTGGAAGGCGGGACTCAAGACGAGCGCACCACGTATTACACCGGCTTCTACCATAATTTTCTGTCACCCAACATCTTCAGCGATATCGATGGCAGCTACTTCGGGTTTGACAACGAGACCCATTCGCTTGCAGGCAAACGCCAGCATGTGCAGTATGCCAACTTCTCCGACTGGGACATCTATCGCAACACGGTGCAACTGCAGAGCCTGTTCGAACCTGCAGTCGAAAGCGAGATGATGCAGTCGCTGATCAACGATGCCGAAGAGAGCGGCTGGTATCCGCGCTGGCCCGCGGCCAACGATGTCACTTACGTGATGGGCGGCGATTCGCCGGTGGTCCTGGTGGCGTCGTCGTATGCATTCGGAGCCAGGAACTTCGACCTCGCCACCGCGCTCAAGTACATGGTGAAGGCGGGCACCGAGCCCGGCAAAGGCCCGCACGGCGACTCCGAGCGCCCCTTCCTGGAGGACTACCTCAAGCTCGGCTACGTGCCCAATGAAAAGGATTCGATCTCTGCATCGCGCACTCTCGAGTATTGCAGCGACGATTTCGCCATCGCCCAGTTTGCGCGCATCACCGGCCATGAAGACGAATACCAAAAATTCCTCAAGCTCTCGGAGAACTGGAAGAACCTGATCGATCCGGAGACCCATTGGATTCGGCCGCGCAACTCGGATGGAAGCTGGCAAGCCGGATTCGATGCCGAACATTCGCTGCCCAAGCGCTCCAATGCGCCCGTGTCCACCGATCAAAACGGATTCGAAGAAGGCAATACCTACCAGTACTCCTTCATGATTCCGTTTGATTACCCCGCTCTCTTCAAAGCCATGGGCGGCGAGGCGCAAGTGGAGCCGCGCCTGGACAAGTTCTTCACCAAACTGCGCTGCTGGGGCGAACCCTGCTTCAATATGGAGAACGAGCCGGACTTCGTCACGCCCTATGCATACGTGTTTGCGGGCATGCCGTGGAAGACGCAGGAATTGATCCCACGCATCGCCAAAGAAACCTTCAAGACCACGCCCGAGGGACTGCCGGGCAACGACGACCTGGGCGCCACTTCGGGAGTGTACGTATGGAACGCGCTGGGGTTCTATCCCGCGGTGCCCTGCGTGGGGGCAGTGGCGCTGGGCACGCCTATGTTCGACAAAGTCACGCTGCAACTCGCCGGCGGCCGAACCCTGGTGATCACCCGGGAAGGGGACGGCGTCTACGTGCAAAGTGTGAAGCTGGATGGCCTGCCCTATCCGAGCTCATGGCTGCCCATCAGCAACATACATACCGGCACCACGAAACTTCATTTCACCATGGGCCCGCAGCCCGACAAACAACGTGGCACGAGTACTAACGAACGGCCGCCCTCGTTCCGCTAGCCAGTAGCCTGTAGCTAACGGGTACTGGCCACCGGCTTCTGGTCAGGCGCGTTGCCGGTCTTCGCTCCGCTCCTGGATCAACCGCTCGACCAGCGGCACCATTTGCTCGCCGGTGCGGGGCAGCACGAACGTGGACGCTTTCGCATCCCAATCCAGCTTGAAACTGGTGGACAGGGCCGAAATCCATATCTGGCGTACCGGCGTATTCGGGGTAATGACGAATTTTCCCGGCGGATCCTCGAACAGAACGGTCAGAACCCCATTCTGTTCTTCTACTTCGAAACCGGCGTCCTCGTCTTCCTCGCGCGCGATCAGGTGCCGTTTTAATGCATCGAGAGCGCTTTCGGCGGTGCGGCGAAACTCCAGTTCATCCATCATGATGGCCCCAGTGTAGCAAGTCGCCGCGAGCACTCCGACCGGCCCGCGGATCCGGGTTTTTTGCTGGCGATAACCATTCCGCCACCACCGCGCATCCTACCTGTCCGTGCGGTGGGTCAGCTTTACCCACGAGCCGAAGCCCAAAGGAGAGGCGGATGGGAATTGCTGGCAACCTGCAGACCTGTTACGCTAAGGTCGGCTCCGCTTCCATTCGCAACTGGCTGGCGTCTCACCACCACATGAACCAACACCCAAGCCCCCCGCGCCCGTTCCATACAGGTTCGCGACTGCCTGTTGGCGCAAGAGGTGTGCGGGGAGTCTGGTTGGTTGCGGCCGTGGTTGCACTAGCTGCCGCTCCGGGCGGGATCAAGGCCCAACAGCCTGAGCCGGCAGGCCAGTTGGTTCGCGAAACCGTCTACAACGAGATGCGCGACCACGACAACCACGGCTATTGGCGCTACTGGATCGAGCAACACCTGCAAAACGACGTCCGCCTAGCGGAACAAGTAGAGACCGCCGATGGTCCACTCAAGCGCCTGGTGCAGACCAATGGCCGTCCCCTCGACGCGCAAACCCGGGAGCAGGAACAGGCCCGCCTTGAACACCTTGTGAATTCACCCCAGGAACTGGCCAGCCACCGGAAGGATTACTTCGAGGACGAGAAACATGCCGCGCTCATCATGGGACTCCTTCCGGAGGCGTACACCTTTGATTACGTGGGGGAGGAAGGCGGCTGCCATCACCTGCGCTTCCGTCCCAGCCCGGCGTACAATCCGCGCACCGTGGAAGAGAGGATCGTTCATTCCATGAGTGGCGATTTGTGGATCGATGCGCGGCTCAAGCGTTTATCCCGGCTTGAGGGCCACCTGGACGACAATGTCGACTTCGGCTTCGGTCTGCTGGGCCGTCTCGACAAGGGTGGCTGGTTCCGCGTGCAGCGCGTACAGGTGAGCCCGACCGAGTGGAAGACCCAGCGCCTGGAACTGCATCTAAGCGGCCGCGCCGTGGTTTTCAAAAGCATCGCCAAGGACACCAACGAGGTGCGCGGAGGCTTCGCCGCCGTACCCGCCGGGCTCAACCTTGCCCAGGGTATGCGCATCCTTGACCAGAGTAATCCGCATGCGCCGCCGAACACCATGGCCCGGGTGGCCCCCGCTTCACTTACTACCCGCCCCTCATCCGCTCGTCACTGATTTCCCGCCATTCATCCCTGATGCTGTTTTCTGTTGACTCCGGAACCCGTTCTTGGGTTCATACTCTAGATACAAGGGGTAAGGAGCATTCCCAGGGGCAGTTCCGCAACGAGGTCTCCATGGTTTACCGAAACCGTGGACAAGAGCAGAGCGACCGGCCAACCTTCGAAAGGGAAGATCCATGCACGTACTCATTGTGACGGCGACCGTCCTGATTGCCTCATGCGCCAACCCGCAAAGCCCGGTGGCGAATTGTCGCATGCAGGACCAGTACCATATCTCGCCTGATCAGCATTCCGCCGGGGTCGACAGCCGCGGCGATCATGCCATGGGGTTCTCTCAGGAAACAGCCGCGCACCACTTTATTCTGTCGCCCGACGGCGGGACGATAAAGGTATCCACGAAACGCGAGAACGACGACGCCACCCGCAGTGAGATCCGCGCGCACCTGTCTCACATCGCGGCCCTGTTCAGTTCCGGCGATTTCGATATTCCCATGTTCATCCACGACCGGGTGCCGCCGGGTGTGCCGGTGATGAAGGCGAAGCACGACGCCATCACCTACACTTACGCGGAGACCGCGTGCGGCGGACAGGTCCGCATCAAGACACAGGATGCCGACGCCCTCAAAGCCGTTCACGAGTTCCTGGTATTCCAGATCCAGGATCATCGGACAGGGGACCCGGTTCAGCAGTGAACAGTGGACAGTAATGAGGGCCGCCGTCGGGCGTCAGTTGTTGTGCTCGTTCCCTGATCCGTGTTCTCTCATGCCTGCCCTCACACCCACGTTGCTCCGGAGGCTCGGAAGCATCGATCACGACGGCATTGGGAATCGAGCTTGCCAGGCGCAGATAGGCCAGCCGTTGATGTTTGCTAGCCACGAATGAGACTTCCTGCTTGCGCTGCTGCAGAATTTCGGCGGGGGCATCGAGAACCAGATACATGCCGGGCTGGGGAATCAACCGGCCCACCAGGCGGGCCATCCACATGGGCGCGCCGTACCGGTCTCGGCGCGGATCGGCGTCTCAGGGCTTCGATGAGGCTCGCGCCCAGAGTGGATTTGCCGCAGCCATGGGGGCCAAGCAGGACCACCCAAAGGCCTGTCGGAGCGGCCATCCGCTGCAGCTTGCGGAGAGCCTCTCGTGCGAGGTAGCGGAGGCGCGACGAGGCTCCGCCCCTCGCTGCGCGTCGTTTCAAGGACCGCCGCAGCGCCAGGTAGAGCGGCGTCAATCCACTCCAGTTGCCTGAATCGAGCGCGCTGCGAACCGCAACCGCCAAGCTGGGTGAAAGCACCTGGTCGAGCCATATGCCGGCTTCGACGCCGCACTGCTCGGCCATGCGCTCAGATGCACCGCGCCGACGATGCCCTGCCCTGGTTGATCTTCTTGATCAGGTGATAGCGGAACTGAGTTATCGGCGCAGGCACGTTCGCTCAATACGTTGTTCAAAGGGAAATCAGCCTATCCAGAATCACACCGCGTCGCTCGTGCATGAGCGTGGATGAAAGGAAGTCTGAGCCGGATGTTATGGGAGCGAGGAGCCGAGAAGAGTCGTCAGACAGTTACACAGTTAGACAGTTCCTGCCTGGGTGGGGGGTGCATTTCATCGGTTGTCACTGATCTACTGCGGCTCTTGAAAAGCGCATGTGCTTGAATTGCAATTGGTTGAATAAGTTGGAAAACGTCGGAAGGTGCAGAAACCACGAATGCGTTTCGGATGGCCGAATGGTTTATATCTTTCCCATCTCAATTCTTATTGTGCGCCAAAAGGCCCTAATTATATGCAAAGTATTTTGGAGGTTAAAGCCTTTGAAATCACGAGATACTGGATTGGCCCTCTTGACAAGCGAAATCGCGGAGCGGCGGATGCGCCACTTCTCCACGTTTCCGGAACGTAAGTGAGACCTGATATGGGTCCCGGCCCTCTGCCGTTGAGTGTCGTTATCTGTAGTCGAGTTTTCACACCAAGTCTCTACAGTTTCCTCTACGCTAACGACCGACCGAAGCGCCTGCGAAAAGGGCGGGAATGTCTGTGCTTCCGCCCTCTCCTCATCGGCGATGGTGGCCTTGCGACCGCGGTACGATGGTAGAGTCGAAGCGGCTGCCATTAGCGATTTGGAATTCAGCGCCGGAATCCTTCATCGAATGCCTGAGAAAGGGGATCTTGATCTTGTTAAAACCTTGTTTGGTACTACGCCCGCTGCTTATGGCATGGATCGTCATCGCCATTTTTAGTGCGTGCTTTGCGCAGGATAGAAGTGCGCGCTGGGACTCGGCGAAAGCAAATCAGTGGTACGACCAGCAAGCATGGCTGGTTGGCGCAAACTACGTCCCCTCAGACGCGATCAACGAACTGGAGATGTTCCAGACCGCGACCTTCAACGCATTGCTCAATGACAAGGAACTGGGAATGGCGGAATCCATCGGGATGAACACGATGCGCGTTTTCCTGCAGGACCAGTTCTGGCTGAGCGACCCGTCGGGCGCGCGGGACCGGATCGACCAGTTCCTGACCATCGCCGCGAAGCATCACATCCGCCCCATTTTTGTCCTGTTCGATTCTTGCTGGGAGCCTAATCCGCGTCTCGGGCCGCAGCATCCGCCCATACCGGGCGTACACAATTCAGGATGGGTGCAAAGTCCGGGCAAGGAACGGCTGATGAATCCCGCCCTCGAACCCGAGTTGAAGGCCTACGTAGTGGGAGTCGTGAGCGCCTACGCCAAGGACGATCGCGTGCTCGCATGGGATATTTGGAACGAGCCCGACAATGATGGTCGTGATCGCGCTGAGGACGTGCCGGCAAAAATACGGCGTGTGAACGAACTACTTCCCAAAGCATTCGAATGGGCTCGCTCGGCGCATCCCACGCAGCCGCTTACCAGCGGTGTTTGGAAGGGCAACTGGAGCGAGCCTCAGAAAGAAAGTGATACCACAAAGATTCAGCTTGCCGAGTCGGACATCATCTCCTTCCACAACTACGACTGGCCGGAAAAGTTTGAAGCGCGGATTGCAGAACTGCGTACCCTCGGCCGTCCACTCATCTGCACGGAATATATGGCTCGCGGCAATGGAAGCACGTTTGACACCATCCTGCCCATTGCGAAGCGGGAGCGGGTTGCCGCCATCAATTGGGGATTGGTTGCAGGGGAGACGCAAACCTATCTCCCTTGGGACTCCTGGAGACGGCCGTACGTCACAGACCAGCCGACGATCTGGTTCCACGAGGTGTTCCGCCAGGATGGAAGACCCTACCGCCAACGCGAAATCGACTTGATTCGCGAACTGACGGGACGGGGCTTTGCGAATCCCAATATAAAGCCGGAGATGGATCCGTCTGCGGAATAACACCGACCCCGATCTCCACAAATCAAAGCGATTGCCAGACACCTGTGTCCACGAATGACGGAACGCTACACGCACATCCGGGACCAAGTCAGACACGAGGCAATGGAAGCTCTCAGACGATGATTGATTCTGAATGGTCGGGGAGAGAGGATTCGAACCCGTTACTTATTCTGTCTTTTCGTTTCTTGTCGCGTAAGTCTATGACTTTTAAAGGCCGCTCATTACAGATGTAGCGGCCTTTCCTGTTATGGATCCCCGAGACGTTAGGCCAATGTTAGGTTGAAACATGGAAATAAGTCACGTGATGCTGCCAGGAGTCAGGTTGCAACCTCGGCTTCGGTCAAGATTTGGCCGGCACCTGAAAGAGGCTCAGTTTGCTGTCGGGAGACTTGGCCCACGAAAGTTGGTCGCCCGCCGAGGACGAGAGAACCACCGAACCCTTTGTTTCAGCTAGGTATTTCTCCAAGAAGTTGTTCGAAATATCGACCGGGACGGTTTTGAAGCCGCTTGTATCAGGACCTGAGTAACAGCAATCGAGAACTATTAGTTTCTGCCTCGCCTCAGACTTCGCCAAAATCTCCTTGACCCTTTCGATGGAGAGCAGCGCATCCGCTTCATCGGCTGCGTACGCGTCAGTTGGGACAAGGTAGAGTTGGTCGTCAAGTTTTACTCCGTGGCCGCTGTAAAAACAAATGACGCTATCTGGATGGCCCGTCTGTTTTGAGGCCGGCCTGTGTTTGCACCTGTTGCCATTGTCAACCCAGTTCTGTTTGCGAGCAGCCCCACATCGGGGCAAATCGCAGCCTCTTGGGGAGGGAATGGCAGCCCTCTTTCGAGGCAAGAAAGTTTAGCCGTTTGCGCCTTGGGAACTTATCCTTAGCTGATGCCCTTTTGCTCTTGCCTTGAGTGCGGGGGAATCTGTACATCAACCTCTGTACTTGGAAAGAAAAGGCGAGATCTTACACTCGAGGAAGGATAGAAACCAATCCGTTGTGCCACGCCGCTGTTAGTGGCAGCGTGACACCACGGCGCACCGAGCGCAACCATGGAAACCAATAGCGAGGTAACCGAACGTAAGCGGGCTGAAGGAGCTCTCCGCCGGAGCGAACGATACCTCGCCGAAGCGGAAAGGCTGACCCACACGGGCAGTTGGGCAGACGACGGCACCGGATGTCCGTTGTACTGGTCCGAGGAGCTTTATCGGATCTTTGGATTAGATCCGCAGCAGGGTTTACCTACGCGCGAACAACCGCTCGAGCGAATACACCCGCAAGACCTGGACAAATTCCTTCGAACCTTCTTAACGGCGGTCGCGGAGAAAGTAGATGCCGAACTCGAATACCGAATCTTGTTACCGGATGGGACCGTCAAATACGTCCATACCATAGGCCATCCGGTTTTGAATGCGGATGGGGAATTCGTGGAGCTGGTAGGCACAACGGTTGATATTACGGACCGCAAGCGCGCTGAGGAAAGTCTTCGCCGTAGCCAGGCCTACCTGGCCGAAGCGGAAAGGCTGACCCATACGGGCAGTTTCGCAGGCGATGCCACGACCAAGCCCTTGTACTGGTCCGAGGAGCTGTACCGGATTTTTGGATTCGATCCGCAGCAAGGTTTACCAACGCCGGAGCAACCGCTCCAGCGAGTACACCCGGAAGACCTGGATACACTCCTCCAGGGCTTCGCCCGGGTCATCCAGCAGAGAGTCGATGCCGAAGTGGAATACAGACTCGTCATGCCGGATGGCAAAATTAAATGGGTCCACGGCATAGGCCATCCAGTTTTGAATTCCAATGGGGAACTAGTTGAGATGATCGGCACGACCGTGGATATCACGGAACGCAAACGCGCCGAGGAAGAGCGGGCGCGGTTACACCGGCTCGAAACTGATCTCGCGCACATCAACCGGGTGAGTATCATGGGGGAACTGACCGCCTCAATTGCGCATGAAGTCAACCAGCCGCTTTCGGGTGTGGTGAGCAATGGCAGCGCCTGCCTTCGTTGGCTGGCCAGCGATACCCCGAACATCGAGGAGGCACGAGAAACCGCGCGCCGCATCGTCCGTGATGGGAAGCGAGCCGCGGAAATCATCGGCCGCATTCGGGCTCTCACGAAGAGGACTGCGACCCCCAGGGAAAAGCTCGACTTGAATGAGGCAATTCGGGAAATTCTTCCTCTGGTGGGCGATGAAGCGAAGAAGAAGAGCGTGACAATCCGGACGTGTTTTGCGGACGATCTTTCTCCTGTTCTCGGCGACCGAGTGCAGTTGCAGCAGGTCGTGCTTAATCTGGTGATGAACGGCTTCGAAGCGATGAATACGATAACTGACCGAGCCCGAGAACTTGTGATCACGAGCCGAAACACTGATCCGGACCAGGTGGAGGTCACGGTGGAAGACTCGGGGACAGGTCTCCATCCGGAGGCAAGCGCCAGGATTTATGATGCGTTCTACACCACGAAGCCATCCGGCATGGGTATGGGACTGTCGATCTGCCGTTCCATCCTTCTGGCTCACGACGGACGGCTTTGGGCTACGGCCAACCAGGGGGCAGGCACAACCTTCCACTTCGCCCTTCCAAAGGAACAAGAGACTAATGCAGAACCTGCGCGAGTCTAGACCAGTGGTCGCGATTGTGGACGACGACCCTTCGGTTCGCGAAGGTCTGCGCAGTCTTATCCGGTCAGCGGGGTGGAGTGTTGAGACTTTTGCCTCCGCGCAAGAGTTCCTTGCCCGGCCTCGGGCGAAGGCGCCAAGTTGCTTGATATTGGACTTGCAACTTCCCGATCTGAGCGGCCTCGACCTGCAGAAGCGCATGGCCGCAACGAACCTGGAGATTCCCATTGTCTTCCTCACCGGCCATGGCGACATTCCAGCTTCGGTGCAGGCAATGAAAGCGGGAGCCATTGAGTTTCTGACTAAGCCCGTTAATGAAGAGGACCTGCTGCGGGCAATTCAAGAAGCCATAGATCGCGATCGTCGTACCCGGCAGCAGCACGCCGATATGTGTGAGTTGCGAAACCGACACGACTCGCTCACCGCGCGCGAGCGGGAAGTGATGAAACAGGTAATCTCCGGTCTGCTGAACAAGCAAGTGGCGGCAGAGCTGAACATCACCGAATTCACGGTCAAGATCCATCGAGGGCAGGTTATGCGCAAGATGCGTGCTGATTCTCTGGCGGACCTGGTGAGGATGGCGGAGAGCCTTGGAATCCGCTCGCATAAGCGGTAAGCCCAAACACGGAATCGACAATTGCAAATGCTAGCCAGCATCCGACGATACATTCGTGCCGACGGCCTTGAATACATAGATCTAGTGCCAAGGTGTAATAGATTTTTCCTGCCACGGCTGTAATATCCATTCAGTTGGAACATTTGATGGCGCCTCTTGCTGCAATAGTCGACGATGATGTCTCGGTGCGTGAATCGCTCGAGAGCCTGTTCAGGTCCGCGGGCCTGGAGGTGAGACTGTTCGCCTCTGCGGAGGAATTCTTGAACGCGTCGCATCCCTGTAAGGCGGACTGTCTGGTCCTGGACGTTCGTCTTCCGGGCATGAGCGGCATCGACCTCCATCGTCAATTGGTGGCTCGCAGCTGTAAAGTGCCGGCTATCTTCATCACGGCACATGGATACGACGATCGCACAAGGTCGCAAACCTACTCTGACTGGACCGTTGCCTGCTTAACCAAGCCGTTCAGTGAGGACGAGTTGTTCGACGCTGTGCAGGCCGCACTGAATTGGCCGCCGAGCAGCTAACGCCACAGAGCGAAACCCACGAGGACCCATGAGTGACACAGGAACTTTGGTTTACGTAGTGGATGACGATGCCTCGGCGCGGGAAGGAGTGGCTGGTCTGCTTCGCTCCGCCGGATTGACGGCGAAGACCTTTGCATCAGGAGAGGAATTCCTTGCCGCTCCCCCGCCCAAAACGCCGAGTTGCCTGCTGCTCGACGTGAATCTTCCCGGGGTGAGTGGGCTCGATGTCCAACAGAAGTTGGCCCAGGCCGCTGTCCACGTGCCCATCATCTTCCTCACCGGCCACGGCGACATCCCCACGACAGTGCGGGC
>Ga0070717_10000657_pt1 | contig 22190 bp, 17 predicted proteins | sample LARL113metaG_FD_71366 | JGI IMG/M metagenome (GOLD analysis project Ga0070717, IMG submission 71366) | Corn, switchgrass and miscanthus rhizosphere microbial communities from Kellogg Biological Station, Michigan, USA - LAR L11-3 metaG | ecosystem: Host-associated > Plants > Roots > Rhizosphere ...
CGGGCCGCCTCCAGGAGGACGGCGCGTGTGCGCCGGCCCCTGTCGGTCGAGCCCTCTCCGTACTGCGCCCGGCGGGCGGCGGCGGTCCCCGGCTGGGTCAGGGTCACGGGGTCGGCGACCCCTAGCTCACCGTCCGGCGGCGACCAGGACCCTGCTGTTCTCGCTGGCGCGCTCGATCAGCGCCTGCCGGGCCTGCTCCTGGTTGCTGGCCTTGCCCGCCCACGCGCGCAGCGCCGAGGATTGGAGCGCGCGGCCGAACGAGAACGTGATGTGCCACGGGTGTGGCCCGAGCTTCGCGATCTCGTCCAGGTTCTTCGTCGCCTGCTCCTCGGTCTGGCCGCCGGACAGGAACGCGATGCCCGGCACCTCGGCCGGCACGCACTCGCGGAGCACGTCCACGGTCGCGCGCGCGACCTCGGCCGGGGTGGCCGTATCGAAGACCTTCGAGCCGGGGGTCACCATGTTCGGCTTGAGCACCATGCCCCGCAGGTCGATCTCGTGCGCGCGCAGCTCGGCGAACACGGCATGGAGGACGGCCCGCGTCACCTCGGCGTCGCGCGCCATGTCGTGGTCGCCGTCCATCAGCACCTCGGGCTCGACGATGGGGACGATGCCGTTGTCCAGGCACATGCGGGCGTACCGGCCGAGCAGCCATGCGTGGTCGTGGATGCACAGCTCGGTGGGCAGTCCCGGCCCGATGTGGAACAGCGCGCGCCACTTGGCGAACCTGGCGCCGAGCTCGCGGTACTCGACCAGGCGGTCGTTGAGGCCGTCGAGGCCCTCGGTGATCTGCTCGGAGCTCCCGGGCCGGAACGTCACCAGGCCCTTGTCGACCTTGATCCCGGGGATGATGCCCCGCGAGGCCAGGTACCGCGGCATCGGGGCGCCGTCGCTCATCTGCTGGCGGATCGTCTCGTCGTAGAGGATCACGCCGCTGATGTACTTCTCGAGGTCCGGCGCCCCGAACAGCGCCTCTCGATAGCCCCTGCGGTTCTCGGCCGTGGACTCGACGCTGATCTCCGCGAACCGCTTCGCGATCGTGCCCGAGCTCTCATCCGCCGCCAGGATGCCCTTGCCGTCGGCCACCATCGCTTCGGCCGTGGCGTGCAGGTCCGACGTGTTGACTGCTACCACGTGTCAACCTCACTCATTCTCTGAATCATTTTTGTGCACCAAACGTCCCCTGTCTGCGGGACGGCTGATTCTATACGGTACCTCGCCTCCCTGGCCCTCGCGTGAGCTTTACACGGTTTCGTAGACTGTGCCGCCATGTCGCGCCAGATTGACGGTCGGGAACTGAGTCATTCGGACCCGCTCGGCCTCTATCAGACGGCGCTGGCGGCCCCCTGGCAGGCGATGGGCTACTACAACCGGAACGTACGTGCGACCGACGGCGGCCGTCAAGTACTGGTCCGGATCCCCATCCCCGGCGCCGACGAGATGGACCTGCGCGTCATGCCGGAGGCGGACGTCCTGGTCGCCATCGCCCCGTACCTCGAGGACGTGCCCCGGCTGCTGCACAGCTCGCGCGAGCCGCAGTTCCAGGTGCACGAGTACGTGGAGGGAGAGGTCGTCAACGCCGCGTGGCCGCGGGGCTACCGGCTCCCGCCACGGATCATCCCCGCCATCGTGGACCTGCTGCTCCGCCTGCAGGGCGTGCCGCGCGAGGCGCTGCCGGCCGTCGCCGGCTGGCCCGCCGACGGCGACACGGCGTCGTTCGGGCTGGCGCTGTCGAACACCACCGAGGCCGTGTACCAGCGCTTCCGGCGCCGCTACTGGTGGGCGCTGCGCGAGTTCCAGGTCCCGGACGACCCGCTTCGCGCCGTGCGCGAGCGCTGGCTGAGCATGACCAGCCGTCCGTTCTGCCTGCTCCACTGCGACATCCACCGCAAGAACATGATCCTCACGCCCGACCGGGTGGTCTTCCTGGACTGGGAGCTGGCCCTCTGGGGCGACCCCCTGTACGACCTCACCGTCCACATCAGCAAGATGGGCTACCTGGAGGACGAGCGGGACCAGGTCGTGGACGGCTGGGTGCGCGTGATGCCGGCCGCGGCCACGGCCGGCTGGTGCGAGGACCTGGCCACGTACCTGATCCACGAGCAGGTGAAGGAGGCGCTCGTGGGCTGTATCCGGTACGTGCGGCTGTTCGAGGAGGGCCGCCTGACGGCGGAGGAGCAGGAGCAGCTGGCCGTCAAGCTGACCACCAAGATGGCGGTCGCCCACGTGGCGTGGCACGGAACCGACGCGCGCTCGCCCACGCGGGACGTCGTCCGGGCGGCCCTCCGCCTGGCCGGCGAGCGCGCCCGCAAGCGCGGGGCGTAGCGCCGGCCTATGGCCGGGACAGGCCGAACGCGGCGTGGAGGGCCCGGACCGCCTGCGCCTGGTGCTGGCGGCGGATGATGCAGGTGATGCGGATGTCCGACGAGGCGATCGTCTCGATGTTGATGCCCTCGTCGGCCAGTGACCGGAACATCCGCGCGGCCACGCCCGGCCCGGCCCGCATGCCCGTGCCCACCGCCGACACCTCGACCACGTCGGCCACCGCCGTGGCCCGTGCGCCGACCGCCCGCGCCGCCGGCTCCACGGCCCGCAGGGCCTGGTCGAGCTCCGACTCCCGGACGATGAACGAGAGGCCGTACGGCGGCGTGTGCGAGATCACGCTGGCCGAGATGCCGGACGTGCCCAGCGGCTCGAGGATGTCCGCGCTGGCCCCCGGCCGGCGCGGGACCCCGGCGACCCGGACCTGGCCGATCCCGTCCTGCTGCGCGATCGCGCGGACCGTCCGCTGGAGCTCCTTCGGCACCTCGTCCACGATCCGCGTCCCGCCGTCCAGCCGGCCGATGGGGCGCAGGTGCACCGGCACGCGGAACTGCCGCGCCAGCTCGACCGCCCGCGGCTGCCACATGTGGAGCCCGGTCGCGGACAGCTCCAGCGCCTCCTCATAGGTGATGTAGCTGAGCACCCTGGAGTCGGGCACGATGTGCGGGTCCGCCGTCCGGATGCCCTGGTAGCTGACGTAGATCTCGCACTGGTCCGCGCCCAGGTCGGCCGCCAGGCGGACCGCCGTCACGTCGCCGCCGCCGCGGCCGAGCGTGGTCACGTCCAGGTCCTCGGTCGCGCCCTGGAAGCCCGCCACCACGGGCACGGCCCCGGCCTCCAGCGCCCGCCGCACGCGCAGCGGCCGCACCCGCACCACCTCGGCGCTCCCGTACGCGGTGTCGGTCTCGATGCCGGCCTGGAGGCCGGACAGCGCCATCGCCCAGACGCCCATGCCCTGGAGGCCGATCGCCACCAGCGGCGCCGTGGTCGCCTCGCCGCTGGCCATCAGCATGTCGAGCTCGCGGGCGGCCGGCCGGGCCATCCCGCCCTTGATCCGGAACGCCAGCTCGGCCAGGTCGTCCGTGTCCTGACCCAGCGACGAGATCACCGCCACGATCCGCTGGCCCGCCTCGACCGACCGCTTGATGCGCCGGCACACGGCGACGATCCCGCGGAAGTCGCGGACCGACACGCCGTACTTCTGCACCAGCAGCGGCGAATGCCCGTCCCTCATCGCGGCCGGTAGCTGCGCACCGACACACTGTGCTCCTTGAGCCGGTCGAGCCACCGCCGCCGGATCTCCACGAAGTGCGGGATCCCGCGCGAGGGGTGGTGGTCGATGTAGTACTCGCCCATGCCCGCCAGCAGCAGGCCCTCGAAGCGGGCGAGCTGGCCGCGCCGCGACCCCCAGATCGCCCTGCTGATCGCGGCGTCGTCGAGGTCGTCGATGCAGTCGTCCACCTGCTGCAGGCTGGTGAACCGGAGCTCCCGGAGCACGCCGACCCAGACCTCGTAGTTCGAGTCGCCGACCCGCCGCGCGGCGCCGAGCCGGGAGTCCAGGTAGGACCGCAGCGCCCCGGACGTCAGCTCGGCCCGGTCCAGCCGGCCCTTCACCACGGCCTCGGTCGCCACCCGGCGCCGGTGCTGGACCTCCTCCTGGATGGCCTGGAACTCGCGGTCGGCGATCTCGAGCATCCCGGCGACCGCCAGGAAGCGGCGGCGGACGGACGCGGCGACCGAGTCGGCGCCCTTGTACTCGATGTCGTGCTCGATCTCGGCCCACGCGTGCTGGAGGATGGTCCGGACCTGGATCTCGCCGATCAGGCCCGCGAAGCGCCGGTACTCCAGGAGGCCGGTCCGGTTGTCCTTCAGCCGCACCAGGTAGTGGACGCTGGCGTACCCGAAGCGCTCCTCGAGCGAGAGGCGGTCGAACTTGTCCTCCTGCTCGACGATCTCGAACTGCGCCTCGACGACCGCGCCCACCTCCTCCACGCCGGCGGGCAGGAACGTGACGACGCGGACGCCGGCCATGTCCGTGATCTCGCTGAGCGGGTCCTCGTACTTCGGCCGGGCCGGGTCGAGCGGGTGCGGCATGCCCGCCTTCGTGGCGAAGCTGGCGATCGTCTTGGCCCGCGCCTCCACCGACTGCGTCTTGACGTCGCTCCCCCGCAGCGCCTCGTCCAGGAGCAGCTTGATGCACTGCGCGAACTCGTGGTAGAGACTCCGCCTCTCTCGGTACGCGGCGGCGGCCCTCTCCCCGTAGGAAACGGGATCGAAGACCTCCGGGAGGTCACCAGCAGGCATGCTCATGGGGCGCGCGGACCTTCAATGATACTGGCGGCAGGGCGTGCCTTATGTGCACAGTTGGCCTACAACGTGGCCCTGGCGGACTACCGTTCCGGCCGCACCCAGATGTCACGCTCGTGCATCAGCCGGATCTGCCGCTCGGTGACCTGCTCCCTGTACTCCGCGTGCTTCATCGGCGGCCGGTCGAGGTACAGGTTCTTCGGATAGATCGGCTCCCGGTACAGGAGCTGGTACAGCTCGGTACGCACGTCCTTGAGCCAGTTGTCCCACTGCGCCCGGGCCCGGTGGTCCCGCAGCGCCTCGACGTCGATCACCCCGGCCACGTACGTCGAGCCGGCGCCGTACCGCTGCTGGCCGACGACGTCGCCCTTGTAGTTGATGACGAGCGACTGGCCGCCGAACGTGTCGATGGCCGTGGTCTCCTCGGGGAACAGGTAGTACGTGCCCATGTTGGGCGCGACCACGTAGAGGTTGTTGTCCAGCGCCCGGGCCCGGCTCTGGATCTCGAACATCCCGTTCGCCGTGGCCGGGTGCGGGTACGAGCCCCGGTACAGGACCTCGGCGCCGTTGAGCGCCAGCGCCCGGGCGTTCTCGGGGTAGGAGCCCTCGTTGGCCATCATGATGCCGAGGCGTCCGATCTCGGTGTCCACCACCGGCCAGAACGCGTCGAGGGTGTTGCCGTACCTCTCGATCCACCAGTCGTACACGTCGTGCGGGCACACCGAGTGCTCTACGGGGAACAGCGGCGAGACCTTGTAGTGCTTGAGGATCACCTCGCCCTGCGGGTCGAGGATGAAGCCCACGTTGAAGTAGCGGTCGGGCATGTCGGGGTGGCGGGCCTTGGCCTGCGCCATCACGTACGCGTCGTACTCGCGGGCGAGCTGGCCCAGGGCCTCGGTCTCCTCGCCCGGCACGTCGATCGCGCACTCGCGGGCGAACGTGACGTGGTCCAGGTCCAGCACCTCGTCGTTGAAGCCCTGCAGCGCGCCCTCCGGGACGGCGATCAGACGCACGGGCAGGTCCAGGCTGGACAGCCACGCGGCGGCCTTCGTCAGGTGCTCGAGGTGCTCCAGGTTGGCGCGGATGTCGGACCGCTTCCGGATGCCACGGACCGTGGGGATGAGACCCACCGCGGTGTACGGCTTGATCATGGGCACTACAGTGACACGCAGGAGGTGCTCATGAAGAAGGTCCTGCTGTCCGAGGAAGATCTCCCCCAGCGCTGGTACAACATCCTGCCCGACCTGCCGGTGCCCCCCGCGCCCTACCTGCACCCGGCGACGCTCCAGCCGCTGGGCCCCGACGACCTGGCGCCCATCTTCCCCCAGGCGATCATCGCCCAGGAGGTGTCACAGGAGCGCTGGATCGAGATCCCCGACCAGGTGCGCGACATCTACCGGATCTGGCGGCCGACCCCGCTGTACCGGGCGGAGCGGCTGGAGAAGGCGCTGGACACCTCCGCGCGCATCTACTTCAAGTACGAGGGCGGCTCCCCGGCCGGCTCGCACAAGCCGAACACGGCGGTGGCGCAGGCGTACTACAACGCCCAGGAGGGCGTGAAGCGGCTCACCACCGAGACCGGGGCCGGCCAGTGGGGCTCGGCGCTCGCGTTCGCGGGCGGCCTCTTCGGCCTCGAGGTGACCGTGTACATGGTCCGGGTCTCCTACGAGCAGAAGCCGTACCGGCGGGCCCTGATGGAGACGTGGGGCGCCACCGTGTACCCCTCGCCCACCGACCGGACGAACTCCGGCCGCGGCGTCCTGGCGAAGGACCCGGACTCCCCCGGCAGCCTGGGCATCGCCATCAGCGAGGCGGTCGAGGACGCGGCCACCCGCGACGACTCGAAGTACTCGCTCGGCTCCGTCGTCAACCACGTGCTCCTGCACCAGACGGTCATCGGGCAGGAGGCCAGGAAGCAGATGGAGCTGACCGGCGACTACCCGGACGTCGTGATCGGCTGCGTCGGCGGCGGCTCCAACTACGCCGGCCTGGCGTACCCGTTCATGGCCGACCGGCTCTCCGGCGAGCGGCCGAACACGCGGTTCATCGCGGCCGAGCCCGCGGCCTGCCCGACGCTGACCCGGGGCGTCTACGGCTACGACTTCGGCGACACCGCCGGGGTGGGGCCGGTCGTCCGGATGCACACGCTCGGCCACAGCTTCGTCCCCGATCCCATCCACGCGGGCGGCCTGCGCTACCACGGGGACGCGCCGTCGCTGTGCCTGCTGGTCGAGCAGGGGCTGGTCGAGGCCCGCGCGTATCCGCAGAACGAGTGCTTCGCCGAGGCGGTCCGCTTCGCCCGCGCCGAGGGCTTCCTGCCCGCCCCGGAGCCCTCGCACGCCCTGCGCGCGGTGGCCCAGGAGGCGGCGGCCGCCCGGGAGGCGGGCGACAACCGGGTGATCCTGTTCGGCCTCTGCGGGCACGGCCACTTCGACATGTCGGCGTACGACGCGTACCTGGCCGGCCGCCTGGAGGACCTGGAGCTGCCCCAGGCCCGGATCGACGCCGCGGTGGAGGAGTTGCCGAAGGCGCCAGTGGGGTAGAACTCACCGCGTGGCGGTGCTGCACGGGACCTGGGGCGCGGGCGCGCGGCTGTGCGTCTGGGGCGAGGACGACGCTCCGGACGCGGCCCGCGCCCGCGACCTCCACCCCTTCGCGTGCGACGAGGAGACCCTGCGCCGGCTCGTGGCCGAGCGAGCGCGCGTCTGCGCCGAGCCGGCGCCCCTGACGCTGCTGCTGCCCAGCCGCCGGGGCGGGCCGCTGCCGTCGCCCGAGCTGGGCCACCCGGCCCGGCCGGGCGCCGCGCCGCCCCGGCTCCGGCCCTGGCGGGTGCCCGCCCTCGCCCTGGAGCCGGACCCGGCGCTCGACCTCCTGCTGGCGCTGGCCGGCGACCCCGCCGCCACCGCCTCGCTGCGCTTCCTGGCCGCCACGGCCAAGCTGGCCCTCGAGCTGGTCGCCCGGGGTCGGGTCGTGCCGGCGCTGGAGCCCGACGGCGCCGCCTACATGGCGCGCTGGCGCGTGTCGCCGGAGCCCGAGGACACGCGCCGGCTGCGCCTGCTCGCCGCGGCGATGCCGGCCGTGGTCCGGGCCGAGGCGCCGGGCACCCGGGCGGCCGGCGCGCTGGTCGAGGAGCTGGTCGGCGCGTTCGCCGACGCGGCCGCCCGCCAGGGCGCGTTCAAGCTGCCGCCGCCGAGCGTCGGCGGGACGCCCGCCGCCGAGGCGTGGGTGCGAGCGCTCACCAGCCAGCGGCCGCACGTGGACGCCGACGTGATCGGGCTGGCCGCGCTGGAGCGGCGGCTCGACGCCTGGCGCGGCCCGGCCCCGCCGGCGGCCGACGGGCTGCGCCTGTGCTTCCGGGTCGTGCCGCCGGCGGACGGCCGCGGCAAGCGGCCCTGGCGGGTCGAGTTCCTGCTCCAGGCGCCGGACGACCCGAGCCTGCTCGTACCCGCCGCCGAGGTCTGGCGGACCGCCGGCCGGCTGGTCGCGTTCGAGCGGGTGGTGGACCAGCCGCAGGAGCGCCTGCTGGCCGAGCTGGGCCGCGCCGGCCGCCTGGCGCCGGCGCTGGACGAGGCGCTGGTCAGGGCCCGGCCCACGGAGCTGCCGCTCGACGCCGCCGGCGCCTATCGCTTCCTGCGCGAGGACGCCACCGTGCTCGCGCACTCGGGCTTCGGCGTCCTGGTGCCGCCGTGGTGGCACGAGCCCCAGGCTCGCCTCGGGCTGCGGCTGCGCGCGCGGCCGGCGGCCGGCGCGGCGAGTGCGGCCGTCGCCGCCGCCACCCCCGGCCGGCTGGGCCTGGAGGCGCTGTGCGAGTACGAGTGGGAGGCGGCTCTCGGCGACGAGGCGCTGCGGCCCGAGGAGCTGCGCGAGCTGGCGCGCCTGAAGGTGCCGCTGGTCCAGGTGCGCGGGCGCTGGGTCGAGCTGCGGCCGGAGGAGCTGACCGCCGCGCTGGCGCTGCTCGACCAGCCGGCCGACGAGCGCCGCATGACGCTGGCCGACCTGCTCCGGGCCAGCATCGGCCTGGACGCCGGGGAGGGGCCGCCGGTCGTGGCCGTCGAGGCGGAGGGCTGGGTCGGCGAGCTGCTGGCCGGGGCGTCCGAGCGCCGCTTCGCCGCCGAGCCGACCCCGGCCGGGTTCCACGGCGACCTGCGCCCGTACCAGGAGCGCGGGCTGGCGTGGCTGCGGTTCCTGGGCGACCTCGGCCTGGGCGCCTGCCTGGCCGACGACATGGGCCTGGGCAAGACGATCCAGCTCCTCGCGCTGCTGGTCGCCGAACGCGACGCCGGGGAGGCGCGGGCGCCGACCCTGCTCGTCTGCCCGATGTCGGTCGTCGGCAACTGGCAGCGCGAGGCCGAGCGGTTCGCGCCCGGGCTCCGCGTCCACGTCCACCACGGCCAGGGCCGGCAGGGCGGCGAGCAGCTCGCCGAGGCGGTCCGCGACCGCGACCTCGTCGTCACCACGTACGGGCTGGCGGTCCGCGACCAGGAGGCGCTGAGCGCGGTGGAGTGGGGCCGTGTCGTGCTGGACGAGGCGCAGAACGTCAAGAACAGCGCGGCCCGGCAGGCGCAGGCCGTCCGCTCGCTGCGCGCCCCCCGGCGGGTGGCGCTGACCGGGACTCCGGTCGAGAACCGCCTGGCCGAGCTGTGGTCGATCATGCAGTTCCTCAACCCGGGCCTGCTCGGTTCGGCGTCGGACTTCCGGCGCCGCTTCGCGGTCCCGGTCGAGCGCTACCAGGACGACGAGGCGGCGGACCTGCTCCGGAAGCTGACCGGCCCGTTCGTCCTGCGCCGGCTGAAGACGGACCGCAGCATCATCGCCGACCTCCCCGAGAAGGTCGACATGAAGGTCTACTGCAACATCACCCGCGAGCAGGCCACCCTGTACCAGGCCGTGCTCGACGACATGCTGGCCAGGATCGAGGCCGCCGGCGAGGACATCGAGCGCCGGGGCCTGGTGCTGGCGACCATGATGAAGCTCAAACAGGTGCTCAACCACCCGCTCCAGCTGCTCCGCGACGGCTCCCGGCTCGAGGGACGCTCGGGCAAGCTGGCGCGGCTCGAGGAGATCCTCGAGGAGGTGATGGCCGAGGGCGACCGGGCCCTCCTGTTCACGCAGTTCGCGGAGATGGGCGACCTGCTCCGCCGGCACCTGCGCGAGCGGCTGGGCCGGGAGGTGCCGTTCCTCCACGGCGGCACCCCGAGGCGGGCGCGCGACGAGATGGTCGCGTGGTTCCAGTCGCCGGCCGGGCCGCCCGTCCTGATCCTGTCCCTGAAGGCGGGCGGCATCGGGCTCAACCTGACGGCCGCCAACCACGTGGTCCACTTCGACCGCTGGTGGAACCCGGCCGTCGAGGACCAGGCGACCGACCGCGCGTTCCGCATCGGCCAGCGCCGCGACGTCCAGGTGCGCAAGCTGATCTGCGTCGGCACGCTGGAGGAGCGCATCGACCGGATGATCGAGGACAAGCGCGAGCTGGCGGAGCGCATCGTGGGCACCGGCGAGGGCTGGCTGACGGAGCTGTCCACCGACCAGCTGCGCGAGCTGGTGGCGCTGTCCACCGAGGCAGTGGCGGAGGCGTAGGCGTGGACGGCGACCAGTTCTGGCGGCGCGAGCGGCCCACCGCCCCCCTGCCGGTGGACAGCGGGCTCCGGGCGCGCAGCCGGCGCGGCGACATCGGCGAGACGTGGTGGTCCCGCCGCTTCATCGCGATCCTGGAGTCGTTCGGCCTCGGCACGCGACTGGAGCGCGGCCGCAACTACGCGCGGCGCGGCCAGGTGCTCGACCTCGAGGTCCGCAAGGGCCTGGTGGAGGCGCGGGTGCAGGGCTCGCGGGTCCGGCCGTACCGGGTCCAGCTCGGCGTGCAGACGCTGACGGAGGACGACTGGACCCGGGCGGAGCGCGCGATGGCGAGCAAGGCCGTGTTCGCGGCCAAGCTGCTGGCGGGTGAGATGCCGCGCGACATCGAGGAGACGTTCGCGGCGAGCCGGCTGTCGCTGTTCCCGACGTCGGCGAGCCAGCTCTCCAGCTCGTGCACGTGCCCGGACGCGATCAAGCCGTGCAAGCACGTGGCCGCCGTCTTCTACCTGCTGGCCGAGGCGCTCGACCGCGACCCGTTCCTGGTGTTCACGTGGCGCGGCCGGACGCGCGAGGAGCTGCTGGAGCGGCTCGCCGCGCTGCGCCGGCCGGCCCGCCGCGCCCCCGCGCCCGAGGCCGGGGCCGAGGTGGTGGCCGAGCCCACGCTGGAGGACGCGCTGGACCGGTTCTGGGAGGCCGGCCCGGAGCTGGACCGGGTCCGCGCGCGGCCGTGGGCGGCCGGCGCCCCGGACGCCGCCATCCGCCAGCTCGGCCCGATCGGCGTCACCGTGCGCGGCGCCGACCTGGCGGACCTGCTGGCCGCCGCCTGCCGCACGCTCGCGGCGGCCGCGCAGCGCCGGGCGCTCGGCGAGTAGCGGTGGCCAGCGGGCGCGCGATGGCGCTCGTGGAGGCGGCGGAGGCCAGCCGCCAGGCGGGCCAGCTGGCACGGGCGCGGGCGGCGTTCGCCGAGGCGGCCCGGGTGGCGGCCGCGGAGGAGGACGGCCGGGCCCTTTCCCTGGCCGCGCTGGGCATCGGCGGCATCTGGGTCTACGAGCAGCGCGACTTCCTGGAGCGGGCCGCGCTCGACGCGCTGTGGCGCCGGGCCCGGGACGCCGCGGCCCCCGGCTCGCTGGTCGCCGCCCGGCTCGACGTCCGGACGGCCGCCGAGGCGGTGTACGAGGGCGGGCCGGTCGCGGCCGTGCAGGCGGCGGCGGACGCCGTCCTGGCCTTCGGCGACGACGCCGCGACGGCGGAGGCGCTGTCGCTGCTGCACCACGTGCGGCTCGGGCCCGCCCACGCGAGCTCCCGCCTGCGGATGGCGGAGGAGATCGTCCGGCGGGCGGCGCGGGCCGGCGACCCGCTGCTCGGCCTGATGGGCCTGTGCTGGCGCACCGTGGACCTCTTCCTCACCGGCGACCCCCGCGCCGAGCAGTCGCACCAGGAGCTGCGGGAGCGCGCCGAGGCGGCCGGGTGCGAGGCGATCGCGTTCGTCGCCGACGTCGTCGCCGCGACGCTCCTGGCCCGCCGCGGCCGCCTGGTGGAGGCCGAGGCGGCCGCGGCCGCGGCCCTCGCCCGGGGCACCGCCGCCGGCGATCCCGACGCTGCCGCCTACTTCGGGGCCATGCTGGCCGCGCTGCGCCTGTGGCAGGGCCGGGCGGCCGAGGTGATCGAGCTGGTCCGGGCGGCGGCCGCGTCGCCCCGGCTGGGCCCCAACGACCACGTGTACGTCGCGGCCGACGCCGTGCTGTCGGCGGCCCTGGGCGACCGCGACGCCGCCGAGGAGGCGCTGGCCCGCCTCACCGGCATCGGGCTCGCCGCCCTGCCCGACTCCAGCTCCTGGCTGGCGACGCAGTTCCTGGTCGCCGAGGCCGCGTTCCAGCTCGGCGACGCCGCGGTGGCCGCCGAGGTGCGGACGCTCGTCGAGCCGTACGCGCACCTGCCGGTGCTCCCGTCGCTGGCGGTCGTGTGCCTGGGCTCGGTGCGCCGCACGCTCGGGCTGGCCGCGGCGACCGCCGGCGACCTGGACGGCGCCGTCGGCCACCTGGAGGCGGCCATCCAGGAGGACCGCCGGCTGGGCAGCCGGCCGATGGCGGTGCTGACCGAGCACGTGCTGGCCGCCGTGCTCGACGCTCGCGGCGGCGACGGCGACCGGGCCCGGGCCGTGGAGCTGGCCGGGCGGGCCGCGGCGAGCGCCGCCCGGATGGCCATGGCGCTGCCGGCCCCGCCCGCCTGGTTGAGCGGCACCAGGGGGGCTCCGCGCGCGGCCCGCCTGCGCCGCGAGGCGGGCGGCTGGTGGATCGAGGTCGGCGACCGGACGATCCTCCTGCCTGACCTGGTCGGGATGGCGTACGTGGCCACCCTGGTGGAGGCGCCGGGCGAGGACCACGACGTCCTGCAGCTCGCGGCCTGGACGCCGGGCGCGCCCCGGGCCCCGGCCGACCCGGTCCTCGACCGCCAGGCCCTGGCCAGCTACCGGCTCCGCGTCCAGGAGCTGACGGCCCTGCTGTCCGACCCCGGCCTGGGCGCGGCGCAGGCGGCGAGAGCCCGGCGGGAGCTGGGCGAGCTCACGGCGGCGGTGCGCGGAGCGCTGGAGCGGGGCGGCCGGGTGCGCGGGTTCCCCACCGACCACGAGCGCGCCCGGACCGCGGTGCGCAAGGCGATCATGCGCGCCGTGGAGGTGATCGGCGCCGCCGCGCCCGAGCTGGGCCAGCACCTGCGGACCAGCCTGACGACGGGCGCGATCTGCCGCTACGACCCGGCCGCCGGGTGGACGGTGACCGTCAGGTAGATCCTGTGCCGTGGGACGGCACAGCGCCGTCACGCAGTCAGGTGCATGAGACAGGTCGACCGGCAGAGCGGCGCCAGGCGCCAGTCGCCTCGCCGGAACCCGCCGGCGTCCGGGCCTCGCCAACCCCGTCACGTCCAGACCATCCTCGGCCTCCAGGCCACGGCCGGCAACGCCGCGGTATCGGCCGTGCTGCAGCGCGCGCCGGCGCACGCCGCGCATCCGTCGGCCGCCGCCCGCGGCGACGCGGCGCTGCTCGCGATGCACCTGAGCGCCCTGGTCGGGCCGAGCGGCCGCGCCTACACGCCGGCCGACCTCGTGGGCCTCTCCGCGAACGACACGACGTTCTTCCGGCGGCTCTACCAGGTGCTGTGGGACCACAAGTTCGGCGGCCCGGACGGTCGCCTGGACGAGGAGGAGCGCGAGTCGGACCTCGCGTACGTGCGCACCGCGCTGGCCGGCGTGGGCGCCGAGCTCTCGATCGACCCGGACGGGCAGCGGGTGCTGCGGCAGATCCAGGGCGAGCTCGACCGGAGGGCGGCGGGCGTCACCCAGAACGCGGTGATGGAGCGGGCCGTCCGCGACGCCGACCTGCAGGCCAGGCTCGTGTCGATCGAGATGGCCGACGAGCGGGCCGCGGTCCTGGCCGCGCTGCAGAAGGGCTGGGGCACGTACTCGAAGTTCTCGCAGCTGCTGGAGGCCGGGGTCGGGGTGGCGGCCAGGAACGAGATGGTCGCCCGGGTCCTGAAGGACACGCACACCGGCCTGGACACCGCGAGCAAGCTGGCGAAGGCGCTCGACCCCGAGTCGTACCGCACGGCGGTGAAGGAGGCCCGGGAGTGGTGCGAGGCGCACCACGTCGGCGCCGGGATGGGCACGGTCAGGGCGGTGGCGCTGGAGGGCGAGCTCGTCGAGCTGACGCTGGGCACGGCGAACAAGGTCGCCAGCACGCTGTCGCAGGTCGCGCTCTGGGCGCTGAAGCCGAGCGGGACGGCCCTGGAGGAGCTCGAGGAGCTGGCCAAGGCGGGCGAGCTCGTGGGCTCCGGGGGCAAGGCGGCGGTCCGCATCGCGCACGTCATGGAGAAGCTGGAGAAGTTCGAGACCGCCCTCAACGTCGTCGCGGTCGCCGCCGGGGTGGCCAAGCTCATCACGGCCGACAGCACGGCCGAGCGGGTGGACGCCGGCGTGTCGGTCAGCACCGGCGCGCTCGGGATCGCGGCCAAGGTCACGGGGCGGGCCGCGCTGGGCTCAGCGGCCAGCTCCGTGCTCATGACGTGGGAGATGGTCAAGTTCTTCGGCGAGATGGGCGCCGGCGCGACCGAGGGTTCGATGTACGGCGGGCTGCGCCAGGAGCTGACCGACATGCGCCCCGTCATGGACCGGGTGGCGCTCGCGATGGTGCCGCTGGACCGGGCGCTGGAGGAGCAGGACCGCCGGTTCGGCCAGGTGATGGCGTCGGCCGACAAGTCGGGCGCCGAGGAGGCGGTGGCCACGTTCGCGTACCGCCTGCAGAAGGCGCTCCAGGAGGCCGACCACCGCTGGCAGGGCAGCCACATCGCGGCCCTGGCCCGCTACTACCCGAGGGACGTCCAGGTCGCGGTGGGGCAGGCGCTGCAGCCGGACTACCCGGCGTCCGTCCTGCTCCAGTCGGGCACCGAGTTCATGGGCGCGATGGCCGACGCGTACCACCACCTGCCCGACATCGTGATCGACATGATGGTGGACCAGGGCCTGATGGACCCGGAGCACGCCGAGCGCGAGCGGAAGAAGCTGGCCGAGAAGCGCAAGGAGGAGGCCGGCAAGGAGAGGGGCGGCAGGGCGGAGTGACGCTCCGCCCTCACCAGGCCACGGGCAGCTCCTCGAACCCGCCGGTCAGCAGGCCCGTGCGCGGGCGCAGCTCCTCCGGCGCGACGGCCAGGCGCAGGGTCGGGAACCGGCGGAACAGGGTGCCGAAGACGACCTGCAGCTCGACGCGCGCCAGGGGGGCGCCCAGGCAGAAGTGGGGGCCGTGGCCGAACGCCAGGTGCGGGTTGTCCTCGCGGGCGACGACGAAGCGGCCCGGCTCCGCGAACTGGGCCGGGTCGGTGTTGGCGGCGCGGAGGTCGAGCATGACGAGGTCCCCGGCCTCGACGGTCTCGCCGTCCACGTCCAGCGCGGTGTTCGCGTAGCGGGGGAGCCCGCCGGGCCCGCGCCGCCTGGCGTCCAGGATCGGGGCCGGCGCGCGCAGGATCTCCTCGACGGCCCGCGCCGCGACCTCGGGCCCGCCGTCCTGGAGCGCGGCGCGCTGCTCGGGCTCCGTCAGCAGGAGCGCGGCGCCCTTGTCGATCGCGGCGACCGTCGTCTCGTGGCCGGCGAAGAGCAGGCCGGCGGCCAGGCCCACGATCTCCTCCTCGGTGAACTCGCCGCGCTCGTCGCGGGCCGCGATGAGGTCGGAGATCACGTCCTCGCCCGGCTCCGCGCGCTTGCGGGCGACCAGGTCGCGCATGTACGCCTGGAGCCGCTCCAGGCCGGCCATGGCGCGCGGCCGGTCGCTCAGGTGGCCGGCGTCGTCGGACCAGACCCGGAAGTCGTCCCGGTCCTCGAACGGCACGCCCAGCAGCTCGCAGATCACCAGGGCGGGCAGGGGGAACGAGAGCGCCTCGTGCAGGTCGGCGGGCGGCTCGTGGCGCGCCAGCTCGTCGAGCAGATGGTCGGCGATCGCCTGGATCCGCGGCCGCAGCGTCTCCATGCGGCGCGCGGCGAAGGACCTCGAGAGGGCGCGGCGCATGCGCGAGTGGCCCCGGTGCTCGGCCTCGGGGTCGTCGCCGCGGGGGCCGCCGAACAGCGGCGACTGGCTGAGGCGGCTGGCCCGCTCGGGGTCCGGATGCGACATCCCCAGGCGGTCGTCCGTGAGGAGCGACCGCACGTCGGCGTAGCGGGAGACCTGCCAGGCCGGGTCCCCGGCCGGCGTGCGGACCCGCTGGGCGGGGGCCTGCTCTGCTGCGTCCATCTCGCGCACCTCCCAATTCCGTCGGATACGACGCGTCGTGTCCGACATGATACGCTCGGACCCGGGACGCGATGGACGAGTCGGAGCGAGGCCTGGTCGAGGACGCGCAGGAGATCGTGGCGCAGCTCCGCACGCTGCGCCGGGACGTGCTCCGGGCCGCGGCCGACATGGGCCGGAGCGGCCTGACGGGACCCCAGATCAGCGTCCAGGCGCTGCTGGTCGTGAACGGTCCGATGACGGTCGGCGAGCTGGGGCGCGACCTGGGCCTGAGCCACAGCACGGTCTCGGGGATCGTGGACCGGCTGGAGGACCGGGGCCTGGTCCAGCGAGCGCCGGACCCGGCCGACCGCCGGTACACGCGCATCTCGGTGACGCCGGCGGTGGAGCGGTACGTGCAGGACCTGGCGAGCGCCCCGGCGGCGCGCCTGGCGAGAGCCCTGCGCACGGCAACCCCTGAGGACCGCGCCCGCATCCGCGAGGGCCTGACCCTCCTCCGCCGCCTGCTGGACGAGGCCTCAGGATGAGCGATCTGGCGCCAGACCACCCATTCGTGGGCGCTCGATAGGGGGATTCTGGCGCCAAGACGCACGCGGAACCCTGGGGGCGGCCCGCGTCATCTCGTTCGGTGTGTGCTCGCTTCTCACTCGCCGCGGACTCGTCTGTGGCGCCTGGTCGTGCCTGCTGACCGCCCAGGCGTTCGCCCTCGGGGTCTTCGACAACCGGGCCGATCCGGGCCTGGGCGGCCTGTTCAACGACTTCGCCGACTACTGGGCCGCCGCCCGCATCCTCGACCTCGGCGGCGACCCCTACGACAGGCACCTGCTCGGCCAGGTCCTCCAGCAGAACGGTCTCCACACCCTGGTCGGCACCGGGTACTCCTATCCCCTCCTGCTCGCCGAGCTGCTCCGCCCCCTCGGCCTGCTGCCGGCGCCGGTGGCCGCCGCCCTGTTCACCGCCGGCAGCCTCGCCTGCCTGGGCCTGGCCGTCGCGCTCCTGCTGTCCCCGCTGCGGGCCGCCCCGCGCTGGCAGCTGCTCGCGCTCGCCACCGCGGCCGGCACGTACGCGCCCGCCGGCGGCTCGCTGTACATGGGCCAGGTCAACCTGTACCTCCTCCCGCTGCTGGCGCTGGCCCTTCGCGGCACCGCGCGGCCGGCCGGGCTGGCCGTGGCGGCCGCCGTGAAGCTGTTCCCGGCCGCCGCCGCGCTGGCGTTCCTGGCCCAGGGCCGGCGCGGGCTGCGGCCGCTGCTCGTGACCGTCGCGGTGACCGTGGGCCTGGTCCTCGGCCCCAACCTGGTCACCGGCCACTGGTCGTACGGCGGCAGCCTGGTCGAGATGTTCGGGCCCGACCCCTACTGGAGCAACCAGTCGCTCAACGGCTGGCTGAGTCGCCTGCTGCCGGCGGCGGCGCCGGTCACCCCGCTGATGATCGCGCTCGCCGCCGCCCTCGGCGCGCTGGCCGTCGCCGTCGCGGCCCGCCAGCGCGGGTCCTGGCCGGGCGCGTTCGCCGTGCTCCTCTGCTACGCCATCGTGGCCGCGCCCAAGAACTCGCTCTGGAACTTCGCCCCCCTGCTCGTGGTCATGGCGTACACGTGGACGCTGGTGCGGCACCGGCCGGGGGCCGTCGCCCTGCTCGCCGCGGCCTGGGCGCTCGCGGACGCCGCGGGGCCCACCATCTGGCTGGCCGGCAACGCCGGCATCCACACGCCCTGGCTGACCAGCCTGCCGCTGTACGGCGGCCTGCTCCTCGGCGGCCTCCTGTCGTGGGCGCTGCTGCGGGCGGCCCGCGCCGAGCCCGATGATGTCGCCCATGGCAGAGCTGGACCTGGTGATCCGCGGCGCAGAGATCGTCAACGCGAGTGGCTCGGAGCGAGCTGACGTCGGCATCGCCGGCGGGGTGATCGAGCGGGTGGGCGGCGACCTCCGCGGCCGGCGGGAGATCGACGCCGCCGGCCTGCTCCTCCTCCCCGGCGCCATCGACGCCCACGTCCACCTCTCCTCCCCGCCGGGCGCCCCCACCACCGGGCCGCGCTGGGTGGACGACTTCGCCAGCGGCTCCCGGGCGGCGCTGGCCGGCGGCGTCACGACCATCGGCAACATGACGTTCCTGGCCGCCGGGGAGCGGCCGCTCGACGGCCTGGCCCGGGAGCAGGCGGCAGCGGCGGACCAGGCGATCGCCGACTACTTCTGCCACCCCGTCATCTCGGACCCGGCCGCGGCGCTGGAGGACATCCCGCGCCTGCTCGACGCCGGGTGCAGCACCATCAAATGCTTCCTGTCGTTCGGCTTCGACGCCCGCGCGGCCGCGTACGTCAGGGCCATCGACCTGGCCGGCCGCTCCGGCCTGCTGACGATGCTGCACTGCGAGGACGAGGGGCTCCTGGCCCAGGGGGTGGACCGGCTGGTGGCGGCCGGGCGCACGTCCCTGCGCGACTACGGGGAGAGCCGGCCGGTCGTCGCCGAGGTGCTCGCCACCCAGAGGGCGGTCGCGATCGCCGAGGCCACCGGCGCGCCCGTCTACGTCGTCCACCTGTCGTCGGCGCGGGCGCTCGACGTCTGCGCCGAGGCGCAGGCGCGCGGCCTGCCGGTCCACGTCGAGACGCGGCCGCTGTACCTGCACCTGACCGCCGAGCGGCTGCTGGAGCCGGACGGCGCGAAGTATGTCGGACAGCCGCCGCTGCGCGAAGCGGCCGACGTCGAGGCGCTCTGGGCCGGCATCCGCGACGGCGTCGTCCAGACCGTGTGCACGGACCACGCGCCGTGGTCGCTCGAGGCCAAGCTCGACCCCGCCCTCTCGATCACCCGGCTCCGGCCCGGCGTCGAGAACCTCCAGACGCTTGTGCCGATGCTCTGGTCGGAGGGCGTGCGCGCCGGCCGCATCCCGCGCGAGCGGTTCGTCGAGGTGACGTCGGCGAACGCGGCCCGGCTGTTCGGCCTCCATCCCCGCAAGGGCGCGATCGCCGTGGGCAGCGACGCGGACCTGGTCGTGTTCGACCCCGAGCTGACGAGGACGATCACGCGGGACATGGTCGAGTCGAACGCCGGCCACTCGGTGTACGAGGGCTGGACGGTCACCGGCTGGCCGGTCCTCACCCTGCGCCGGGGCGAGGTGGTCTTCGAGGCCGGGCGGGTGACCGGCCAGCCGGGCAGCGGCCGGCTGGCCAGGCGGGGGCCCGAGCCCGCCTCCTAGCAACGCCCTCCGGCCTACGCTCCCTGCGACCCGGCCGCCGGCGGTCCCGCGTCCAGGTCGAGCGCCCGGCCGCCGGCGACCAGCAGCGTGTGCGGCGCCGCCGCCGGGTCCGCGGTCACCTCGAGCGCCATCTCCTGGCCGCCCGGCCGCGCGGCCAGCGGGACCCCGTGGCCGGCGCCCGCCCAGACCGTCCGCCGCCACCGCCAGTCCACCAGCGCCACGCGGGACGCGGCCGCGGGCGGCCCCAGCTCGGTGTCGGTCACGACCAGCCCGCCGTCGCCCGAGAAGCCGGTGACCAGCCCGGCCACGTGCCCGACCACCTCGCCGCTGCCCAGGTCCCGGATGCTGGCCGTGCCCCGCTCCGGGTCGTTCTCCGCCAGGTAGCGCGCGTCCGCCGACAGCACCGGCGCCACGGGCGGCAGCCCGTCGTCGTACGCGACCCGGGCGACCACCCGGCCCGTGCCGAGGGCGATCACCGCCGCCTCGTCCACGACCGGCGGGGTGGGCTCGTGGAGCGCCACCAGCCGGCCCGACCCGGCCGCGCAGCCGCCCAGCGTCCAGCCCGCCGCGAGGCCGTCGAGCCCGGCGACCGCCGCGGTCGCGCTCCGGGGCCGGGCCGGGTCGCGGAGGTCCGTCGTGACGACCCGCAGCCCGTCACCGCCCGCGACCAGCGCGCAGGCGACCCGGGCGCCGTCCCCGGACCACGCGTCGAACGCCGGCAGCCGGGCCACCACCTGGCCCGCGGTGTCGAGGACGTCCGCGGCGGCGCCCGATCCGGTCCGGACGGCCACCAGCGCCCCGTCCGGCGAGGCGACCACGCCGTCCGCGCCGTCGCCGGCGGGCGTGGCGAGCGAGCCCCGCGTGCGCCCGGTCCAGTCCACGCGGCGCAGCGGCCCGGCCCCGCCGCCGGCCGGCGGCACGAGGAACGTCGGCGCCCCCGGCGCCTCGCCGCCCAGCGTGGCGTCCCGCGGCGCGGACGTCGAGGCGCCACCCGCGGGCCACTGGAGCACGCCGTCGTCCACCAGCAGCCCGACCACCATCGCCAGCGTCAGCGCGCCGCCCGCCACGAGCAGCTGCCAGCCGCCGTCCGGCCGGCGCCGGCGCCGCTCCTCGCCCACCCGCTCCCGCACCCGCCGGGCCAGGTTCGGCCGGGGCGCGATCCGGGTCCGCGCGAACACGTCCCGCACCAGCCGCCGGTCGTCGCGCTCGGGCCCGATCACGGCAGGTGCTCCGGCGACGACGGCAGCGCCGAACGCAGGCGCGCGACCGCCCGGTGCAGGCGCGACTTGACCGTGCCCAGCCGCACGTCGAGGATCCGCGCGATCTCCTCCTGGGGGAGGTCCATCTGGTAGGCGAGGAACAACACGGCGCGCTGCTCCCGGCTCAGCACCTGGAGCGCGCGCTCGAGGTCGATCCGCAGCTCGGCGCCCGCGTCCGCCGACGCCGTCTCGCCCTCGACGTGGTCCGCCAGCAGGTGCGACCGCCACCACCGCGTGCGCATCGTCGCCCGGCACTGGTTGAGGACGATCTTCAGGAACCAGGCGCGGGCCCGGCCCTGGTCCCGCAGCGTCGGGAACGCCCGCCAGGCCCTGACGGCGGCCTCCTGGACCGCGTCCTCGGCCGCCGCGCGGTCGCGGAGGACGGCGCACGCGAGGTCGAAGCCGGGGTGCAGCAGCGGCTCCACGAGCCGCTCGAACGCGAGGTCGTCCGCGGCCGGGACGGCCCGTGCGAGCGATTGCTGGGGAATCACGTCAAGAGAGATGCGGCGACCCTACGGAAAGGTTCCGCGTCTTCGGCGCCGGCGTCCGCGCCACCGGAGGATCGCGACGGCCGCCACGGCCAGGGCGACCGCCCCGAGCGGGATCAGCAGCAGGCCCAGCGGCAGCCCCGGCTCCGCCGCCACCGGCTGGATGCCGTGCCCGCCGCTGGGCGTGGCGCCGAGCGCGCCGCTGCCCGTCGCGACCGGCGTGCCGTCCCGCAGCTGGTACTCCCAGTCCACCGTCGTGTACGTCAGCGTCAGCAGCTCGACGCTCGGCTGGGCGCCGCTGGGCGCGTACGTCGCGAACTGGGCGCCGTGGAAGGCGTAGGTCACGTACAGGTAGTCGCGCGATGGCCCCATCTCGACCTGGGCGCAGTCGAAGTGCATGGCGGCGGCGACCGCCCGCACCAGAGCCGGCGACGAGCCGTCCACGGGCTTCACGAGCGTCACCTCCGTCAGCGGGCCGGCGCCCAGGTCCGGCGGCAGCATCGAGACGGGCGACACCGCGGTCAGGACGATCGCGCCCGCGTGAGGAGCCTCGGTCGCGTTGCCCGGCACGCCGGCCACCTGCAGGAAGCCGCCGGCGCGGGTGGCCTGGGGCACCTTCGTGTCGCACGGCGGCGGCGGGGTGGGCGGCGCCGTGGGGACGGGTGTGGGCGTGGGGGTCGGGACCGGCGTGGGCGTCGGGGCGCGGGTCGGCGTCGGCCGCGGCGTGGGCGTCCGCGCCGGAGTCGGGGTCGGCGTGCGCGTCGGGATGGCCGTGGGCGTCGGCGTCGCCGGCGGGGCGGCGGCCGCCGGCGCGCTCCCCGCGGTGAGCAGTCCGGCGAGCACGACGACGAGCACGCACGCGGCGCGCCGCTTCCCTCCCATGTGCACCGCACATTGTGGCCCTACGGCACGGCGGGTTCCGCGATCATCGCGGTCGCGAGGGGCCGGAACCCCAGCCGGCGGTACACGCGGGCCACAGCCTCGTCCTGCGCCGACAGGAACACGACCTCGATGCCGCGCCCGAGCGCGTCGCGGACCAGCGCGCTCGTGACCGCGGCGGCCAGGCCGCGGCGGCGCGCCGCCGGCAGCGTGCCGACGCCCGCGATCTCGGTGACCGCGCCCACCGGCTGGTGGCTCCCCACCGCCAGCGGCCCGTCGGGGCCGTAGGCCGCGGCCAGCACCGTCAGGCCGCCGCGCAGCCGCTCGCGGAGGTCGCGCACGGCGGCGCCGCTCACGGCCGCGCCGGCCGCCGGCAGCTCCGCGGGCCCGGTCGCGCCGACCG
>Ga0070717_10000658_pt1 | contig 22180 bp, 19 predicted proteins | sample LARL113metaG_FD_71366 | JGI IMG/M metagenome (GOLD analysis project Ga0070717, IMG submission 71366) | Corn, switchgrass and miscanthus rhizosphere microbial communities from Kellogg Biological Station, Michigan, USA - LAR L11-3 metaG | ecosystem: Host-associated > Plants > Roots > Rhizosphere ...
AGCTAACAGCCGGCAAATGAGAACTTTCCACGAAGAAGTCCGGCGGACAGACGACAGAGGACAGATAAAGAAAACGTTCAACCCGCCTACGCGAGAGGCTTCGGCCTGGGGGGCGCTCACTTGTCTCGCCGTAGCCCCGCTGAGCGGGGCGAACGAGGAGCATTCAACACCCAACGTCGAACGAAGGCGAGGAGAGAAGTCTTTGATTAAAGCACAAGCGGCCGGGGCGCTAACTGGGAGAGCCGTCTCTTCTGTCGTCGGCGTGCACACCGGGACTTTTTGATCCGCGCTCGTGTTCTTTTCCGCTGGCTGCGGAGCCATGTCTGGGTTTGGCTTGCTGAATTTCCTCATCTGGAGGCTCCATCACGTTGCGCACCCGCGGGAGGCTCTCCGAATAGTTGCGGCGCAGAAAATCGATCAAACCTTCCCGCACATCGCAGCGGAGATCGAAGCCCTTACCCGGATCGGTGCTGCTCACCAGGGCGCGCACTTCGATTGTGCTTTGCTTTGTGTCCGTTACCTGCAACCCGCAGACCTTTCGGTCCCACTTGGGATTGTTTTCAACCAGCCGTTTCAGTTCCTTGCGCAGTTCGCCTAACGGGACCTGATAATCGAGATAAAGAATAACCGTTCCCAGCAGCTCGGTTGATACGCGGCTCCAATTCTGAAACGGTTTCTCGACGAAGTAAGTTATCGGCAGAACCAGACGCCGCAGGTCCCACGTCCTCACCGTTACATACGTGAGCGTGATCTCTTCGATCTGGCCGAACTCGCCTTCGACGACCACGATATCGTCAATTAGCAGCGGCTGTGTCAGCGCAATCTGAATACCCGCGAGCACATTACCGAGCGTCTTTTGCGCAGCGAAACCGATGACGACGCCTGCGATTCCCGCCGAGGCAAGAATGCTGGTGCCGAACTGCCGCACCGGATCGAAGAGCATCAGGATGGAACCGGTCGCGATAATCACCACGGCGCTGACGATGATTTTGCGAATCACCGACACCTGCGTGTAGATTCGGCGGGCGGAGAGATTGGCCTGCGCGTCCATTTGGTGCCGGCTCAAGAGCGCCAGTTGCACGGCGTTGATACCGCGAATGATCAGCAACGACAGCGCGACGATGAGCAGAATGCCGAAACCTTTCTGCGTCACCCAAGCCCAGTTCTCTGGCAATCTTAGCAGAGGCAACAAGAGAATGATTCCCAGCAGCGGCACCGCCAGTCGCAGCGTTTGGCCAAGGATCGGCACGATGACTTTTCCAAGAACGCTGCCGGTTCGCTCCGCCCATAGGCGCATCCGTTTCTCGACCGCACGAATCGCGCGAAAAACAAGCCAGAGTACCGTCACGATCTGCCCGGCGTAGAGGATCGCCGTGAGCGCGCCAGCCCAAAAGACGCGCGTCGGACGGGAAACGATACCTGTGACGATCGGCATGAACGCAAAGGCGCCGCCCACCACCCAAAGGTAGAGAGCAAGAGGTTTGCGGATCGCAGCCGCGCTCAGCGCCAACCAGGACTGGTGTCGTTTCGATTGGATCTCGCCCGCGCGTCGCCTAACGATCCACAGGAACCAACCGGTTAGCAACGCGAGGAAGACGAGCGCGCCGGCAGAGGTCAGCAGGCGCATCCACGTCACCCGATCGAAGACCTGCCGCTGAAGAAACGCGTAGCCTGAGTTTTTCGCGACGCCGTCGAGCCAACGGCTGTAAGTGGCGCCAGCTTGGTAGATTTTCGAGCGCTCAGCAGCCGCACGCTGCGCGGATAATTCCGAAAATGATTGCTCGAGTGTGGCAACCGGAGACGCAGAAGGAGATGCCGGCGATGGTGACGGCGAGGCGCTCGGCTCCGCCGCCGTCGAGCCCGACACACAGCAGACCAAGCCGATCAGTCCACACAAGGCCGACATTGAAGAGGCAGATCCGTGAATCTTCTTGCGCCAGATCATCGGTCACCATCGCATCGATGGATCGAGCCGCAACGCGGCTGGCGTGATTCGTTAAATCGTTACATCATTAAAGCGATTCGGCCTTCAGGAATCAAAAGTTAGAAGATGAATTCGGATCTGCTCCTCAATATCGCTGATTACGCCGCGGCAGCGCGGACTAAGCTTCCCAAGGATGTCTTTGATTACTACCACGGCGGAGCGCTGGATGAAGTCGCGCTCCGTGAGAACCTCGCCAGTTGGGAACGGCTGAAGGTTTATTACCGAGTGCTGGCTGGAGTAGGGCCTCGCGACATGAGCACCACGGTGCTCGGACAGCGCGTGTCGATGCCAATCTTGGTCGCACCGACTGCGTTTCACAAGCTCGCTTGCGAACAGGGGGAACTCGCAACGGCCCGCGCAACTAAGGCGGCCGGAACATTGTTCATTCTAAGCTCGCTCTCGAATACCGCCATGGAATCGGTCTTTGCTCACGCGGCGAGTCCGCGATGGTTCCAACTCTATATATACAAAGATCGCGAGATCACGCTGGAGCTGGTGAAGCGGGCAGAAGTGGCTGGGGCAGAGGCGATCGTCCTGACGGTTGACGCGCCGGGCTTGGGAACCCGGGAGCGTGATACCCGAAACAATTTCCGTTTGCCCGATGGTCTCACGGTCGAAAATTTGGCGCCGCTTGGGAGAGGGAAATTTCCCGAAGTGAAAGGCTCCGGGCTGGCCGCTTACGTCAGAGCAAACTTCAAGCAAGACCTCGGATTCGATGATGTGGATTGGTTGTGCGGCTCCACGCGATTACCGGTGGTGATCAAGGGCGTAATCCGCGGTGACGACGCTCGCCGGGCGGCCGAGCACGGGGCAAAAGCGGTGGTGGTGTCCAATCATGGCGGACGACAGCTCGACACCGCTCCAGCCACGAGTGAAGCGCTTCCTTACGTGGCCGATGCTGTGGGAGACCGCTGTGAAATTTATGTCGACGGAGGAATTCGACGCGGCAGCGATGTGGTGAAGGCGATCGCCCTCGGGGCACGCGCAGTCCTGGTGGGCCGGGCCATTCTTTGGGGATTGTGCGTGGCCGGCGAACAGGGCGTCGTGCACGTTCTGGAGATCCTGAAACGGGAACTCGACGAAGCGATGCTTCTTTGCGGCTGCACGAAAGTCAGCGATATTGGGAGCCAGCTGCTGGCACCTTAGCGGCGCCTTGGGAAATCGCTACATTGTGAAACCGGTCCGCCTTCGCAAGGCTTCTACCCCCGTTAAGACTACGATTACATTCGCGGGCGCCCGCCTATTGGTTAATGGGGTCAGAAGATCGAGTCGAGATCAGATAACAGACAATAGATAACTGATAACGCCAATTCAGTGTATCTGCGCTTGAGGCTGAACGCGGCAAAAATCTTTTCATGCGCGAGGTGAGTTTCGTCGCAAGTTGGAGGTATGTCATCACTTGAGGATAAACGTAAAGCGTTTCGTCAGCTGCATGAGAGCGGTTGCTTTGCGATTCCAAACCCATGGGACATCGGTAGCGCGCTCTATTTACAACATCTCGGATTTAAAGCGATCGCGACAACGTCAGCCGGTTTCGCGTTCTCCCGTGGATCGCCGGACGGCGCGGTCGGGCGCGATGAAATGCTGGCGCACATCCGCGAGCTGGTCGAAGCGACCGATGTTCCGGTGAACGCGGATTTCGAAAATGGTTATGTCGATGATCCGGATGATGTGGCCGAGAGCGTGAGACTGTGCGTCGCGACCGGCGTTGCTGGCCTCTCGATTGAGGACGCAACCGATCGAAAGGAACAACGGCTTTACGATTTCGATCTTGCGGTCGAGCGAATTCAAGCGGCGCGAGAAGCGATCGGCGGGACCGGCGTCCTGCTGGTTGGGCGCGCGGAAGGATTTCTCGTCGGTCGCGAAAACATCGACCAAGTGATTCGACGACTCACTACTTACTCTGCAGCCGGTGCCGATTGTTTGTATGCACCCGGCTTCCGCGAGCGCGAGCAGATTAAAGCCATTGTCGCAGCCGTAGCACCGAAACCAGTCAATGTCCTCATTGGCGGTTCGATCGGCCTAACAATGGAGGGCGCGGCAGTGCTCGGCGTACGTCGGGTCAGCGTGGGCGGTGCGTTCGCGCGCGCGGCCTGGGGCGGATTCATGCGTGCGGCCAAGCAACTCGCCGAGCACGGGCGCTTCGATGAATTGGCTCATGCTGCGCCGCACGCTGAGCTCCAGGAATTTTTCGGTGCGAGCCGCACTGGCACTTCGAGCTGAACCGGCGGCTGACAAGCTCGATGGGATTTTTCGGACTCAGTTCTTGATCAGCGCTCGAACTAAGGGCGGAGCCGTGCTTAGGTCAACCATCGAACAACAATTGCCAGTCCGGCTCGGACCACCGAACATTAAACGTCAGTATGACGTCGTGATTCTCGGCGCGGGCCACAATGGTCTGGTGGCAGCGGCTTATCTCGGCCGCACGGGATTGAGCGTCTTGCTGCTGGAGAAAAACGATTACATCGGCGGGGCAGCGACTTCGCAAAAGGTGTTTCCGGATTACGACGCGCGGTTGTCGCGTTATTCGTATCTCGTTAGTTTGTTCCCTCAGAAAATTATTCGCGATCTTGGATTGAGTCTGGAGCTGCGCAGACGAGCGACTGGGTCGTTCACGCCATATGTGAAGAATGGGCGTCAGGATGGTTTGCTCATCAGCAATTTCGATGAAGAGGCGAGCCGACGGTCGATTGTCGATCTTACCGGAAGCGAGACCGAGTACGAGCAGATGAAGAAGTTTTACAATCTGCCGCGCGTATTCGCCGAGCAGGTTTGGGACACGATGTTGGAGCCGCTCGTTTCGAAAGAAGAGTTTAAGCGGCGATTCGAGATGGATGGTGCTTCGCGCGAAGCGTGGCGCAGTTTGGTGGAAGAACCGCTCGGTCGCGCGATTGAACGCTATTTGCAGAACGATTTGCTGCGCGGCCTTGTTCTAACCGACGCTAAGGTCGGCATTTTCACGCACCCGCACGATCCGTCGCTGTTGCAGAACCGCTGTTTTCTTTATCACCTAATCGGCAATAAGACCGGCGAATGGAAGGTGCCGGTCGGAGGCATGGGTGCGGTCGCAAGGGAGTTGGAACAGGCGGCGCGCAAAGCCGGCGCGGAATTTTTGACGAATGTCGATCTTCGCCACGTCGATTTTAGCGGGAAGACGAAGACGATCGGATTTGAGATTCGAGATAATGCAAGCGGGAGGCATGCGCTACCTTCGCAAGTGGATGCGCGGTTTCTGCTGGTGAACTTTGGCCGCAATGTTTTGGCGAAGCTCACCGGCAAAGCATATCAGCCGGATGCGACGGACGAAGGGTCGGTGTTCAAGATCAACATGCTACTGCGCCGATTGCCGAAAATTAAAGCGAAGAAGTACGCGTCGCCGGAGGCTTGGTGCGGCACGTTTCACAGCGATGAAGGCTACGAGCAGATGAATGTTAGCTACGAGCAGGCTGCTAAAGGGCGGTTGCCGGACAAAACACCCTGCGAGGTCTATTGCCACACATTGACCGACGGCAGCATCCTCGCGCCGAAACTGTGCCAGCAAGGTTTTCACACAATGACACTCTTCGGACTCGATGCTCCGTACTCATTGTTCGCGAAAGAAAGCACAGCGATGCGCAAACGCGCAGAGAAGAAATTTCTCGAAAGCATTAACCAATGGCTGGAAGAGCCGCTGGAAGTTTGTCTCGCCGTCGCGCGTGACGGCAGCCTTTGCATCGAAAGCAAAAGCCCGGTCGACATTGAGCAGTCGTTAGGCATGTATCACGGCAATATTTTTCACGACGCACCGACGTGGCCGTTCGCGAGTACAAAGGAGCAGGCCGGCACGTGGGGAGTCGAAACGGAATGGGAGAATGTTTTCTTCTGTGGCTCGAGCGCACAGCGCGGCGGTGCGGTCAGCGGGATTCCTGGTCACAACGCCGCGATGAAGCTTTTGAGGCTTAAGTTTTAAGTTTCAGAGGCCGCAGCCGCGTCACGCCTCTTCGCAAAGAGTTCTACTTCCTTGGCCAGTTCCTCGATCACGACTGGAGCCGCCGCTGCGGAATAGCGGACAGTGATGTAAGCATTCGAAATTCGCCGGATCCGGTCCGATTCGTTAGGCAACAGCTGGGCAGCGCGATTCGCAAAATCGGACGGACCTTCCGACGGTTCGCGGTGTGCGCCAAGGCGAGCAGCTTTGCGGCAAAACTGTTTGTACAATGTTTTGACCCGGTCCCCACCGCCACGCGTGAACAATCCCATCCAGCCGGCGTAGATTCCGATAACACCGGCTGCGATCGCAAAACTCCAGCCGATTAACGAGAGAGGTCCGGTGTTGCGAATACCGATCTCACCGAGAAATGATTCCTGTGTCTCGCCATCGAAGCTAAGGACGCGAGTATCCCACGCGTAGTTCAATGTCTGCCAGGCGAGCCGTGCCTCTTCAAATATCTTTGAGTGCGCGAGAGTCCGCGCCAGGGTGCTTTGCCCCGACTGCATCTGCCCGGAAGCAGCCCGCCTCTCCAGAAACAAATTCAGCCCGAGATTTACCCGGTCTGGGGCGACCACACTGGTTGGATCTACTCGGACCCACCCACGATCGTCGAGCCAGACTTCGCACCAAGCGTGGGTATCGGCCTGTCGAACAAGAAAGAAGCGACCCAATTCGTTGTATTCGCCACCGAGATACCCGACTACCACGCGCGCAGGGATTCCGGCCAGCCGCATCAACGTGGCGAAAGCGGCCGCGTAATGTTCGCAAAAACCAAGTCGCCGGTGGAAGAGGAATTCGTCTAAGTCATTGTTCTGATATTCACCGGGCGCCAACGAATAGCGAAAACGTTGGGTGCGAAAGAACTGCAGCGCCGTATGGATAACCGCGCGCGGGCTTGGATCCGTGGCCTTCCAGGATTGCACCAACTGCCAGACAGCTGGACTAATTGTGGCTGGAACTTCGAGTAAGAGTTTGCGCTCCCGAGGGTGCAGTTCTTTTTCATGGATCTCGGGAAAAGATGTGACTTCATAGCGTTTCGGTTTTCGAATTGGTTGGCCGCTCCATAAACAGTTGCCCGGGGCGAGGGTTGTCCCAGGCGCCGGTGTGGCAGGCCAATCGAGTGCGAACATCCAGCGGCCGCCATACGGCTCGAGCGTGATCCATTGTCGAATTCCTTCACCTTCTGGCGTGTGTTGACTGGAACGAGGGATTGAAACTGGCTCCTGTGAAGCGAGCCATTCCAAACCGTTGCACTGCCGCATCACCACGCCACGCCAGTACATCGCGGCGGCCGACGGTATTCTGCCATCGGGAAACTCCGCGCGAAAAGCAACGCTGGTTGAGTTGGCGAGCGAACTGACGCTGCCGGGAGAGAGCCGGTCGCCAAAGCCGGTCGCGGAGAGGCGTGACTGCGCGATTTGAAACCGGAACCCGGTGGCAACGCGGGGAAAGAAAAGAAATAGCGCTGCGATAAGGGGCAAAGCCTGAGCCAGGAGCTTGCAAGCTGTGTGGACTGGCGGCCAGAAAGCGCCGGACCAACCGCGATGAAATTGAATGAGCGCCACCAGCAGTAATGTAAAAGCGATCAGGAGACAGAGCGCGATGGAAAGGTCTTGAGAGAGAAAGAATCCGCAGAGACAGAGTATCCACGCCACCATGACCATGACTTGGAACTCCCGGCCGGTGTGCGCTTCCAGAATTTTGAGCGACATCAGAACTGCAACCAGCGAAACGCCAGGCTCAATGCCTTTGATTGAGCCATAGCTGATGAAAATGCAGACCAGGGCAGTCGCGCCGATCACTAATTTCCAAACCGGCGACCGTAGCCGATAACCACGCGGCTCCATCCAAAACTTCGCGGCAAGCGCGATTAGAAATATGGCTGGAACCCACAAGCTCAGCGTCCCGAACATCGGCGGCAGAGTGAAGAGTAGCGCTGCGGCCAGCCAAAGGAACGGTCGTCGCGGAATGCGCGTGTCCTTGTCACGAGGCATCTTCATCAAACAAGGCGAGCGCCCGCAGACATCGATGAAAATGCGCTTGTCCGAGGGATGGTGCGATCTCACCGGTAGGTAAAAGCAGACCGTATGCACGCCGCGCTCGCTCGGCCTCGATGACCCAGAGCGTGAGCTGCGAAAGCTGATCTTCAACTTGGGGAAACCGCGTCGCCGCAAAGTCGAAACAGAGCGAGCCGCGCGTCTCGGTGGAAAACTGCTTCGTCATCAATTCCTGGCCGCGAGCTACTGCTTTCCAATCGACGTGCCGTTGCGACTCGCCGAGAGTGTAGGGCCGCACGCCCGCGAAATCGTCGCCTTCTCCTAGTTCGAGTTGCGATTTGTTCTCGCCTGGGCTCGCACACTCCATGGGGAGATTAGGGTCACCGGCGGGCCTTGGATAAACAAGATACTGCTGTCGCGTAGTTACCGATCTAAATGCCCGCAGGAAGCCAAGAGGATACACGCACTCGAGACGCAACGTGCCGATCTGATGCTGGCCGCGCTTGAGTGCTGCAAACCTAAGTGTGACGCGGGTTGCTTTGCCCGCCGGGACGTGGTTGATACGCTGCGGCCGCCCTTTGCAACCTAGTAGGCTTAGCTCGATGCCATGGCGCGCGACAGTGGATTGATTGACGATCTCGACCGGCAGCGAAACCTCGTCCCCCGCGAACGTCGGCTTCACCGATTGAGCCGTCGCTTTCAGACCAACGAGATTAAGGAGCGTATGTGGAATGGAAACGAAAAAGACAGCCGTGAGAACGAACAAAAGCACATAGGCCGCGGCGTTACTCTGAGTGGCGGCGGCATACCAGATCGCGATCAGGACAAAAAGCAGGCCCGCCAGGCTACTAGCCGGATAAATGCGCGGCATTCGTGGCTGTTTCATGGAACGGGCACACTGTGCAACAGAGCGTCAGCCAGCGTGCGGCCACTTTGTCCAGGCTGCTTGATATCGTGTCCCAACCGGTGAGCCATCACCGCTCGGGCTACCGCTTGAATATCTTCCGGCAGCACCATGTCGCGCCCGCTCATAAGGGCCCATGCTTGCGAAGCATGTTTTAATGCCAGACCGGCGCGAGGCGACAAACCCGTACTGTGCCGCTGTCGCGAAGCATCGAGTAAGTCCTGCAGGTAATCGAGTAGCGCGGCTGAAGTGTGTACCTCGCGCACGGCCTCCTGAATCTCGAGCAAGATTTGCGGCGTAAACACGGGCTTCAATTCCTTGAGCATCTCGCGGCGATCCATCCCAAGAAGCATCGTCCGCTCGCTGGCACGATCCGGCACGCCCAGTTCGATCCGCATCAAAAACCGATCGAGCTGGGACTCGGGCAGCGGAAAAGTTCCGACTTGATACTGGGGATTCTGAGTTGCAACCACAAAAAACGGCTGCGGCAGTTTGTAAGTCACGCCATCCACCGAGATGTGGTGTTCCTCCATTGCTTCGAGCAATGCGCTTTGCGTCTTGGCGGTTGCCCGATTGACCTCGTCGATCAGCACCACTTGCGAGAAAAGCGGGCCGCGGTGAAAGACGAAGCGTTGCTCTTCTCGGTCGAAAATTGAATTGCCGAGAATGTCGGCGGGAAGCAGGTCGCTGGTGAATTGGATGCGTTGAAAGCCAAGCGCAAGGGAACGTGCAAGTGCCTGGGAGAGTGTCGTCTTACCGACACCCGGAATATCTTCGATTAGCAAATGACCACGTGCGAGCAGACAGGCGACCGCCAATTTCACCGCTTCGGTCTTGCCCACAATCACTTCACAAATCTGGTCTGTGAACGCATCAATTTGTTTTCGCACATCGTTACGATCCGGAGATCTGGCCGGTTGGGCAAACATAGATGGATCAAAGGAGAGCCGTCGGCCCTGGTTTGCAGCATTAAGCCAGCCTAAGCGGAAGTTTTCATAATTGGAGGTTGCGCTTGGCTGGCAGGCGCATGCTCAGTGACAACCCGTTGCGCAATCGGTGGGCTGCCCGAGGGGGCGAGGCTTCTTTCTTCGCGCGTTACGATCTCGACAGGGGAGATAAAGGGCTGACTTTCACGCGTGATTTTCGCTGGCGATCGTGCTTGGGAAGGCGACGGTATCTGATATTTTCGCCACGGATGTTTCTTGTCCATCTGAGGTGGCGTTTGCGGATGAGTTTCTCGGTAGCATTTGGCGCAGACTCCGAGAAAGAACGCGGCGAAGACGAAGGCGATGACCCGTTTTTCTTTGGGTGTGAGAGCGAGGCGATTGCGCAGGGCCTCAAGTCGCGCGCGCCAAACTCGTTTCAATTGTTCGGCTGATCTTTCACGCGCGGTTTCACTCGAATCGACTGGTAATTGCGTTTGATATTCAGATCGTAGTAGCGCGCCTTTGAGTCGGCAGACAGTAAATCGCGATACACCGACGACGGAACATCGGCATAGCGATAGATTGCCCCGTTGGTAAATTCGATCTCCAGAATGTGTCGGCGTTTGCTGAATCCAACCGACCGGAGCGCGCTCGACTCGACGTGATGCCGCGGGATGTGCGAAGTGACTTCGGCGCTGTCGCGATCTGTCGCAAACACGGCTACTGGGCTGAAGAGAATCAACGCAACGAGAAGAATTCTTCTCACGAGCGAGTCTGTTTAACTGAAAAACGCGGAAGCGTCGAGTAACTTGGAAGAGTATTTTAATTCGCCGGGCCAATATTTTTCAATCGAAAATACGGCCAATCGAAAACAGGATGGTGCAAGTTGTGCAACTTCTATTCGCTACGAGGCGGACCCAGTCAACTCCAGGGCCGTTGGATGGACGCGGGCCTCGTCGTTAGCGCCCGAGCGGCGTTGTTACCTCAGTCCCAGGGGGCGGCGTGAATTCGAATGTCGATTGAGGAATTGGCGCGCGGGATTGATTCGAATAGGTCGTGACGATCCGGTCGCCGTTTGGTTGCAATATTTCCGTTCGTTCCACAAAGAGATCTTGGTTAATCCGTAAACCAAATCTTTGGAACATTCGTTTCATCGAAGGCGAACGTGGCAAAAGTTGTAACTCATAGTGATTGTCGATCTTGTTCCCGCTGATCTGAAAGGTTGCTTCAACGCCTTCGAGGTTTAACGCGGTGTTGATCCCGGCAATGGCGGCATCCGCTGGTGAGCGTCTGCCTAACAAATAACGCTCGGCCGATTTGAAATTCGGATAGTAAATCCACAGCTGCTGTCCATCGCTTACGTTGACGCTGGGTGAATTGCCTCGCACTTCGCGACGGAATTTATTCGGAGCCTGGAACCAGATTTTCCCAGAATACACAATTGGCTTATTCATGAGATGAACGATTCTTTGCTCCTGAAAGTCCATTCGTAGGTTCGGCGAGGTCGCGTCCAGATTATGGATTCGCGCGAGCAAGTTTTTCACGTCGACCGGCGAAAGCGGCTGTGCGGACGCGGGGCGGACGAAAACAGAAAACAGGATGGCTGCTAAAGCCAAGGTAGGGCGCGACAGCGGACGTCCGGTTCGGACCCGAGCGCACCGATAACGCACGGTCCGGCGGTCCGTCCCTGTAATTTTCAAAATCTTTCTCATGCGATTGTCGATCTCACTTGTTTTCGCGCCAAAGTTTCGGCTTAGCTGCAGACATTGCCGGCAAAGTAAAAAAAATTGTCGCGAGCAAGCTCCAAAATATACCGATGGCGCAGGCGATCCCGAGGCTGCTGATGGAAGGATTGCGCGCCCAGCCTAACGAGCCGAACCCGCTAACCGCGGTCAATCCGGCGAGCAAGACCGGTTTTACCACGCCCGCGACATCGTGCTCCAGCTCGCGCGTTTTTTGCCAGACGAGCACAACGTAGATTCCGTAATCGACACCGATTGCGAGCACCAGTCGGAACGCGAGCACGTTGAGCAAGTTCAAATGGATGTTCAGCAGCTTCATGGTCGCGACCATAGCCCCGATTCCAAAGGCAAGCGTAATCACTTGGATGATCCACAGGCGAAAATCGCGATACAGGATGGCCAGCAGCGAAACGTCGAAGACCGCCATCAACGCGCTGATGATGAGAAGCTGCCGGTGCGACCACGGCACCAAATCGGCGAGAGCATAACTCCAGCCGGAAAGAGTCATCGGAACGTCGCGCACCGGCAAGTCGGCCCCCAGTTCTTGGCGCTGCTCATGCGTCGCGATCGGCGCGTTGCCTGTCGCGAAACCGGTGGTGAGTAGGGGGTCTTTTGCAAAATAACGATCAATCAAAAACCACCAGCTCGACGATTTCGGCAACCGGCTATGCCAATCAGGCAACGGCATGTTTGGATCGACAAGGCCCTCCAATTGATCGAGCAAGGTGAAGGCTGGAGCAAACGCGTCGCGGCTGAATCCCTCGAGGTCGAGCGTTTCTCCAAATATTTGGCGCACCGTCTGAAAATCAATCGCGCTCAGACGTTGGCGGTTTCGTTGCATCCATTCTGGCGAAAGACACAGCGCCGCCGGAGTGGAAAAGCTTTTGATCTTGCCCGCGGCTTGCAGCCGGCCCCAGTGCGCGGCGATTTTTTGCCAATCATCATGAAGTGTTTGAGCGTCAGGCGCGCGCACGATGGCGAGAACCGGCTCCCAGCGCGTGGGCATTTTGTGCATGATTTCCTTTAGCGCATAGCCAGCGCGACTGTTTTTCGGCTCGAGCGAGCGTGTGCTCGCTTCGAAATGAATCGGAGGAACTGGCGAAAATCCAATTGCGCTGAGCAACAGCAAGACGGCGCTCGAGAGAATCAGCATCGGTGCAGGGCGTTGTACGCTCCATCGGACGTAACGCTTTACTAATTCGAAGACCCAGTCGTGGCGCATCGGCGGTTGCCATGGCCTAACGAACAGAAATAAAATTGTGCACATGAAAAGTCCAGCGAAGAAAATACCGATCGCGATCAAGACACCGAGCTGCGAGAAGCCCATTGAACCGCTGAGCACGAGCGCCATGAACCCCACCGCAGTTGTCAGCGCACCAAAGAAAACAGCGCGTCCCAGTTTTGCCACCGACGTGGCGATCGCTTGCTCGTACGGCTCACCATCGATCCGAGCTTGTTGATAACGACCGAAAATCAGGATCGCGAAATCGACACCGAGCCCAACGAGGATGGCGGAGAAACCGACTGCCACCATGCTGAGCTGCCCGAAGAGGAAGAGCCCAAAAGCCAGGGCGACCAAACAGGCGAGCAGAAGCGAGAAACCCATGCCGATCAGTGGCGTCCATCGACGAAACCCAATGTAAAAAATTACTCCGACGAGCAGGATCGAACTAGCAAGTGTGGTGACGATGTCGTAACGAATGCTCAGCGAAATTTCAGAGACATAGGCAGAACGCCCGGTCACCAGGAGTTCCAACGGCCCGCCATTCCAACCATCGCGGGCACGCTCACGAAACGCGTTTACCTGGCGCATCAACCGCTGGCACTCAAATGCGCTGATCGACTGCTGATTCGTGACCACGAGAAAAACGCGCATCGTCCGATCCGGGGAGGTGAGCGGCTGCTCTTGTTCGAGGGCATTGCTTTCAGCGAAAGGTTTGAGCGCCGGCGCGATCAAGCCGAGCGGATCAAACCTAAGTTCAAATTCCGGACGCGGTGAACCGGCTTCGATCTGTTGATGTAAACGGTGCAGTCGATCGCGAATTTTTTGTGGCTGCAAGATCGACATTGTCTTGTCAAAGGCCGCCGGCTCGAGGTTCAGCAGCAGCGGCACCGCGATCGATTGCAGATCGCGAATTCCATCCGGGGTTTCCATTGGCGAGCCGGTCAGCAGGCGCTCGCACCACGGCTGCTTTTGCAATTTCTGCGCGAAAGCTGGCGCGAATTCCTCTAGCTTCTCGACCTCGTTCGGTTGGCACACAAGCGCGAAGGTCAGTTCACGTGTCTGCTCAAATTCGCGATCATAAATCTTCAATCCTTGGATCGAAGGGAACCGGGCGGGCAACATGTTGAGCACGTCCGAATCGAGCTGCATCCGCATGACAAGAATTGCAATGCAAACAGTCGCCAGCACCGCGACGCCGCACCAGACGAAGCCGCGCCGTTGTGTCATCATCCGCGCAATGAAGTCACTGATACGCATGGAAAGGCCAGATATTGTCGATCTTCGGTTCGGACATCACTCCGAATATTTTTTCGCAACGATGAATCCAGCTGATACGGCGACTAGTACACTTGGGCAACCTTCACCGGGCGCTGCGCGCCCTGTTCTCCCGCGTTTTCGTGCTGCGGTTCGCTCGATTGTCAGAACTGAAACAAAAATTCCTCGGCGCGCATGCTGTATCGAATTGATCGTCGATTTTGCGTGTTGATCAGTTTATCGCGCAGGCCAAGCCAGCCACGCAATTGCTGCGGCGCCCGATCGATTGGCCCTGACCAGCCTCGACCCGCAAGCGGGCCTTTTAATTCGGCAAAGCTCGCGTCCTGATGCAAAACCAGAAGCGTAATGCCCGGGCCTTTTGAAAACGTCAGCTCCAAATCACCAGTCTTCGAGAAACGAACGTAAACTTCGCCGATGAGCGTTCGCTTCGGATTGCGATACAGAAGCTGGCCACTCCGCACCTGCCAGTCCCTGGCCGGTTCCGCAAATTCGTGTGGCGAAATCGTTGCGCAACTCGTTAGGCAAACTGATAAAAAGCCAATGACGATGCCCCGGCTCTCGAAGATCGACATGGACACTCAGGAGATCGCGACGACCGATTTGCTTGGATTTGGCAACTCTTCCGTCTTTGGCACCAGCGTGCGGCGCGGGCAAAGCGGCAGGTAACGCTGCAACCAAAGGAGCAGGTAGAAGACCGACATGCGCCATTTAATCGCGAAATTATTGCCGATGTTGCCGCCGAGGACCGCGTTTACCGCTGGCGGAATTTGCAGGAACTTCTGCGGATGCAAGAACACCTCGATGAATTCTTTCGTGTACCACGCATTGACAAAGCGTAGATACACATCCATGGCGCGATTGATTTTCAGCTCGTAACGCGCGAAAAGCTTTCTGGCTTTCTTCGGATGATCGAGAACTTCGTTTAATGCGTCGGCTGCATTTTCGCCGGCGAGAACGGCGAGAAAGACGCCGCTACTGAAGACCGGATCGATAAAGCCGGCCGCGTCCCCCGCGAGCAGCCAGCGGTCGCCGGTGAGCCGCGTGTTGCGATAGGAAAAATCGGCGGCGGTGTAAACTGGCGATACGCACGTGGCGTTCTGCATTCGCTTTGCAAGCTGCGGCTGTTCGGCCAAGACTATCTCCAAAAACTCCTCCGGAGATTTTTTTGCCGAGCGAAATGTCGCCGAATCCAGGACGATGCCGATGCTGGTCCGCTCGGCCGTTAAAGGAATGATCCAAAACCAGCGGTCAATCCCGCGAACCATTCGCGTGAGTGTGCCGTCGATTCCTGTATCGCGCTCGACCCCGTGGTAGTGCGCGAAGATCGACATCTTCTGGAGGTGATCGTAGTTCTTCTTGAGCTTGAAATAATTTCCGACAAGTGAATTGCGGCCGCTGGCGTCAATCAAATAGCGTGCGCGAATTTCTCGCGACCAATTTTTGGCGGACGTGACGCTAAGATCGACATGGTCATCTGAAAACTCGATGCGCTCGACGTTTGTTTCCTCATGCACTTCCGCTCCGTTTTCGGCTGCATGGTCGAGCAGAACTTTGTCGAAATCGGCCCGCGTGACCTGGTAGGCGTGATCGGTTTGCGAGCGGAAGCCGTCCTTGAAATAAAATTTCACGCCGTTGTCGCCGCAGGCGCTGCACATTTCGCCGCCGAACTTTTCCATGAACCCAGCGCGGGCAAATTTCTCGTGCAAACCAAGCCGCGTAAACGCTTTCATACTGAAGGGCAGAAGCGATTCGCCGATGTGAAACCGCGGAAATTTTTCCCGCTCGAAGACGATCACGCATCGCCCCGCCCGCGCCAACAAAGCCGCGGCCGTGCTGCCGGCCGGGCCACCTCCGATAATGGCTACGTCGTACGTGTCGGTCTTGTCCATGGACAGGAGGATTTTATCGGAAACTGATGGTCTTTCCAGCCAACAGATCGACACACATGAAACACAGATAACGCCTGCATTTTGAAACGTTTTAGGGTTTGGGTTCAGAATCTGTGTTAATCTGCGGCCGGGCGTCTCCGTTTAAGAAATGAAGTTGATCGATAAGTTCGTCAGTCGCGAGTTGCTTGTGAATGTGCTTTTCGCGATCGCCGTGCTGAGCCTGGTGCTGGTGGTCGGCAACATTTTCCGCAAGCTCCTGCCGCTGCTCGTCAATCATGACGTACCAATGGAATATCTGCTGGCCTTCATTGCCTATGTGCTGCCGTTCTCTCTCATCTTTACCATTCCATGGGGATTGTTAACCGCGATCCTGCTCGTCTTCGGCCGGCTTTCCGCCGATAATGAACTGATCGCGTTGCGCGCGAACGGTGTGAGCGTCACGCGCGTCTGTGTTCCGCTTGCTGGTATTGCCCTCGTCTCTACGGCGATCTGTTCGTGGCTGAACGTGCAAGTCGCCCCTGCTGCTCAGGAAAAATTGCGCAGCACAATTTTCGACCTCGCCACGCGCGATCCGATGGCGCTCTTCGGCAGCGATCAGGTGATTGACCAATTTCCCGGCCGAAAAATTTATGTTGGCAAAAAGGAAGGCAATCGACTTGAAAATATCACCGTTTTCGAGCTGGATGAAAATTCGTTGCCGATGAGAGTGACTTTCGCGCGCAGCGGCATGTTGGAGGCCGATCTTCAGAACAAGCGAATCCTTATGCATCTCTACAACGCACGTTATCAGCAGCGCGACGAAAAGAATCCGAACGACCTGCGCAAAATCCGCGACGGCATCAACATGGCTGAAGGCACGCTGCCGATCAGCCTCGAGGAGCTTTACGAAAAGGAAAAAAAGCGGCCGAGCCGTTCCGCGCTGTCGATCCAACAATTGCTCGAACAATTGAAAAGCGGAAACAAACGCGAGCAGAGCGCCAGCCGGACCGAGATTAACAAACGCTTTTCATTTCCGTTTGCATGCCTCGCTTTTGCGATCATCGGCGTGCCCCTTGGCGTGACGGCGCATCGGCGCGAAACTTCGGTCGGGTTCGCGGTGGGATTAATTGTTGCGGTTACGTATTTTCTATTTGTCATCATCGGTGACACGCTGCGCGGAAATCCAAGAGTGCATCCCGAGCTGCTCGTCTGGTTTCCAAACGTGCTCTTCATCGTGCTCGGCGTGCTCTTATTCCGACGCCTGGCGCGGCAGTGATTCCAGCAAGGAACTAAGTGGCCCGGGGCGCCGATCCAAAATCGGCAGTAAGTTCGACAGTGTCTGCAACAGCGAGGCGAACGTCACGGAATTGAATCTCGCCGAGGAGAACGGAGGCAAACGAAAAACTTTTATTGTTAAGCCGGCCCAAAATCGGATCGAGCGCGCTGCAGGCAAGCGATCCAATTGCGCCATCGCTTTTGCATTTCAAGAAAATTCTCGCAACGAAATTTTCGTCGATGTCGATCCGGCCGGAGATATCGATCTTGGCGCGCAGGAGAAATTTTCGCGCCTGAACGTGAACGTCGGCGGCAAGCGATCGCGGACCGCGCGCGCGCATCGCCAGGTGCACTTCCTCAAGCGTAATTCCGTGCCGGCCCATTTCGCGAGCGCCGATCTGCGCGATTGCTTTTTCAAGCTCCAATTGTTTTACCGAAACCGTTACCTGACCATCGCGCACTTTCTGCATGAGCAACATGGCCTCGCCATTTGCGTCCGTGCCATTGTGTAAAACGACGTCGCGCGCTTCCATTCGTAAATCGAGCGGTACACCATGGATGGAAATTTTTTGCGCGCTTAGCGTCACGACGGCGGCCTCGAATGCCGGTTTTATTTGCTCGGCTGCTGCCGATGGCGCTGGTGGAAGCGAATCGAAGCGCGTGCCGTCGAAATTGATCGCGATTTCGTCGAGGTACGGGAAAACTCGCGAGCGGACTTCGACAATCGAGCCCTCTTTGTGCACGAGCCTGTGGAGCGCTTCATCGAGGGCTTGAACGAGCTCGTCTTTTGAGGATGGAAAATCTTTGCGAAAAAGCGGGATCATTGGCGGATGCGATGTAGCCACTGCCCCTGTGGGAGGTCAAAAGAAATTACGGCGCACCCGCTTCACCCTTGCTACGGCGTGCCAAGCAGCGCCGTGGCTACAGCAACGAATTTGCATTTCCGCAGCACTCAACTAAATTCCGCGTTTCTTATGGCGAAGACTTCCTGGATCAATCGCAATGAACGCAAGCGCGCGACGGTCAAGAAATACGCCGCAGTGCGCGCTGAGTTGAAGGCGAAGAAGGATTATGCCGGTCTGGCGCAGCTTCCGCGCGATGCCAGCCCGACTCGCGTGGTGAATCGCTGTGAGGTGACCGGACGTCGTCGCGCATTCATTCGCCGGTTCAAGGTGTCGCGTCTGACGTTTCGCGAGCTCGCGTCGCAGGGATTGATTCCTGGCGTGACGAAATCGAGCTGGTAAACTTGGGCGTAGCCACGTCGCTGTGCGACGTACAATCGAAACCCGCCACAGGCCGGTCGCTACAAGAAGATGAACTCTTTGTTATTTTCCTTTTTGCCAACGATCCCGTTAGCGGATGCGGTTGTGACCCGGTGGGATTCGCCTGGGGTTGTCGCGGGCAAACTACTGGTGATCGCGGCACTGGTGGCGTTGAATGGGTTCTTTGTCGCGTGCGAGTTCGCGGTTGTGAAAGTGCGGGCCAGCCAGCTCGACACTCTCGCGGCCGAGGGTCACAAACGCGCCAAAGTCGGCCGGCATGTGATTGAACACCTCGATTCCTATCTTTCCGCCTGCCAGTTGGGAATCACATTGGCGAGTTTGGGTCTCGGCTGGGTGGGGGAACCATTCCTGGCAAAGATGCTGCAACCCTTCTTTGTGCTCGCGCACATTGAGTCGCACGCGGTTATCACTTCGGTGTCATTCGCGGTCGCGTTTTCAACGATCACATTTCTCCATATCGTTCTCGGGGAACAGGCCCCTAAGATATTGGCTATACGAAAAGCTGTTCCTGCCACGCTTTGGGTCACGCCTCCTTTGCGGCTTTTTTATGCCGTGTTCAAACCAGCCATCGCGTTCTTGAATGCGTCCTCCAATTGGGTTCTCAAGCATGTGTTTCGGATGGAACCGGCCGCGCATGGCGAGGTGGCGCACAGCGAAGAAGAACTGCGGCTGATTCTAGAACAAAGCGAGAAATCCGAGGAAGTCTCAGCGCTCGGCCGCAAACTCGTCTTCAACGTGCTCGACCTGCGCGACCGCGTGGTGCGCGATATCATGACGCCGCGCGGCGACGTCGTTTATCTCGATCTTGAGGATGATTTTGAGACCAACGTGAAGAAGGCGCTCTCCTCGGGCCATACGCGTTTTCCGCTGGTGCGCGGGCACCTCGATAACACAGTCGGCCTTGTTCACGTCAAAGATCTCTTGCCCATGATGCGCGATCCGCATCCGGATTTGTTGCGCATCAAACGCGAATTGATTCCGGTGCCGGAAATGATGGCGCTGGAGAAATTGTTAAGTCTTTTCCTGAGCAAGCACGCGCATCTGGCCATTGTTGTGGATGAATTTGGCGGCACCGTCGGAATGGTGACGCTGGAAAATGTGCTCGAGGAATTGGTCGGCGACATTCAGGATGAGTTCGATGCGGACAAGGAAGAATTTCGCAAGCTCAGCGAAAGCGAGTTCACGGTCGATGGCGCACTTGGCCTTTATGAATTAAACGATCTCACCGGCTTGGAATTGGAAAGCCCGGACGTAAGCACGGTCGGTGGATACGTGACGCATCTCCTCGGTCATCTGCCCAAGCAGGGCGAACAAGTTAAGATCGACAATTACCTGGTCACTGTTTCGCAAACGGACGCGCGTCGTGTTCGGCAATTGCACTTCAAGAGAGTGAGCGGCAAGCCCGAGCCTACGACCGCGACCAAGCCGGATGTCGCGTTTTGACCTTCTAGGTTTCGGAAGGCGGTTTAATTCAATTGTGATGCAACCTGCCGAATGGCGGCTTGCAGACGATCCAGATTGATCGGTTTGATTAAGTAATCAGCAAAGCCTGCTTCGCGACTTTTCCGCAAATCATCTTCCATTCCAAAACCGCTCAGAGCAATGGCATCGATGCGTTGGCGCTTGCGAATTTCTCTTAGCAACTCAAACCCATTGCCGTCAGGCAACCCAATATCGCTGACGAGAAAGTGGAAGTCATTTTTGGCCGCCAACCGCAACGCGTCGTGAAAAGTTTCAGCGGTTACGACATCGTAGCCTAGACGAGCGAGCAAACCCTTAAGCACGTACACCGTGTCCTTGTGATCATCAACCAGTAGAATTCGGAGTGGGGCGCTGGATGGCACAGCCGCGGGAGCGGATTCTCCGGATGTGAAATCCTGTTGAGCATGCGCTGAGGCGGGGCTTGCCACCATGTGCATCCGTAAAGACATGGTCGTGCCGCGCCCAGGTCCGTCGCTATACGCGGTCAGTTTGCCGCCATGCGCATCAACGATGGCTTTAGAAATCGAAAGGCCCAAACCCAACCCCCTCTCCGCCTTGGACTCGGAGCATAAATTACGCCCAACAAGGAATAAATCGTTGAAACCGCGGATTGTTTGCCTCCCTTGCAACCAATCTGACGGTGCGCTGTCAGCCTGGTGTGATTGTCGATCTTAGCTTCACAAGCTGAAGCTAGCGGACATTCATTTCGGCAAAAGAGTGTTACTTTCCGGTTCTTTTTTCCGGGTCCAAAGATGAAACGTGTAAGTGAAGACGATATAGCCGAGCACCTTATGCGGGCTGTCGTTCGTAACATAGATGGCGGGATTAAATTGAAGATCCCGTGTCAAATTGCAGGTGAAACCGAGAGTCGACGAGTTCCCTGACCCGCTTTGGAAATCAATCTGCACCCGCCAGGTTTTGTTGAAATCGTAGGCGTAACCGAGAATCGCTTCGTTACGAAAATCGACGTGGGCGACGCCGGCGATGAATTTTTGATGCTCGCCGTAATAGCCGGTTTCGATGAACGGCTGAGGATCGACATGGCTGTGCGGCGACCAATTGATGAATCCGGTCGAGAGCAAATACGGCTCCTTTTGAAGCAGGGCGAGCTCGGTCCCGAAAATCAACTCGTTAGGCCGGAAACCTTTGAAAACAGCGACCTCGGCCCACTTCGTTAAGCCCAATTCGCTTTGAATTTCGTAGGGGTTGCCGATTTTTTGATCCTGGATTTGCGGGCTCAACGAAAGATCGCCCTCGCCTTGCAAATCAGGTGTCACGATTTGATTGAGACCTTTTGTCGTTCCATAAGCCGAATGCGGTCCGAGGCCGATTGCCATTCCCAGGAGCCAGCAAACGAGAGGGCCTCGGACTTGCATTTTTTGATCCGCAAACACTCGTTAGGCGGAGGCTTCCAATCGAGAAAGCATTGCCGGCCGGCGCCGCAGTTGCGCGGTCAGCCGTTCGATTGCTCGCAACGTTGACGTGCTGATATGATGTTCCATTCCTTCGACGTCATGATGGATGACCTGCTCGTCCACGCCGAGAAGTTTGAGAAAATCGGTCAGGAGCCGGTGACGCCGGGCGATCTTGCGGGCGAGGCGAGCGCCGGCTGAAGTTAAGACGAGACCGCGATATTTTTCATATTTAAGGAGGCCCTCGGCATCGAGCCTCTGCACCATGTTGGTGACGCTGGCTTGCGAAATTTTCAAACGAGACGCAATATCGACGACGCGTGCGTATCCTTTGGAATTGATAAGCTCGAGGATGCGTTCGAGATAATCCTCTACCGCGGAGGAACTGCCGAGCGCGGATGAAGACTTTTTACTTGGCACGGCTGAAGGGTAAAATGTTGCGTAAAATAGTCAACAAAATAAATAATTGATTGTTGACATAATAATAAATGCAGGCAAATAAATTAGGCTAGCCTAAATCACAGCCATATTCATGAGTCGATCCGACCGCATTTTGGTAACGGAACCGGAAGTTGGTTGGCGAAAACGAGCAGGACAAGTTTCGCTCGCCGAAGTTCATCGCAGCATCGTTGTCCCAGTGACGGCTTCATTTTGGAGAAAACTGTTCGCTTTCTCCGGACCGGGTTTTCTCGTGGCCGTTGGTTACATGGATCCGGGCAATTGGGCGACCGATCTGGCGGGCGGGGCAAAGTTTGGTTACGCACTTCTGTTTGTCGTAATGCTCTCCAACTTCATGGCGATCCTGTTGCAACACTTGTGCATCAAGCTCGGCGTGGC
>Ga0070717_10000659_pt1 | contig 22178 bp, 22 predicted proteins | sample LARL113metaG_FD_71366 | JGI IMG/M metagenome (GOLD analysis project Ga0070717, IMG submission 71366) | Corn, switchgrass and miscanthus rhizosphere microbial communities from Kellogg Biological Station, Michigan, USA - LAR L11-3 metaG | ecosystem: Host-associated > Plants > Roots > Rhizosphere ...
ACCGCCGGCCTCCTTTCGGGGAAAGGCACACCGCTCACCAAAGCCGATCTCACGCGCGATTTCGTTTCGCTGATCGAAAATAAAACCCTGCAGGCGGTCTCGGTCGGCGTGATCCAGCCCGATGGCTCCACGACCGCCCATGCGGGCGGGTTGGCACCTGAAAATGCGACCTCACCCGACGACCAGACACTCTACGAAATCGGATCAATCAGCAAAGTTTTCACGAGTCTGTTGCTGGCCGACGCGGTCGTGCGAAACGAGGTCACCCTCGATACGCCCATCGCGCGGTTGCTCCCCGCTGGCGTAGCGCTGCCCGATAACGCCGGTGAACACATCACTCTGCGCATGCTCGCCACCCACACTTCGGGATTGCCGGCGATCCCGGTGGAAATCCCTCCCGACAATTTCGCCAATCCTTATGGCGCGTACACCGAGGCCGACTTGTGGGCGACCTTGCGACGAGTGAAACTCGATTTTGAGCCCGGCACCAAAGCGGGTTACAGCAATCTCGCTGCGGGATTACTCGGTACCTTGCTGGCCCGCCACGCAGGCACGACCTATGCGGAACTTCTCGCGGCGCGCATCACCCAGCCGCTGGGGATGAAAGACACCGTCATCGAACCGAACGAAGCGCTGCGTCTTCGTTTTGCTCCGCCCTTCAGCTCGGCAGGAAAACCTTGGAGCTATTGGGAATTCAAAGCCCTCGCGGGAGCCGGCGGGATTCGCTCGACTCTTGCGGATATGATGCGCTTCGCCTCCGCGATGCTGCGCCCTGCCGACACGCCGCTGCAGAAAGCGATCGAACTCGCCTGGACGCGCCAAAATCTCGCTGCGACCCTTCCCGCGCTCGCCTCTGGCGGCCAGGCGCTCGGGTGGATGCTGGCCGGCGATGGCCGGACTCACTGGCACAATGGCATGACCGGTGGATTTCACGCCGCGATTTTCGTCCACCGTGAGCTCGGCGTCGCGGTGGTTCTTCTTTCCAACCGCTCTACACCCATCGGCACACAAATCGCAGAAAGTATCTTTCACCGCGCAGCGGGCATTCCGGAACGCCCGATACCGAACCGAGACCGAGCCGAAGTCGCGCTGACGGCCGAACAAATCGATCGTTGTAGCGGCACATTCCGCCTAAACGAGAACGCCACCCTCGTCTGTGAACGCCGCAATCTCGCGCTCTACGTTACACCCAAGGGTCAGCCGACCGATCGTCTCTATGCTTCCGCACCCGACACCTTTTTCTCCCGCCGAGCCCCGGTCGAAATCGTCTTCGAACTCCCAAGCGATGGAACGCCGGCCACCGCGCTCGTCCTCAAACAAGGCAGGCGTGAAATGCGTGCCACGCGCGAGTAGCGGGAATCCGAGTGTAGAGGATTGGCGGATACACGACATTTTTTGAGGCGGCGGCTTTTCTTTTTTGCGCGAAAACTCTTGAGGCATTCTCCGTCAATCGCTGGGGCGAATTTGCGAGGGGGAATTCAACCGGTCGAGTCCTCGCTAGAGTTTTCCAAGCGCGGACGAGCGCCCGCGCCGCTTGTATTTGCGGGCGAAATACATTGAATTCGCCACCGCTATGTCCTCGCTCGGACTAGGCCGTCATTGCACGCACCAGGCCAGCAGGGAGTCTTCCAGGAGTCGTCGGCTTTCGGAGGGAATCGGGCTTTGGTCGATGAAACGGGCGAACGCGATCGGATCTTTTCGAGCCCAGATGGACGCCGCGACTTGCAGGGCTTCCGACCGTTGGCTCAGGGGAACGCTCAACTCCGCCGTCTCCAGTGCTTGTTGGGGCGCTTGTTTTGCCCAAGTGGTAAAAAGCACAGTGATCCATTTGCTGCCGTTTTCCCCGAGCCCGCCTTCCGCATCTTCGGCTAAAATGAAACGCAGCGCCGAGGAATAATCTCCCCTCTCTCCTAGCAAACCGATGAGAGATTGTCCGTATTCAAAAGAATAGGACGGATCTTCGTCGCAGAAGCGGATGGCTTCGTCCACCGCGCGATCCGTTCCGCTCTGGGTTGCGACGGCGCGGAGCCGGGCCGCGACTTCGGCCACGCGAGCGGTGGGGTGCAAGGCGGTCCAGGTGGGAAGCTCAGCGTACGCTTCTTCGCTCCTCCCACCCACGGCCACGGAAGCGTCAGACCGCTGCGGTGGCGTGAGCTGCACCGCAGGCTGAGCAGGAAAGAGCGGACGTGTTTCTCCAGGGACAGGCGAGGCCCGGGTTTCCCGCTGCGCCGGCGTCGAAGCGGGGGACGGCAAACCGAGTTTCAGCGCGACGAAGCCCACCAGGACACCCGCGACCAACAATGATGCGGGCAGAGCGGAACGTGGGGTGCGGGCTTTCACGAAGTCAAATGGGGAACGGGGAAACAGTCCCAAGTCGTGCTACCTCGTACCGGAGAATACCGGGGTCGTGTATTCAGGGAGGCGTGACGGCTTTTTCGTTCCTTCCCTTGTTGACTGGAGGAACTTGAGCTGGCTGGGCTGAGGGCGGTGGAGAGGTGAATTCGAAAACCGGATCCGAAGCGGTCAGATCTTTGCTGGTCAGCAGCGTGCCCGATCGATCAAACAAGCGGAGATGCGAGATATAATCGGGGGACATTTTCTTCAAGTAGAGCTCCTTCAACTGGACCGATTTTTGCGGAAGGATGGGATAAATAAAACTGAAGAGAAAGGTGTCTTCGACGATCAGCACATCCGTCCGGGACGGAGTGACGCGTTTCCCATCAACCGTGAACTCGTCCATCGTTTTGGCAAAGGCCAGGAGCAAGGGCTTCTCCACCGTTTCGAAATCTTCCGCAGTATAAACGGCGCCGGGTGAAATTTCCTGGACCAGAGGCCAGATGGAATCGGCTGCCACCTTGATCTGCAGCTCCAAGCCTTCGGGCTTAAGACGTGCGATCAGATGACTCGCGGTCAAGTCATGCGCTCGCGCGCTGGCGCTCGAGACGCTCAGCAACAGGGAGAAAAGGCTCAATCGGAGGAAAACGCGCAAAATCATAAGCGGGGTGGGTTTACCAGCGGTCGATTAGAGAAAGCAGGGCCGGGAGGGTAACGCGGGGATCGAGGGGCTCGGGAGCATCAAATCGTGAAATTTGGCGTCGGTCATCGAAAAACTGAAACATCGTCAGCCGCCGCCATTGGTGGAGCCCTTTTCAACCGTCGTGCCAGTTTCGACCGCAGGCGAGAGTCTCGATGAACCGAGAAGGGACGACCGAGCTCGTCTGGAGAGGCGGGCCTCGCCCTCTCTCCAGACTTTTATTTATTTTGGCTAGTTCCGATGCCGACGGATGGGGCTGCGACTGATCGGTTCGAACTGCGCTACGGTATGGCGCCGCCGGATACGGTTCGTGAATCGTAGGTGATGCCGCCAGAGGAGGGCGGGGCAAACTCGAGAGTCACGCTGACTGTCGCGTCGGGTTCGATCGTTGTCGCGGGAACCTGGATATACGGGCTCCCCGCCGGGGTGCTGCTCGAGGTGGCACCGGTGGCGTTGGTCAGCGTGGTGGTGCTCGAGAGGTGATCCAGGGCCAAGAAGATCGGTCCGCTCACTGGGCTTGAACCGACATTCTTCAGCGTGACCTGCTGGACGATACGACCGATGCGGCGGTTTAGAGTGTATCCACTGCGGGTGACGGCGAGGGGACTGACCGTGACGTGAAAGGTCGTGGTCGTGGTGTTCCCATAGTCGTCCCGGGCCGTGAGTGTAACCGGTGTCGTTCCAATCGGGAAGGTAGTGCCAGAGGGAATACTGAACGTGACCGGCACCTCGCCGCTCACGTCGTCGAGGGCACTCGCGGTGAAATTGACCGAGGCCCCCGAGGCATCGAGCGGGTCGACCGAAAGGTCTCCTGGCGTGGTGATGACGGGGCCGGTTGTATCCAGTTTGGTGATAATATTGGCCTTGGGCTGCGGAGCCATGCCAGCGCCGACGAAGAAGCTGGTGTCGGTGGGTTGGTTATAGGACGACTGCTGCCAGCTGACGGCGGCGCGGTATTGCCGGTCGTGCATGAAGGTCCAGAAGCGGTTGGCCGCGGGAATCGTCGTGGTGTAGATCCGGATCTCCGAGCTGTTCGTCGATCTCCAGAGCACCTCTTCGCGCCAGTCGCCCAGCATGTCTGCGATCAGGCAGGGATTGGACTTCGTGCCGTTGTTGGAAGCAGTGCCAGTCGCGGTCAGCAGCCGGACCGTCGTCTTGTGAGTGTAGTCCCATTTGCTAATGGCGGTGCCGTCTTCCAATTCCTTGAGCGGATCCGCGTCCCACCAGACGGTCATGTTGTTAGACGAAGGGGTTTGTGGATACAAAATTTCACCGGTGTCGCCGCGGCGGGTGCCGCCGGTGCCGCCCCAGACTTCCATACCGGGAGAGTTGGGATCGATATCGGCGGCACGACCGCGGCCGACATCTTCCGCCGGGTTGGCCGCCCAGATGATTTCACCGGTGCTTGCGTCGTGCACCGCGATCCCGGGCGTATTGAACGCGGTGGTCGCGCCTTCGTTCTCGTGGATCGTCCAGACCTGCAGGCCGGGACGACTTGGAATGATGTGGGCCAGATTCCCCGCGTCTCCGTGGCGCAAGCCGGTCGAGAAACGTCCGGTCCCATCGCTGTTCACCACCATCGAGTGGTAAATCACATCGTCTTTGCCGTCGCCATCGACGTCGCCGATGAAGAGATGGTGGCCGCCCTGTCCGCTGAAGCTTTGGAGCTTGGCCAGCGTCGCACCCGTCACCGCGGGCGTGGAGGCCGGGATTTGTGGGACGCTGCTGGGATTGTCGTACGGATACGTCACGGGATGGTTGACCCAGGGTGCCTGCGAGGAATCGAAAACCCAGCGCGTAGTGAGTTGCCCATTACGCCAATCCACCGCCCAAATCACAGAGCGACCGTAGTAGCCACGGCACATCACGGCGCTCGGTCGAAGCCCATCCAGCCAGGCCACGCCCGCATTGAAACGATCGACCCGATTGCCCGTGCTGTCGTTGTTGCCATTCCCACCCACGCCGCCCCAGCCCCCGAGCGGATCGCGGAGCGGAATGTAGTTGATCGTCTGCATGGCAGCGCCGGTTTGCCCATTGAAGACAGTGAGATACTCCGGCCCGGCCAGAGTGCGGCCCAGCGTTGCCGGGTCGTTGGAAACCCAAATCGTGTCCGTCCCGATCCGGGTGCCTTGGCCGTCAATCGTGCCGTCCGCCGTCTTGCAGATCATCTCGGCTTTGCCGTCGCCATCGAAATCCATGACCAGGAATTCGGTGTAGTGTGCGCCGGCGCGAATGTTCGGTCCCAGGTTGATTCTCCAGAGCTGAGTGCCGTCGATCTTATAGGCGTCGATGATGCAGGGCCCGCTATAGCCGGTGGACGCGGTGTCGCGCGAATTCGAAGGATCCCATTTAACAATGATCTCGTATTCACCGTCGCCATCCAGATCGGCCACGGTCGTATCATTCGCGCTGTAAGTGTAACTGCTGCCCATGAACGAGCCGGGAGGAGGAACCTGGAGGGGAACGGATTTGTACTGCTGAATCGCGACTCCCGCGGGCAGGGTGTAGGCGGCGCTGGCGGCTTGCTCGACGCCATTCAATACCGGACGGACGAAATAAGCATTGGCATCGGTGAAACTCGGCGGTGTATCCACAAAGTCAGTCGTGGTGCTGAGCGGAGAGGAATTCAGCAGCACCGGATCGTTCCCACCGGTGGAACGGTAGAGGTTGAAGGCGATGTCCGCGGGGTCCGTGCCGAGCATGCGCCAACCGATGTAAACCTGCGTGTCGCTCGTCCGCATGGCGACGACGCCACGCCCGAGATTTTCCATCAAGGCGGGTGCTTTAGCTTGGGCCGCGGAAAAACCGACCAGGAGAAAACTCAGAACCAAGCAGGCCAAAAAGAGCCAAGCGGAAGGAAAGGCCAAAGCACGGAGCGAGCGGGAGCGACGAGGTGATGGAAACGGATGAACTGGATTTGAAGAAGTCATGGAAGGGAAACGAACGAGAGAAAACCTACCGTCTGGGGCCGCGCTGAAGTCAGAAGGTCCGCGGTCCGTTATGAGCTGTAACGAAGCGGAAAGGAATAGAAACGGCGACGATCTCCGGACAGTCCACCCGGGCGCGAACGGAAGGTCGGCCGTAAACGGGCGCTGAACTATTTTTCAAAGCGTACGCCTCTGAGTAGCACGCTTGGGCCGGTGTCGCTGCTGCGCCGCGCTGCCGGTTCACCCCTCAGCGACCTGAAGAGCGTCGATCTAGACGACATTCCACGCCTCGATCACGCGTTCTTCTCGGTTTTGATGTTCGTATCCAAGAATACTTACGCTGGCGGTGGCGAGGAAGAGCCGCTGACTCGAGGAGATGGGCCATTCAACCCAGCGAGCTCCAAGCGAGCGGAGAAAGTGGCCGTGCGAAAAAAGCGCGATATCGCCATCGAGCCGGAGGAGGCGTTCGAGCAGGGTGTCGGCCCGGGCCGCGACGTCGGTAGGCGTTTCCCCATTCGAAGCGCCATCGCGGAAAAGATTCCAGCCCGGACGCTCGGCTTGGATTTGCGCGGTGGTTAGGCCTTCGAAATCACCGTAGTCCCATTCTTGTAACAGCGGTTCAACTACCGCGGCGCCGGCCAGGCCCGCCAACTCGGCGGTGCGCCTCGCGCGCAGGCGCGGGCTGACGAACACGTGCGCGAACGAGACCTCGGCGATTCTGGTCTTCAAGGCCCGGGCGTTCTCCTCGCCGCGCGCAGTGAGCGCAATCTCCGTTCGGCCGGTGTGCTGGCCGGAACGCGACCACTCGGTCTCGCCGTGGCGAAATAAAAACAGTCGAGGAAGCGTCGAGGTTTTCATGCTCACGGTTTTCGACCTCAGCGCGGCGGGAGACAATCTCGGCTGAGCTCATGGCGAACGATGGGCAGGGCTAGGCATCGTGCAAGGCCAGGCTGTTTCGTTTCGCCCGCGCCTGCAGGGCTCGTTGGGCGGCGAGAACGTTTTTCTCATCGCCTTTCCAGGTGTTCAACGGCTCTTCCTGCAGGGCGCGACCGTAGGAAAATGTGATTTTCCACGGTCCCTTTTTGACCGCGCAGATCGCGTCCAAGTGGCGCGTCGCGTCGTCCGGACTTTGTCCGCCGGAGAGGAAAACGATCCCGGGCACCGCGGCCGGCACGCTGCGTTTGAAACAGCGGAGTGTGGCCTCGACCACTTCCGGGTCGGTGGCTTGCTGCGGGGCCTTGTCGCCCGAGACCACCATGCCGGATTTCAAAATCATCTGCTCGAGGGAAACACGCTGGAGTGCGAGAGCATGGAAAACTTCACGCAAAGTGAGCTCCGTGACTTGTTCGCACTGGGCGAGGGAATGACGGCCGTTCATCAACACTTCCGGTTCTACGATTGGCACGAGCTGCGCTTCCTGACTCAACGCGGCGAAACGGGCGAGAGCCTGAGCGTTGGCCTGAATCGCGCCGAGCGTCGGGCGATTTTCGCCAATCGAAAGGACGGCCCGCCATTTCGTGAATCGCGCGCCGAGGGTGTAGTACTCTTTCAGGCGAGCTCGCAGGCCGTCGAGACCCTCGGTCACTTTCTCATCGGGAAATCCCGCCAGCTCGACAGTGCCGCGATCCACTTTTATTCCCGGGACGATCCCGTTCTCGGTCAGAAATTGAACGATCGGTCGTCCGTCGCTCATGGACTGGCGGAGGGTTTCGTCGAACAAGATCACTCCGCTGACCGATTCGTTCAGTTGAGGCGTGGCGAAGAGCATCGCGCGGTAGTCTCGGCGGGTCTGCTCGGTGGAAACGATTCCGAGCGGGTCGAAACGTTTTTTGATGCTGGGAAAACTTTCGTCGGCGGCGAGCAGCCCTTTGCCGGGTGCGAGAAGCGCTTGGAGGGTGGAGTTCATGGCGGTCATTTTGAAAGAGAGAACCTGCGATCCGTCTACGCGAGCTCCTGGCGTGACATCGGCGGGAAAGAAAAGCGCGCTCTATTTCTCGGTGACGCTCGCACGGAGACCCGGGGCGAATCGGGTGACGCGGCCGAGGCAACGTGGGAGAATTGAATTTTGAATACAGTAAGAGTGACTCGAGGGTGGGGCTCGACGTCCCGGCGAGCCAGGGAGGGAAGACGCCGCTCAGAAATGGGATCGTATCCCTCGTGGGCGGAAGCGGCGATCCGACCCCCAGCAGGCTAAGGCTGGCCGGTACCTCGTCAAAACGGCTCTAGCGGCGCGTGAGCGAATCTGTCCTGATCGCACGAGGTTGGAGCATGAACTGCGGCAGTCGCCTCCAAAGCGGAAGGTGGAGGTGCGTCACACTCCATGGGTTGAAGAAATGGGGAGAAGGCCGCGGCTGGCCGACCGCTTTGAGATAAGATTCTTTGCTTAGCCCAACCGAGGGCCGAGTGCTGGCGGGAAGGCGGCGCAGTCGGGCGAATTCGAGCGCGAGACTGGGGTAAAGATGCGCTTGGGCGGGGAGTAGCCTGAGGTTCATGGAATACGGTTGCGAGGAGGGGGAGAGCGGCCTGCGCACGCACGGCCGAGGGTTCGCGCCCGAGGAGGAGGGGACACGTTGTTAGCCCGACTCGATCTCGGTCGCGACAGTTCCGAAGAAGTTTTATGGGCGTCCATGGGTCGTATTTGACCCAGCCCTACAGCAACCGATTTAATCGGCCGAGGAAGGAAGGGGGAAGTTTTCTAGCATGAGGCTCCCGCCGCTCGCTCTTTTGTTGAGCTTTGCGGACCACTGCCGAAACTGGCGATGATCGACCTGAAGATGCCGAGTGTATCCGGTTTGGAACTTCTCCGGTGGCTCCGCGAGCAGCCTGAATTTCAGACCTTGCCCATCATCCTGACCTCTTCGAGTCACCGTCAGGATCTGCTTGCGGCCTTTTCGTTGGGAGCGAATGGCTACGTGATTAAACCGGGAAATTCGGATCAATTGCTCAATTTGGTTCGGGCCCTCCAGCCCTTCTGGTCCTCCGAATCGATCGAGCCGGGGTGGGTTCGCCTTCGAAGGAAACCAACCGGCGCCGCGGGAAGCGATCAGCCAAGTCTACGCCAGTAGAGAAAGTCGCTCGATCACCTCAACCGATCCGCCGCGCAGCTCGGCCAGATCACAGCGTTTCGGTTTGATTCGACGAGCGTCTCCCACCAATCGCTGGCACAGGAGGTCAGTCCCGACCCAAAGGCTTGGGGATCGTTGCCCTTGTGGCGCGGCGGCAGTTTTGAGAAAAGTCGCTCGCCGGTTTTCTCCCGCTGTCGATCCCGGTTTTTGGTTTCAGAAACGACGATCAGCGGCGGCTGAACCCAAACGCTACCGCTGCTTTCAGCTGGTGTCACGCGAGCGCTCGGCTCTTGCTGCACGCATGATTCTGGAAGTCGCCATCCTCGATGTCCGTCCGGGAAATGAAGTCGCATTCGAGCGCGATTTCGCGGAGGCCTCGCAGTATATCAGCGCGGTCGCGGGTTATATATCCCATGAACTCAATCGGTGTGTGGAAAATCCGAGTCGCTATATCCTCTTGGCGAAATGGGACACCTTGGAAGCTCACACCGTCGGGTTCAGAAAGTCCGCCGGTTATCTGGAGTGGAAGAAGCGGCTGCATCATTATTACGATCCATTCCCGATAGTAGAACATTATACTCGGGTTTACGGGCCAGGCGTTGAACCGAAGTAAGCGGGTTCGGCCCGCGAAACGATGTACACCCACTTTCTCTATGACGACGAAAGCCAAAGTAGTTTGTGAGATAGGACAGATTGCCATCACGGTGAGCGATGTCGCCAAGGCCAAACACTTTTATGGCGATATCCTCGGACTGACGTTGCTTTTCGACGCCGGACCCAATCTCGCATTCTTAGCCGCCGGCCCACTGCGGATCATGCTCTCGACTCCGCAAGGCGCCGGGGTGGTGGGGAAGAACTCGACCCTTTATTTCAAGACTGTGGGTCTCGACGCCGCCTACACTCAGGTGGTCGCTGCAGGCGCCGCGCCGGAACGGCCACCTCAGTTGACGGCAAAACTTCCCGATCACGAACTCTGGATCGGCTTTGTCCGAGACCCGGATGGGAATCTGGTGGGACTGATGGAGGAACGCCGGTGACCCGTCGCGTCTGCTTGGGAATTTAAGACGTCGAACCGATGATCACACCCTGTATCCTTGGTTTGGCTACACCGGACGATCTTAATGAACTGCTGCCGCTTATCCAAGGCTATCAGGCGTTCTACGAGATCACCAACGTCGATCAGGCGCAGACCCGACGCTTTTTCGGCGCGGTGATCGCAACGCCCTCCGAAGGTTTTATCATGGTCGCCCGCAGCGAGGGACGCATGATCGGCTTCGCCTCCGCTTATATCACGCTTTCGGGTTATCTGGCTCAGCGAGTGGTTCATCTGGGAGATCTGTTCGTCCATCCCGACGAGCGGCACCGAGGGACGGGACGTGCGCTGATTCAAGGCGTATCCAACCATGCGCAGACCCTCGGCATAAACATCACTCGATGGCTGACCAGCCCCACTAACACCACGGCGCATCGGCTCTACGATTCGCTCGGCGCGGTGCCCAGTGACCTGAGACTTTATCTCCTCCATCACCGGGGCGAAACCGCAGGATGATCATTAAACCGTCGTGGGCTGACGCTCGGCCTGCCATTCTCGCGTGTTCCTTTGCGTCGCAGGTTTTTTGGCTCTGGCGTGAAACACCTCTCCTCATTTGTCTGTTTTGTGGGCCGAGGTTTTAGTCAGTTTGGTTTCGCTCTCATTTTTCCATGAGCCATTCACCTATTGCCGGCCTCCACCACGTCACCGCGGTGTGTGGTGATCCACAAATCAACTACGCTTTCTACACCGGCGTTCTTGGACTCCGGTTGGTGAAAAAGACGGTCAACTTCGACGACCCTGGCACCTATCATCTCTATTACGCCGATGGAGCTGGTACACCCGGTTCGGTGCTGACTTTTTTTCCCTGGGTCAACGTACCGAATGGGCGCGATGGCACGGGCCAGGTGAGTGCGATCGCCTTTGCCACGAGCGAAGCCGGGTTAGCCTATTGGCAAGCGCGGTTGAAAGAAAAGAAGGTGGAATTTCGCGGTCCGATGCAGCGGATGGACGAGGTCTATATTGAATTCGCCGATCCCGATGGAATGAAACTGGAGATCGTAGCGGCCGATCAAACGGCGGCGTTCCAGCCGTGGGACAGGTCCCCGGTCCCACCGGAGATGCAGGTGCGCGGATTTCATTCGGTGACGCTCTCGGAGGCAGGATACGAACTGACCCAGGCGTTGCTCGCCCACCAGATGGGCTGGAGCTTGCTCAAGGAAAAAAATGGGCGCTTCCGCTATCAGGCTCCCGGAGCCGGGCCGGCCTCGCTGGTCGATATCCTCTGCCAGCCAAGCGCGCGTCATGGACTTTTCGGTACAGGCACAGTGCATCACATCGCTTTCCGGGTGGCGGACGACGAGGCACAATTGGCCTGGCGAAAAACCCTGGTCGATCTCAACTACAACCTCAGTCCGGTGATGGACCGCACCTATTTCCATTCCATCTATTATCGCGAACCGGGTGGCATTCTTTTCGAAATCGCGACAAATTCACCCGGCTTTGCGGTGGACGAGCCCGCGGCCACCATGGGGACGGCGCTCATGCTCCCGCCTCAGTACGAGATCGCACGAAAGCAGATCGAAACGATTTTACCCCCGCTCAAACTCGACCCGGCCTAGCCGTCGATCACGAACGGGGACGAGCCGAGTTTATGCTCATTGTCCGTCGACCGCTTTTATGTATTCATAAAGTTCACACCTCAGATCCCTGGGCTGCGCCATTTCGTGGTGGGGATGGCGAAGAGGGAGATGACCACGAGCTGACTCACGACGAAGGCAATCAACCACCAGAAGGCGGCGTCCATGAAGCCGTAGCTGTGTAGGCCGACTCCGAGCATGTTGACCCCGAACCAGCTCCAGCTCGTCACAATATTTCCAAAAATCACAGCGCAGGCTAAACCCCGTTGCTTGATCATGCCGCCCCAGCGAGCGTGCAGGATGACGGCGTTCCACATCACGATGATCAAAGCGCCGTTTTCCTTCGGATCCCAGCCCCAGAAGCGACCCCAGGACTGGTCGGCCCAGATTCCTCCGAGCACGGTGCCGACGAAACTGAAGAGTGTAGCGAAACAAACAATACCGTAGATCATGCGCCCCAATCCGTCCGCGGTGGAGCGGTCGAGTGACCGAGTGAATACGCCGCGCAGGACGTAAATCAGTCCGAAAAATCCGGCGAGAAAGGTAGCGGCGTAGCCCACCGTCACGGTCACGACGTGCGTCGCGAGCCAGAAGTTGGAGTCGAGCACCGCCCGCATCATTTCCAGGGTGTCGCCCGCGAGTGCGAGGTGGTGTGCGATCAAGAGGGTGCAAAAACCGAGCAAACCTGCCGCGGCGCTGCCGATCGCGTTTTTGAAAAAGCACTCGAGCACGAGGCAGAGCGCGACCGCGCCCCAGCCGACGAAGAGCGCGGATGAATACAGATTGGTCACCGGCGGCCGATTCTCCAGCGCCATGCGCGTGCCGATGCCAAGGCTGGTCACTGCAAAAGCCACGAGCAAGAAAGCGAACGCCGCGCGCGCGAGGGACTGCGGCCACTTCAACCACGAGAAAACCGCGAGGAGAAAGGTTGCGACGTAAAGCGTCATGCTGGTGCTAAAGGGCTGAGCGGCGTTGAAACGCGCCTCGATCCCTCCCTTGGCCAGCAACCTCGGCGCATCTTGATCGAGTTTTGCTCGATAGGCTCGGACTTCGACGTTGAATGCCTCCGGCTGGTGATTTTTCCAAGCTGAGCCGATTCTGGCATAGCTTAGGGCGGCAGGATTTAAATGATGGGTAGCGAGTCCGGACTGGACCACCGCACCGAGAGATTTCCAGTCCGCGAGATTTTCCATCTGAGACTCCGGAGGAATAGGCAGCAGATAACCCAATGTATCCATGGTGGAAGACTCCTGCTCCAGTTCCTGGATCAGAGGGGTTTTCGCGACCGATGCCGAGTCGTTCAACGTCGGCGCGAGGCTGAGGAGTTTGTCGAAGTAGTTCTCGTCGCCCGGAGGAAGCAGGCTATTTTGGATACGCTGAAAGAGAATGATCGCCTCGCGCAGCTGGATGACGGCCCGTTGAAAGGAGGTGCGCAGCGCACTGTCCACGTTCTCCGCGAGCTTGGCTTGACGGTCCAGTTCCGGCAGCCCCTTGTTCAGCTGAACCAAAGAGAAACGTTTTTTGCCCGCGCCTTCTTCAGGCGTGAGTTCGAAGAGCGCGAGCACCTCCGGGTGGACAATTTCGAAAGTCGCATAGTGATTGGCCAAATCAGGCCGGTAGAGCACGTCGAGCAGCCACTCGATCGGTGAGAGGGTCCGGCCATCCGGAGCTACCACACGTTGACGCCCCTGGAGGAGCAGAAGCGAGGTGCGGGCAACGGTGTCGAGCGGCTTCAATCGCCCGTTGACCAAGGTGGGGAGTTCGCCCGCGGCGCGCAGATCGTAGGCATCCGGATTTTTTGGACGGACGAGCGAGATCGCGACGATTGCGAGAGCGATGAGTAAGGAGAGGCTGAATACGTGCTTGCTCATGCGAGGGCGGGTGCGCGGCGCTTGGCGATGAAACCGAGGAGGTGAAGACCGAATTGACCAAGAAGACCGGCGCCCATCAGAGCACAGGCGATGTAGGGGATCTGCCACGACGGATTGCGCACCACTTGAAGAATGGAGGTGCGATCGTTGTTCTCGAAGCCCGCCTGATAGAAAGTCAGGCCATCGTAACGCAGCGGATTATTCATTGAGATGAGGACCTCGCGTTTTTCCTGACCGGAGGCGGCGGTGAGACGAAGGCGGCTGGCGAAGTTCTTGGGAATTTCTGTCCCGATGTAGCGGTCGTGGGTGAATTGAAGCAGCGTGAGGGCAAAGGGACGGTAAATGCGCTTGGGCCGAAGGCACAGTTTCCAGGTGCGCCCAGCGTAGTTGAATTCCTGCGACGCCACTAACCCGGTGGAGACGAGGAAAGTTCCGATGGGCGCGTCCGGTGCGACGAGCTCGACGTAGGCCGAGGGGAGATTGGACTCGTCTGGGCGATAAGTGAGCGGTTGCGGCGCTGCGGTGACGCGCAGTCCTAGGCCAGCGGTGGCGAGCGAAGCAGGTGCATCCTCGGCTCGGTTTTGCAGCAGCGAATTCGGGTAGTAGGCCTTGGTGACGACTCTAAAGGGCAATTTCGGGTGCTGGACGGAACGATGCTGCTCGAGCGCTTCCTCGGGAATGGCCACCACTTCGTCGAACTTAGAAGGGCTGGTGTCGATCACCGCCAGTTCGTTGAAGCGAAAACTTTCGGCGTAGCTCTTGGTTTCTCCGACATTGAGGCGCAAAGTAAAATCCTCCTGCCAGAGTCCGCTGAGCAGTTCGCCGACGAGGAGCAAAATGAAACCGAGGTGAGTGAGAAAAATCCCCGCTTTCCGCGTGGTGAATTTGAACCGATAAATATGGGCGGCGATTAAGTTGACCAGGAGCAAACCGCCGAGGAGATAGCCGCCGGGAAAAATGGGCAGGACCAAGCCTCGAAACTCCTGCATCACGACCAAAGATCGAAACCACTTTTGCTGAATGCCCCAGATTCCAAGGTGAGTTTGGTCGAGCGTCGCGGCAAAAACCAGCAGGATGCCGAACACGAGCAATGCCACCGTCAGTTGAAGGGAAACGACCCCGTCTCGGATGGAGCGGAAAAAGTCTTTCACGGGTTGCGAGCCGGAGCGGCTTTGATCGAGTTGAGGAAAACGAGGAAGTCGGATTTCGCCGAGCCGACGAGCGGGTCCATGCCGGTCAATTTGAAGAACCACATTGCGCCTTGGTAAGGTGTCATGGCCCAAGGATACGACGGGGTTTAGGCTCGGCTGAACGAAGGTCGACCACGGCGAACGTGAGGTTGTTGACGGAGAGGCGAGAAACCGCGGACTCCAAGGCCTCGCTCTCGATCGGCGGTAGGTTCAGTTGCCCGCGCCAGCGATTGAGATTGGCCAGTTCGCCACCCACTGCACCCGGGAAGGCGGTGATCGAAAGATCGCAGGCTTCGCCGTTTTCCCCCGATACGCTATAGCTTCCTTTGCGCATCGGTGTCGTCGGCTTGGCCACCCACGACGCCGGAGCAGTCCAAACCAGGCTCGGTGCGGAATCGGTGGATACAGTCACCACCTGCGGACCAGAGTTGGAGACAGCGGACGCAGAGGGTAGCTGTGTTACTGAGGAGGAACCCGATGACTCTGCGGAGGAGAGGACCTCGCTGTCCTTGGGCGCGCGATACGCGGTGACCTTTGCCTCGCGGCAGCCCGCGCTAAAAACGAGCAAACCGACGAGAAGCGAGGAGGAGTGAAAGGAAAGGCTCATGCAGCATATTTTGCCCGGAGTGATTAGGAACTTTTCTAGTATCCCACGCTTTAGAGATCCCCGCTCCGCATATCTTGCGAAGGCATGCGTGACGGTTGTCGGGATAGCTGGAGAAGGCGCGCGAGGCGAATTTGAGATCTGAGCGTCGAGATGGGATTCAAATCAGATGGAGGGCGTGAAACGAAAGCTGACGCGAATGGCATCCGTGGGTGCGCATTCTAGTCCCGGAGGAAGCTGATCCAGAGCCATGCAAAGCGCGCCGGTTTGGCACCCCAACAGAGATTCCTGAATACAACGGTCCCTGGGAGCGGCGACCGCTGGCCAAGCCATACACAACAATCCGCGCGCATTTTGCGCGGTTCCGCAATGCCTGCAGTCATCTGGGCAAGAAATGCGCAGTCACGGCGGGCTGTATTCAGCATACTGATCGCGCGACCGGTCCTCTGTCGCGACGAATTACCCCCACCTAACTCCTCTCATGAACACACGTCTCCCTGCTTTGTTGATTAGCTTGCTGATTTTGATGACAGCCACCGCGGGGCGGGCCGCGCCTGCCTCCGAAAACTGGGATAATAACTGCACCAAGTGCCACGGCGAGGACGGCAAGGGCCAAACCAAGGCGGGAAAAAAACTTCAACTCAAGGACTACACCGATGCGGAGGTGCAGGCGAAAATGAAGGACGATGAGATGGCGAAGACCATCGCCGAAGGCGTTTTTGACAAAGGCAAGGAGAAGATGAAGGCCTTCAAGGACGAACTCTCGGCGGAGGAAATCAAAGATTTAGTGGCCTATATTCGGAAAATGAAGGCCTGAGTTTTTCTATAGCGAAGCCCGCCGAGTCTTTCCGGAGCGAAGCGGCAGATCCAAGCCTGTAGGGACCTTTCAACTACTCCAGCCATGCCCGATTCCAGTCCCGAGCCAGCAAAGAGACCGACCAGCGCGGTTTCGCACTACAATAACTGGATCAGCGCGCTCGGCGCCGTTTTGGCCGTCGGCGCGCTTTTCTCTTTCGCTCTCCTGGTCTGGATGGATTTCACCCAGGGCGATAAAAATCCGTACCTCGGGATCTTTACTTATATTGTCGCCCCGGGATTTTTGATCGCCGGGCTTTCCGCCATTTTTCTTGGTGGGTGGATGCAGCGGCGGTGGGAGATCAAGCACGCCGCCACCGCACCCGGTAAATGGAAACTGAACTATGCCAACCCGCAGCAGCGGCGGCGTCTGATCCTCTTCGCCTGCGGCGCGGTCGGTTTTATCATCCTCAGTGCTTTCGGCAGCTACCAAACGTATCACTATTCTGAATCCACTCAGTTCTGCGGTCAGGTGTGCCACGCGGCGATGAATCCTGAGTTCGTCGCCTACAAGCGTGGCGCTCACGCGCGGGTGGACTGCGTCGAATGCCATGTGGGCTCGGGCGCGCAGTGGTTCATCAAGGCCAAGCTCAACGGCACGCACCAGCTTATCGCGTATACGTTGAATAACTACAAGCGTCCGATCGAGACGCCCCTCAAGAATCTTCGGCCGGCCCAGGACACCTGTGAAAAATGCCACTGGCCGGAAAAGTTTCACGGCAACATCGACGTGACCTTCGATCACTTTCTCTCCAACAAGAAAAACACGCCCTATAGTCTGCGCATGCTGATGCGGGTGAATGCTGGCCAAACGGGCGGAGAGCCCGGCGGGATTCACTGGCACGTCAATCCCAACGACCGAGTTGAATACTACGCGACGGACCTGAAACGTCAGGACATTCCCTGGATGCGCGTGACGAGCCTGAAGGACGGCACGTCCCGGGTTTACCGCACCGAGTCGTTCAAGGGCGAGCCTCCGGTCGACCGTATCCGCGTGATGGATTGCATGGATTGCCACAACCGGCCGGCCCACGTTTTTCCTACGGCCAACGAGCAGATCGAGAAGTCCCTCGCGTCGGGCGCTCTGCCCAGCACGCTTCCCAATATCAAACGCGTGGCCGTGCAGGCCATGACGCAGAAGGAGATCACTTCGGAGTCCGACGCAGCGCAAAAAATTTCCGATTTCTTCCGGGCCAAGTATGGAGATGCGAAAGAGCTGCCTGCCGCCGTCGCGGAGGTGCAGAAGGTTTATGGCACAACCCTTTTCCCCGAGCGAAAAGCCGACTGGCGGGTGTACCCAAACAACATTGGCCACAAGGACTGGCCGGGTTGTTTTAGGTGCCACGACGATAAGCATAAAACTTCAAGCGGTCAGACGGTTCGCTCGAGCGATTGCAATTCTTGTCATACGATCATCGCGCAAGGCAAGGGGCCTGACCTGGAAATGCTATCGGCCAAGGGGCTGAAATTCGCCCATCCGGACGGAGATCCGGATCCCGAGCTGACCTGCAGCGATTGCCACAATGGAGGTATTCAAAAATGAATACCGACGACCCTCCCGGGTCTGGGCGGCCCGCCGTATGCGACAAGGTTCGACACCGAATCAGCAATCAATGCGCAGCCAGTCGCGGCCGCTTCGGCTAATCTCTCTTCAACCCCACGGTCCCCTCGGTCCCATAAATTACCACCATGAGAACTCGCTTACGTTGGAGCTGGCAGACGTTCATCTACGCTGGCGTATCCCTCTGGGGACTACTGCTGGTGTCGTGTGTCGTGGTGAACCGACCTCAGCTCGCGCCCCCCGCCATCGCGGGCGCGACATTCGTCGGGACGAAAGAGTGTGTGCAGTGTCACGAGCCGGAAACCGGACACTTCGCCACCGCAACCCACGCTCGCCTTGCGCTTTCCGGTCCGAAGGTGGGCGACACCGGTTGCGAGGCCTGTCATGGACCCGGCAGCATTCACGTCAAGTCGAGCGGCGCGCGTGGGACGATCGTCAACCCGAACAAGTCGCCCGAAACCTGTTTTCAATGTCACTTGGATAAACGCGGTGAGATGAGTCTGCCTCACGCGCACCCGGTCTTGGCTGGGCAGGTTTCCTGTTCGGACTGTCACGATCCGCACAAAGGCAACGCGATCAAGGGCGGCGGGATCAATCTAGCGACCGCGAATGAAACCTGCACGACCTGCCATACTCAGCAGAAAGGTCCTTTTATCTTCGAACATAATGCGATGCGCGAAGGCTGCACCGCCTGCCATAATCCGCACGGCTCGGTCAACGCGAAGATGCTGATCGCCCGGGATGATAATCTCTGTCTGCGCTGCCACCTCGAGGTGACGGGCAAAGGCCAGATCGTGGTGGGCGGCGAAGATCACGCCTCCCGTCTGCAACGCGGCACCTGTTGGAGCGCCGGCTGCCACGAGGCGGTGCACGGATCCAACGCGAACAGCCACCTGCGCTATTAACCCCAGACCCTACGGCCATGTCCTCCCATTATTCAAACACGCTTCGAGTGGTTCCGTGTGCGGCGACCATCGCGCTGATCTGCGCCCTCCCTTGTAGTGGGTCCGGCGCTACGCCGAAGACCGACGCGTTTCCCACCTCCGAAAGTTACATTAAGATCAGCGGCCAAGCCGCGTCGATCTCCGGCGATGAAGCTGCCTTCAGCAAACGAACCCAACGGCCGTCCGACGGCGGGGCGGGGATCGAAGATCTGCATATTGTGAAAGACCTGTCGAAGACCACCGCGGTGGTGGTGGACGCTCGGGCTCTGGCTGGTCCCGAAGACTACCTGCTCCGCGTCAATCTGACCAAGACCGAGGTCGGGTCAGTGGATGCTGGATACAAACGCTTCCGCACGTTCTACGACGGGATTGGCGGATTTTTTCCCCTCAACCGGGCCTGGCTGCCGTTGTCCAAGGAAGAGCTTCACACCGACCGCGGACGGTTTTGGGCCGCGGCCAAACTTGAGCTGCCGGACAAGCCTGTGGTTGAACTTCGTTACACAAACGAGACCCGCAGTGGACGCAAAGACTCCTTGACCTGGGGCGACAGCAACCTGACCGGTCTCCCAACCGTGCCGGCCAACAATGCGACGCGAAAGATCGTTCCGGCTTACTTGGAAATGGGCGAACGCCACCAGGTCTTAGAGGGCAGCGTTCGCCATACGGTGGGAAAAACCACAGCAACCTTGCGGGTGGCAGGGGACTGGGTGAACAATCTGGATACACGGTATTTGACGCGCTATCCCGGGGAAGTACTGCCGAATCCCGAACGGAAACTTTACCAAAAAGAGGGGCTGGAAACCAATGGGTTCTCCGTCATCGGCACGACCGAAACGGTGTTCAACGAAAAATTCACCTTCAACACCGGATGGAGTTACCAGAAAGTCGATGGATCGGTCTCAGGCGAGCGCCCCAATGCGATCGGTGTGCTGCCCACCTTTGATTATAAGGATTTGGCCGGAACGTCGAAGGCGACGGTTTACACCGGAAATATTTCTCTCCGTTTTCAACCGACGCCAGTTTGGGTGATCCAGCCGTCACTCCGCGGTGAAGACAGTTACACCAAGAGCGACGGAACGTTCAATCGTATCACCACGACGGGTACGCCACCCGTGGCCGTGACCACTCCGTACAAGGAGAACTCGCGGGTGAAGGACCAGATCGTTACGCCCGACCTGACCGTGCGGTACACCGGGATCCGGCAGTGGGTGCTCTACGGTTCGGTCAGCGACCGAATTGACCGCGGCGATGATCGCCACACCGATCAATTCAGCACGCCACTCCCGACCGCCGCTCAACTTCAGACGGACGACGTCGATCAGAATCAGGCTCACTACACCCTGGGCGCGAATTGGAATCTATCGGCCAAGGTGGTGCTGCGGGCAGAGGTCTTCCACAAGGACCATGAAAATAAGTTTCTTGGATACGCCACGCAGTTGGGCAGCCGCTTTGTTCTCGGCTATCAATTCACTGGGCTGAAATTCACCGCGATCGTAAAACCGATTCCGCAGCTTTCCTTCACCACGCGCTATCAGCCGCAGCGCGGAGACATGCAGGTCACAACCGACTCGACTGCGCGATTTGATTCGATGGCGGCGAAGAGTCAGATGATCGCGGAAACGATTGACTGGAATCCCAATCGCGCGGTTTACGCGCAGGCCTCGATCAATGTCGTTTTCAATCAGATCAGCACGGCGTATCCACGGGACCAAGCGCCGCTGACCATTGCTCCGCAGCGCAACTCGGACAACAACTACTGGACGACCAGTCTCCTCTCCGGCTTTGTGGTCGATAAACGCACCGACGCGCAACTGCAGTACACCTATCAACGCGCGGACAACTTCGATCCAGGCATTGCGGTTGGCACTCAACCCTACGGGGCTGGTTATGAGGAGTACACCGTAACCGCGGGCCTGAAGCACAAGTTTGGCGATCGGTGGATGAGCTCGGGCAAGCTGGGATACTTCTCCAGCAAGAATGACACGACCGGTGGAAACACCAACTTCCATGGACCTTTGGCGTACTTGTCACTCGAATACAGCCTTTGACCCTTATTCGGCGCCGTCGGCTCGGCGACGCCGAAGACCTTAATTATATGGAGAACGCCCTACTGCGCGCGTTGAGCGACCGACGTCAGGAAACCCGGGCCCGCTGGGAAGTTCTCTTGCGCATCGAGCGGGTGAATACGCCTCTGGCCAATCCGGATGCGCTGGTGCACTTGTTCGATTGGACCCTCGACGAGGTGTTTTCAAAAATTCAAGAAGGCCATGCGAGCGTCGCGGTCGCGGCGGCGCCTCCGTCGGTGCTCGTCACCCTGGAGTGTCAATGTGGGCGCAATCCTTTCGTGGCTTATTTCAGGGCGGCGAAGCAGGCTCTGACCGAAGCCCTCGTCTTGGAACAATCGGAAACGGCGTTGTTGAATCCATCCGAACGCGACTCCCAGATGGCGGAACTGCGGCAAGTGATCGACGCCATCGGTCAGGGCGAAATAGCGGCGTTTTGTGCGCTTTGCACCCACCGCCCGAAATCGCTTCCCACGGAGTCGGATCGAGAGCGCGGCTATTCGGCGGAGGAGAATTGAGAGCGATGCGTTGGGTGCGGAGTTCGCACGCCGCTAGGTCTGAGTTGTGTTTCTGCGGGCTCGACCCGGAGCAACGGAAGAGGGGTGGAACGCGGGAGATGAAATCGCTCGAGTCTTGCTCCGAAACGTAAGTTTGCCTCGGTCTTTTTTCGTAACCGAAACGTCACTACGCACCTCGAACCAGATCGGAAGAGGAGGGAAGCGGGACCTTTTTTCGACGCTCCTGACATAACGCTGTCAGTGCCTCATGGTAGGTTGAGTTTTTCCTTATCGCGTTTCAAAGACTGCGGTGGGAACCACACACACACCTTCAACTCTTATCACCATTTATGACCACTCAAGAAATTGCCGACCGCTTAGTTGCCCTCTGTCGCCGCGCTGATTACGAGACCGCGCAAAAAGAGCTCTATTCAAACGACATCGTCAGCGTCGAACCAGCCGAGACGCCGGATTTTTCGAAGGAAACCAAAGGGCTGCCTGCCATTCTTGAAAAAGGTCGGAAGTTCATGGCCATGATCGAAAAGATCCATGCCAACGAAGTGTCCGAACCCGTGGTAGCAGGCTCCTCCTTTGCTTGTACCATGCGGATCGATATCACGATGAAAGGGCAGGGCAGAATGGATATGAAGGAACTTTGCGTCTACGAAGTGAAAGACGGAAAAATCGTGCGCGAGCGCTTTTACATGTAGCGCCAACGGACTGTGGTTTACGGGTGGGGCTCGTCGTCCAGGCGAGCCGTCAGAAGGTGCGAAGGTGTGAAAGTCTGAAGGTGTGAAGGTGCGAGTGTGGCGCTGGCGCGCGGGGGAGTGGGATTTGAGATCCGAGATGTGAAATTTGAGAGGTTTGAAATCGTTCTCGTGATCGCGCTCTCGGAGG
>Ga0070717_10000662_pt1 | contig 22150 bp, 20 predicted proteins | sample LARL113metaG_FD_71366 | JGI IMG/M metagenome (GOLD analysis project Ga0070717, IMG submission 71366) | Corn, switchgrass and miscanthus rhizosphere microbial communities from Kellogg Biological Station, Michigan, USA - LAR L11-3 metaG | ecosystem: Host-associated > Plants > Roots > Rhizosphere ...
ACCCATTCTGGCGCGGGATTCCGGCCACAGCAACTGCGAATTAGGACAGTGCTCGGTACAAAGGTGTTATTACCTGGGTGACCGGAAGCACGTTTTTGACCGCCAAACAGGCTTTGTCCGTCTGGGTGTGCATTCGCGAAAGCCAGTAAAGACCGGCTTCGGCATTGCTGGGGAACGCCGATAACAGGCCTCTCGCGAAGCAGAGTTTCGCGTGCGGAATTCTGCTTTCCGCGTTACAGGAGAGCTTGATCGAGGTCGGCAAGAATATCTTCCACGTCTTCTATTCCGACCGAAATACGGACCATGCCATCAGTGATTCCAATCGCACGCCTGCCCTCTTCGCCCAAGGCCGCATGGGTCATGGTCGCGGGATGAGAAATCAACGTTTCCACTCCGCCCAGGGATTCGCCGAGGGTGCAGACGCGGACTCGTTTCAGGAGATTTGCAGCTTTGGAGAGAGATCCGGTTTCGAATGTGATCATGGAGCCGAAGCCGGTCATTTGTTTCTTTGCGAGCTCGTGCTGAGGGTGATCTTTTAACCCGGGATAGAAAACTTCTTTTACTTTTTTGTGTGCGGCGAGAAATTCGGCCACTCTGCGTCCATTACGGTCGTGCTGCGACATGCGGACGGCGAGCGTCTTCACGCCGCGCAGAACCAGCCAACACTCGAATGGAGACAGGATCGCCCCGGCAGCCTTTTGCACAAAGCCAAGTTGCTCGGCCTGGTCTTTTCTAGTACAGACAACCACCCCGCCTAGGCCGTCGCTGTGGCCGTTAAGAAATTTCGTGGTGGAGTGGACGACCATATCCGCGCCGAGCGCGATCGGCTGCTGGAAGTATGGCGACATAAAAGTGTTATCGACGACCAATTCGACTTTCCTGCTGCGGCAGATTTCGGCGATGGCGGCTATGTCGCTTAGAGCCATCAGCGGATTGGTGGGAGTTTCGACGTAGACCATGCGCGTCTTTTTGCGAATGGCCCGCTCGACATTTTTCGCGTCAGAGGTGTCGACATAAGTGAATTCAAAGCCATAGCCGGAGAGGAGCTGATCGAACAAGCGCGGAACGCCGCCGTAAAGATTGTGGCCGCACACGACGTGGTCTCCGGATTTGAACATGGCGCACATAGCGTTGATCGCCGCCATTCCGCTGGCGAAAACGCGCGAGGCGATACCGCCCTCAAGAGAGGCGAGATTTTGTTCAAGACGATCGCGCGTGGGATTGGAGACGCGGGCGTACTCGTATCCTTGCCGAGGCTTTCCGAGTTCGTCCTGAACATAGGTGGAAGTGGCGTAGATCGGGACAGTAACCGAACCAGTTGCAGGATCGGGTTCCTGGCCGTCGTGGATGGCGCGAGTGGAGAAACCGGGAACCCGTCGTTGGTCATTGGTCGTTCGTCGTTGGCCGCTACGCGGTTGATCTGTCTTATTCATACGTCAAGTCGAAGGAGTTAAAGTACCCAGGTCTCGTCCCAAAGCGTCGAAATCTCTCTGAAAATGCCAACGGACTTCAGAGACGCCTTCGGCCGATGTGAGCACCGAGTGAATGGCATGTGCGGCATTCGGCTGGATTCCTCTTTTGCGCAGGCCGAACAAACTCGCAATCGGTCCTCGTTGGCGCTCAAGCCATCCCATCCAATACCCATCTGGGTTGAAACCGACGATAAAATCGTACTTGTTGGGACCACATGTAAACCCGAGATACCAGCCGAAATCCTCCTGTCCAAGTTTGGAATCCGCAGCGATCCGAGCACTAATGAGTTCTCTCACCAACCATTCTGCTAAATCGTCACCGAAGCATTCGGGATTGATGTAGTTTGGCTTGCTAATAGAAGTGTTGAACTTGTTGCTGCGAAACGTTACCAGCGTCCTAACTTCCATAGCACTTCTTAAACGCCTTTCTCGATGCACCCGTTAGCGGAATCGGAGTTTTTTTGGCCAACGACCGAGGACCGACGACGCGCTTCTAAATTCCACCTTCGAAAATTTTCTTCGACAAATATCGTTCGGCGGAGTCGGGAATTATGGTGACCACGCGCTTCCCTGTTCCTAATCTCCGAGCCACCTGCAAAGCTGCGAAGACGTTCGCGCCCCCGCTTGATCCGGAGAGTACGCCTTCTTTCGCGGCCAGTTCTTTTACCGCGTCGAATGCATCCTTATCGCTGACCATGAGAATTTCATCGCAAACGGAACGATCGAAATTCCCCGGAATGAAGCTTGCGCCGATGCCTTCAACCTTATGCTTACCCGGTGGCCCTCCGCCCAAAATCGAACCCTGGGTCTCGACTGCGACTGCCAAGACGCGCGGCAACTTCTTCTTTAAGAAACGAGCCAGGCCGGTGAAGGTGCCGGCCGTGCCCGATCCGATCACGATTGCGTCAATCTTGCCTTCCATCTGGTCGTAAATTTCTTCGGCCGTCGTGTGATAGTGATACTCAGGATTAGCGGGATTATCGAATTGCCCAGCCATAAACGATCCCGGAGTTTTTGACGCGTAAGCCTGCGCCCGCTTGATCGCGCCCTGCATGCCCTCGTCGTCGGGAGTGCGGGTCACCTCTGCGCCCAGCGCTCTCATAATGATGACTTTCTCTTCAGAAAAACGCTCGGGCACGAACAGCGCGACTTTGTAGCCGCGATTGACGCCGATCAGCGCCAGCCCAATTCCTGTGTTACCCGCGGTGGCTTCGACGATCACGCCTGCCGCTCGCAGCGCACCATCACGCTCAGCTCGCTGGATAATCCCGATGGCGGCGCGGTCCTTCACACTTCCGCCTGGATTCAAGTATTCAAGTTTTGCGAAAACGTCCGCCGCTCCCGATGGGACGATGCTGCGCAGCCGGAGCATCGGGGTCTCACCAACCAACTCGGTGATATTTTCGGCAACTCGAAGGCGAGCGTTGGAGGAAATGGGCACCCTTCAGGGTACGGAAGCTGCGAAGAGAGGTCAATGCGGTAACGCCTGGGTGGTCCTTTGCGTCCTTCATGGTTAGAAAGAGCAATCAACCACAAAGGGCACGAAGGCACACGAAGGAAACCGGCCTTCAGCGCATGGCTGACTCTTGCCCGGGGTAGTAGCCGCTGCGCGTGCGCACGGTCAATTTCTTATATGGCCGGGCGTGAGCATCCACGTGAATCGTCCTATAGCCCTGAATGGCTTTGGGAGTGCTCGGAGCGTAGGTGATGGTGTACTGATTACGAATGTCGTGAGCAACGGTACGGCTGATCTGGTCTACTTCGTCGAGGGTGGGCGGGAAAAATGCAATCCCACCGGTGCGATCGGCGAGGGTTTCAAGCGCACGCCTGGCGCGGCGCACCTTTTCATCTCCGAGCAGCCCGATGGTGTAAACCACGGGACCGTTTTCCTGCGCTAACTTCTGCACTGCCTGTTCGAGCGACGATTGACTGGCATCGTCTTCCCCATCCGTGACCACGAACAGAACTTTTCTTTGTAGTGGCGATTTCTGCAGGTAATCCGCGGACGCAATTATCGCGTCGTAGAGCGCCGTGCCACCACGTGCTTCGACGTGTTCAAGCGCGCCCTGGAGTTTTTTAACATCCGCAGTGAAGTCCTGGTCGAGGTAATACTCATCGTTGAAATTAACCACAAATACCTGGTCGTCGGGATTGCTGGAGCGCACTAAATTTATTGCCGCTTTGTTGACCTGATCGCGTTTCTCCCGCATGGAACCGGAGTTATCGATCACGATGCCCATGGCTACGGGATAGTCCTGCTGGCGGAAAGAACGAATCTGCTGCGGTTTGTCGTTCTCGTAGACGGTGAAATCAGGTTTCGCGAGGTTCATCACCAGATGATTCCTGTCGTCGACGACGGTCGCGTGCAAAACGACTTCCTTGGCTTCGGCCTTGAAGACGAATATGCCGTTGTCGGTCGCGTCGGGTGAGGTCCCCTGGCCTTGTCCTGGAGTTGACGCGCCTGCCGCACTGTTCTGTGCCGGTGCTTGGTTAGCCGGAGCTGAGGGCGAGGAACCAGTCGGGCCCTGAGTCGTCGACGGTGCCGACGGTTGGGAGTGCGGCGCAGTAGAGGGTTGGCTCTGAGTTCCGTTACCGGCTGGCTGCTGACCAGTAGTTGGGGCAGTGGTGTTGCCCTGAGCTGGCGGCGGAGTCGCCTGAGAGAACGCGCTCTCCGCGAAAAACAGCAATGCGGTCAGAAACAAGCCAGCAACTACTCTGGAAGAGAATCTATTGCGAGGATGCATAATACCCAGTTTTGGCATAAACATGGAGCGGCGGCAGTCCTTTAGGCGGTAGAAGCTTGACCTTTATCTTATGCCATTTGCCGTCGTGCCCTGGGTTCTTTGGACGGTATCCGAGTACATATTGGTTGCGTAGCTCGATTCCAATTTTTGTAGCTACGTCGGCCAAGTCGTTGGGGTTGTCTATGGTAAAGGCCCGGCCTCCGCTCAATTCCGAGATATCTCCCAACAACTGAGGCCCCAGCCGCTCTTCTTCAGTCTGGAAATAATGGTCGTAAATTCCAATGGAATAGACCATCACATCAGCTTCCTTCACCAAAGACTTGATCTCGCCCTCAGTGTAGCGGCTGTGATTATCGCCGCCGTCGGAGATGATCAGCAGCGACTTCTTGGGGTACTTGGCCTGGCGCATCTTGCTGATTCCGAGATAAATGGCGTCCAGCAGTGCGGTACGGCCTTTAGGGACGGTGTAGACCAGCTTTCCCTGCAAGTCATCGACGGATTGAGTAAAGTCGGAAACCTCCTCTGGTTTATCAGCGAAGGCGATGAGGAAGAACTCGTCCTGAGGATTGGCAGTCTTGAAGAACTCGATCACGGCCTCACGCGCGCGCTCGATCTTGCTGCTCATGCTGCCGCTCATATCAAAGATCACGCCCAAAGAAATGGGAGCATCCTCAGAAGAGAAATGGCGGACGTCCTGGAGGTCTTTGCCTTCGTAAACTGCGAAATTCTCCTTATCGAGCCCGGTGACAAGGCGGTTCATCGGATCGGTAACCGTTACGGGCACCAGAACCAGATCAACTTTTGACCGGAGAGTCGCAGCATGCGTCTGAATTGTTCCCGCGAGAACGGTCTGTTCGGTGACTTTTTCTGGACTGCTGGTATCCAGGCGTGGGGCAACATGAACATCTTCAACGTCAACTGCTTGAGCGAAAGCGTCAGCGGGAATCAAGAAGAAAGAGCCGACAAGAAACGAAATCAGGCAGGCAATAAATCGGAACGAGACCGAAGCCGACCGGAGTGGATTTGTAATCCTCTTGCCAATTGCTGTCTCCGGTTGGGAGAAACCGCGCTGGTGCAGGCGCGTCATAAGATCCACGAATCGACTGCAGATGTTAGCACAGGTCGCGAGTAGGGATGTTAAATCTTTGTAATCCTTTTTCGCGATCGGTGCCACAATGGGCTCCTACTTACCACTTCTTGGATTCACGCCTTGTGCAAAAGTTTGCTCAAGGCAGGCAGACCAGTGCTCACACCTGCTCTGGACGTGGGTTGAGCTTGGACGGTAATGTGTGACGGCCTTGGTACAATCGCTGGATACTTTTTCCCATGGCCCATATCTCACCATTTCGCGCGCTTCGCTATGATCCCGCTCGGGTTGCGGTCTCTGCGGTTGCCACCCAGCCTTACGACAAGATTACTCCGGAAATGCAGGACCGTTACTACGCCACCAGCCCATACAATCTTGTCCGTATTATTTTGGGCAAGCGGAGTGCCAATGACGGCCCCGCCGACAATCCTTATACCCGCGCGGCCGCTTTCTTTCGGGATTGGCGGGCAGAAGGGGTGTTTCAGCAAGACCCCAAGCCTTCCATTTATCGCTACACCCAGCGATTCACCGTGCCGGGCACGAAGTCCGAGGCGGAACGAAAAGGCTTCATAGCGCTCGGCAAGGTCGAGGACTATTCCACGGGAGTTGTCTTCCGCCATGAACAGACTCTGGCGAAACCGAAGGCCGATCGCCTGGACCTGCTCCGAGCCACTCGCGCCCATTTCGGCCAGATTTTTATGCTCTACTCCGACCCGTCTCTAGAAATCGAGACCGCACTGGCTTCATCCGAAGCTCCGATCATCGGGCTGAAAGACGAATATGGCGTGCTGCATCAGGTCTGGAAAATCTCAGAGCCTGGCATTCTTGATGTTGTCGGCACGAAAATGCGGGATAAGAAGTTGATCATTGCAGACGGTCATCACCGGTACGAAACTGCGCTGAATTATCGCAACGAGCGCCGCGCAGCAGCTGCCGCAGCCGGTGCGTCACAGGGAGATGAGGGTCGGTCGATGTCATCCTCTCTTTCGCGAGAACTGCCTTCGTACGAATTCGCCATGATGACGTTCATCAACATGGACAGTCCTGGCCTGCTGGTTCTCCCCACTCACCGTGTGGTGCACGGCTTAGGTTCTTTCTCTATGGAGTCGTTCGGCCAAGGCGCATGCGGGTTCTTCAGTGTGGGGGAGGTGGACCGGTCGGTAGATTCAACCCGTGCCAAGGCAATTCTCAAAGAGGCAGCGCAAACTGGCAACGCTATTCTGGCAGTTGGAGCAGACCGCGTATTCCTGCTAAGCCGCTCGAAAGCTCCGGCCTCAGCCTTTGGTGGGCTCTCGCTTCGCCAGCAGGGACTTGACGTTGTGCAGTTGCACAAGTGTCTGCTGGAAGGCGTGCTCGGCCTCTCCGAAGAATCAATCCGCGACCAGCAAAACCTTACTTACATTCGTGACGCGGATGAGGCGATGACCATGGTGCGGGCGGGCAGAGCCAATGTCGCGTTTTTGATGAATCCAGCGCGCGTGCAGCAGGTCCGGGACATCGCGTTTGCGGGAGAAGTGCTGCCGCAGAAATCTACGGACTTCTATCCCAAGCTGTTGAGCGGCTTAACCGTTTATGCGTTGGAATAGAGATCAGCGACTGCGAGCTGGGTATCTGGTGTTGCTCGGCGCAGTCGCGGTCGGACAGGTAACGCCTCAGCCGGCGGCTCAGGCGCCCCAGGCACCTCAGAGCCAGAACGCTACTCCGGTTCCAACTCACGCTCCGGCATTGCTGGTCATGATCGACCCTGCCCACGGGGGCACGGACTCGGGCGCAGCCTTGAATGCGGCCTTCCCCGAAAAGGATGTCACGCTGGTGCTGGCGCGCCGGCTTCGGCGGGAATTGTTCGGCCGCGGCATTCAATCGCAACTGCTGCGCGATGCTGACTTGATGCTTCCTACCGACCAGCGGGCGAGTCAAGTCAATGCTCTGCAGCCCTTTCTCTATCTGGTAATTCACGCAACTTCGCAAGGCAGCGGCTTGCGCCTGTTCACGGCAATGCTTCCCCTTGGAGAAGACGACCGCGGTTCGTTCGTGGATTGGCAGACAGCTCAAGCGGCGTCCCTGGCCCGAAGCCGCCTGGTTCAGGAGCAGATCGCCGGATCGATCCACAGTACAGGGTTCCCAGTGCGGGCCCTTACTGCGCCACTGCGACCGTTGAACAATGTCACCATACCTGCGATGGCGGTGGAAGTTGCGCCCACGACCGGCGACATCTCACAGCTCGCGTCATCGGACTACCAGCAGATGGTCTGCGCTGCGCTGGCCAACGGTATTGCTTCTGCCATGCCTTTGCTAACCAAGGCAGGACGCGGGCAATGATCCCGCGCACACTAGTGGTTACGACCGCATTGCTGTTCGCTGTGGCCATAGGCATGGGCATTTATGTTGCCCAATTGCGGCGTCGCGCAGACATAGCCTCGCCTCGAACTCTTCAGGCTGAGCACGTCAAACCTCCGGCGGCAGGGCCGGCTGAAAACGTGACGGTGTGGGTGGCACGCGATGACGATGGCAAGCTACATGCGCAATCCTTGACCGTCCCGCTGTCATCAGAACGGCAGCCACGGGCGGACGATCTATTGCGTGCGCTCCTGAATATTTACCAATCGAAGGATTCTCCACACAGGGTGGGAGCGGGTGCGGAAATCCGCGAAGTCTACCTCGTAGATCCGGGCCTGGCGGTCATCGACCTGAACGCCGCCTTTGCCGACGGGCAGACCTCAGGCATACTGGCGGAAGATCTCACCCTGGTTTCGATCGTTCAGACGCTCTCTAACAACATTCCTGGGATTAACAGGGTGAAATTTCTGGTGGACGGGAAAGAGCGCGACACACTTGCTGGCCACGCCGACCTTTCCGGGTTCTATGCGGTGTCATCAATCGGTGCACTGGCCAAGCAGCTTTCCGAAGAATAAACACGTTCATTCATGCGAATACCAGCTGCAAAGGCTTAATGGGCAATGTGACGCCCAAGCGCGTTACTGCTGCTTCAGCTTAGTGCTCGTCGCGATTATCAGTGGCGAACGGGAACTGTTGCGCGCCTACATTTCCGACGTTCTCCTCGGCAAACACACGCACACGGTCAAGCGCAGCTTGCAACTCGCGGTGATACTGCTCCTGATCGCCATCCGGAGGGACTGGTATCGCGCGGCTGACGCGAATGAGTGCCCGGGAAAACGGTTTTGGGATCATCGCCTTGTCCCAGGTTTTCAGAATCCATGCGCGATCCATGGCAATGTGAAACACCACCATGGGCGCGCCGGTGCTTCTTGACAGGATCACCGGGCCCGGCTTGGCTACGTATCGGGGCCCCTTAGGGCCATCGATGGTAAAGGCCGCGGTGCAGCCCTCCTCGAGCGCCCGTCGCATACCCAGCAGCGCGCGAATCGCCCCCTTGGTGCTCGATCCACGGACTTTGACGAAACCGAATTTCTGCATGATGCGGCCGGTGTATTCACCGTCGAAGCTATCACTGCTCATGACGCGTACATCCAGGTCGCGGCACCAGTACATCGCCGGAATCATGCAGTTGTGCCAGAAGGAATAAACGTAAGGCCTCTCGGCAAAGCTCTTGGGAGAGCCGTGCTCCCAGGAAACCGAGAATCGGATTGTGGGACAAAGAACACGAATGGCCAGGTATCCCGTCCACTCGATCAGCCAGAGCAGCACGCGCTGGCGGAGCGTGAACTTTCGCCAGGGTTTGTCAACCGGTGCTGAGGCGGGAGTCGCTACTGAACTCACCGCATTATTGTAGCGGTTTGCCGGTAGGTTGCCGGATGGGGGTAAACGGCGCTGCGATGGCTAGACGCCGTTTCTTAGAGTCAGGTTCGACGTGACTAATCTCTAAATGAGCTGGGCTGGCGTCTCAAAACGAACACCTTCCGGGTCCCTGATTGACACTTTATGTCGGTGAAGAGACGTCCAAGCGTCCTGTGGAGCTGAAGCTCTTGGCTTGATTGGCCGATGAACCCAGCAACTTCAATGATGGATAAGGGTTTAACTCAGTAAGGTTTTTCTGCCGAAAACTACCGGAAGACCCTGAAGTTCGGCAGAGAGATTGCATGCAACAAAAGTGAGTGCAGCTGAGTCTAATGGGTAGAAGCAGTCAGGGCCGGAGGTGATATATGAGGGAGAGGTTCTCGACCATTGAATTGTCGGCGCTAAGAAATGACTTGCTGCAAGGCGGGCTATCGGATTCACACGAGGCCGCCGAGCTGGTGCAGATCTTCCTGATGGGGCGGGGCTACGGGGTGTCGCCACAGGCGGCAAGAGATGCGGTGAGCCGGGTAGAAATGGCCGGTTGCGCTCTGCCGGTCCTGCAGAAGGAACTGGAGAACCTGGCTCTCGTGATGTAGTTGGGGCTACGCTCGAAAAAGGGATTTTTTGGGGACGCGGTGATGCAGCGAGTTTTGCAAGATCCGCGGGGACAGTGACGGAACCAGTCAAGCTCCCCACAGATGAATGACAAGGAAGCAGCCGGGCCAACCAGCCCGGCGTTCTTGTTTTTGGCCGCACTAAAGGACCCCCGAAACCGAACCAGCCTCCAGTTACGGGCATCATACGTTCATTCCGCTGAGCGAAGCTCGTCGCCTTGATGACGCGTAGAATCCTTTCAACTTTTCCAATACAGTTCGTTGGGCCTCGCTTGCTTAGAGCGCGACGCCGCTTTAACCGCAAGTACATCTCGATGGTATTAGTTGCTCTGGCCATCCGGCTGGCGGTGGTGGCATTTTTGTATCCGGAGCGGCTGAATCCCGACCAGGACCACTGGCGCTTTGCCGGCGAGACCGGAAGGATTGCGCGGTCGATTGTCGAAGGCCGTGGCTTCAGCAGTCCCCTGCATGCGGATACGGGACCAACCGCATGGATGACTCCGCTATATCCCGCGATATTGGCCGGCGTTTTCAAAATCTTCGGGGTTTATACGAAGACGTCAGCGTTGGCCATGTTGTCGCTCGACAGTTTGTTTTCAGCATTGACCTGTATTCCGATATTTCTGATCGCGCGCAGACAATTTGGCGAGCATACGGCGGTATGGGCAGGATGGACTTGGGCGTTTTTTCCATACGCAATTTACTTCTCCGCTGATTTCATTTGGGCCACGACGCTGACCACGCTACTGGTGGCTTCGATCTTCCTGGTGGCTTTGTCCCTGGAGGAAACCGATAACTGGCAAACCTGGCTCGGCTATGGAGCGCTGTGTGGGGTTTCTGTGCTTATCGATCCGATCGTGCTGCCGGTGGCGGGGCCAGTCGCAGCCTGGATGGCGTTTCGATTGTGGCAGAAGCACCTGCGTTGGGCGCGGGCGGGTGCAACGGCGACGATTGCTTTCGTGCTGGCGGTCTTGCCATGGTTCGTGCGTAACTATCGCGCCTTCCACACCCTGATTCCCTTTCGCGATAACGTTGGCCTGGAACTCTATGTCGGAAATGAGGGGCAGACGTGGCATTTCGTGCCGGGAGGCTTTCACCCCTCCGATACGCCGCGCGAGTGGGCGGAGTTTCAGCAGCTCGGCGAGCTGAATTATATGCAACACAAGCGCGCGCAGGCAATGGATTTCATCTTCGCTGACCCGTGGTCCTTTGTGACGCTGTCACTACGGCGAGCGGTCTACATGTGGACAAATTTCTGGAGCCTGAGCAGCCGATATCTAAAGGCTGAACCGACCGACCCGTTCAACATTTTTCTATGCACGACGCTGACGATCTTGGCCTTTGCGGGACTGTGGCGAGCCTGGCGTCTCGATCCGTCGCTGGCTGCGCCCTTCGCCATTGCACTGTTCTGCTTTCCGATTGTCTATTACCTGACTCATCCAGAGGACTACTACCGGCGGCCTATTGATCCGATTTTTGTGTTGCCTGCGGTGTATGCGGTAGTGGAGCGGACAGCAAACACGCGGCTTGCGCGAGAAACTTCGAGAGGCTTGCCGGAAGGCGATTAGTCCCAGTCGCCCAACTATTCGTAACGCAGGCTTTCCACGGGATCGAGTTTCGCGGCGCGAGAAGCGGGCATGGTACCGAACAAAACTCCGACGAGCGATGAGACCACGATGGCAACGATGGCCGACAAGCCCGAGATGGGGATTCGGTATTCGGTCAGAAAGCGCACCGAATAAGGCAAGGCCAAGCCGATCACGACTCCGACCAGCCCTCCGCCGAACGAAATCAGAATCGCTTCTGACAAAAATTGGAATTGAATCTCGCGGTTGGTTGCTCCCAGCGCCTTGCGAATACCAATCTCCCGGATACGCGCACTGACGGTCGCCAGCATGATGTTCATGATCCCGATGCCGCTGACCAGCAGCACGATGGCCGCAACTCCGAGCAGCATGAAGGTAAGAGCGTCAGCAGCTTTCTCAGCAACCTTTACCAGTTGGGTGAGATTGGTGACGTTGTAGACCGACTCCGCACGATGACGTGACTGAATAACCTTTCTGACCTGGTCAGTGACGGGTTCAACCATCGAGGAGTCAGAAACCGAGAAATAAAGTAGTTTCACGGTGGGAGTATCGGTGAAGTAGCGGGCAACCGTGTAAGGAATGACAAGGGTATTGGTAGTCACCTCGGATTCGCCGAATGTGTTCACGCGCTCACGGAAAGTACCTACTACCGTGAATGGCAGGCCGCTCAGTTTGATGATCTTGCCCACCGCGGCTTCGGGAGTGCCGTAAATCTCCTCTGCCATTTTTTCCGTGATCAGGCCGACTTTGTTATGGCTCTGCTCGTCCTGCAGGTCGAAAAAACGTCCTGAAACCACCACCAGATTTCGGACTCTGGAATACTCCGGATAGGTGCCGAGAATTTGAATATCGCGCTCTTTGCCGTCGCCGACCGGCACGCGCTCGTTGAGCATGACCACGGGAGATCCCGAAACAATGCTGGGGACCTGTTCTCTTACGGCAGTGAGGTCGTCGACGGTCAGAGGATCGGCGGCAGTGTTGGTGATTCTTTGCGATCCGCCCTCATATTCGGCATAAATCAAGTTCGCGCCGATGCCCTGGATGAGATTGAGAACGTATTGCTTGCCGGTGAGGCCAATGGTGACTACCAGGATCAAGGAAGCAGTCCCAATCACCATGCCTAAGCCGGTGAGCAGGAACCGCACTTTGTTGCTGCAGAAAGTGTCGTAGGCGAAGCTCAGAATTTCACTGAAGCAGAGCTTCGGCTTGAGGTCCGAAACGGCGGTGGACACCTGCATGCAATTTAGATGCTACGCGATGTGGGCGGGAGTCGCAAAGTACGAGGGTTGGTGTGCTACAGCATAGTCTGGCACACCATAGCCTGCTGGCCGTCGCTATGGGTCAGAATTTTGTCCGTTTCAATCTCAGGCCGACTTGGCTTTGGCCTGGGGCAGCAGTGTCTCGTAAACTCTCTCGACCTGATTCCTGGTCTCTTCGACGCTGCCGCTGTTGTCAATGACGTAATCGGCGGCCTGGATCTTGGCTTCGTCCGGGGCCTGGGCCATCATGCGGCGCGTGACTTCGGTCTTGGCGGTTTCTTGATCAAGATTAAAGCGCTGTGCCCAGCGTTCGATCCGTTGCTGCGGCTTGCAGGTGACGACAACAATGCGGTCGAAGCGTCTGCGCAGACCGGCCTCGAGCACCAGCGCGGCTTCTAGGATGGCGATGGCCTCCGGCTCGCGGCGGCGGATTTCTTCCATCCAGGACTCGTAGCGCTTGATGACTTCAGGATGCATGATGCGGTTCAACTCGTAGATTCGCGGACGGCGCTTATCGAAAGCAAGCTCAGCGACTTTGGCGCGATTGACTGACTGATCGGGATTCAGAATTTCGTTGCCGAACTTCTGGACAACTTCGTCATAGACCGCTTCGCCGGGGCGCATCAGATCGTGCGCAATCTCGTCGGCGTCAATGCAGTGCGCGCCGAGATCGACGAACATTCGGCTGACGAGCGATTTGCCGGAAGCGATACCGCCGGTGAGGCCAATCTTGAGCATCTGCAGACCCTTATTTCACCACGGAGACACGGAGTCACGGAGAAATAATTTGCTTATGTTGAAACTAGATCGAGAAAGCGAGGTTCTACCCAAATCGTTTCCGTCATGCTGCAAGGGATTTCTCCGTGGCTCCGTGCCTCCGTGGTGAAAACGTTTTACGCGCGTGACAATTCCGGCATTCTACTGCCGCGGCGCATCTTAGCAGCTTTTACGGTATTTGACATCAGCATGGCGATGGTCAACGGGCCGACGCCCCCCGGCACGGGCGTGATCGCGCCAGCAACTTCCGCGACTTCAGGATGCACATCTCCAACGAGAACCGAGCCTTTTGTGCGAAAACTCTCTTCGCGCTTGGCGTTGCCGGCAAATAGCCGTTGAAATTCTTCTCTATCGGTCACACGGTTCATGCCCACGTCAATGACGGTGGCGCCGGGACGGACGAGGTCGCGGGTCACCATGCCGGCACGTCCAATTGCCGCAACCAGAATGTCGGCGCGGCGGCACACTCCAGCGAGGTCGCGGGTCTTCGAATGGCAGACGGTCACGGTGGCGTTGGAATTCAGCAACAGCATGGCCATGGGCTTTCCCACGATATCGCTGCGGCCAATGACCACCGCTTCCTGTCCCGCGATTTTAATTCCGCTCCGCTGCAGCATCTCCATGATGCCCGCCGGTGTGCATGGGACCAGGCCGGGCCGCTGCGTGGAAAGAAAGCCAACGTTCATGGGATGGAAGCCGTCGACATCCTTCGCCGGATCGACTGCCAGCAGAACTTTCTTCGAGTCCACTTGTGCCGGAAGCGGAAGCTGAACCAGAATGCCGTCGATTTCGTCTCGGCGGTTGAGGTCTAAGATCAACCCGAGCAGCTCGTCGGTGCTGACGTCTGCTGCAGGTGTGTGCTTCTCGCTGTAGATACCGACCTCTTCGGAGCTCTTCACCTTGCCACGAACGTAAATCTCGGACGCAGGATTATTCCCCACCAGGACGACGGCCAGCCCCGGTTGCATTCCGGCCGCTGCCATAGACTTCACTGCGACTGCGGTTTCAGCGCGGATTTCGGCGGCGATTTTGTTGCCATCAAGAATGTTTGCGGACATGAGACCTCAACGGAGTGAAAAGAAATTTTAGCATCTGGGACTCAGGATGAAGATCACGACAGACGATCATCGTTAAGCGCCCTGCTAGAATTTCCGGATGTTCTATCGCTCAGATAATCGCGCGCCCGATCAGATGCGGGCGGTAAACATTGTTCCGGACTTCATCAAGACGGCTGAAGGGTCGGTTCTGATAGAGGTCGGCAACACCCGCGTGATCTGCACTGCGTCGGTGGACGAAACGGTCCCCGCTTTTCTACGGAACAGCGGGCGCGGATGGATCACTGCGGAATATGGAATGCTGCCCCGCTCGACGCTGACGCGTTCACCCCGCGAAGCAGCGCGAGGACGGGTGGGTGGACGTACCCATGAAATCCAGAGATTGATCGGGCGTTCGCTACGCGCGGTCACGGATATGGACGAATTAGGCGAACGCAGCGTCTTGATCGACTGTGACGTCATCCAGGCAGACGGCGGAACTCGTACCGCGTCGATCACCGGGGCATTCGTGGCGCTTGGCCTGGCGCTCGAAAAACTGGTTGAGGCGGGCACGCTGAAATCAGTTCCGCTGAAGGACTTTGTGGCGGCGGTGAGCGTGGGGATAGTCGATGGTACTCCGCTGCTTGACCTTTCTTATGAAGAAGATTCGGGTGCTGACGTAGACATGAATATCGTCATGACCTCGGCTGATAAGTTCGTCGAGGTGCAGGCTACGGCCGAGCACCAGGTTTTTGATGACGAACAACTCCAGGCCATGATTCGGCTGGCACGGCAAGGTTTGCATTCTCTGCTTGAGAAACAGAAGGCGCTTTTGCGATTGCCGGGCAAGTGAGTGCCGAGAACTGAATCATGGAGTGTCGAAATATCGACACCTGTTCCGTTTTCGTAACAAGATTCACTTTGTGGAAATCTTTTACCCAACGTCGGTCAAAATCGAACTACTTGCAGACCGCCGGACGTGGTTAAAAACATAGGACGAAGCGTTGACCCCCTCGAGACGCTCATCCGATAGCCAAGCTACTGCGTCCGGCATCTTTTTCTCCGATCCAGGCTTAGGCGCTTGCACCCAGCATCCCTGCTGCTAAAATCAGAAGGTCTTCGGGCGGGAGTAGTTCAGCGGTAGAACGCCAGCTTCCCCAGTTGAGCCGGTTTGCGGGCGTTGAGCCCGCAGGCGAAATCCCGAGCGCAGCGAGGGACCTGAGTGATTGTGCAGTGAGCGGGAGTAGTTCAGCGGTAGAACGCCAGCTTCCCAAGCTGGATGTCGCCGGTTCGATCCCGGTCTCCCGCTCCATTCTTATAGTCTCTTCATTCTTAGCCGCCTGACTTATCTTCGAATGAGACTAGTTCGTTTGCGAGTTGATCTCTCCTCACACCACTGAAACCTTTTCTTCGCCCTGTTTCACAAAATTCACCCTGGTTTCACAAACTCTTCATCTAGTTCTAACCGCACGTGAATACAGCCATTGTTAGCTTGGCTGAACCCGCCAGCAGCACCGGACTGCGCCGGGAAATCTCTTCTTCGAAAGGTGACCTTCATGAAACTCAATGCAGTCATTTGCGTTTGCATCCTTGTGCTGACGGGCACGATGTTCGCTGCTGAGGGACCTGTTCCTACCGGCGTGCGCCGACTCGACCACGTTTTTGTAATCATGATGGAGAACCACGGCTTCACACAGATTGTTGGCAACCCGAACGCGCCGTTTGCGAACCAGCTCATGAAATCTGGGAATGCGGCAATGAATTATTTTGCCGTCGGCCATCCCAGCCTGACGAATTACCTGGAAGTGGTGGGCGCTTCGAATTTCGGAATACGCAGCGACAACAATCCTGATTGGCACAATGCCAACTGCCAGCCGAACCTCGCCACTGGAATACCGAACCTGGATGCACCGGTTTCCAGCGGGAAGGTTTGCCCCATCTCCGGCACCGGGACTGACGCTGAAACTCCGGCGATTGACTCAAGTGACGAATGCACCGCAGCCGCGCCATGCAATGACATTAATGGCATCTTGTCCGTACCGGCTGCGGCAAACACTGTTGGCAAGACCATTGCCGACCAACTGGCGGAGCGCGGTCGCAGCTGGAAGAGTTACCAGGAAAGTTTGCCTCCGACAGGCGCGGATGGAGTCAACGCCAGCGATGGCTTCTTTACTGACAGCAGCAACATTCCCGCAGTGTTACCGGATCAACTGCCGACATCGCAGAGTCTGATCAAACTTTACGCTGCGAAACACAATCCCTTCGTTTATTTCAGAAGCATTCAGGAAGGCGAAGTCTCCGGTTCGAGTCTGAAGAACGTCGTGGGATTCGAAGGTAAAGCCGGGCTGTTCGAGGACCTTGAGGCCGGTCGGGTGCCTGCACTCTCGTTCATAGCCCCTAATCAATGCAACGACCAGCACGGACGCGGAAATGCCGGGCCGCAGTGCGACTTCGACCCCAGCGACACTGGGGCTCAATCAGGGTTGAATCCGGCGCTGATCTATCTGGGAGACCTTACATTGAGGAACATTGTGCGTGCAATCCATAGCTCGCCCGTATGGAAAGAAGGACACAATGCCATAGTTGTGGTGTGGGATGAGAACGATTTCAGCTCAGTACCAAATGTCAATCAAGTGGTGGCCGCTGTGGACCTGAGTCATGGCTCGCATGGACAGAGCAGCACGCGGTTCTACACACACTTCTCTTTGACGAAAACTCTGGAGGGCGCTTTCGGGCTTCCGTGCCTGAATCATGCCTGCGATGCGGATGTAAAGGTAATGTCGGACCTGTTCGATTCCGATAATGATCGAAGATAGGATTCTCCCCACCTCTTGAGCGACAAGGGGTGGGGGCTTTCCCCGGTAAGCGCTAACTTAAGGCAGAACTCCTGTTCGGGCCGTAAGGCCGCCATCCGTTGGACACACGCATGCTGGAATGTCTAACGTCCCAGAAGCCGACTTCTGGACAACGTCGTCTGAGTCCGCCTGAAGACGTGAAAACGTAACTTCCGGTTTGCTCGTTACCCGCCAGTTGGATGTGTTCCCGTGCCACTTTCCACTAATGAGCAGGAGATTCGTCAGGCCTCCTAACGGTTACAACGTCGTAGGTTGCAGCAGTAGGCGGAAAACCCGTATCGTATTTCCCATTAACGGCAACGAGTCGATCTCCGAATGCGGCTGTTGATGTGGGTGCCTCGAAATCGGGGCTTGTAACAATCGCTGTCAGGGTTCCACTGGATAGGTCCGGGCTGAGATCGATTTGCGCGATTTGGTTTAGATCCACCTGCACGGCGTACACTCGAGCGCCGTCCAGAATGATGCCGTCAACTGCTGGGACAACCACTCCATTAATAAGCTTGCTGACACCAGTTGTGGGATCGACGGTTAAGATCGCGCCTAAGCCAGAGTGTGACACGATAAGTGTCTTCCCATCAGGTGTCGCAGCGATTCCATTCAGATTCGGAAAACCGGACAGATCGGCAGCCGGCCCAGTAACGACAATGGTCCGCGGCCTCCCTCCAGGTGCAATTGGGATTCGATAGATATGTGGCAGCAGTGAATCCGTGAACCAGGCGGCATCCTTCGTCAGGACGACGTCGTTAATCAGCCCACCGAGTTGGAATGACGCCAGGTCTGTCCCGGTCTGGAGGTCGTAAACGTACGCCTGCCCTGTAAACCCCCCGGCGACGAAGAGCAGCCCGTGACGAATATCCGCCTTCAGGCCGACTGCTTGCCTTCCGTTCGGAGGATGGATGAATCGCTCGACCTTCCCTGTGCGTAGATCTCCCCTGAAAATGTCACCAGCCAGGAAGTCGCTCGCATAGAAGGTTGAACCCTGTCCGATCGCAATACCCTCCGCCGATCGTGCACCCGGCAGCACGATTGTGCTTGGGAACTCATTTGGAGTTAAGGCTTGTCCCGAAACGAATGTGACCGTGGCTAGCAATATAATGGCAGCGGCCGCGACGTGAGACATCTTTGGGGGAGGAACCGCGACACTGCACGCGCTAAGGACTTGCGCTCTTGAATTTATCTCAACTCTAATGGTCATCTCGAATACTCCTTTTGGGCCGTCCGAAACAAATTGACGGCGCGTGTTTATCCTGAAGGCATTTGTTAAATGAGGCCATGGAGAAGATGTGGAGATTTTCTGACTCTGTAAGTAGCTAGATTTTCAACAGTTCGGGCAGGCTCTGCTGCGATGTGACCGATGAACGCACCCTACACACGAGAAATAGTTCGCTTTGCGCATTTTGAACTCGACACCGCCGCTTACGAGCTACGGCGCAAAGGACGGGCGGTACGCCTTGAGCGACAACCCATGGAGCTGCTCATCCTGCTCGTTACTCGGCGAGGTGAGCTGGTGACCCGCGATGAAATCATCGCAAAGCTTTGGGGAAATAGTGTCTTCGTCGATGTTGAAACCGGCGTTAACACCGCGGTTAGGAAGATTCGGCAGGCCTTGAATGATTCATCTGACGACCCCGCCTTTATCAAAACAGTGATGGGAAAAGGGTACCGTTTTGCCGCAAATATCGAGTTAAAACGACCTCGTACACCCGTCGAATCCTCAGTCATGATAGCGGTATTGCCCTTCGTGAACCTCAGTGGCGATCCTTCCCATGAGTACCTTGCCGACGGCCTCACCGAAGATATGATCGCTTTGCTCAGCCAACTCGATCCACAACGTCTCAGAGTGATTGGACGAAGATCGGCAATGTCGTATAAGTGCAGCCCAAAGCCGCTTACGACGATCGGTAACGAATTGAACGTAGAGTTTATTATTGAAGGTTCGATTCGCAGCATCGGAGATCGATGGCAAATTCGGTGTACGCTGAACCGCGCAAGCGATCAGGTGCAGTTATGGTCGTACACATACCATCGCGAGCTTGTGAGCTTGGTGGTCCTGCAGCATGAGTTGGCCTTTGCCATCAGCGAGCAGGTCAAGCTTCACGTCTCGCCCGAGCGATTGGAATCCGTTGCTCGACGGCATAGTGTGGACACGACAGCGTACGACTTGTATCTGCGCGGCCGCCGTTTCTGGAACCAGTTGACGCCCGCGACGACACGTCTCGCAATCGAGTACTACATCCGTGCTACGGACATTGATCACGATTATGGGTTGGCATGGGCGGGTCTTGCAGAAGCGTTTGCCTCTGCACCGATTAATGGAGATGCGGACCCGCGAGTCATGTGGCCTCGTGCGCAAGATGCGGCCGAGAGCGCCATTCGGGCGAATCCGCGCCTCTCAGAAGCACAACATGTTTCGGGACAGGTACAGTGGTTTTTCAAATGGGATTTTTCGGCCGCGGAGACCGCCTTTCGTAAGGCTGTCGAACTCGATCCGAGCAACGCCTGGGCACACACGATGCTAAGTCATGCCGTGTCGCAGATGGGCCGCCATAAAGAAGCTCGCGCGCTGATGGAGCGGGCTTTGTTTCTCGAACCACTCTCACCACTTCACCAAGCTATGTGGTCGCAAGTGAGTTTTCAAGCGCGAGATCACGAGCACGCTGCCGAACGTGCAAGGCGAGCCATCGTACTTGATCCTGAATTCTGGGTTGGCTACATGATGCTAGGCCAAGCGTCGGAACAGCTTGGCGAAACGGATATTGCGCTAGATGCCCTCACAACGGCAACACGCCTCTCCACTGGAAACAGCAAACCAGTTGGCTTGAGAGGGTACATACTAGCAAGGACTGGCCAAATCAGAGCTGCACGCGAAATGCTTATTATGTTGGACGAACTTTCACGAACTAGGTACGTGCCGCCGTATGCCCCAGCGCTCATCTATGCTGGCCTGCAGGAAGACCAGAACGTATTCGACGCCCTTGAGCATGCCTACGCATCTCGTGATGTCCATTTAGTCTTTCTGCCGGTCGATCCCAAGTGGGACCGCTTTCGAGCCCAGCCTCGCTTCGAAGTTCTGCTTCAACAGTGTGGGTTTAAAACGAACGACCAACCGTAAATGCGCCGCAACAGATTAGTTGCTGTTCCGGGTGGATTGTCGGCCAACCGGAAACTATCCAGAAACAGGCTTGTAGGAAGCTGGCAGACCCTAAACTGAAAAGTCAAGTTAAGCGCTTATGGCCCCCCCCGCCTGATTTCCCCAAGCTAACTGATCGCGTGTGCGGCAACTTGCCGCGTCATTCTGTCTGCAATGCTAATCTTTCATACTCAATGGCCCTGGTGATTCGCAGATCGAAGATCCACGCGGATGGCGTGTATACGACCAGTCCGATAAAGAGGCGGACAATCGTCGCTGAATATAGCGGGCCGCGGCTCACAAATGACCAGGCAGACACCATTTACGAGCACTCGCCCCGCACGTATTTATTTGGGCTAGTGGACGGCGAGCGCGTGATCGATGGCGACGGCATTGCGGCATTCATCAATCATTCATGCGAACCCAATTGCGAGGCCGATGAGGTGAAGGGGCGGGTGATCATTCGTGCAATTCGGCGGATATTGCCGGGCGAAGAAATCGCCTACGACTACAACTTGTATGACGGCGATCTCGACGATGCTGCTTTATGTTTTTGTGGAACGCGGAAGTGCCGAGGCAGCATGTACTCGGAAAAAGAGCTAGAGCGAAGAAAGGTTAAGGCCAGGAAGTAGAGCGTCAGGCGATTCTTTGGTCGTGTGAGCTGCTGGACGCAACCAGGGGTATATCGCCATTGCTGTGAGACAGGCCTGAGTCCTGCGCCTTAACTGGAATCGGCTCGATGGTCAGCGCCGCGTTTAAGAAGGCCTCGGCCCAGCTCTGGACGTTGTAGGTGCGGATGATGTCGCGGAGCAGGCGCATGCGGGAGCGCTTTTCCTCGACCGGCATCACGCAGGCGCGGAAAATTGCTTCCGCAATTCCCGCCAGGTCATTCGGGTTCACAACCAGGGCACCGTGCTGCAGCTCGGCGGCCGCACCTGTGAACTCGCTGATTACGACTACTCCACATTCGTCCACCTGGGCAGCACAAAACTCCTTGGCAACCAGGTTCATTCCATCTTTCAGCGAAGTGATGATCGCGATATCGGCGGCGCGGTAATAGGTAAGCAGTTGCTTGCGGGTGAGATTGCGGTGCATGTAATGAATCGGCACCCAGCCGCTTTCGGTGAACTCGCCGTTGATCTGGCTGACCAGCAACTCCACTTCGCGCCGCAAGTCTTTGTAGTTGGGGATCTCCTCACGGCTGGGAACTACTACCTGCAGCAAAGTGACGCGATGGCGGAGCTCCGGATAACGCCTGAGAAGAATACGGAAAGCCTTCAGTCGCTCGGGAATTCCTTTGGTGTAGTCCATGCGGTCTACACCCAGCACCAAAAACTTGTTGTTCAATTCGTGGCGAAACTGGTTGGCCCCGGTTTCGACGTCGTGACTGGCTGCGTGATTGGCAAATTCCTCGAAAGCGATGCTGATGGGGAATGTGCCCACGCGGGTCCGCAGCCCTTCCATAGTGACGGTGTTGTACGGGTCGTCGCGGACGCTGCTGGCTTCAGGGACGATTCTCTCAAGGCAGCTGAGGAAATTGTAGCGATCGCGGTCGGTCTGGAAGCCGAGCAGCTGATAGTGCAGCAGCGCACGAAGGATCTGCCTTCGCCACGGCAGTTTTTCAAACATGTCGGGCGCCGGGAACGGAATGTGCAGGAAGAATCCGGTGTGGGCGGTGGAGCCCACTTCACGCAAGTAGCGTCCCATGAGCATCAGGTGATAGTCGTGGGCCCAGATTAAGTCCTTGCCGTTGGCGGCTTCGGCTGCCGCTTGGGCAAAGCGCCGATTTACCCGTTGGTACACTTCCCAGAACTCTGGATCGAAGTCGCAACGCGA
>Ga0070717_10000663_pt1 | contig 22135 bp, 20 predicted proteins | sample LARL113metaG_FD_71366 | JGI IMG/M metagenome (GOLD analysis project Ga0070717, IMG submission 71366) | Corn, switchgrass and miscanthus rhizosphere microbial communities from Kellogg Biological Station, Michigan, USA - LAR L11-3 metaG | ecosystem: Host-associated > Plants > Roots > Rhizosphere ...
ACGTGACCCAGACGATGGCCGGGCCGCCCGCCTTGATCGTCGCGTACACCGTGCTCGGCCCGATCCCCTGGCCGGCGCCGGTCACCGGGGCCCCGAAGTGCGCGGCCGCGGCCTGGATCGGCGGCCAGTACACGCCGTACCCCGTGTTCTTGACCTCGCTGCCGTTGGGGTCGCCGACGAAGAGCGCGAACGGGTCACCTCCGTTCGCGCCGGTCCAGTAGTGCGACATGTCCACGCCGATGAACGTCAGCACGTCCTGGTCGGAGACGGCGTGCCCGTAGAACCTGGCGACCATCGACAGCGACGACTCCTCGCACGACAGGTTGTAGACCTGGTGCTGCCAGGGCACGTCCACCGTGACCGGCGCGGGCGGCGGCGGGACGGGCGGAGGGGGCGCCGCGGGCGGATGGGCCGGCGCCGTGGCCGGGCCGGGCGGCGGCGGCGCCGACCGCTCCGGCACCGCGGCCGGCGTGGGCGGAGGAGTGACGGAGGGCGTCGCGCTGGGGCTGTCGCTCGGCGTCGGGACGGGCGACGGGTCGGTCGAGGCGAGCGTGGGCGCGGCCGACGTCGCGGCGACCCGCCGGGCCCCGGCCGCGACGGCCAGCCGCCAGCCGCCGAGAGCCCCCAGGCCCACGAGCACCGCCGCCACCACGGCGACCAGACGCCACTGGCGCCGCACCCATCCCGACATCCCCTTCAGCGACACGGATGCCCAATGGTGCCACACCAGCCCATGCACGTACTACGTGTCAGAACCGCCGGCCGCGGCCGAGCCGGTACCGTTCGGGGCGGAGGTCTCGCGACATGCTGGTCATCTTTCGGACGCGTGGTGACGACTGGGAGCGGTTCCGCACGACGCTGCGCGACAGCGAGGCGGTGATCCGGGGCATGGGCTGCACGCGGCTCGAGGCCTACCGCAACCGCAAGCATCCCGAGGAGTGGGTGATGCTCCAGGACTGGCCGGACAAGCCAACGTTCGACGCCTTCGCGCGGGAGACGGGGCCCGCGCTGGACCGCCAGGCGGGCGTCCGCTGGACCGACGTGTCGACGTGGCTGGAGAGCGCGCTGTAGCGCTCCGCGCCGGTCCCGGGGCGCAGCTCGACGATGACGCTACGGCAGCGTGAAGAGCAGGTAGCCCGCCAGGACGGTGGCGGCCGCCGCCAGGCCGTACAGCACCACGCCGACCGCCAGCTTGCCGTGCACGCCCAGCTCGTGGACCACGTACCGCGTGCGGTGGCCGAACAGGTAGAAGCTGGCCGCCATCACGACGAGCAGGTAGATCTTGACCAGCGGGTTGCTCAGCGCCGACGCGAACGTCGAGTAGCGGTGGTCGAACGACGGCACGATGCCCAGCGGGCCCAGCACGCCCTGGATCAGGATGTGCGCGGGCACGATCAGCGCGCCCAGGACGGCAGCGTTGGCGAAGCCGGTCCAGAGCAGGCCCTGCAGCCGGTTCGGTCCCGGCCTGGGCGCGAAGCCGCCTTCCTTGCCGCTCATACGCCACCCCAGATCAGCAGTGCCGCGACGACCGCGGTCACCACCACGAAGCCGCTGAACGCTGCGCCGACGATCGTGCGCGCCGGGACGTTCCGCTCGCCGAGCGGAATCCGCATGATCAGCCCGGCCAGGTTCAAGAACGTGTAGCTGTGCCACACCGCGGCGACCAGGCACACGACGCTGACCGCGACGAACCACGCCTCCAACGGGTGGTAGCCGTTCGAGCCGTCGCGCAGCCGCGAGACCTCGACCAGGAACAGCAGCCACCAGATGGCGACCGGCAGCGCGCTCAGCTCGCGCACCATGTAGAGCACGTAGCCCCGGCGCCGCGTCCACCAGTTGAACGGCTGCCGGAACGGGTACGCCTTCAGGGGCCGTGACGGCGGCGGCGCCACCAGTCCATCCCGCTCGGCGGACGGCTTGAGCTCATGGGTGGTCACTTGTTGCCGCCCCACGGCAGCAGCATGCCCATCGTGCTCTCGAACTTCGTCTGCTGGATGGCCTTGGCCGGGTCCACGTCCTTCGGGCACACGGCCGAGCACTCGCCCACGAAGCTGCAGTCCCAGATCGCGTCGTTGCCGGTCAGCGTGCGCAGCCGCTCGTCCCCGGCCTGGTCGCGCGAATCGAGGTCGTAGCGCCGGGCCAGCGCGATGGCCGCCGGCCCGATGAACTCCGGCTCGACGGCGATGACCGGGCAGGCCGAGTAGCACAGCATGCAGTTGATGCACATGCTGAACTGCCGGAACTTGTCGATCTGGGCCGTCGTCTGCCGGTGCTCGCCCGCGCCCAGCGCGGTCTCCTGCCGGATGATCCACGGCTTCACCCAGCTCAGCTTCTCCAGGAAGCTGTCCATGTCGATGATCAGGTCGCGCAGCACCGGGAAGTTGTTCAGCGGCTCCACCACGATCGGCCCGGGCAGGTAGTCGCGCAGGAACGCCGAGCAGCCGAGCTTCGGCTCCCCGTTCACGTTCATGCCGCAGCTGCCGCAGATGCCCATGCGGCACGACCAGCGGAAGTTCACGCTGCCGTCCGTGTGCGCCTTGATCCAGTTCAGCGCGTCGAGCACCACCCAGTCGTCGCGGTACGGCACGTCGTAGGACTGGAGGCGCGGCTTCTGGTCGCGCTCGGGGTCGTAGCGGGACACCGAGAGCGTGATCGTCTTGGCCGTCATGTGCTAGTACGTCCTCGCCTGCGGTTGGAAGCTGCCGATGCGGACCGGGCGGTATTCCAGGCGCGGTCCGTCGCCCGGCTGGCGGTACGCCAGCGTGTGGGCCAGGTAGCGCTCGTCGTTCCGCTCCGGGAAGTCCCGCCGCGCGTGCGCGCCGCGGGACTCCTGCCGGGCCAGCGCGGAGGCGACCATGGTGTCGGCGCAGTCGAGCATGCACTCCAGCTCGAGCGCCTGGACCAGCTCCGTGTTGAAGGCCCGGCTGTGGTCGTCGATCTGGGCCCGGTCGAGGCGCTCGCGGAGCTTCGGCAGCTCGGCGGACATCTCGCGCAGGCCCTCCTCGGTCCGGAACACGCTGACGTTGCGGTCCATCGCCTGCTGCAGGTCCTCGCGGATCACGCCGATGCGGTCCTGCCCGGCGCCCCGGTCGAGGTACGTCTGCCGGATCCGGCGCTCCTCGTCGCGGACCATGCCGGCGATCGGGTTGGCGGTCGGCGCCGGCTGCTCGCGCGCGAACCGGGCGGCCGCGCGCCCCGCTGCCGCGCCGAACACCAGGCACTCGGGCAGCGAGTTGGAGCCGAGGCGGTTGGCGCCGTTGAATCCGACGTTGGCGCACTCGCCGGCCGCGTACAGGCCGGGCAGCGGGGTGGCTCCGCGGATGTCGGCGTCGATGCCGCCCATCATGTAGTGCTCGACCGGGCGGACCGGGATGGGCTCGTCCACGATGTCGATGCCCATGTACTCGAGGCCCAGCTCGCGCATGAACGGGAGCTTGCGGTCGATCACGTCCTGGCCCAGGTGGCGGACGTCGAGGTGCATGTAGTTGCCGTACGGCCCGGTGAAGCCGCGCCCGGCCTCGAACTCGGTGACCATCGCGCGCGAGATGATGTCGCGCGGGCCCAGCTCCATCTTCGTCGGCACGTACCGGGAGCAGAAGCGCTCGCCCTCGGCGTTGAACAGGTAGCCGCCCTCGCCCCGGACCGCCTCGGTGATCAGGATGCCGGTGCTCGGCATCCCCGTCGGGTGGAACTGGACGAACTCCATGTCCTTGAGGCCGACGCCAGCCCGGTACGACAGCGCCATCCCGTCGCCGGTGCAGATGCTGCCGTTCGTCGTGAACGCGAAGATCCGGCCGTTGCCGCCGGTGGCCAGGATGACCGAGCGGGCCGGGATCGACTGCACCACGCCGGTCTTCATGTCGAACCCGATCACGCCCTGGCAGCGGCCGTCCTCGACGATGAGCGACGTGACGAAGAACTCGTCGCGGCGCTGGATCTGCGGGTACTGCAGCGACGTCTGGAAGATCGTGTGCAGCATGTGGAAGCCGCTCTTGTCGGCCGCGAAGACCGTCCGCCACGTCGTCATGCCGCCGAACGGGCGCACGCTGATCGTGCCGTCCGGCTCGCGGCTCCAGGGGCAGCCCCAGTGCTCCATCTGGATGATCTCCAGCGGCGCCTCGCGGACGAAGACCTCGACCACGTCCTGGTCGGCCAGGTAGTCGCTGCCCTTCACGGTGTCGAAGGCGTGGCTCTCGAAGCTGTCCGGCTCGCGCAGCACCGCCGCCGCGCCGCCTTCGGCCGAGACGGTGTGACTGCGCATCGGATAGACCTTGGAGACCAGCGCCACGGAAGCCGTGGGGTCCGTCGAGACGGCCGCGATGGCCGCCCGCAGGCCGGCCAGGCCCCCGCCCACGATCAAAACGTCATACGTCGGATTGTCGACCACGCTCGCGCATACCTCTAATTCGATCCCCCCCTCCAGGAAACCCTCGGCCCAAGTATGACGCGGCCGAAGATCGGAGGTGGTTCAGCGGGTCAGCCGCAGTTGGGGCTGTGCCCGACGCCTCCGGTGAGCACGGGTTCCTGCCGGGCGGCGGCCGCCCGGGTGGGGCTCAGGTAGCCCACCTCGACCATCCGGTCGAGGACGTGGTCGCGCCGGCTCGAGGCCAGCTCGGGGTTGAGGCGCGGGTCGTAGATCGACGGCGCCGCGAGCATGCCGGCCAGCTCGGCGGCCTGCCCGGCGGACAGCTCCGGCAGCGTCCGGTCGAAGTACGCGCACGCCGCCTCCCGGGCGCCGACCAGGTTGTAGCCGGTCGGCACCACGCTCAGGTAGTCGGCCATGATCGCCGCCTTGTCGTAGCGCAGCTCGATCTTCAGCGCCACGGCCATGCCCGGGATCTTGCGGGCGACCCGGTCGTCGGACTGGTAGTAGACGTTCTTGGCCAGCTGCTGGGTGATCGTCGAGCCGCCCTCGCACGCGCACAGCCCGCTCACGTCGTGCCACACGGCCCGCGCGGTGCCGATCGTGTCCAGGCCGTGGTGGATGAAGAACCGCTCGTCCTCGACGGCGACGACCGCCTGCGCGAGGAGGGGGGGCACCTGGTCCGGCCGCAGCTCCCGCCCGCCCGCGATCGTCGACACGCGCTGGGGCAGGTCGGCGCCCGACGGCGTGGCGAGGCCCAGGTAGGCCGTGGCCGCGAGCACCGCCAGCAACAGGAGGGCCGCCGGGACCAGCAACAGGCCCAGGCGGCCCCGCCGCCACCTGCGCACGAGCACGACCTCTGTCGGCCGGCTCGGCATCGGTGTTCCGGGCGCCCTGTTCCACGCCGGAGCGCTCACGTCACATCAGCACCGCCGGCGAGGGGGTTGTGGCGCCTCTATCCCACCGCGGCCACCAGGCGACCCGACGCGAACTGGCTCTCCACCACCCCCCGGACGTCGGGCGGCTGGTAGGCGGCGCCCTTGGACACCTTGCCGTCGGCCCGGCAGCCCGCCCGCGGGTCCTTCGTCATGTTCGCGCGGTGGATCTCGGCGAACACGGACTCGAGGTCGATCCCGTACTCGGCGGCCGCCCCGTAGACGACGTAGAGGAGATCGCCCAGCGCGTCCGCCACCCCGACCAGGTCCTCGGCCTCGCCGGCGTTGCGGAACTCCGCGAGCTCCTCTTCGATCAGGAGCGTACGCAGTCGGTGCACAGCCACCCCGGGCAGGGAGGGCCGGGTGTTCATCAAGAGGCCGAAGCGCTCGTGGAACTGATGCACCATCTGCTGCTCTTGGTTCATGTCCCCTCCTTGGGCACAGCCAGGCTTGGAACTGGAACAATCCGACGGCCGATCCCACTCGCCCGCATCCCCCGCAACGCTTGTGGTCGACACCCCTGGGCACGCGCTGGCACTTCAATGCCCAGCCGGGTGTCGCCCCTCACTCGTCCGTGGCCCCCCGGTCCGCGAAGGACGCCGCCACGAACGCCGCGACAGCCGCGTTCTCTACCACTAACCTGACATTAACCCTCACCGACCGCCCCCCTGACAAGTCCCTAATTCGTGACAGCAGCTCCGGGGTGGCCGACGGCCCGATCAGGTCGGCCGTTTCGGCCAGGGCCTGCTCGACCAGACCGGCGGCGCCGAGCAGCTCCTCGGGGGGCGGCACGGCCAGGACCAGGCCCGCCGAGCCCGTCGCCCAGCTCGCCGCGCAGGCCCTGGCGGCCTCCCGCGGGCCGTCGACCCGGGCCGAGACCAACCGCCCGCTGTGGGCCGTGTAGAAGGCGGGGCACTCGTCGCAGCCGTAGCCGAGGACCGGCACGCACAGCGACTCGAGCCGCTCCAGGGTGGCGGGGATGTCCAGCACCATCTTGGGCCCGGAGCAGACGACGGCGACCGGGGACCGGGCCAGCTCGTGGAGGTCGGCCGACACGTCCTCCGGGCGGGTACTCAAGGCCCCCGAGGGGCCTTGAGTGGGACCTCGGTGGACGCCGCCGATGCCGCCGGTGGCCATGAAGCGGACCCCCGCCAGCGCGGCGGCGCGGACGGTCGCGGCCACGGTGGTGGCGCCGGTGGCGCGGGCCGCGAGGGCCGGCCCCAGGTCCCGGGAGCTGAGCTTGCGCACCTCGGGCCCGGGCAGGGCGAGCCGCTCCAGGTCGACCCGCCTCAGGCCCAGGCGGAGCTCGCCGTCGAGCACGGCCACGGTGGCGGGGACGGCCCCGGCGTCGCGGACCGCGGCCTCGCACGCGAGCGCGGCCTCCAGGTTGTGGGGCGCGGGCAGGCCCTGGGCCACGATGGAGGTCTCCAGGGCCACTACGGGCACCCCGGCGGCGAGAGCATCCGCGACCTCGGGGCCGAGGGTCAGGGGGACTGCGGTCATGCTGGACCTCGGCTCGGGCCGTCCGGCACCGGCGCGACGCTCTGGTTTGGGAGGTCAGTGAGGGTGGGCTGGCGGGCTAGCATCGGCTCACCTCTGGGTGGCAACTGGTCCACCTGCGGACCGCAACTGTCCAAAGTGTCGAGTTTGCAACGTCTCCCGGGTCCCGGATACGTTGAAAACCCGGCACAAGCGCCCACTTGCGCCGCACTCGCGGCCCAGTAGCGGGCCAGAAGCGGGAAAGGCGCCGTCGAGCATGCGAACGGAACAACAAAGGACCAATTGCCACCCAAAGGTGGCACAGTGCTAGCCCGCCCGCCCCCTTCACTGACCTCCCACACCCGACCGTCGCCCCGACACCAGTCGTCCCAAGCCGATCTGCGTTCACGGCCGGGCCCCCAGCTTGGCCAGCGCCCGGGCGGCGACCAGGACCGCCCGGCCCGCCGCCTCCAGCGGCGGGGCGCCGTCCAGGTACGCCACGCAGAACGCCGCCGCGAACGCGTCGCCCGCGCCCGTGCCGTCCCGCACGGAGACCGGCGGCGCCGGCACCCGGCGGTCGTAGACCCGGCAGCCCCTCGGGCCCAGCTTCACGACCGGCACCTTGGCCAGGGTCGCGGCCGGCGCGGTCAGCTCCAGCTCGGCCGCCTCCCGCTCCGTCGCGAACAGCAGCTCCGGCGCCAGCCGGCCCAGGTCCTCCGCCAGGCGCTCGCCGCCGTACGCGCGCAGGTCCTCCGCCGACGACAGGTCCACCGACACCAGCGCGCCGCCCGCCCGGGCCAGCTCCGCCGCCCTGAGGGCCGCGGCCGCCGCCCCGCCGTACAGCGCGTACGCGGACACGTGGAGCAGCCGCACCCCCACCAGCCAGGCCGGCTCCACGTCCTCCGGCCGCAGGCCGCGGCTGGCGCCCGACTGGCGGGCGAACGTGCGTCTGCCGTCCGGACCGACCAGCACCGCGATCGCGCCCGTCGGCCCCGGCACCCGGGGCCCCAGCACCACGACGCCGGCGGCCTCCAGCTCGGCCACCAGGCGCCGCCCCGCCTCGTCGCCGCCCACCCGGGTGATCAGCCGCGCCGGCTCGCCCAGGCTGGCGGCCCAGGCGCAGAAGTTGGCCGCCTGACCCCCGCCGCCCAGCTCGATCCGGGCGTCGCGCTCATCGTCCGGGACCAGGTCGCCCTCGGGCGCGATCGTCACGTCGAGCAGGAGGTCCCCGACCGCCGCGATCACGCCGGACCACCCGTCCCCGGCGCCGAGGTACTGAATCGCGTAATAATGAAGCGGTTCACTATGAAGGCAACCACAAGCGAATGGTCCAAACGGTTGACCGTCGCCACCGATGAGCAGGGCCGCCTGTACAGCCCGCAGATGCGCGAGGTGCTCGGCGAACGGCTGCCGGCCGAGGCCCTGCCGGCCGTCGAGGCGTTCGCCGCCATCGGGCTCGCCGCCCGCCAGCTCCGGGCCCGCATGGAGCGCTGGTGCGAGAAGGAGGGCCTGAGCGAGACGCGCCTGGGCATCCTCTTCATGCTGCGCCACGCCGGCGCGCCCGTGCCGCTCGGCGCCCTGGCCGCCCGCATGCGCGTCACGCCCCGCAACATCACCGGCCTGATCGACCACCTGGAGCGGGACGAGCTCGTGACCCGCGTCCCGGACCCCGAGGACCGGCGCTCGATCCTGGCCCAGCTCACGGAGCGGGGCCGCGAACGGGTGAACGCGATGGGCGACGACTCCTTCCGGCAGCAGCAGGGCCTGCTGGCCGGCTTCAGCGAGGAGGAGCTGGTCCAGATGCGCCACCTCTGCCTCAAGCTCGCCAGCAAGATCGAGGAAGCCGGGTTTCCAGAATGACACAGCAGACTTCACAATCTGACATAATGCAACGGAAATCTGACACGGAGGACGGAGGTACATTGGCGTCGAACCTTGATCTGTCGCGGAACCAGAAGATCCTGGCGACCGCGGGCGTGGCCATGTCGCTGCTCCTGGCGTCGCTCGACCAGACCGTGGTCGGGAACTCGATGCCGCGCATCGTGGCCGAGCTGCAGGGGCTCAAGTACTACGCCTGGGTGACCACGGCGTACCTGCTGACGTCCACGATCATCCTGCCGATCGCCGGCAAGCTCGGGGACATGTTCGGCCGCAAGCCCTTCATGCTCGCGGGCATGGTCGGGTTCGTCGCCAGCTCGGCCCTGTGCGGCATCTCGCAGAACATGGCCGAGCTCGTGATCTTCCGGGGCACGCAGGGCCTGTTCGGCGGCATGCTGTTCGCCTCCGTCTTCGCCGTGCTGGCCGACATCTTCCCGCCCGACCAGCGCGCCCGCATGCAGGGCGTGTTCGGCGGCGTGTTCGGCCTCTCCGCCGTGATCGGACCGACGATCGGCGGCTGGCTGACCGACGGGCCGGGCTGGCGCTGGGTCTTCTACGTCAACGTGCCGGTCGGCGTCATCGCCGTGGTGCTCGTCTCCCTGGCGCTGCCGTTCATCCGCTCGCGGGCCCAGATCCGCGACATCGACTGGGTCGGCTGCATCGCGCTGGCCGCCGGCCTGGTGCCGATGCTGGTCGCGTTCTCCCTGACCAGCGACCACAAGTGGACGGACCCCGAGGTGGTGGGCCTGCTGGCCGTCGCGGCCGTCGTGCTCGCCGGCTTCTTCATCTGGGAGCGCCGCGTCGCCCAGCCGATCGTCCCGTTCAGCCTGTTCACCAACAACGTCTTCTCGGTGTCGGTGGTCATCGCGTTCTTCAGCGCCCTGGGCATGTTCGGCACGATCCTGTTCGTGCCCCTGCTGTACCAGGGGGTCCTGGCCGTCAGCGCCAGCAACTCCGGCGTGCTGCTGACGCCGATGTTCATCGGCCTGATCGGGTTCAGCACGCTGGCCGGCCAGCTGATGACCCGCGTCCGACACTACCGCTTCATCGGCACCGCCGGCGTCGGCATCATGATCGCGGGAATCCTCATGCTCGCCCAGATCGGGGTCGGCAGCCCGACCTGGCACGTCGCGGCCGCCATCGTGATCGTCGGCGCCGGCCTCGGGCTGACGTTCCCGCTGACCCTGGTCGCGGTCCAGAGCGCCCTGCCGCGCCAGTTCCTGGGCGTGGCCTCCAGCCAGATCCAGTTCTGGCGCAACCTCGGCGGCACGATCGGGTCGGCCGTGCTCGGCTCGATCCTGGCCAACCGCCTGCCCGGCGCCATCGCCGACCAGGTCGCGGCGCTGCACCTGCCGCCCACCTTCGAGCTCCCCGTGGGCGGCGGCACCACCAGCCCGCAGCAGCTGTTCGACCCGGCCAACCTGGCCCACCTGCGGGCGTCCGTGCCGCCGCAGGCGGTGCCGCTGTTCGACCAGGTGATCCACGCGATCCGGGCCGGCCTCGCCAGCACCATGCACGAGCTCTTCCTGATCGCCGCCGTGATCCTCGTGGTCTCGCTGGTCGCGACCCTGTTCATGCGCGAGGTCCCGATCCGCACGGCCGGCCGCGGCGCGATGGCCGGCGAGACGCCGCCCGTGTCCGAGGCGATGGAGCCGGAGACCGCCCCCGCCTGATCTCTCTCCTTCCCCCATGGGCTCCCTCCCCGACGCGGGGACGGGAGCCCTCCTGGTCTCAGCCGGATTCCACCGAGTCGGTGGAATCCGGCTCAGGCCGGACGCGCGATCGCGAGGAAGATGATGAAGCTCGCGATGCCGGCGACCGTCGTGAGACCGGCCTTCAAGGCGACCGTCTTCTCCTGGCTCACCATTGCGCGGCCCACGCTAGCAACCGGCCGCCCGGGCTTCGATGAGAGGTACGTGAGAGTCGTCTCATCGGGCACCCGACGGACCCCACTCAGAAGATCTTCTCTCCCGCCTACCCAACTCTTCGTCTTCCGGGTTCCAAAACCGCGGGATCGGAGATAAGATGAGCGCTCATTGGCGTCCGACGCGGCCGGGAACCCCCCTTGACCGGCCCGCGACAGGACGCCGATAGGGGGAAGGTAAGAGAGAGAGGCCCGAGGAGGGGGCAATGGTTAGTTTCGTCGACAAGCTGCTCAACTGCCGTGACTGCGGCAAGGAGTTCGTCTTCACGGCCGGCGAGCAGCAGTTCTACGCGTCCAAGGGCCTGCAGCACGAGCCGCGCCGCTGCAACGACTGTCGCAACAACCGCCGGCAGTCGGATGGAGGCGGAGGTGGAGGTGGAAGCAGGTCGCCGCGCATCATGCATGACGTCATCTGCAACAGCTGTGGCCGGCTGACGCAGGTACCGTTCGTCCCGACGGGCAGCCGGCCCGTGTACTGCCTGGACTGCTTCCAGGGCTCACGCCGCTGACCAACGCCTCCCCCACTCCGGAGTGGTGGGGGAGGCTCCGATCCGCCTGGGCCGGGTGACCCAGGGCTGGGCGAATGTCCCAGACCCTACGGTTCACCCCCATTGCGCAGACGCGTGTGCGTCGGTCATCCTCTTCCCGCACAATGTCTTGGCTGTGGTCGCACGCGGGCGGGTGCGTACGAGAACCGGACTCCACTCGTTGATGTCGACATGAGCGAACTGCCGACGCTCGTGCTGACCTCGCACCAGCTGGCCGTCGAGCCCGGCGGCGAGGTCACGCTGGAGGTGCGCCTTCACAGCCACAGCCTCGTGGTGGACGAGTACAGGATCGAGGTGCTGGGGCCCGCGGCGGCGTGGACCGAGATCGAGCCCCCGGTCCTCTCGCTCTTCCCGAACACGGAGGGCCGCGCGGTCGTGCGCTTCAAGCCGCCGCGGTCGTGGTACGTGTCGGCGGGCATCCTCAGCGTCGGGTTCCGGGCGATGTCCTCGCTCGACCCGGGCCGGGCCGCGGTGGAGGAGTGCGACCTCGAGATCGCGCCGTACAGCGAGCTCGCGGTCGAGCTGCGCCCGCGGACGTCCCGGGGCCGCCTGCGCGGCCGCCACAGGGTCCTGCTCCACAACGCCGGCAACACGCCGCTCGACGTGGCGCTCACCGCCCAGGAGACGGACGGCGACTGCAAGCTGCGCGTCAGTCCGAAGGTCGTCAAGCTCCGGCCCGGCGGGAGCGGGCGGGCGAAGCTCGTCGTGCGCCCGTCGTACACGCCGTGGTTCGGCCCGACCATGGAGACGTACCAGTTCGAGGCCAGCGCGCTGCCCCGCGGCGGCGCCGAGATCAAGGTCCCCGGCGTCATGCGCCAGTCGGCGCTGCTGCCCCGCGGCGTGCTCACGCTCGCGCTCGTGGCGGCCGCCATCATCGCGGGGATCTTCCTCCTGCCCCGGATCGCGCCCCGGCTGCAGATCGGGCCGGTGGGGTCGGTCAACGCGCCCCACCCCACCCCCGTCATCGGCACCCCGACGCCCGGGGCGCTCGCGACGAGCCAGCCGACGCCCTCGACCCAGCCGAGCGCGCAGGCGTCCGCCTCGCCGATCGGCGGCGCCGGGACCGGCGGCACCAGCTCCGTGGGCACCGGCGGCGGCGCCCCGCGCAACGGTACGTGGACCGCCGCGAAGTCGATGGCCACCGCCCGCGACCAGCACACGGCCACGGTGCTCGGGGACGGGCGCGTGCTGGTGGCCGGCGGGGTCCAGGTGTCGAGCGGCTCCGCCACCGCGGTCGCCGCGGCCGAGGTGTACGACCCCAACAACGGGGCGTGGTCGGCGGCCGGGTCCCTGGCGGCCGGCCGGTTCGGCCACACCGCGACGCCGCTGCCCAGCGGCAAGGTCCTCGTGGTCGGGGGCCAGAACCAGGGCGGCACGCTCGCCTCCGCCGAGCTGTACGACCCGGCCGCCAACAAGTGGTCCCCGGCCGGCCAGCTCCAGACGGCCCGGTACGGTCACGCCGCGGTCCTCCTGACGACCGGCAAGGTGCTGGTCGTGGGCGGGCGGGCGTCGGCGTCGGCGCCGGTCGCGAGCACGGAGCTGTACGACCCGGCCGCCAACTCGTGGTCGGCCGGCCCCAACCTCTCGGTCGGGCGGAGCGACCTGACCGCCACGCTGCTCGACGACGGCCGCGTCCTGGTCGCCGGCGGCGACGCGTCGGCCTCGACGACCAGCCAGCCCCAGAACACGGCCGACCTGATCGACCCGCAGGGCCGGGCCGCGTCGCGGGCCACGAACATGGGCGCCGCGCGAGCCGACCAGACCGCGACGCTGCTCCTCGACGGCCGCGTGCTGGTCACCGGCGGGATGTCCGGCTCCTCGCCGCGGGCGGAGGTCTACTCACCGGCAATTGGCAACTGGTCGGCCGTGGCGGCACCGCCGACGGCCCGGCGCTACCCCACGGCGGTCCTGCTGCCGTCGGGCCAGGTGCTGGTCGCCGGCGGCGCCGACAACGGCGCGCTGGCCAGCGCGGAGACGTACAGCCCGGTCACCAACACGTGGGCCGCCGCGCCCACGATGGGCAGCGCCCGCTGGGCGGGCACCCTCTCCCTGCTGCAGAACGGCATGGTGCTGGCGGCGGGCGGCAGCCCGACGTTCGCGAAGACCGCGGCGCCGGTCGGCTCGGCCGAGATCTACAGCGCCCAGTAGGGCCTGACGCACCCCGGCGGAATGGTGTGGTTTGGCGCCAGACCACCCATTCGATCGCCAGGGAATGGGCCATTTGGCGCCAAACCGCGGGCCACCCGGCGGGCCCTACCCGATCGGGACGTTCGCCGCCTCGTCGCCCTGCTGGGACGCGAAGTGCAGCACCAGCCCCGTGGCATTGGGCATGACGTTGAAGCCGATCACGCCCCTGGCCTCCGCGCCCGCCTTCAGCTGCCGCTCGGACAGGTCGTTGGAGAGGCCCGGCTTGGCCTCGTCGTACACCTGGCCGGCCTGGTCGGTCAGCGCCCAGTCGAACGGGCTCACGAGCGCGGGCCGGCCGCTGGTGTTCTCGTACAGGACCTCGATGAGGTAGAAGCGGCTGCCGGCCGCCGTCTGCACGCCCTGCGCGTTGGGCGTCACGTGGACCACCGTCAGCCGGAGCCCGGCGACGCGGACCGGCTGGCCCACCGAGCCGCCGACCGGCGCCGGCAGTCCGCCGATGGGCGCCGCCGTCGCCGGCGGCAGGCTCACGGGCGGCGCGGTCGCCGTGCTGTTCACCGGCGGCGAGGTGCTGGTGTGGGCCTGGGTGGTCGACTGGGGCGACTGGCGCACCGACCCGATGTACAGCAGGGAGCCCAGGATCACCACCAGCAGGCCGGCGGCGATCGCGACGATCTGCCACGTCAGCCTGAACGGCTGCGGCCGCCGCGCCTCCTCGGCCTCCGTCGGGAACGGCCGCCACTCGGCCGCGTAGCGCAGCTCGACCGGGGCCGTGGACGGGACGAACGTGCGCCGCGGGGGCGGCGCCGAGGGCGGTGGAGCGGGAGCCGGTGACGGCGCCGGGCCAATCGGGCCCCGGCGGCCGGGCGGGATCGGCGGAGGCGGAGGCGGGGCCGTGGGCACCGGCGGCGGCGCCACCGGGGGCGGAGCCGAGGCCAGCGGCGGCGGCGACCAGGGCGAGCCCGGGGTCACGGCCGGCGCGGTGCTCGGGACGAAGACCGGGCGCCGCGGGTCCGGTGGCGGCGGGGGGGCCGGCGTGGCTGGCGTCGGTGTGGGCGGCGGTGGCGGTGGCGGCGGCGCCGGCCGGGGAGCCGAGATCGGCGGCGCCGTCGCGGCCGCCACGAAGTCGCGGACCAGCTGGTCGGCGCGCGGGTACCGCTGCTCGGGCGCGGGGCTCATCGCCCGCGCGAGCACCGGGGCCAGCGCGGCCGGGACGTGCGGCGCGACCTGCCTGAGGTCGGGCAGCGTGCCCTGGACGTGCCCGGCCCGCGCCTCCATCCCCGTCCCGTACGGCGGCGTCCCGGTCGCGACGAACCAGAGGAGCGCGCCGAAGCTGTACAGGTCGGAGGCCGGCGTCAGGTCCGCGGACCCGCACTGCTCGGGCGACCGGTACGCGCAGTCGATGGCCAGGCCGGCCTCCGAGATGCGCTCGACCGTCACCGCCCGCGCGATACAGAAGTCGGTGAGGAGCGCGTGGCCCCCGCCCGCCCGCAGCAGCACGTTGGACGGCTTGATGTTGCCGTGGACGACGCGCTGGGCGTGGGCGTAGTCCAGCGCCCGGGCGACCTCGCGCAGGGAGCGCTGCACGGTGGAGTCGGTCAGCCGCATGGTCAGCGGCAGCTGGCGCAGCTGGATGTCCAGCGACGTGGACTCCACGTACTCCATGGCCACGTACTGGCGGCCCTCGTCAGAGCCGAACTGATAGACCGGGACGATGTTGGGATGGGAGAGCTGCACGGCGGTGCGCATCTCGATGGGCAGTCGGAACTTGAACGTCGTCAGGTCGGCGATCGGGCCCAGCATGACCTTGAGGGCGCGCCAGCCCTCGGCCTGCGCCTTCAGGTCCCGCGCGCGAAAGACCGTTCCATAGGGCCCGGCGCCCACGATGTCGACCAGCTCGTACGTTCCGAGCAGTCTTCCCAGCAGGTCTTGTGCAATGTCTCGGCTCATGGTGGAGGGGGCCCGCTAATTATCGGGCGGTCGGCCATGTCGGCGGCGGCGGGCGCGCATGGGCGTTCGCGACGTGCGATGGGACACTAGGGTATCGCGCGCGTCACGGCCTCTTGCTAACATCGGCTAGCCGCGAACGGCGGGGAGTCGGCACCTGGTAGATCCGAGGAGGTAGTGCGGCGGTGCAGATCGGTCCCATCAACCCGGATCCGAGCCTGCTCGGCGGAGCCGGCGGCCTCGTCACGCAAGTGCTCGGTCTGGTCATGTACATCAGCCTGGTCGCCTGTGTGATCGCCGGCCTGGCCAGCGGCGGCATGATCGCCGTCGGCGGCGTGAGCCGCAACGTGGAGATGCGGTCGGCCGGCATGCGCGGCCTGCTCTACTCGATCCTGGGCGTGGTCGTCATCGGGTCGATCCTCGTCGTGATGAACACGGTCTTCAGCCGGGCCCACTCGTGAAGCCGGGGCTGCTGCCCTCTCCCCCCTGGCGGGGGAGGTGGCGCGCCAGCGCCGGTGGGGGGGACAGATCGTCTTCCTCCGCCCCTCCCCCCTCGCGGGGGAGGCTCGGGGTGGGGGGGATCGTCGTCGTCCTCCTGCTCGTCGCGTGCGGCGGGCAGTCGTCCCAGACGATCCAGATCACGTCGCCGGCCGGCCCCAGCCACCAGGTGCTCGGCGTGGGCGTGGGCTACGCGCACAATCAGGCCGGCGCGCTCGCCGCCGCCGTGACGTACGCCGAGGCCGCCGCGACGCCCATCTTCCCGCTGGACGACGCGACCGAGCGGCAGCGCGTGGCCGCGTACACGGTCAGCGGCGAGCAGGCGTCGATGGTCCAGTCGCGCCTCGCCTCGATCAAGAGCTACAACGACTCGTACGGCGTGATCACGGCGCGGTCGCAGGGGTTCCGGGCCGGCGCCCACCTGTACCCGCTCTCGGTGACGCTCCAGGGCTACACGGACGCGGACGCGACCGTCGGTGTCTGGGCCAACCTGATCGAGTACAGCCCCCAGGTCTTCCGGGCGCTGTACGTGACCGAGAGCGTCGTCCTGCACTGGGAATCCGGCGACTGGAAGTACGTGCCCAGCCAGAGCCAGCAGGGGACCACGCTCGGTCCCGTGCCGCTCGTGACACAGGCGCAGACGGCGACACAGCCGCCCGACCAGGTGGACTGGCAGGCATGGGGCCGCTAGTCCGGCGGGCGACCGCCGCGCTGCTGGGCCTGGCCGCCGTGGCCCTGCTCGGCACGGTGGCGTTCGCGGCCGCCGCGCCCACCCCCACGCCGAGGCCGTCCGCCTCGACCGGTCCCAGCCCGTCGCCGTCCGCGGCGGCGTCGCCCTCGCCCTCCCCCACCGCCTCGGCGGCCGCGTCCCCGTCGCCGTCGGCGTCCGCCTCGGCCGCCGACTGCGGCGTCACCAACTTCCAGAGCTGCCTGCAGACGTCCACCAGCGACGTGACCGCGACGATCTGGGACAGCATGACCAAGCTGGTCGCGGACGCGGCCCGCAACGTGATCCTGGGCCTGGGCTGCGAGCTGACGCTCACCGGCAGCCCCGACATCCCGGGCAGCCAGGCCGCCGCCACGCCGCTGTGCGCCGGCCAGCAGACGAGCCAGTCCACGAAGACGCTCATCAGCCCCGACCTCACCGGCGCCTACTTCAACCAGTACTACCAGCGCGCGGCCGTCGTGGCCGCGCTGATCGCGCTCGGCGTCGGCATGGGCGCGGCCGCGTTCTTCGCCGTCACCCGCAACGGCATACGGCTGGCCTACGCGGCGTTCGGCTACCCGAGCCTGGTCGCGATCGGCATCGTGATCGCGCCGGGCCTGCTGGCCACGATCCTCCGGCTGACCGACGACCTCGGCTTCTACATCGCCGGCCCGACCACGCTGTCCAACGCCTTCCAGAACCTGTCCGGCATCTTCCAGATGCCGCCCCCCGCCGGCGCGGCGGTCACCGGCGCGCCCCCGCCGGTGTTCGTGATCCTGGTGACCGCGCTGTCCGCGGTCCTGTTCGGCCTGGTCGGGATCATCGAGCTGCTGGCGCGCAGCGTGGCCGTGTACCTCGTGGTGCTGTTCTGGCCGCTGGCGCTGGCCAGCTCCGCCTGGGGCGCCGGCTTCGGGCTGGCCCGGCGCTTCCTGCGCGTGATCGTCGCGGTGATCCTGGCCAAGCCCGTGATGGTGATCGTGCTCAGCCTGGGCGTGGGCCTGATCGCCACCACGCCGCTCGACCTGATCTCGATGGTCGAGGCCGTGATGCTGCTGCTGGTCGCGCTGCTGGCGCCGCTGGTGCCGTTCGCCCTCTTCGGCGGCGCCGAGGCCGCGGTGGCCGGCCAGCTCCAGGTCCGGCAGCGGCTCGAGCACGCGATCGGCGGGACGAGCGGTGAGGCGCCGGCGGCCCCCGCCCCGACCGCCGCGACGGCGTCCGTCAGCGGCAACGGGAGCGGTGGCGGCGGGAACGGCCGCGGCGGGCTGCCGGCCGCGCCGGTCGTGATCGCCTCGGCGTCGGGCGTGGGCCGGGGCAAGGCCATCCTGCGCAAGTCGACCGATGGGTCTGTGGAGGGAACCAGCTGAGCATGAGCGAGTCCTATCGCTTCTCGCCGCGGCCGCGCGGCACCATCGTCGGACCGCTCGCCCTCCGCCACATCGTCGGCCTGGGCGTGGTCGCGATCCTCGCCGTCGGCCTGATCGCCCTGTGGCCGTCCTACGTCACCGTGACCATCGCCCTGATCGTGGTCGCCCTCATGGTCCTGGCCCTCTGGTTCCCGGTGCTGAACGGGATGACGGTGGCCGACCTGGTGCCGCCGATGCTCTCGTACCTGCGGGACTCGATGACCGGCCGCCGCGACTGGCGGTCGCCGGCGCCGTTCGAGGGCATCCGGGACCGCATGCAGGTGCTGGGCCGGGTGCCGCCCCCGCTCGACCGGGCCGGGATCCGGCTGCTCGGCGGCCGCGACCTGGGCATCGTCGAGGACACCAAGCGGCAGACGTGGACCGCGCTGCTGCGGATCAGCGGCCAGGCGTTCGACCTGCTGACGTCCGAGCACCAGGAGGCGCTCGCGGCCGGCTGGATGACGCTGCTGGCCGACTACTGCCGGTCCGGCGACTACGTGACCCGGCTGCAGTGGGTGACGCGCTCGGTGCCGGACGGCGGCGAGGCCCACGTGGCCTGGCTGAAGTCGTCCGGGGCGAAGGTGGACGACGAGTACGAGCAGCTGCTGGAGCAGCACTCGACGGACACCATGCGGCACGAGTTCTACATGGCGGTCACGATCTCGCTGCGCCGGACCGCCGACGCGGTGCGCGGGGCCTGGAACCTGCAGATGGCGCGCGAGCGGGTGCTGTTCGACACGCTGACCGACCTCGCCGACAAGCTGAGCAGCGCGGGCGTGAGCGTGGACGGCTACCTGGGCGCGTCCGACCTGACCGCTGTCATCCGGCGCGGCTACGTCCCCGACACGGCCGACCGCCAGACGAACGAGAGCCTCCAGCTCCGGCCCGAGCAGGCCTGGCCGACGGCGGTCGAGGTGCAGTGGGACTACGTCCGGGCCGACGACGCGTACCACGCCGTGTACTGGGTGGACGAGTACCCCCGCATCGACGTCGGGCTCGGGTTCCTGACGCCGCTGCTGGCCGCCACCGGCGTGCGCCGCACCGTGTCGATGATCCTCCAGCCGATGGACCTGGCGACGTCGCAGCGGCAGGCCGAGGCGTCGCTGGTGGCGCAGATGTCGGCCAGGAACGAGCGCGAGAAGCGCGGGTTCCTGACCACCGCCGCGCAGGAGGCGGAGCTGGCGGCGACCGCCCGGCGCGAGCAGGAGATCGCCGTTGGCTACGGCGAGTACCACTTCGCGACCTTCATCGTGGTGTCGGCCTTCTGGCAGGGCCACCTGGCCCGCGACTGCGCCCGGGTCGAGGCGCTGGCCCGCCGCTCCAAGCTCCAGATCGTCAGGATGTACGGCCAGCAGGCCGCCGGTCTCGCGTTCTCGCTGCCCATCGGGCTCGGGCTGAAGGACCGGAGCCGGATCAGTGCTCTCTGACCTCCCGGAGATCTCCCGCCCCCACCGCGAGACGGTCCGGGTCCTGGCGGCCGCGTACCCGTTCGTCCAGGACCCCGGCCTGGGCTCGGCCGGCATCTACATCGGCACGACGCCCCACGGCGGCGGGTTCTACTTCGACCCGTACGAGCTGTACCGCCGCCAGGTGCTGACCCACCCCGCCCTGCTGGTCATCGGCGACATGGGCAGCGGCAAGAGCAGCCTGGTCAAGACGTACCTGCGGCGCTCGCGGGCGCTGTTCGGGCGCGGCATCTGGTGCCTGGACCCGAAGGGCGAGAACGGCCCGCTCATGGAGAGCATGGGCGCGGTCTCGGTCAAGCTCGGGCGCGGGCTGCCGACGCGGATCAACCCGCTGGAGTTCGTGGCCGGCGAGGGCGGCCTGCTGGAAGGCGCCCAGGTGACGCTGCTCAACGGCCTGCTGCAGTGGATCTTCAAGCGCCCGCTGTCCGTCGAGGAGCAGCAGATCCTGCTGGAGACGTGGCAGGAGCTGGCCGGCGCGTCCGACCGGGCGCCGGACCTGTCGTCGGTGCTGCGCGCGCTGAGCTCGCCCCGGCCCGAGCTGGGCCGGCTGCTCGGCTACCAGTCGGAGGCCAAGTTCGCCGAGGACTGCCGGCCGCTGGCGCTGGGGATGCGCGCCCTGCTGACGGGCCCGCTGGCCGGCATCTGCGACGGGCCCACGTCCACGGAGCTGCGCGAGCTCAACGACGTGGTGAACGTGGACCTGTCGATGGTGCTGAACACGCCGGCGTTCGAGGCGGTGCTGCGCTGCGCGTCGGCGTGGTCGGCCGCGCTGATCTCGCACCTGGCCGGCCACCAGCAGCTGATCTTCCACGTCGAGGAGGCGTGGGCCGTGCTGCAGGACCTGGACCTGGTCCGGCGCCTGCAGGCCCAGATGCGGCTGGCCCGGGCCACGGGCGTGCAGACGATCCTGGTCATGCACCACCTGTCCGACCTGCGCCGGATGGCCGACGAGGGCACCGAGCTGCACAAGAGCGCGGAGCAGATGCTCACGCTCACGCAGACGCAGGTGATCTACCGGCAGTCCACGTCCGACACGAACGACCTCCGCGCCCTGCTGGGCCTCAACGCGACCGAGGTGGAGCGAATCCTGCACCTGCGGGTCGGCGAGGCGCTGTGGCGCGTCAACGGCCGCAGCTTCGTCGTCCAGCACCGGGTCGCGCCCGGCGAGTGGAACCTGATCCGGACCGACGCCGCGATGACGGCCGGCGGCAGCGCGTGAGACCGCTCGCCATCGGGGGGGCAGCGGTGCTGGGCGTCCTGGCGATGCTGCTGGTGGCGCCGTTCGCGATGTACGTCGCGGCGCTGACCCTCATCCCGCCCGCCGTGCAGGCCCAGGCGGCCGCGGCGTCGCAGCCCCAGGTGGACAGCCCGGTCTCGCCGCCCCAGGGCGGGCAGACGACCGGCCAGTCGGCGGGGCCGGTCCTCCAGTCCCTGCCCCGGCCGCCGCACCGGCCGTGGGCCTCGATGTACATCCCGGTCGCGCCGCTGTTCGCGAGGACCCCGCGGGGCGGGTTCGACGTGGGCGGCCTGCCGTATGGCCAGTGCACGTGGTATGTGGCGTACGAGCGGGGCATCGTGGCGCACGCCAACGGCGAGGGCTGGGTCCGCAACCTGGCGTCGCGCGGCTTCGTCACGAGCTCGCGCCCGACCGTCGGGGCGATCCTGTCCTGGCGCGCGTTCGCGCCCGGGTACGGCGTGTACGGGCACGTGGCGCTCGTGGTGGACGTGGACCCGGACGGCCGCGGATTCACGGTGGCGGAGGCCAACGTGCTCGGCGAGGGCATCGCCGACGTCCGCTGGGTCCCCCTCAGCGACCCCGGCATCGCCGGGTTCGTGCCGTAGCCGACGCATAATCACTGCATGGCCGTAGCCGTTTCGCTCGCCCATCTCGGGTCGCTGATGCGCGGGGTCCGGTCCGTGGACCAGGTCGGCGTCGAGGAGCGCGCCGCGGCCCTGGCCAAGCGCTCGATCAAGAAGGCGTCCAAGCTGTGGGCGCTCGACCTGACCATCCGCTGCATGGACCTGACCACGCTCGAGGGCGCCGACACCCCGGGCAAGGTCGCCGCCCTCTGCGCGAAGGGCCTGCGCCCGAAGCCGGGCGACGACACGATCCCGCAGGTCGCCGCCATCTGCATCTATCCCGCCCTGGTGCCCGTCGCGGTGGACCGCCTGCGCGGCACGGGCGTGCACGTGGCGAGCGTGGCCACCGCGTTCCCCTCCGGCCAGTCGTTCACCGACGTGAAGCTGGCCGAGACGCGCGAGGCCGTGGCCGCGGGCGCCGACGAGGTGGACATGGTCATCGACCGTGGCGCCTTCCTCGCCGGCGACCACGAGAAGATCTACGACGAGATCGGCGCGGTCAAGGAGGCCGCCGGCAGCGCGCACCTGAAGGTGATCCTGGAGACGGCCGAGCTGGGCACGTACGACAGCGTGCGCCGGGCCAGCATCCTGGCCATGGCCGCCGGCGCCGACTTCATCAAGACGTCCACGGGCAAGGTCCAGCCGGCGGCGACGCTGCCGGTCGCGCTGGTGATGATGGAGGCGATCCGCGACTTCCACCGCGAGACCGGGCGCGCCGTGGGCTTCAAGCCGGCCGGCGGCATGCGCACGTCGAAGCAGGCGATCGCGTTCCTGGTCCTGCTGTGGGAGACGCTGGGCCAGGACTGGATGACCCCGGACCGGTTCCGCCTCGGCGCCTCCAGCCTGCTCAACGACGTGCTGATGCAGATCGAGAAGGAGCGCACCGGCGCCTACCAGTCCGAGGACTACTTCACCAAGGACTGATAAGGTGGCGCTCACTTCCCCCCCACCCCGACCCTCCCCCGCGGAGGGGGGAGGGGGAT